>JAEIGA010006636.1_pt1 | contig 17624 bp, 9 predicted proteins | sample 9270691 | NCBI WGS metagenome assembly JAEIGA01 (sample SAMN17057246, study PRJNA624740) | gut metagenome | biome: biome; isolation source: fecal sample | host: Bos grunniens | place: China: Xizang | collected 2019 | reverse complement strand
GTGACAACGCCCAATTTGAGGTGCGATATACCATGCCCCAAGAGCGGCAGAGGAGGTTTGTGAGGTTCATAATATCGAGGGTTAGCTCCACACGGCGGTCGCTGCTCTTATCATAGTAGAACGCCTGTGCCACATGTAGGTCAAGACGGTGTACAAATGGCAGAGAGTGCGAGTTGCGCTCGGCAAACTTACCACGATTTGCGCTTAGGTATTTATCCGCTTTGATGTAGTCGTTAAACGCCGCTTTCGATGTCGCGTCTGCCCAATCCATTATCGCCATCTCCGCCTCTGTAGGGATGTAAATCAGTGAGTTACCCTTTGTGGTATCGTTATTTACATCAAAGCCACTCTTGTTGTAGATAAGTGAGTAGTGCTCGCCTGAGTGACCATTGTATAGAAGCATAACATTTGTGCCATGCTGACCGTAGCGGCGAGAGTAGGAGAGTGATGCCACAACCTTATGTGGGAACTCATATACAGAGTTGCTGAGCTGAGGGTTGTTGCTATCCACGGCGTATGTCTTGCCCCAGTTTGAGGATGACTGTGCCGAGAAACCGTCGTTAATGCTCTTAGACTGGGCATAGGTGTAGGCGGCGGTGAACTTAAGACCATGCAGCGCGCCAACAAAGTCATACTCCATGCGTGCTGTAGTTGACCATGAATACCCCTTGTTGGTATTGCTAAGACGATAGACTGCCGAGTAGCTGCTTATATCAGTGTCGTAGTGGGTGGCAGATGCTGTTGTGCCGTCGCCACCGAAAAGTACCCTCGCGCCATTGTCCTGTGCCACAAGGTTTTCAATGAAGATATTGTTGAGTCCCTTGCTATAGTCGGCATCAAGAGCGAGGGTTAGACCCTTATAGCGATACTCCATGCTGAGGGCTGTGCGCCACACCTGTGGGTATCGGAAATCCTTATCCACGATGTCGATAGAGGAGGGGTTGTTCTTGCTGCCTACTGACTCTGGCTCGGTGCTAAATTTAGGTATGTTGCTCTTGGCTGTGACACTCATAGAGCGAAGTCCGTTGTTCTGATAGCAGTTCGAGAGCCATACAAAAGGAATACGACCCGTGTAGATGCCTGTGCTGGCGCGAAGCTTAATGAGGTATCCCAAGTCCTGTTCCCAGCCTATGCGTGGCGAGAGGAGAAGCTGTGTGCGAGGAATATCTCCCGTCTCGCCATATTTGCCAAAGTCACTAATGTTGAATGCCTCGTTAATTTGAGGTGTGTCGAACATCACGGGAATATCGGCACGAAGACCATAAGTAAGCACACCAACACCACGGAATGCGACCCTATCTTGTGCATACACGGCAAACTGCCCTGTTGTCATCGCAGGGTTGCGCTTACCGTTGGCGAAATATCCGTACTGATATTTTGATGCGTTGTCCGCAAGGAAGTCATCCAATGAGTCGTAGGTGTAGGTGCCGCGTGCGTTGGCAAGGTATAGGTTGTCGGCACGGTATATCTCATTCATCGTGCCTATGGTTATATCGTGCTTGCCTCGTGAGATATTGATGTCATCGCCAATGATGAAAACATCCTGATCGAGCATTGTGCAGCCAGAATATGGGTCTGTGCCTATTGTTGTCGAACCATTGTCCTTCTCGCCCAAACCATTGATAATCACCGCAGGTAGGCTCATAGGTGAGGTGCGCCCATCACGAAGGCGTGTATAGCCCGCGCGGAGGCTGTTCGATCCCCACTCCTTAACGCTATTTAGCTCTGCTACAACAGAGTGCGTGCGGTTGATGTTGGTGTATTCCGCGCCACCGAACTTGAAGGATTGCAGTGAGTTAGCTGAGTCGTCAGCATCGGCATAGAGCATGTTGTAACGCAACGAGAAGTGGTTCTCGCTGTTGATATTCCAGTCGATGCGAGCCACGGCTGAGCCTGTGAGTGCCATGACCTGATGTTCGTGCCAGCCACCACCATCGTAGCCTGTAAGCTCATTGTAGCGCTCCGATATGTTCTTCGCTTCATCGAGCGTAAGTGCTGAAGCTCCTGAGCCTGGGTGGTTTGTCGATGGGGTGATATTACGATTGAACTCGCCCGCAACGAAGAAGAAGAGCTTGTCCTTAATTATAGGACCACCGAGAGTTACGCCCACAATATTTGTAGTCTGCGTAGATAGCCCCTTGCGTTCCTTGATATCCTTGCCCGGTGTTGTGCCCCAGAAATCCTCGTTATTATAATAGCTGTATGCCGAGCCTTTGAAGTTGTTGTCACCAGAGCGTGTAACCGCCTTAATAGCGCCACCTGTAAAGCCGCTTTCGCGTAAGTCAACAGTTGATGTTGAGATAGTTACAGCATCAAGAGCATCCAATGGAATAGGGTTGGCTTCGGTGAGAGAACCGGTCATTCCTGTTGTGCCAAGACCATATATATCTGCCGATGATGTGCCGTCGATGGTGAAGGCGTTGTAACGCGAACTTTGACCACCGAGGATGATGCCTCCAGCAGCTGGTGCAACGGCAGATGATAGGATATTTGTAAGGTCATATATAGAGCGGTCGATAGATGGAATTTGCTCCATGTCGCTGCGGCTGAAGGTCTTGCCACCGTGGTTGTCGATTTGTCCCGCAATAACCACATAGTCAACCTCTACGGATGACTCGCTAAGCTCTGTGTCGAATGTCGAAGGCTCGCCAATTCCGAGGTTTATACCCTTGTATATCACATCGTTGTAGCCAATAAATGTGATTGTAATCTCGTATGGTCCACCCACACGCATACCGCTGATGGCATAGTGACCTTCATTGTTCGAGATTGTTCCATATCGGGTGCCCGATGGAGTGTGAATAGCTACGATTGTAGCACCAGCAAGAGGTTTGTCGTCTGTAGTTACCACGCCTCGTATCGATGAGGTGGTAACCTGTGCCATCGCCACTGCCACGACAAGAGACAGTGCGACAGTTAAAAGCAGTCGCTTCATAGGTTGAGATTTAGGGACACTATTTATGTGTCAGGTTAGTGAATAGGTTGCGCTCGCATGGCGCAAAAATCGAGCGCAAATATATGAAAAAAATATTAAATGCAACCATTTTGACGAAAAATATTCATTCATTTCATTTAGTTGTTGCCCTTTGTTTGTGGTGATATAGTGTGCTAACAGCGTTGTTGTGTAGGTCTAAAAGAATATATATCCATCGTTGAAAGGATATATATGTATGCGTGTAAAATGGTTATTCTTGTTGGGGATGTAGTTATAATTTTACCACTATTTCTCGACCTGTTTTGTTTGAATTAATGTGTGAAAAATTATTCTCATTCATAATAAATATGTAAAAATGTTGAAAAAAAATATAATTCTGTATTTGTAAATTAAGATATATTCGTTATCTTTGTGCGTTGACATTGTCCTAAGAATATGGCTTGATGTAACACTAAAAGCGCCGATGTTGTTATATGTTGCTGTGTGCTTGGGAGTTAAGATGTGGAAACTTTAATAACTTTATAAAACTTTATTTACTAAAAACTAATGCTTATGGTTAGAAAAGTTGTACTATCAATGGTTGCAACTCTGATCTTGGGATGCTTCGGCGCATTTGCTCAAGGTCAGCGTATCACCGGTACAGTTGTCGATGAAACTGGTAATGCAGTCATCGGTGCCGCTGTTGTTGTCGAGGGTACTACCCGAGGAACTTCTACAGATGTATCCGGTTATTATGTGATTGTGGCTGATGCTAATGAGACCTTGGAGGTTTCTTACCTCGGTTACAAGACGCAGAAAGTCGCTATTGCAGGTCGTTCACAGATCGATCTAGTCCTCGAGTCTGATTCTGAGAAGATCGAGGAGGTTGTCGTTCAGGCGTTCGGTACTGCAAAGAAGGAGGCCTTCACTGGTTCTGCTGCAACAATCAAGTCTGAGGATCTTGCAAAGACTCAGTCAACATCTGTTGCAAGCGCACTCGCTGGTAAGGTTGCAGGTCTTCAAACTTCACAGGGTTCAGGTTCGCTTGGTTCAGAGCCTTCGATTACTATCCGTGGTATCGGTTCGCTTTATGCTGGTACTGCTCCTTTGTGGGTAATCGATGGTGTGCCTTATGATGGTGACCTTGACAACATTAACATGTCTGATATCGAGACAATGACTGTCTTGAAGGATGCAGCTTCAAATGCTCTTTACGGTGCTCGTGGTGCTAACGGTGTTATCATGGTTACTACCAAGCGTGCTAAGGCAGGTGATGCTCGTGTTAATTTTGATGCTAAGTGGGGTGTGAATACTCGTGCTCGTCAGCTATATGAATATGCTACAGACCCAGGTCAGTACTATGAGATGCACTACACTGCTTTGAAGAATAACTATTTGGAGAAGTATTCTGAGGAAGAGGCTCATCAGCTTGCTAATAAGGTGCTCACTTCAAATTCTCAGGGTGGTCTTGGTTACAATGTATTTACAGTACCTACTGGTCAGACTCTTATCGGTGCAAATGGCAAGTTGAATCCAAATGCAACTCCTGGTTATAAGTTCACTTACGAGGGTCAGGAGTACACTGCTTTGCCTGATGACTGGATGGATGAATTGTATGACCCTGCATTCAGACAGGAGTACAATGTAAGCATTGCTGGTGCTACTGAGAAGTCTAACTTCTATGCTTCATTTGGTTATATTGATAATAACGGTATTACCGATGGTTCAAGCATGGAGCGCTATACTGCTCGTTTGCGTGGTGACTACCAGGCTAAGAAGTGGTTGAAGGTAGGTGCTAACATGAACTATACAAAGTTCTTCTGGAATCAGTCTTCATCTGGTAATGAGGGTGATGGTTCTACAGGTGACGTATTTATGTATGCTGCTCAGACTGCTCCTATCTACCCAGTTTATATCCGTGATGGTAAGGGTGAAATCATGAAGGATGAGTATGGTTGGAATCGTTATGACTCTGGTTTCGGTGAGGTTTGGGGTTTGCGCCGTGCTTCAGGTACTCAGGGTACCAACCCATTGCAGTTGATTACTCTTAACAAGGATATTTCTGAGGGTAATGCATTTGGTGTTAACGGTTTTGCTGACTTCATCTTTACTCCTAGCTTGAAGTTGACTGTTAATGGTGCTATCCAGATTGACGAGACTCGTTATACAAGTATGAACAACCCATACTATGGTCAGTTCGCTACTAATGGTGGTATCTTGTATAAGTCTCATGGTCGTTCGCTTTCATACAACCTTCAGCAGTTGCTCTCTTATAGCAAGTCATTTGGTGTAAATGATCAGCACCATGTAGATTTCTTGCTTGGTCACGAGAACTATGTAAGCGAGTCTTATTCTCTTGCAGGTACAAAGTCAATGTTGTTTGATGATAGCAACCTTGAGTTGAATGGTGCTGTTGTTGATATGTCAAGCACAGGTTCAGCATATGGTGAGTATCTAAATGAGGGTTATTTCACTCGTGCTATGTATGAGTATGATGGCCGAATTTTCTTGTCAGCTTCATATCGTCGTGATGCATCTTCTAACTTCCATCCTGATCACCGTTGGGGTAACTTCTGGTCAGTTGGTGGTGCTTGGATCATTAGCCGCGAGAATTGGTTCAACTCTTCATTTGTGAACATGTTTAAGCTTAAGGCTTCTATCGGTTCACAGGGTAATGACTCTATCGGTTCATACCGTTATACTGACCTTTACAGCGTTACTAATGATGGTGCTGGTGGTATTTCAGTAATGTGGGCTCAGAAGGGTAATCCTAATATCACATGGGAGACCAATACAAATATCAACTTGGGTATTGAGTTCGGTTTGTGGAATGATCGTTTGAGCGGTAGTATTGATGTCTTCAACCGTGTTACATCTGATATGTTGTTCCAGGTTCCTGTAGCTTCATCACTTGGTTACTCATCATACTATGACAATATCGGTGATATGGTTAACCGTGGTATTGAGGTTGTATTGAACGGTGATATTATTCGTACTCGTGATGTTGTTTGGAGTGTTAATGTTAACCTTACCCACGGTAGAAATAAGGTGTTGAGCTTGCCTGATTCACGAAAGAACTTCACTCTTGATGGTCATGAGGGATTCATCAACGGTAGCTCAGGTATCATTGCTGAGGGTATGTCAATCCACTCTATCTATATGCTAACTTACGCTGGTCCAGATCCTGAGACAGGTGAGCCTCGTTGGTGGCAGAAGGATGCTGAGGGTAACTGGAATCCTACAAAGTCACCATCAGTACAGTCTGATATCTACTCTCGTAAGTATCTTGGTGATTCATCTCCAAAGGTATTTGGTGGTTTCGGTACATCTTTGTATGCTTATGGTTTCGATCTTTCTATCTCATGTGACTATCAGCTTGGTGGTGTTTCATATGATGGTAGCTATGCAGGCTATATGAGTTCTCCTTATGGTTCAAGTGTTGGTTATAACTATCACCTTGACTTGTTGAATTCATGGGATAAGGAGACTAATCCTAATTCTCAGATTCCTCGTTTCCAGTTTGGTCGTGAGTACAATAGCATGGGTTCGGACTTCTACCTTATCAAGTCTGATTATTTGAACATTTCAAATATCAATCTTGGTTATACATTCCCTGCAAAGTGGTGGAATGACAAGATTTCAAGCTTGAGAGTGTATGTTGCAGCTGATAATGTTTGGTATTGGTCTGCTCGTAAGGGCTTTGATCCTCGAGGTTCAGGCAATGGCAACTACTCGCCTATTCGTACAATTTCAGGAGGTGTAAATATTACATTCTAATTAAATTTTGATTTTTATTATGAAATTCAATAAGATATTAAAAATTGCGGCTGTTGCGCTTTGCGTTGCTCCTACTTTGAGCGGCTGTATTCGCGAGACATTCCCTCAGACCAGCACCATCACTCAGGAGCAGCTTGGTCAGAGTTCTGCTGGTCTTGACGCAAGTTTGAAGGGTATTCCTTCAAGTTTGATGCTCCCTTCATATGATCCTTCTGGTAACCATGGCGATTTCGGTTATATGGCACATGGTGTATGGCTTGATCATATGCATCACCTTGTAACTCCATGTACTGTATGGAATGGCGGTCCTCAGTATGCTGATCGTTTCCAGCACCCATTCTATGGTTTCGCTATGGGATCAAACGGTGCATATACTTATATGTTGTGGTATCAGAACTACCCTAACATTAAGAACTGCAACGATATGATCGCTGCTGTTGATAACGACAAGTCTGAGTATTGTGGTATTGCAAAGACTGTTCGAGCAATGCTTTATCTTGATATGGCTCGTCTTTATGATCCACTACCAGCATATGCTCCAGATAATGAGAATTACAATGTAGAGCTTGAGGCTGTTGCAGGGCTTACAGTGCCTATCGTAAAACATACTACTACAGAGAAAGAGGCTGCAAACAATCCTCGTGCTACTCGTGAGGAGATTTTCGAGTTTATCTTTGCAGATCTTAAGGATGCTGAGGAGTGCCTTGCAACCTATGTTCCTACTTCTCCAAACTACCCATCATTGGCTGCTGTGTACGCTTTGTATGCTCGTGCTTATCTTTGGTTAGGAGGTTTTGAGGAGGGTCTCTATGCAAATATTCCTACTGGTAATTCAGCTTATGCTAAGGCTGCTGAGTATGCTCGTATGTCTATCAATTTGGCTGGTGGTGCAATTATGTCTCAGGCAGAGTGGACTGATCCTACTACTGCGTTTAACACCCTTGCTTCATCATGGATTTGGTCTTTGCAGATGAGTACAGATACTGTATATAACAACCTTTGTGCTTTTGCAGCTCACATGTGTCCTGAGGGTCTCTATGGCTATGGTATTATTGCTCAGCCAGGTGTTACCAAGATGATGTATGAGCGTTTGAGTAACACAGACTGGAGAAAGAGTGTAATCTTTGGTCCTGACATGACTTATGAGGAGTTCAAGAAGCACACAACTCTAACAAAGGCTGAGTTTGAGGGTGGTGACTATAAGATTAGTCCATATACTAACTTTAAGTTCCGTCCAAAGAATGGTGAGCATACTGATTATATGACAGCTAACGCTATCACATTCCCATTGATTCGTCTTGAGGAGATGTACTTCATTGAGATGGAGGCAGTTTTGCACACATCAGGTGCTGATGCAGGATGGCAGTTGCTTAAGGCTTTCATGGATACTCGTGACTCTAACTATGTTTGTCCTTACGCAGATGTAGAGGGTATTCTTAACGAGATTATCTTCCAGAAGCAGGTAGAGTTTTGGGGTGAGGGTCATACATTGTATGATTTCAAGCGTTTGGACTATGGCATTAACACAAGTAATCCTGTGGATTATCCAGTTGGTGGTGCTAACTTCCTATCTGAGGGTCGTTTGCCTTGGTGGAATACTGTAATTCCATTGGGTGAGATTCAGGTTAACCTTGGTATCCAGGCTAATAACCCTGATCCTTCTAGTGCTTTGAAGTCTTTAACAGCTATGCCTGAATAAAGTGTTAATCAATAAAGAAACATTTATATGAAAAGTCTAAAGTATATTTTAACATTCCTTGTGGCGGCAGTATCTCTTACTGCCTGCCAGCAGGGTGAGGATTGGACACCTGGTGAGCCAGATAGCAATATGGGTGTTTATTTCCCACAAGTAGATACATTCAATGTATCTGCTGAGGATACTTCTGTGTCAGTGCCTGTAATGCGTGCTAAGTTTGACACCGAGGCTGAGATCTCTTTCCGCATGGATGATCTAACAGTTGAAGATGATGCTGAATCATTGTTCTCTATTGAGAAAAGAGTAGTTGAGTTCGCTGCTACTACAGATCCAGAGAACCCACAGAATCTCTCATCTATCAAGATTAATTTTGATGGTTCTCAGTTGGAGGTTGCTAAGGAGTATAAAATTCTTTTGCAGCTTGACGAGGCTGAGGCTTCACGCTATGGTCTATCGAGCGTTACTATTAAAATCATGATCCCAGAGCCTTGGAAGAGCTTGGGTAAGGGTGTTTATCGTGATGATTTCCTTGGTCCAATGTATGGTGGACCTTCAGGTGTAATGGTTGAGGTTGAGGTTGTTCAGCATGAGATCGAGACTAACCGTTATCGTCTTGTTGAGCCATATAGCAAGGCTTTGTGCCCATATATCATCGGTGGTGTACCTGAGGATATGATCTATACTGGTCCTGGTTATGTGGAGTTCGTAGTTGCTGAGGATGGTAGCGTTACAATTCCTTCAAGCCCTCTTGGTTTCCAGCTCAATGTTGGTACAGGTCAGCCTGAGGATATGTTCCTTGCTTCATTGCAACCTGGTGTGTTCGTGGATGGTGTATTTTGGTTTACCACACCAAACTCTATTATGTGGCACATTCCTGATGGTCGTGGTAACTATGCTAACCAAGCAGGTTTGTTTGCAGTAGCTCTACCAGGTTCTCAGATCTCTGATTACTCAATTTCTGCAGCTTATGCTGGTATGGAGATTGGTAAGGATAATACATCTTCTTCTGCGCTTATCAATTTTGCAGTAGGTGATGATGTAACTTCATATAGCTTTACTATTCTTGAGGGTAATCTCAATGAGCAGGAAGAGGGTGCTATCGAGTCTGCTATCACTGCTATAGTTGAGGATAGTGAGGAAATCACTATCTACAAGTCAGAGGTTGATAATCTTACTTGGAAACTTGATCTTCCAGCATCTGGTATCTACACTCTTGTAGCTGTTCCTTATGGTAAGAATGGTGCTGAGGAGGGTGATGCTATTGCTTATCCATTCTACTATCACCGAGATGGCGGCGATCTTCCAGAGACCCAGTTCGGTATATATTATGATTCACTCGCAACTCTAACAGGTAACGCTGATTTTGAGGCTGAGTACCCTGAGTCATTCTATGTTTCACTTGCTATAGTTGGTAATGGATATGAGATGAGAAGCATTAAGGCTTGGTATGGTGATGCTAATGTAATTGCTGAGACAGGCTTGACTCCTCAGGAGATTGTTCTTAACTACGGTGAGGATCTTACCGATTTCATTGAGACCATAATAGCTAATACTGCTGAGGGTTCTACTAATGGTTCTGTAGTTTTGAATCCATTCAATATGCCTACAGGTTCAACTTCTTGTGCTATTGTAGCTATTGAGACTATTTATGGTGATACTAAGATTTACTATGTTGAGAAGCAGTTGCCAAATGCATCTGGCTTTACTCTTGGCAAGTACACACTCTCTGACACTCTCGTTAGCAATGATCAAAGCACTCCATACGAGCTTGACATTAACATAACTGGTGGTTATAAGACTGGTGAGCTAATAGCTCAGTTTGACACTTTCCAGTTCCTTGGTAAGGTTAACGCTCAATCTGGCAAGGTTGTATTTGATGGTTTTGAGGTAAATGATCAAAGAGACTACATTCTCAATGACATCGCCTTGTACTATGACGCTGAAAAGACAATGGCATTTGGTTATTGGGTAGGAACAGATGCAGACTTCTTCAATAAGGCTGATCTTACTTTCTCTTACTCGGATGGTATGCTAACTAAACTTGACACATTCTTTGCTAGCATGGTTTATACATTGGCAGATAATAAGTTAGTCAAGTATGAGTTCTACTTCTCACCTCAGGCTACGCTTACTTATGTAGCTCCAGACAATTCTGGTGATGATACCCAGGATCCTTCTGAGGAGCCAGAGCAGCCAGAGCAGCCACAGGAGCCAGAGACTTCTGCAGTTAAGTGTGGTGTTTCAAACTTTAAGCTTGATGCAAAGTACAATGTTATTGCTACTTCAATCAAGGCTGAGGTTTACAATGGCCCAGTTAACCGTAAGTTTGTTAGCAACGCTGTATTGGCTTTGTAATTGATGCTTAACTAATAATTGGGGCAACTTCCATTTGGGAGTTGCCTCTTTTTTATCTCCTTATATTTCACATTGATTGTGGCTCTCGTTTGATAGATCACACTCTGCTATTTTGATATCATAGAAGGATGCTCATTTTTTATTATACTTTTAGGATAAATACTCCTTAATTAAGATTTTTTATCTATATTTGCATCTTGAGAGAGTGTGGAAGTTGCCTTTGGGTTTCTGTCGCATGCTTTGTGTTGGATAATTACTTAATTACTAATATTTTATGAATAAGGTTAAAATTTCATTGTTTGCCTTGGCTGCGCTCTTCGCAGTTTCATGTGTTCAGGACCCAGTGATGGAGAACATCCCAAATGAGACTCACAACAGTGTTGCCAAGAAGATTATTAACTCTTCTGAGGGTGCTGCTGCTGGTCAACTTATCCTCTATGTGAATGAGGAGACTGCCGATGCATTTATGAATGCTGAGTCAGTGACACGCTCTGGTATCGAGTCATTCGATGCAGTGGCGATGGAGCTTGGTGCAGAGTCTATCGAGCCAGTGTTCAACATGAACATCAATGGAGATGAGAAGCGTGCGCATAATCTTCACCGCTGGTTTATTGTTAATTTTGATTTGGAGGCTGATGTAGAGCAGGTTGCTGAGAAGTTTGCTGCAGTGGCAGGCGTAAATCGTGTGCAGTATGCAACAAAGTTGTCGCGTCCTTCGGTTAAAGTATTCCCTGCGTATGATCTTCCAGAAACTCGCGCGTCGCAAGATAGTAACTTTAATGACCCTAAGCTTGATTTCCAGTGGCACTATAACAACAAGGGCTTTACTACTATTTACAAGTACGCAAAGGAGAATGAGGATATCAACCTATTTGCTGCTTGGGAGTACACCACTGGTAACCCTGAGGTTATTGTAGCTGTTGTTGATGAGGGTGTTAAGTATAACCATCCTGATCTAGCGGCTAATATGTGGAAAAACCCTGGTGAAATTGAGGGTAATGGTAAGGATGATGATGGCAATGGTATCATTGATGATGTCTATGGTTATAACTGTGTCACAGAAACCGGTAATATCACATGGGACAAGGGTGCATGGGTGAAGGATGAGTATGGTAGAACTGTATGGAAGGGTGATTCAGGTCATGGTACTCATGTTGCTGGTACGGTTGCTGCAGTTAACAATAATAATGAAGGTGTTGCTGGCGTTGCTGGTGGCTCGGGCAAGGGTGATGGCGTAAAAATCATGTCTATCCAGATCTTTGACGGTACATATAATAGTACTCTTGCTCAAAATGCAAAAGGTATTCAGTATGCTGCTGATAACGGAGCATCTATTCTTCAAAACTCTTGGGGATACAATCTGTCACAAGGTTATGTGATGACAGATGGTATCTATGAGTCTAATTCTGGCGTAGAGCTTGCTGCATTTCGTTATTTTGTAAATAAGAAGGGTAACTGCTCTGCTATGGATGGAAATGTTGTTATCTTTGCAGCTGGTAATGAGACAACTGCTACAGCTAACTATCCTGGTGGCTATAATGAGTTTATTGCTGTTACAGCTTATGGCCCTGATGGCCTTCCAACATCATATACCAACTATGGCGTAGGCTGCAATGTTTCAGCTCCTGGTGGTGATATGGCATATCCAAACAACGACTATAAGTATGAAGGCTGTGTACTATCAACACTGCCAGAAGAGACTATTGATGCGGCTACAGGCAGAGCTTATGGTACCCCATATGGATATATGGCGGGTACATCAATGGCTTGTCCTCATGTGTCTGGTATTGCAGCGTTGGTGCTCTCTTATGCTATTGATAATGGTATTCGTATAACAAATACGCAGCTCTATGATATTATAACTTCATCTGTTCGTAATATTGATGATCAGCTCACAGGTACGAAGCCTATATATCCAGGTTATAAGGAGAGTACGGATAAGCTGAATCTCTCGACTTACAAGGGTAACATGGGTACAGGTAAGATCGATGCCTTGATGGCTATTATGAATGTTCGTGGTGCGCAGTGTGTGCCTGCAACAGTTGGTAAGGAGCTTGAGATTAAGATTACTAACTTTATCGGTAATGGTGATATCAAGGTTAAGGCATTCAAAGATTTCAAGATTTCTGACGAGACTAAGGAGAGACTTGGTATCGAGAAGGTTGAGTTCTTCAGTACAAGTGTTTACCTCACATGTAAGAAGCCAGGTATTGGCGTAATCACTGTTAAGTATATCGCTGGTGGCGACAAAGTTGGTGGCGGTGAGACAACAGGTGGTAAGCTCATGGAGAAGGATCTCGTTATTATCGCTCGTGAGGCAAACGACAACGATGGTTGGTTGTAGTATTGAGTTATTAACCTGAAAAATAATCAATTAAGGATATGAAAAGTTTGAAGATATGGTCATTGGCAGTAGCTCTGCTTATGACAATGGTAGCTTGCGGTGGAGATAAAGGTAACGATACTCCAAATAATAACAATAATGGAGGTGGCAATACCACTATCACTGGCGATCTTTCAGCAATAGAGAAGGAGTGGAAGCTTGTATCAGTGAATGGCATTCCTAACGATTTCCATGTATATATAAGATTTGAGTTGGGGGGATTCTTTATGTATCAGCAGATCTACTCTCTCGAGTTTAAGTTCTATCAGGGTGATTACACAGTTTCTGGCAACAAGTTGTCGGGTGAGTATCTCTTCGTTGACGAGAATAAAAATGATGTATATGAGCCTTGGAAGTGCTCATACACAGGTGGTATCTCGGCAGATGGTAATACTATGACTCTTAAGAGTGATGAGACCAACCCAATCACTTGCGTATATGAGGCTTGTACCATTCCTGAGGATGTGCGTAACGAGGCTCTCGGTAGAAGCACACGCGCTGAGGATGTCGTTCCTTTCCTCTAATGCGATATCTTGTATTACTAAAAACTATCCCACTTGGTTCCTCCGAGTGGGGTAGTTTTTTTCTGTATTGCTGGTGTGTAAGTTATAACTGTGGCTCCTTGTTGTATCTCTCCCATTAAAAAAACTATGGCAATAGAGATATGTTTCAAAAATTTATACTATTTTTGCAAATTGAGAGGTGTGCGTTAAAATCATGCCTATTGCGCTGAAAACTTTTAATTTAAACTACTATGAATAGAACAAAACTCTTTATTCTTGCTATTGCTGGAGTATTTGCAGTGTCGTGTGCCACTGATAATGTTGATCAGACTGGTGCAACATCTGCTGAGACTGCTGTGATGAAGAAGTTGGTCAACACATCCGAGAAGGCTGTTGAAGGCGAGCTTATTATCTATGTTGATGAGAAGACTGCAGCTCAACTCGAGGGTGCGACAGATGCTACTCGTTCTGGTGTAACAGCTCTTGATGCTGTTGCTGTGGAGCTTGGTGCAGAGGATCTATCGCCGGTCTTTAATCTTAATGTCAATGCAGAGCTTAAGCGTGAGTTGGGCATGCACCGTTGGTACACCATGACCATGCCTGAGCATACAGACCTTGATGCTGCGGCTAAGACACTTGCATCTCTTGATGTAGTTGAGCGTGTGCAGTTCTCTACACGCGTTAAGAAACCTCTATTTGAGCCTATTGAGATTGATGAGCCTGTGGTAACTCGTTCTACTTCGCTTCCATTCAATGATCCTATGCTTGCTCAGCAGTGGCACTACAACAATGATGGTACTGTAAACTACCCAAATGCTAAGGCTGGTGCAGATATCAACCTTTTTGAGGCATGGAAACTCACTACTGGTCGTCCAGATGTTATTGTAGCAGTAATGGATGAGGGTATATGCTATACTCACAAGGACCTTGCTCCTAATATGTATGCCAATGAGGCTGAGCTTAATGGCGAGGAGGGTGTAGATGATGATGGTAACGATTATATCGATGATATTTATGGCTATAACTTCGTTAATAAAGGTAATATTACTTGGAATCGTACAGGTGACTCAGGTCACGCTACACATGTTGCAGGTACTGTGGCTGCTGTAAACAACAATGGTATTGGTGTTGCAGGTGTTGCAGGTGGTTCGGGCAAGGGTGATGGCGTGCGTATGATCTCTTGTCAGATTATCTCTGGTGGTACTGCTGCGGGTACATCTGCTACAGCTGCCGCTGTGGAGTATGCTGCTGACCGTGGTGCTTGCGTATTGCAGAACTCATGGGGCTTCGAATCTGGTGCAATTACTAATGATCAGGGCTTTGAGAGTGGTGGTACAAAGGTGGAGGCTGTGGCTTTTGAGTATTTCATGAAAACGAAGAATCATCCAAATCTTGAGGGTGGTATTATAATCTTCGCTGCAGGTAACGATGGTAAGGCTCTGGCTGGTTATCCAGCTGCTTGGAACAAGCTTATCGCTGTATCGGCTATTGCTCCAGATGGTCTTCCTACATACTACACATGTTACGATCGTGGTTGTAATGTATCTGCACCTGGTGGCGAGTACTTCAAAAGTGGTAACTATATTTACGAAGATGGATGTGTCGCATCTACTATGCCTAACGATAAGTATGCTCTTATGCAGGGTACATCTATGGCTTGTCCTCATGTATCGGGTATTGCAGCTTTGGCTATCTCATACGCTGCGGACAATGGTATTGTATTGACACTCCCAGAGTTGAAGGATATTATCGTATCGTCTGTAACATCCTTTGGAAAGTTAAGTGGTCAAAAGGCAAACTACGATGGTGGAGTAATGAATCTTTCAAACTACGACAATAAGATGGGTACTGGTCTTATTGATGCTTATCGTGTGTTGATGGCCGTTCGTGGTACAACATGTATTCCTATCCCTCTTAACGAGCAGGTAATCCTTGATATTAGTGCATATATCGGTGATGGTAAGGGTACTATCAAGATGCTTAAGAATGATATTCCAGAGGATGTTGTTGAAAAACTTGGTATTGTTGAATACAAATATATGGGAAGCAAACTTCTTTTGACTTGTACAAAGCCTGGCTCCGCACTTGTAACTTTGAAGTATGTCGCTGGTGGTACTCATGTTGGTGGCGGTCAGATTACTGGTGGTATGGAGGCGCAGCAGGAGTTTGCGTTTGTTGTTCGCCCAGGTATCAAGGTTGATGAGAGTACAGGTTTTCCGCTTAACCCAGGCGGTTGGTTGTAATATTTTGTCTAACGCTAAAAATAGTTTCTATATATGAAAAAGTTTTTTGCATTGTTTGCAGTGGCACTTCTCTCATTGGTCTCTTGTGGTGAGAGTGGGGATATAAATTCGTTAGATGGTCAGTGGCATCTTGAAGAGTGGAACGATGAGAAACCAGAGTTTGATGTCTATATCCAATTCAAAAAGGGCGTTTTCGATATCTACCAGCAGGTCTATTCTTTAAGATATGAGCACTATACAGGTACATGCTCTGTTAACAACTCTACGCTTAAAGGCTCCTATAGCGATGGCTCAAGTTGGGCTTGTGACTATAAGTTCACGGTAAAGGGTAGTGAACTTATACTACATAGCGAGGAGAGCAATAGCATAAAGAGTGTATATAAGAAGTGTACTATTCCTCAGTTGGTTATCAACGAGGCTACCTCTACACGCTCAGGTGAGGGTACTCCAATATTGTAGTGTGTATATTTAGATGCAATAATGGCTTGTTCCAAATGGAGCAAGCCATTATTTGTGTTATTACCTTACCTTAAAGTATATTCTCGACATAGTCTATTGTCATCTGGTCGTTATGGTCAACCATCACGGCAATAAGGTCGAATTGCAACTGTAGCGTTACTCTACGCATTGCACAAAATGCCATAGCTCCACGCCGCAATGAGCGTATTTTGCTTTGGTCGATACTCTCATATGGTGTTTGCCATCCTCCGACCTTGCGGGTCTTGACCTCAACGAAGTGAAGCGTATCGTAGCGTTGGGCTATGATGTCAATCTCGTAGTGTCCCACGCGCCAGTTGCGTTCAACAATCAAAAAGCCACGCTCCCTAAGCCACTGCATGGCGATATCCTCACCTCGCCCTCCGATATCGAATGTCGAGACGCTTGTCATAGTATGCTATCTCTTGATAAGGAATGAGATGTCGTCACCTGGCTGTACCTCGTATGTCTTCATTCCCTTCTTGAAGATGCGCATTGGGCGTGAGCCGATAAGCTCGATGCCGTTGTCATCAATACGGAGCATACAGCCCTCTCTTAGACCAACGACATAGCGGCTGCGATTAGCCTCCAAATATTCCAAGATACGCTGCTCGCGTGTCTCGCCAGCGTGACCCACAGGGTTTGCATCGAGGTAGTGTGGGTTGATCTGGAACGACACAAGACCAATTGCACGGAATGACTCAGGCTGCACAATAGGCATGTCGTTTGTCGTGCAGATAGTAGGGCATGTAACATTGCTACCTGCCGACCAGCCGATATATGGCACACCAGCTTTAACGCGGCGGTGAATCATATCCAACAAATCCTCCTCCTGCATGCGCTTTAGAAGTGCGAATGTGTTACCGCCACCGATAACAATAGCCTCGGCATTGCGCAAGAAGTTGCGCTTGTTCAGAGCGTGGTGGATAGACTTAACCTTGATACCAAGTTCATTGAAGCGAGCCTGCACCTTAGCCTCATACTCGTCGTATGAGAAGGTCACAGCAGCATAAGGAATAAATACAACTTCACTTATACCCTTGAGCGTTTTTGCAATCTCAGCAATTGGATACTTCAAATACTCCTCACCTGCATTGGTGGAATTGGAAATAAGTAATAAGTTCATAAATCAGTGTGTATTAAATGTTTAATCTATTTTGTTATAAAATCGTTGATAAAATTTTACGTCATAATGTCAAAGATAATAAAAAAAGTGTTATTTTTGCACCGTCTGGTAAAAAAAATATTATCAGATAAGATTACAGTAGAAAAATTT
>JAEIGA010006635.1_pt1 | contig 17627 bp, 37 predicted proteins | sample 9270691 | NCBI WGS metagenome assembly JAEIGA01 (sample SAMN17057246, study PRJNA624740) | gut metagenome | biome: biome; isolation source: fecal sample | host: Bos grunniens | place: China: Xizang | collected 2019 | reverse complement strand
GGTGCCAAAGGCAGCGGGGAGGGATCTCCCCCCACCCCTTTCATAATTTTTAATCATCACCACTCACCATCTTGCGCAATGCTCCCCCTCGGCAAAAATAAAGGCGTTGTTTCAATTTTATTGCTCTTCAAAGCATTGCAACAGTAATGCGCAGCTTGCAGGTTATCCCAGTCTTTTGCTGCTTCTTCTCTTGATGAGTATCCAAACTCCCGGTATCTTGAAATAGGCTTTATCTCATCAATCACAAAGCTCAATGGATGCTTTGCATCTGACGGCTCATCATAGTGGATCGGTCCAAGCCTCCCCCGGCAAATTCCACATGGTGCATCCATAGCTTTGAACCTCCCCCGGTATTTTCTGCGGAGGTTCCCGTTTGAACTTCTCGGATTAGTTGCCATGTGTGCTGTTCCCCCACCGATAGCAGCAGCCTATCCCACGTGTCATCCCTGTTGTCAGCGCAATAGAAAACGCACGGTGATTAGCCGTGCGCTTTTGATATTTCTTTATGATAGCAACTATAACATATTTTTGACTGAAAAATTCCGCTTTTTTTCCGCTCTTTACTTCAGAGAGACATACCCAAGTTCATATGCTACAACGCCAAGGATCTTGTTGACACGCTGATATGCCGCTGACTTTGACAGTCCTATCTTCATCCCGGCGCCCTCAACTGTGTACTCCCGTTTCCAGTACACAAGCTCAATGAGCCGCATGTCTACATCTTCAAAGATCTTTAATGCGCGTTGGATTGCATCACATGTCATCTCAAGGCGCCGGATGTACGGAGAATTAATAATCTGCATTGTGATTTCTTCCGTTGTTCTTTTTGCTTCTCCACCATCCACTCCGGCAGTTAAAGAATAACCTTGAACAGTTGACGGAATAACATCTTTCTTCATTGACTCCAACTGTCTCAGATCTTCCTTGTAGTATTGCAGCTGCCATTCAACAGTGCTCTTGATACTTGGAGACAAATCAAACTTATACTTCATTCATTCTCCTTTCATTGTGATTGAGACAATATACTTGCCGTTTAACAGCACTGTCTTATCTTCCTGTTCAATTGGCAGAAGATCCGGTGGTCCTTTCATTTCCCAAATTCTCTGCTGCATTTCCGTGACTTCTTTTTTCTCAGTGTAGTCATACCGGGAGCCGTCAATCATCTTCACACTGATGCTTATCATCTTTGCTTACCTCTCATTGATTTTGCAACTTCCTTATTGACATAGTCATCAATCTGGTTTTCTTGGCGTCTTTTGAGATTGCGTTTCAGATTATGCTCATTAAAAGCAAGATAATCATCACACTCAGCATGACATGTTGCTGATCTGCCGGGGCAATCTTTCTTACAAGGATTTCTCATTCCTTATTTCCTTTCTTTAGTTCATCCCTAATTTCTTCCAGTATGTTCCCAAGTCTGATATAGATTGCTGACAATATCACATATCCTGCAATGATGACTCCATAAATAACTGCTGTCATTCTTCACCGCCCTCCTCTGCCGGGATGATGGTGGGAGCATCTTTTATCATCTCAACCGCCATTGCGCTTGCCCTTACCATGTGTTCCAAAACAGGCTTTATTTCGTCACGCTTGGAAATATTTCCAATTACTTCCCGAAATAGCTCCTCAAGCGCATCCGCATCAATCAACCGTCCGTGGTCTGGTACTGCAACGAGTGGGCAACTATGCGTAACAGTTCTATGCCCCTCTATCTTCTTGTTTATGATGCACCATCCATCATGACAGGCAAAGCAATCCCAACAGCTTTTCGGTATCTCCATGCCCTTGATTAGGATGCTCATGCTTCACCATCCTTTGGCGGCTGTGGAAGTGGCATCCAGTGAGTGACAACAGAAACATCTTCATGATAACCATCTTCTCGCTCCCAAAAAACATCTGCCACGGTTGGATGATATCTTTCTAACGACCAAATGCGGATTATGGTTCTATCTGCGAAAACGATGACCTCTTCACTTATAGGCGGCAACTGCTCCGCAACCGGAATCCACTTTGGTACTTTGTTGCACCAATGATCTGCAAGTTTCTCAAGGACTTTTGCTTTTCCTCGCAGTTCCTCAATGGCATCAGCGGCTTTGGCAAACAAGTGGCAATCCGTTTTTTCATAGTGCATATTCACAGACTCAAGTCGCAGTTCTTCAATCAGTTTGTCATACATCAACACTCACCATCCATTCTTGCTCCATCAGCACAAAACCATTCTTCCCACGGTCTGTTCGCACAACCAAACGGGATTAGATCATCGTACATTTCACAGTACCCGCTGTGACACCATTTGCAATCCTTACATCGCACAACCTCTACAACATCGGCGGCAGGGATTTCATTGATCCAACAAAGCCGGATTCTTTCTGCGGCATCTTGATATACGATACCAGAGTCACATTGATATCCTGTATTGTTGTTTGCCGTTTCTATAAGTCGGTCAAACAAAAATCTTTTGGCATCTTCTCTCTTGATGTAGTCGCTCATGCGTGCCACCTCCTTGCATAGCCGTCTGCCTTGAACTCGTTGCGCAGATAGATTCCGTTCGGAGTCAGTTCTGCCCATTGATACGATGTGTCGCAAGGCTTGATTGTTTCTTCGTGCCATTCCTTCACAAGCTTCAGCGCAAGATTGTAATCGTCCGCCAGCACCGGATTGTTGTCTGCGAACCCGACAAACTGGTCTTTTAAGCGGACAACTTCCGTCAGATCTGCGTTTTCTGCCCTGTTAAACATGCACCGTGCATACGTTGACAAGTCCGACTCTGAATAGTGGTACTTCTCAACAAAGAGCCGGATGCCGTAGAATGCCTTTGCCACGGCCTGTGCTTCCTGGTCCTGAATGTATTCCTGTGAAGCTTTCAGAGCGGCTTCTTCCGCTTCGGCAGCTGCGATCATCTCTGCATGTTCCGCATCCATTGCCGCCAGAGTCGTGGCCAGCATCTCGTCCGCCATGTGCCTGGAGCGGATGTCCAATCCCCACCAGACGAAGCTTCCGAACAGCACGATGATCAGGATCCCGATCAGCCAGTTGTACATCAGGTTGAAATACGGATGCCGGAAGCACAGCGTTGTTTCAAGTTCAGCCTGTTTTTTGAAATAATCGTTCATTCAACTCTCCTTGATCTTGATCCGGTGGAAGTAGTACATCAGTTTCTTCTTGATGCCGTACTCCTTCGTGCGGAATCCCTTGCAGTCCTCAACAACGAACACATGGTCTTTCCAGTACACAAAATCTGCGATGTACGTGATCCCACGATAGACAAGCTTCCCTTTGTCATCGTACTGGTTCGGGATCAGTTCAAACCGCACTTGCCTGTCAAGGCCCTGTATCTTCCCGGCACGCTCCAGCAGTTGCAGTTCCTGATAGCGTGTCATCTCTCGGATTGAATCAAAACCGTTGATTTTCTTGTTGTGGTATTTCGACATAGTTCTTTCCGATCCTTTCCCGAAATTCTTCAATGCTCCAACCGTAGTGCGCCATTGCCTGTCGCTGTGCGGTTACTTTCAACCACATCCAATCGTCAGGATTAGCGTGTAAGTGCATGTGGCATCGTGGACACAGCAGCACCCAAAGCCCCAGAGCCTTCGATTTCTGCCTGTTTGCTCCGCCGAACACTTCGTGTCTGATCAGGTCGCCACGCCATTCGCAGTTGTAGCACCGATCAATAACGGTTCCGTAATAGTCCACAACGCTCGGCGCATAGCCGTTTTTATCAAGTGTGATTCCGTATTCGTTTTTCATAGGCCGAAGTCCCTCTTGATCAACTCCAGCTTTGCGACATCAATCTTCTTATTCGGCGGAGTATAATCGGCAGCTGTCGTATACTGCTTTTTCGGCCTTTCGCTTTCAGACCACTTTCTGAAGATTGCCTTCCAGTCGTTGATCGGTTCCGTTCCGGTCTTCCATCTCTTTTCAGAGTAGAACTGATAAAACCTTTCAGGATCGACTATGCTCCCTATTTCGGAAGCATAGTCTTTCACCTGTTGCAGAGTCGGGATCTTGTCTGACTCTGACTCTATCTCTTTCTCTATCTCTTTCTCTGACTCTGACTCTACGTTACCGATGCGTTTCACTTGCGTTACATCAGCGTTACATTGTAACGGGGCGACCGCAACTGTCATATTCATCAGCTTCTGCCTGGCACGAAAATCACGCACTCTCTGAGTCCCGGCTGTTTCGCTGCCTGTATTCTCCAGAACCCACGGAAGGAAGAACGACACATTGTCCGTTGTTTCGGCAAGGCCGACATTCAGCAGATACATCAGCGTGACTTCGACGTCTTCCGGCTTCTCGTCCAGATCAAGGGCCAGTTCCTGTGCAAAGTTGTCTTCAAGCCCTGACCACGTGAGAACGCCGTCCGTATGGAGCGCAAGCAGCTGCATCTTCAGATAGATGATCGTGTAAGTGTCGCCGCCAGCCATGTTCCGAAGCTTCTTGATCCGCTTGCTCTGGAAGAAATCGTCTTTCAGCTTCAGCCAGTAATAGCGTTTCCCTTCACTCAAAACGGCACATCCTCATCATCGTCAACTTCCACGAACTGCTGTTTCTTCTCGCAGAAGTAGGCACGATCCACAAGGATCTCGGCAGTCGTGCGCTTGTTGCCGTCCTTGTCTTCCCACTCGTTGTTCTGGAGTCGACCGGAAACAACGATCATCTGGCCTTTGCGGAAGTTCTGGCTGATGAACTCCGCCGTCTGCCGCCATGCTGTGCAGTTGAAGAAGTCTGTCTTCTTCTCACCGATGTCACGGTCACATGCGAGTCGGAACGATGCAACGGAAATGTTGTTCTTCGTCATCTTCGTTGTTGGATCCGCCACCAGGCGGCCCATCATAGTAATGTGGTTAAGCATTTGTTTCTCCCTTCTCAATGCAGTTGATGCAGTACACGCCGCCGAACTTCTTGCGGCTTCCTTCGGCGTGCTGCCGGATTGAATATGTCTTGCCGTTCTTTTCATACGGCTTCAGTACGGCTCCGCATTTCTCGCAGATGAACTTCGGAACTGCCGGTTGCTCCGGCGTTTCTATGGGCATTTTTGGAAGCATTTCATCTTTTCCGTGCGTATTTGTTGAATCGGAGTCCTTGTTGTCATCAATGGCGAACAGACCGTTCAATGCGTACTTTCTCGCATAGCTGGAAGCGGCCCCTGTGACCTGTGATGCATCCATGCCTTTCTTCGTTTCTTCCTCTCTGGCATAGGCAGTCACACATTCGTCCTCTCCGGTTTCTGCATCCACGACAGTTGCGGTCGCTCTGATATATACCCGGCCCCCGACTTCGACCACTTCATCCGACAGAGTCAAATACACCTGATTCATCGCAAGAATCGGTTTCACAGCTTCAAGGATGTCTTCACAGCTTCTGTAATAGTATTTGCCGAAACTGTTGAACTGTGTCTTGTTGGCCTTCAACGCTTGTTGCGTTGCGACCAGTTTCATTTGAATGCTCATTCGTCAACTCCTTCAACTTTTAATGGACAGTTTGCGCCCCTGTATTTGTCCGGGAAATCGCAGATCTCCCGATTGATGCCGCACCTGTACTTTCCGGTGTAAAATCGGCAATGCTGACACGAAATGTGGGAAATCCCACGGTTGTCGACCGGGAAGAATGCTTCGATCTCGCATACTCCCTTGAGATATTTGCTCACTCCAGTTTCAAACATACGCACTCCAGATAGTCCGTGACCGAGCAATGGTCACATTTCTCATTCCACAACTCATCGGGATCCTTGTACTCCGAAGGCCACTTGCAGAAGTGGTCGCAGATCTCTTCCATCAGGCTTTCCGTGTTCGCCTTGTTGACAGGCTTCCTCGGTGGGATCTCCTTCGGCGGTTTCTCGCAGTATTCCGGCTCTCTGCCGATCCAGGGCGCTTCAAGCATCTTCATACTTAATCGGCTTGAACAGCACAGGCCGGATCTTCTGGTTGCGGCTGAAGAACTGGAACACTTCGTCCTCGGAATACGTGAAAAGCGTTTCCTTGACGGTCCCTTCGCCGAAGCTGGTGATCACCGTGTCACCGGCTTCCACCTGATGCCGTGGTGCGTAGCAGATCTCTTTCCCGACATTCTGCGGATATTCCACAACGACCAAATCAATGTAGTTCATGCCACTTCTCCTTTCAGAAAATACCGTTTGAACGGCACGCCGCTTGCGCTCTTGCAAGACTCTTCGGTGATCATGCCCAGCTTGCGCAGTTCGCTCAGCCGCTTGGTCGGGCTGTTGATGTTACAGTAGATGAACAGTTCCCGAACCGTTGCGCTGCCGTTCTCTTTGATGTAGTTGACGATTTTTGCATTTTGTGTTAATTTGTCCATAGCTTTTCCTTTCTTGAGCCGTCCAGTTGCCGCTGGCGGCTTTTTTATTCGCCCACAACTGTGGTGCTGACTTTGATGTCCAGTAGTCTGCATACGCCTGTCCTTACTTTTGGCGGCCATTCGTCCGGCGGTTTGGCGGTCGCAAGCTTCCGCATGGATGCTCCGCTGATCCCGGCTGCGCTGGCCAAGTCTTCCCAACTCATCCCGGCCACGAACTTGCGCTCAAGGATCGCAGCACGGAGATTGTTGATCGGCGGATACCGTGGTTTGTCAAACTTCGTCCGTGGCATTGCCATCTCCTTCCGGATTGTAAATGTGCATTCGGATAAACCTGTTTGCATACTGCGGATGTATCATTGATCTGCGTACAACACGGTTTATTCCGTCTTTGTTTTGCGCTCGTTCAATGTTTTGTGTCGGGACATGGAACATACTCTCAAAAAACATGTTCTGTTCCGGTTCGCAGTTAACAAACCAGTATTGCGTAGGTTTCTTGTAATAGTCACCATTCTTGGTTCTGTCTTTGTCGATAATGGACGGTTTAATCGGAAAATACCCTGTCAGGTAATGCGGCGGAGTACATGGGTTTTCTACAATCATTCTCCACCCCCCCCAAGTTAGAGATGACGAACAGCTTACATAAGAGCATATAAAGCTTGTGTAGTTCTTCATGTGTTTTCATGGCGTATTCAAGTTTTTGAACGTCCGTGAAATTTCTGAGAGCGTAGTGATCACCGCTCATCAGCATTTGCGCTTGGCATTCAAATCTTGTGCATGGGAAAAACGCAAGCACCAGGTCGCCGCTTTCCACTTCATCAAACAGGCTTGGCTCTCCGGCATATGCTTTTTCAATCTCGGCAAACAAATCTGCTTGATGATCCGTTTCGCCAAAATCGTTCAGAATGTCATAGTCCTCGGCATGAATGCCAAGTTTTTTAAATTCATTCTTGAACGTGCCTGACTGTTCAAACAGGCAGAATACTTTTCTGATCTGCATCACAATGCCCTTATCTGAACCAGCGTCACATGGATGACTTCATCCGGCGCAAGCTTCACATCAAACAACTTTCTGATAATCTTCAATACATTCGCCATTTCTGTCCCACACTCCCAAATAATCTTTCATCCTGATCCGTTCCGAATTCCCAATAAGACCGTGTTTTTTCAGTTCCGATTCCCACAGTTCAACGCATCCAACCTTTGCGGAAAGCTTAGTTTTTTCAAAAGTTGTAACTGCGTCAAAGTAATCGCGGAACTCAATCTGCTTTTGAAGTTGAAATTCCTCAATACGTTTGTCCCAGGCATAGGACTTTACCGTGTAGAGTGTTTTCGGCATTTTGTTCCCCTCTCATTTACTGGTTTTCGTACTCTGCGATCTTTTTGAGCGGCATGTTGAAAACCACAGACAACTTTGACGCAAGCGCAACGTCCATTTTTTTCTGGCGCTCACCTGACTCAATCATGGAATAGTAACTCTCGGTAATTTCCAGTTTTGATGCCATCTGCGCCATCGTGTAGCCGCTTTCAACTCTTTTTTCTTTCAGCCAATCTCGCATTTGTTCACCCCCATTTCCAAAGAAATTTACCTAAACAATTAACCATTGGTTAAGTATGTGCGTAATATAGCATATTATTAACCGCTTGTAAAGTTAAGTAACAAAGAAAGACAGAAAAAAATTACTTGTAGTTAACAAGTAACATTTCTGTAATTATCTTGACATTTAGTTAAGTTTCTATATAATAGTAACTGGGGGTGAAGTTATGGAAAATCTCAAAAAGTTCCGCAAGGCGAAGGGATTGAATCAAGACCAGCTTGCTGAGATTGTCGGCGTTTCAGCCAGCGCAATATCACAATATGAGAACGGAAAGAAAACCCCATCGTTTGAAACAGCTTTGAAACTTGCAGAAGCACTTGATTGCGAGTCAGCTGATCTGGTATCAAAAAGAGAAAACGTATTCCCGGTGGAAAATAAAAAAACCGCCACCGAAGTCGGTGACGGTGAATATTCTGTTTCCGTTAAGGATTTACGCTTTATTCAATGGTTCCATTCTCTATCTCCAGAAAAGCAGAAAGCAATCCTAATTTCTCAAGACGCACCAGAAGATCTTTTCTGAGAGCCGGATCATGAATCATCTTCAGAAACAGTTTGTCCATCTCATTCATTTCATCGAATCCTCTCATTTTGATTGCTTTCATTCTATCGAAAATACTGTCCGAAAAAACGGACACCATTGTAGCATTTAGGTAGTAGAAACGGAACCGGTCTGCCGAGCCGCCAAGCTGCAAAACCGGCTCCGTCCTTGCTTTGGATGGCTAAATCATACCAGACGGATATGTTTTATTCAAGTTTCATCTTCCGTCTATCTGCCGTCCATGCATGAACACTCTGTGAACACAAGGAGAGTCATCATGGAACTTTCAAACAAACAGGAACTGATCAAACAGCTTAAGGAAGCAAAGGCAAGGGACGAAGTCACGTTTCCCAGGATCATCGAACGCATGGAAAAGAGCGGCCACTTTCTATCACTTTCGACTCTGCGCAGAGTATTTGCAGACGGATCTGAGCAGAACGCACAATCTTTCAATTACGAAACCACTTTGATGCCGATCGCCGAAGTTCTGCTGAAAGTGGAAGATGTCCCCACGCCTGATTCCCCTTTCGCAAAAGAGATTGACGGCCTGAAAGCTGTCATTCATTGCCAGAACGAAGAGATCGTGAAGCTTCACGAAATGCAAGAGCATTTGGAAGCCAGAATCACGTTTTTAATAGAACAGATCGAAAAGAAAGACCGCCGCATGGACGAGAAAGACGAAATCATCAAAAAGCTGATGGACAAGTGCTTATGAAAATCCCAAAGGTTGAGCAGCTGCCGTCCGGGAACTGGTTCTGTCGACTGCGGCTGAATGGCGTGTCTATCCCAATAACCGCCGAAACAAAAGCGGAGTGTGAACGGCTGGCGTATTTAAAAAAGTCGGAATGGAACGCCGGAAAGACACGGATCCAGAAGACTCCGAAAGAAACCACGCTTCAGGACGCCATCGACAAGTACGTTGAAATCAGCAGAACCACATTGTCGCCGTCCACGGAACGTTCGTACAGAACATACGCAAGAGTCCGGTTCCCGAACTACAGGAATAAAAAGCTTTCGGAAATCAAGTGGCAGCAGATGATTGACGATGAACTGAAGCTTGTTTCCGAAAAGACCGTCAAGAACGCATGGTTCCTCGTCAAACCGGCATTGGAGAACATCGGCTATCCTGTGCCGGATATTCGCCTTGCACAGCCTGTTGTCCCCGACCTTAACTTTCTACAGCCTGAAGAGATAAAACCGTTCTGTGCGGCTCTGAAGGGCCGTAAATACGAAATTGCGGCTCTCCTTATGCTCCACGGTCTGCGCATGTCCGAAGTGCGTGGGCTTGACTGGAAGAACGTGGATCTGAAGAACGATGTGATCACCGTCAAGGGCGCAAATGTCCGTGGCCCTGATGGACACGTTGACAAAAAGACAAACAAGAACGACTCATCGACCAGAACCGTCCCGATCATGATCCCACAGCTGCACGATGCGCTCAACGCAGTCAAGGATAAAAAAGGGAAAGTGGTCACAACCGGCCCCAGCGTGTTGCTTGATGATGTCAAACGTGCGTGCAACCGTGCCGGAGTCACCGAATGCACGCCGCACGATCTCCGCAGATCCTTCGCTTCGCTTTGCTTCTTCCTGGGCATCCCATTGAAGCAGATCAAGGAGTGGGGCGGCTGGCGCAACGATGATGTCCTGAACCGTGTTTACATCAAACTGTCCAACACCATGCGCACGGATGCAAAAGACAAGTTCACGCAATTCTTCATTGGCAAATAGGCATTGGCATTTTATTTTCACAAATGTGCCTGTAGAGTCACAAATGTGAATACAGAGTCACAGATGTGATACGAAAAAATGCAAATAAAACCCATCAAAAACAGAAAAAAGCCCCATTTTCTGGGGCTTTTTCCATTTTGGTGCCGGTGGTGGGACTCGAACATACACACTATAAGTCAAAACGCCTTATTTTACAAGCATTTTTTCGACGCCATTGGCAAGTCATTGGCGTTTTACTTGTAAAGTGCCTGTAGTGCCTTGACCTCTGCCGCCTTTTCCATCTGCCTTTCATGCAAGTAATTGTACACGGCCAGCATCTCCGGCGGCGGTTCCCCTTCCGTGCGTCTGTAGTCGGAAATGATCGTCACGACTGCGCTGTGGAGCATGTTCATGTGTTCCATTTCCTGTCGTGCAAGAGTGTCGAATGTCTGTGCCAAGCTTGGGCGGTCTTCCTTATACTTAAGGGCGCACTTTGCGTATTTCCTGGCATCGGCAATCTCTTCTTCGATCATCTCCGACAGTTCTTTAATAATCTTCATACTGCCACGCCGGGAGTGTAGCTGCCAAGCATGCTCAGCAGATACTGGCTCTGATTGGCATTGCTGATCGCACCCTGCGCCGTGACAAGAGCGGCCTGTGCATCATCAAGCCGGTTCTGAAGCATCTGAGTCTTGATGTCACAGCAGCATTGATCAAGCCTGAAGCCCAGCGCATCAATCTTGCTCCCGATGGTGTTGAAGCCCTGAATGGCGTTGATCGTGTTGGCGTTGTTCTGGCTCATGAGCTGCATGGTCTGGTCGTTGATCCGCTGTGCAACTTCGTAGTTGTTGTTTGCGCTTGACAGCAGAACATCCTGAATCCCGGCCTGCGTGGTCTGGTTTGCAATGGCCCCGGAAACGTAGTCTTTCGTTGCAACATCGGCGTTGCCGCCGAATCCGCCGAAACCGCCGTTGAACAGGCCCAGAAGAATCAGAAGCCCGAAGATCCAGATGAACGCATTGCCGCCACCGAATCCATCACCCATCGGCATGACCGGAGTGATACCTGTAGAGTCCATAATTATCTCCTTTCGTTTTTATTTATCCATACCACTATGCGCACTTGTGGATGAATACTATTTCAGCTGATTGAGAATCTCCTGTGGATCCACGCCCATCTGCTGGCACATTCCGTAGAATGCCTGTTTCGGATCACCGCCGTACTGCTGGATGATCTGCTGAACCTGTGCATAGTTCGGATTCTGCGACAGCATCTGGTTGATCATCATCTGCGGATTGCCGATCGATCGGGCCATGTTCATGGCGTTCTTAATCGGCCGGATCTGGCTTGTTAACTTGCTTTGGTTTAACTTTGACAGCATTGGATTCATTGCGTTCTCCCATCAGTTTTTTGATGTTTTCCTCTATAGCGGCAAGCCTGTCTTCAAACGCCTGATTTTCGCACGATAACGGCTCTTCGTGCGCTTTGATGTCGTATGGTGTTGATGTTACATTCCCCAGGCTGTCGGACACACAGAGCCAGATAATCGGCGCAGTCGTGTCCATCACGAAAACGCTGCTGTTCGGCGACAGCCGAATGGAGTCAACGCTTGCCTTGCCGTTTGCCTGGAGAACCTGTTGCGGCGGTAAGAAGTTATACATCATCGTCCTCTATAGGGAACAAATCGTCATCCAGTTCAACAGAAAGTTCCGTAAGAGATCCCCCCTTTCTTCAGAAAAATTGTATAAAAAAACAGACCTTTCCAAAATCAATCGAAAAGGTCATAAAAGTCTTATAAATGGCTTAACAAAACAGGCTTGAACTTCTTGCAGATGTGCTTCACGTGCTGCGTGGAATAATTGCAGATCTCCGCAATTTTTTCATATGTGCATCCGTCACAGAACCGGAGCCGTAGGATCTCCCGGTAAACAGGATTGTGGACATACTCGTTGATTGCGTTGAGCATATCGGTATTCCGGTATATAGGCATAAAAGAACCCCCAAATAAAAATACCGCCACCACTTGATAGTGATGGCGGTTCTAAAATTTGGCGGCTCTTTTTTTGCTGTGGGAAGCGCAAAACTGCATTATTTTAGCAGTTTTTGCGTTTTCTTCACCAAAATTCGCAAAATATTGTCTGTGTAGAACAGTATTTTAAGATATTCTTGCACTTTGGAATATCTTAAATTGCACTTTGGATCAGCACCGATTATTCCGGTAGTTCGCTCTGTGTTTTATCGCACAAAAGATTTTTGCAGATATCTGCACTTTTCATTAATACGTACTTATAAGAAATTGCACTTTTCACTTTTTCAGAGCGAGTTTTTCACTATTTTTACACTTTTTCATACTATTAATCAAAATTACATAGTGACGATAATTTCCTTGTGGTCGCCGCTCAAGATGATCCTGTTCAAGCAGAACGAAGTCGGCATGAGCATTTTCTGCACCGGGTATCCGCCGTACTTCAGCCAGCTTGTTGCGGAAACGATCTTGAACGGTTTGACGGTCACTTTGTTGTTGTGTGGATCCACAACGATCTTCGCCGGTTGCGTTGTGTACGGCTTGTGAGTGTGTCCCACAACGAAACAGTCAAGCCCATCAATCACCGTTGAATAGCCAACAGATTTGTTGACCGCTCCACCGTACAACGCACCGTTCCCGGCTCCATGCGTCACAGCCAGAACGTATGTCGGTCTGGCATAACCGTTGCCTGATCCGTTTTCCTTGCGCTCTTCGCCCATCTGGATCTTCAGAAATGCGATGTTTTCCCGGTAAACTGTTTCTTTGTCCAGCTTGCAAGCAATGTCATAGATCGGGCAGTCATCCACTTCTCTTGCGCTGCTCCGTTCGTGGTTTCCTTGAATGAAACAGAGAATACGATCCCGAACCGGCTCCAGAATGTTTGCCATTTCTCGTTTTTGCTGGCTCGGCGGCATCGTTTGGCGGTATACGTTCGTCAGGCTGTTCTTGAGTCCAAAGTCCAGAAGGTCGCCGCCGCAGATCAAGTACACGTTCGGCGTTTCTTTGACCTTCTCTATAAACTCAATAAACTCTTTCTCCATGCATTCTTGACTTCCCAAATGGACATCAAAGATCGGAATGATCGTGATGTCGTGGCCGCCATAGAACTGATGTTGAATTAACTCAAAATCCGGTAACATCAATCTTCGTCTTCTATCATTCCACCATAGGTCGCTTCGTGTTTGCCTGTGGTTTTGTTGTACTGCGCCGTGGAAATGCCAAGCAAAGCACCAAGCAACGTGCAGATGACTGCGCTTGTCTTTGCGATCTCTTCCGCATAAGGGAAACCCCAGATTGCCGCCAGACCGACATATGCGGTCGTGCAAGCCGGGATCACGATCATAACGATCCATTTCAGTACATCGTAAACTCTATCAGGTAACTGCATTTTCGTTCTCCTTTCAAGAATGCGCTTTCTTGTTCAAATGAGTTTCAATGGCTGTGATCTGTGTTTTCACAACGCCGTCACAGCCAAGTTCGACAAGCCCTTTCAGGCAAGCCAGCATCCCATTCGTGAGAAGTTCCTGTTCCTCTTTGATGCCCTTGATCTCCTCGTCCTGTTTCGCTGGCTTTTCAAAAAATCCAAACACTTTACGAAGATACCCGACCAGGACAATGGCCGCTCCGATGATCCCGGCGGAAGTGATGAGCGACTGCCATGTCAATGTTATCATCTGTCCTCACCTCTATCCACCAATAAGATCATAAAGTTTCACGCCATAAACTCTCGCTGTGTATGTACCGTTGATTGTGCCTGTGTTGTTGTTGTTATAGCGGTAATAAAACGATAGTGTCATTGTGCTGCTTGATACTGAAGCAGAATTTACGTAAATCCCGTATGCGCTCGTGCTTTGTCTGGTGCTTCCTGTTCCAGAGCTGCTGAGTTTGCTGTTCCACTTGTTTGATGCGACCGTGTACGTGTTTTTTGTGCCGACACTTGATGTGCCTGTAAGCAAAACCATGCTGACCGTGCTTGTATGCCTGTTGTTCGTAGCAGAGTCAACGCTTACATCTACAATCAGCAGATCATAGTCATTGTATCCGGTCAAGGTCATGCTTTTCCCGGTATCAGTTGCAGAAGTGGACGAAGTGGACAACGATCCAATTGCGTATGTTTTGAGAAGCGTCAGACCGCCGCTTCCGCCGCCGCCGCTTGCTGTTCCTTGCGTTTTGACTCCGGCAGCTGTGTAAAAGTATTTGCCGCTTGCAACATCGGAAGCCGCCGCAGTTGTGTCGCTTACATCCGTAAACGATGCAGTTCCACCACCCGTCTTCGGCAGCGTTACGGCTGGAACTGCGCTATAGCTTGCACCCAACAAGGTGATGTTCTGTGCCACAGAAGCACCCCCTTAACTGATACTCAAGACTTTTGTCGTGCTGTCCTGACTGATGCTCGGCATCGCAAGGTTGCCGCTCACGCCCAGAATTGATTTGCCGCTTAAAATATTGGAACTCACGCAATCCGTCACGTTCGTCAAGGAAACCGTTCCGCCGGATGTGTACCCGGCCGGGATCGTGTATGTCCCGGCTTTTGTGCCGATCGTGCCGCCGGTTGCGCCGTTGTTCGTCATGGATCCGGTGTCCTGACCGGATGCGCCGATGAAGACCTTACCAGACAGAACGTTCGCAGCTGCAACATCGCACTCTGAAGCATCATAGAACGATGCCGTGCCGGATCCAGATTTGGGAATTTGAACCTCCGGTACGTTCTGGTACGTAACGGAGTTTATCACTACCGAAGGATGTGCCATTTAATCACCTCATGATACCGTCAGAACTGAGCCTGACCATGTTATAAGTCCGTAGTTGTTTGGGATCGCACCGACCGTTACATCTCTCGCCAAAAGTTTCCCGTTTGTCGGCAATGTCTGAACCGATGTTGTCGGCGTCATGTTGTAGTCGCCTTCATACGGCTCTCCACCGACAAGTTCACGAATCACCGGATTCTCCAGCGTAATCGCAAGCGTGTCGGCGTTTGCTTTGACGGAAACCGTCTGCGGCGTGATGATAACTTCACCGCTGGCGGATGCCGCAGATACTTCGATGCTCTGAGGATTAATCTCTGCGTTCACGCAACATCAACTACTTTCAACGATGCTGATGGGATAATGTTGTTCAGATAATTGCCGGCCTGGTAGGCATCCATTCGGTATACATACCGGCCGGCCGGAAACAGCGCAGTTTCTTGCTCTGTAAACTCAAGATTGACGGTGTTGCCCTGAATGTTTGTGAAAACCTTTGTGAGGATCTCTTGACCGTTGACGGCCTTCTTGAATGTGACGGCAACAACATCGGATGCGCCGAAAGTCATGCCTGTGATCTTGATCGGCAGTTTGATTCCAAAGTCGCCTTCTGCCATTGTCAGTTCATTTCCGTTTGCTATCCACATCAAGATACCCCCAATTTTTCCCAAGTTGTCAAACCGCACGTGCCATCAACAGGCAAAATACCTGCCCATATCTGAAACTTCTTCAATGCTGATTCTGTCTTTTCACCAAAGTAACCATCAATTGCACCACATGGGAAATTCCTAAGTGTCAGAAGAATTTGCAGAAGAATCACGTTTTGGTCATAACTGGTTTTTCTCTGAAGTGTTTTCAGAACAAGTTCATGATCTTCCTTTGGTGCTTGTGTAACAGGTAATGTTGCCGTTGCGGTGTTATTATCTTTTGGTGCTTCGGTTTTACCTTTGTACCGCAACACACAGTTCCAAGGATAATTCCAATAACCCTGTAACCGGATTTCATTACCGCTTTGGTCACCTGCTTGTGGGTGTCCTTCATCAGTTCTGCAATTGGCAACCCTACCTGCACCAATAGCAATGCAGGTGTGTGCTGCGTAATTCAACAGCACATCACCTGCCTGAACCCCACCACCTGAACCAAGGTTAACAAGATTTGTAGCATCAAAAAAACCACACGCAAGAAATGCATTACGCATATTCCCTGTGTAGCTTGCACCTGCCTGTTTTACCGGAACACCTGCTTGTTCATAAGCGGTTATTACAAAGCTTGAACAATCATAATCAGTTCCCCAACGGTCAACCTGACTATAACCATGTGAATTGTCATTAGCTGTTTGTATTGCCCATTGAACAGCTTTTTCAATTACTGTCATTGTTATCACCTTCTAACAGGGCATTAACAAAATCATCCAGTTCAGTTTCGGTAATCATTCTGCAACTTCAGGCATATCACCCACACGTTCAACGGCAATTTGCACACCATCAGAGATGCGGATAATCATGGCGAGCTGTTCAAGCCTGTCATCCCTTGTATACATCGTGCCAAGAACACTGTGAAATTCACCATAAGCACGGTTCATGGTTTTTGTAAGGTCATTGTTATAGTTTTTGCTGTCAAAAATCTTTGGATAGTTCGTCAGCGTGTTATAAGTGCCGTTGGCATCAATGACCTTTGCGGTTACTTCATAAATTTCTCTAATCATTTTGTTTCTCCTTTAGGGCAGAATATATGTTGCCAAAACTCTTTTTGTCGTATTTGCATCCCATGTTGACCTTACATTAATTACCCCTGCTGTGGAAATATAGCCATATACAACATCAGCATTTGTACTTCCAATGATACATTGGGTTATTGGACGTTTTCCAGTTACCAAAGTTCCGCAAGCATTTGTTGTTTCAGTTGTTATAGCAGTACCGTTTTTCTTAAACTGAATATTAATCTGTGCTGTTTTACCCCATTGGCAATAAGTTGCGCTTTCTATTGTCCAACCGCTTGCGGCAGTTACAATGCTTGATGCTGTTGTTATAGTTGTCGGCGTACCGATGTCAAGTGCTGTTAACCATGCATTTTTGCCTTCATCGTCATAGAAACCTATACTTGGCTTTCCTTGCGAATTAAGTTGCAAATACAATCCGGTTCTATATTCTGTTTCACCGTCTGATGATCTTCGGCACACAGTAAATGATCTGTAAACCATATCTGATGCGGATTTTGACATTTGTGAGTAATAAATTCTATACCCATTTTTGTCATACACCGTTTCTTTTGCATCATAAATTCCAGATGATGGAACACCTTGCCCAATTCTTGAATCTATGATTGTTGAATTTCTTAGCAAATCAGCATTTAATGTCAAATCCCCTGTCATGGTATCCCCAGACTTGTCAACTCTTGTTGTGTCTGTCGGATGCACATGGTCAGTTTTTGCATAAGTAGTTGCAGATCCAAGTGCGGCTGTTCCGTCCATCTCTGGCACACCGCTTGTGGCAACATTCAGTGGATGCTGATGGTCATTCTTTGCCCAGTTTGTACCAGTTCCAACCGCACCACCAGATGTATCCGCAAGCGGTGTTGCTGTTGCTGCTGTTGGGATCGCACCTTGCACATAGTTGATCGCAGTTGTAAGATCAGAGCTGCTGTTTGGCAATACTCCTGTGCCGATACGATTGGTAATGACCTTATTCTGCACAGGGTTT
>JAEIGA010006634.1_pt1 | contig 17628 bp, 24 predicted proteins | sample 9270691 | NCBI WGS metagenome assembly JAEIGA01 (sample SAMN17057246, study PRJNA624740) | gut metagenome | biome: biome; isolation source: fecal sample | host: Bos grunniens | place: China: Xizang | collected 2019 | reverse complement strand
TTCTTGATGGGCATGGCGAAGGCTCCCGACGACACCAGTTTCTTGGGCGCTTGACCACGGAAGAAGTGTATGCCCTCGCGCCAGCCAAACTTCTCGATACCCGAGATCACCTGCGGCATGGTCTTCGTGTAGAGCTGCTTCACCGAGTTGCCGAGGAAGATACCCTCACTGCGTGGTATAGAGTGCCAGCAGTTGATCATGCGCGGAGCAAGGAAGCCTGTACTCTTACCGACACCACGGCCCGCGCGCACCTTCGTGTCGCGCGCACCGAAGTTATATGCGAGGAGCTGTGCTGGGTTGAGATAGATATAATTTTGCCCCTTCGTGCTCACTGCCTCCTGCACCATAGGCATCATACGGCCTATGGCGGAGACGCTATCTTCCATGTTGTCGCTATAACGCATCTTCATCGTATTGGTCAAACATATTTTCCTCGTCTACCTCGTCGTACTCTTCGTAGGGCACGGTAGAGCCAGCGGGCACGAAGAATCCCATCTTCGCCTCCACCATCTCCTGCGTCTTATCCTTCTGTGCATTGTACTTACGCAACAGCTTCTCCTTCTGCTCGGCAGAGATAGGCGTGAGGTCGCTGTTGATTTTCGTGATATCGGGAGTGTATACGGGTGGTGGGGCATAGACGCTCTTCGAGAGGTCTTCGAGCATACTCTCGGGCTTGTCCAGACTTTCGAGCCTGATGAGCGTCTTGGCTCCATCGAGCAGTGTCTTCATGTCGCCCATGGCATCGCTGGCAGCCATAGCCTTTTCTGTCGCTTTCAATGCACGGTAGCGGCTCATCTCCTTGGTGTCGGTATTGAGCTGTGCCACAATGTAGTTGATGGTCTCCTTGTCGCGCTTGATTTCCGACATGGTGCGGCCATGCTTGTTGCGCAGGAATACGGTGACATCGGAGAACGGGTGCTCTTCGAGCCATTTATAGGCATCCATGCACACGACAATGCGTTTCTGCTCACGCTCCGACAGGTTGAGGTCATGTACCGGCACACCCGTTTCGAGGTGTGTCTGCAGCACCTCGTAGAACTTGGTGGATAGGGTTATCTCTGTGCTCATAATCAAAAAAGGAAGGGACCCTCCCCAACCCCTCCCTCTATGGAGGGGCTTTGCGGACATCGCGGAGCCAAGTCCTCCCCATAGAGGGGGAGTTAGAGGGGGTCTTTGTTAATAATCTCCTTATACTTTCCCGCCCATCCCTTGACGGCCTTGAGCTTGCGCTTGCCGTTGATGAGCTCCATGGCTTCGTCGTAGAGGGCGCGGCCTGTGGTGAGCGTAAACATCTGCGTGTAGTCGCTCTTGCCCTGGTTGATGCTGCCTTGGATAACGAAGTGGCGCTTGCCATCGCTCATCATCAGGGCGCGGAATCCTATGCGGTCTTCGCATAGCACCAGGCGCTCGTCGCATCCGCCAAGGAAGTTGTATATCTCTTCCTTCTCTTCGATACTGGGCTGGTTGATGATGAGCGTCAGTCGGCTCACGAGCTTGCGCTCCTCCTTGGTGGCGGTGTCTACATAGACGCGCTTCATCAGACCACGCAGCATGGCCATGGTCTCGGGTGTGAGGCGTGGCATACATACCGTGATGTCGCCGCCAGGCGTGCGGGCAGCGAAGAAGGGGAGCAGGGCCGTGAGGTCCCAGTCGGAGAAGGAGTAGAGGTGCGCCACGCCTGTGGCGCCCTCTATCCGCGTTAAGGTTTCGGTAAGCTGCTTCTCGTAGCAGCATGGCTCGATGATATTCATAGTTAAGGCTTTTCGTTACTCAGAGTTCTCGGAGTACTCAGAGTATTCCGAGTTCTCCGAGAATAGAATCAGAGATTAAAATCATCGTCCAAGGTCTGCTGCTTGGGAGCTTTCTTGGGCTTCGCCTCCTCGGCAGGCTGCTCTGCGGGTTTCTCCTCAGCCTTCTCTTCGGCCTTGGGCTGTTCGGCTACGGGTGCCGGTTCTTCGGCTGCGGCAGTGGGCTTGTCGTTGTAGCCCTCGATCACGATACCGTGCTTCTCGCACAGTTCCTTAGCAGCGGCAGGTACCGACTGGCCCCATGCTACCAACTCGGCAATGCGCAGCGTGATCTGATCGCGGCGTTCGTCGCTCATCTGCACATCGGTGCGGCGAACATACTTCTTGTTGGCCTCGATACGGGCGCGGCGGCAGTTGTCCTGCATCTCCTCGTCGTCCATGGCGTCAATCTCCTCCTTGGTGTACTCGCCTGCCGACTTCACCACCTGGCGGTTGAGTCTCGCTGCCTCGCCCTGCAGGGCCAGCATGTCGCTCTCATCGATGGTCTTTCCCGTTGCACGCTGCCATTCCAGATCTACACGCTCCCAGAAATTGAGGATGATGCTCTCGATGCGTACCGTCTCCTTGGCCTCGTGGGCGATGTCTTCCTTGGTAGCGCGGCTGTCGTTAGTGAGCAGCAGTGCACGCTCCTTGTGCGAAGCCAGCTGCAGATACCAGTTTTCGAGGTTCTTCGACTCCTTCTGCAGCTCCGGCGACAGCTGGTGTATGTACTGGCTCAGGTGTTCGGGACGACGGCCATCCACGGCAGGCATCTCGAAAGGTTTCTTCGGCACCTCATTGCCGTTCTCGTCGATTTTCTTGGAGGTCGGGAGAATGGCAAGATAATGTTTGTCCGAGTTTTCTGGGTTGGTAGACATCCTGGCAAGTTCCGTCTTCGCTCTTACGCGAAGAAGTAATTCTCCGAGTTTCTTCAGTCGTTTTATCGCGTCGTATCGGTACGCCGAGCTAAGGAACGGATGCGTAAATCGAAATGTCGACACGAGTTCCAATCCCTCATTGAAGTCTTTAACATCGGCCTCTGCCCAAGCATCAGCCTTGGCACACAGCCTTGGATATGTCTCGTCCGTGTACTTTGTCAAGCGGAGGTGATAAGCATCTTTCTCTTTTTCACTCATAAGATAATAGCTTTTAAGATGTTGAATCATATTTTTCATGTTTTTGTTAAACCTATGCGAAATTCGTCATTATCGTCCGTCCATTGAAGGACACCCGAGCAAACACAATAAGGCGCGATGGGAACTTAATCCATCGTGCCTTATCTTGTGTGTTGCTTTTGTTCGAGAACGACTAACTTCTACAATAGTCGTGCTGGGGTCGTTAACCTTCAGCTGTGGTGTCACTCCACTCGGTGAAGTTGCCAATCCATTGTGTAGGACCGTACTTCATGGTAGAGCAGGTAACGGTAAAGGTGTGACCCTTCTCGTCTGTTGCCTCCTTGCCCGTAGTTCCTGACACCTCTAATGCTACACCGTAGGTGTGGTCATAGATGATGTCATAGATTGGTGTACCTTCGTCAGTGGTACCGACGGGAACGGCCACGCCAAACATACCGCCAAGGTTGCCCAAGGTACGGTTGTTGACTGCCATCGCATTGATGTCGGCATCAATAAGGCCCGAGAAAGCAGCAGTCCATCCTGCGTTGTTTCCGTTGAAATTCCAGGTTACTTCACCCGAAGACTTCTTCACGGTGATGGTCTTAGCCTTTACACCAGTGAATGCGTCTGCGGAGAACTGGTTTTTCTTGTCGTCGTATGTGGGAGCTGTTTCAGGGGGGAGAAAGAGCTTAATCTGCATACCAGTTCCACCGTAGCTCTCGGTACAGGTGTTACCGTAAATTACATTTTGCAAATCACATGCCATAGTTGTAATCGTTTTAGGTTAATGAAAGGGGTGGAAGCGGTTAGGCCGCCACCCCGTTGTTGGTTCTCAGTTTGCGGTTACGCTTCCTTGGTGAATACTGCCTGGTATACCTCGGGGAATCCGCTGGCGGAGATCTGACGCTCGGCGAGTGTCACGTTGTCGCTCCACTTCTCGAACTTGTAGCCCTCAGCGGCTTCAGCCTTCAGTGTCACCACGTCGCCCTTGTCGTAGTTATCCTTTTCAGGAGTTACGGTTACGGTACCACCATCGGCAATGTTAGCACTTACGGTGATGCTTGCATCGCGGTACTCGCCACCTACAGACTCGATAGGTTTGGTAGAGCCGGTAGATACGCAGAACTTGTCTGCCGAAATCTGACGGATACGTACACCCTGAGCGGTCTGCACCTGATAGATGAGCACGTTGAGGTCCTGAGGATCGTTTGTCACCTTCACGAACGCCTTTGAGTTGGGACCGAGGTCTGTTCCAAATTCAAAGTTGTACTTTACGGTTGCGATCATCTTATCGCCATCGCCGAAAGCGGGGTGAGCGATAATCTGTGTACGGGGAGCGTCGAGGAAGCGGAACTCAGGCTTGATGACGTCGGTTGTCTGCAAGCCCTGGTACTTGGCGAGGTAGCCCTGTACGATACGCTGACGTGTGGTGGGCGACATGTACACGATGTGTTCGGTGCGGCTCAACTTGGGGTCGAGACCGTTGATGAAGCCTACAAACTTGTTGTAGTCCTCTACGGGGTCGATGCCGTCGATAGGCTCTACTACCTGGAGGTTGTGCTTCTTCTCAGAGATGCGACCGGCGTTGATGTCGTGCGCAATGTGAGTGAAGAAACCGTCGTACAGACTGTATGTGCCCTCTGCGTTCACGTCACCGGGGAAGAGGTTGGCCAATACGTCACCGGCATAGATTTCGGCAACCTGACGGATGAACCACTCTGAGTTGGGAGCCTCGAAAGTCTCGTTGGTGCCGAGCACTGAGAAGGGCTCCTTCTCGCGGTAGTTCTGAATGTTGTCGCGAATCTGGTTCCATGAGAGCACAACCTTCAGCTCACGCTCGTGCATGAAGCCGATGTTGTTGTTGAGCGGTTTACCTGCCTCATAGCGACGAGTGGTGCCTGTGTGGCGCTCGAAGATCATGAGGGCATTTACATTTTCGAGGTTGCGGATGACGTTGATGTACATCTCCTCGAACACGCTGTCGTTGACCAAGGTAGCGCTTTCGAGCAAGTCGGGCTCAAGCGTGCGGGTCAAGGTCTGCACCTGAGTAAGGTCAAGTGCGTTGTTGGTGTTGTCTACTGCCATAATTTTCTATAGTTAAGGTTAAGGTTAGTAATGTCGTTAGCCGTTTCGTCTCAGGCGGAGCTCTTCCATTCTGCGGGCCATCGCTTCGCGCTTCTCGGTAGCGCTCATGCCCTGCTTGCACACGTTGAGCTTCTCTGCGGTGTCGAGCTTGCTTGCTCCCGTAGCATTGTCAGCCGGTGCGGCGCCCTTCTCGGGTGCGCCGGGCTTCTCGGCGAGCTCTACGATCTCGGCCTCCTTGTCGGCAATGGTCTTGTCGGCAGCGGCCAGCTTGTCGCTCAGCTCACTCACGGCCTTCTCGTGCTCGGCCTTCAAGCCTTCGATTTCGCCAGCGGCCTTGTCGGCAGCCTCCTTCATGGCGGTCTCGTGAGCGCTCTTCAGGTTATCGAGGGCGGCGGTGTGCTCGGTGTTCAACTTTTCGATTTCGGCAGCGTGGGCGGCCTCCATCGCATTCAACTTCTCGGTGAGAGCTACCACTTCGGCTGTCTTGGCCGAGAGGGCATTCTCGTTCTGTTCGGCCACTGCGAGGTTAGCCTCCAATGCTTCGCACAATGATGAGTGCAGGTATACTGCATCCTCCTTATCGGAGATCAGTGCCTGAGCATTACAAGCAGCCATAATTCTTGGATACTCTTTACCCATGTCTTTCAGATTTTGGTTAATATTGTCGTTGTCAATCACTTGCTTTGATTCCTGGTCATCGTCCTCGTTGTCGTCAACGCCTGCCGCCGGTGGTACCAGCAGACCGTCTACCATCGAGTAGCCCGACAGTTCGAGCAGGCGTGCCACGCACTCCTCGAAGGTCTTCTGTCCGTCGACCAGTGTGCCGATGACCTCACCAGCCTTGTAGGTGTCGCCCTTCAGCTGCTCTTCGGTCACGTCGGGGCGATGCCTGCGCACGAGTTCCTTGAAGTCCTGTGCGCTCGTGCTCAGCTCCTCGATGATAGCCTCATAGTTCTCATCGGCAGCTTCGCGGAACTCGCGGTTCTTGTAGGGCGAGTCGGGGGCGTAGAGCTCTACATAGCGTTCCTGTGTCACCGTGTTGACGTCGCCGTGACGTTGCATGTAGAATGAGCACATCGTGCCTATGCAGCCCACCTCGTTGTTGAGGTTCATCACATACACCTCGTCGCATAGCGATGCCAGTGCGTAGGCAGCCGAGCAGGCCATGCCGTCGATGAAAGCGATTACCTTCTGACCCTTCGAGTGGATGTAGTCGATGGCCTGTTCGTAGTCATACTTCGCTGCCGACGAGCCGCCTCCCGAGTTGATGATGATGACATGCCCGATAGTCTCCGGCATGTCGGCAGCGTGCATCAGCCAGTCGCGGTGGTCGCGCGAGCCGTAGCTGCAGCCGCCACCATCGCGGGTGATGGGGCCGCATACGTTCAACACATTGATGATGCGGTCGTCCTCCTGCAGCTCTATGCTGTCGGCTATCTCCTCGGCGTCGCCAAGGTACAGGCGCTCCTGGAACTGCGAAGAGGAGGTGAGCACGAACGAGCCGTCGAGAGCAGGGGTAGCGGCAATCTCAACACCTGCCGCGATGTTGCGGGAGATGTTGGTGCGCAATGTTGCCAACACGTCGGGATGCATGTCCCATAGGCGGGTCGACAATATCTCGTGTAAGCCTTTCGTTACTTTCATTTTCGCTTTGGTTTTCCTTTTACGCGAGCAAAATTATCATCGCACGTGAGCGAAATGAAGGACTACGGAGGGACTAAAACGCCTCGTAAGCTGCCTATAAGGAATGATTTTCACGCGATTAGGGTAGGGGAGTGGGTGCGCCGCTGCGCTATGACCTGCCTGAGTGGGCACGACGAAAAAGCCCCACCAGCTTTTGCTGATGGGGCCAACCCTTAAATCTTCAAGAGACGACAGCCTGCGATATCACATCGGGGACTGCCACCTGTACACGCGCACGCGCGTACATATATATACTACGCAATCAAGTAAATCACACTAACTGTTGTATGCCATTCACCGAGCACACCTTCACTGAGCACTCTATAAGCTCACCGTTGCGCTGGTAGTCCATGCGGTAGTGGTCCTCGTCGGCGAGGATATAGCCCACCGCATCACCGAACGCGGTGATTTTCAAGTGTTTTGCATTGTATTTCATATTTTCGAGCACGGCAATGTCCGCCTCCGATGCGCGATGCACCTGCCACGTGAGCGACACCTCGTAGCCCGAGCCGCCACGGCCCGATACGGGAGTCTCGGCCAGTCGGGCCGACTTGGGGTGGAGGGGAACCAGCTTGCCGCCCGTCTCGCCCACTTCTGAAATCTTCACTGTCCGCTTCGGGATATAGTGGTTAAATGTAGTGGTCAACTTGTCGAGATCGAAGGCTTCAATCTTCCCGATAAGTGCAAAATTTTGTTCAAAACAGTTCATATTTGGTTAGGTTTTTTGGTCAAAAAAAGCGGAGGACAATTTGTAGGACAAACGTCACCACATTTTGTTGAGTTTTTAACATCTTTTAGCAGTCAAGTGTACATAAACCGATTTCCCGTTTGCGTTTCCAATGCATTTCGTTTCTTTTCGATGTGCGTTGTGGCCGACACGCGATGGCGTGTCTCGTAGCGCAAGAGGTTCTCGTAGCAGGTCATCGGCACGTTGTACATCGTGATGAAGTCCGACAGAATCTCCTCTCTTGTCACCTTCTCCCCGGCCAGTCGTGCACGATAGTTGCAGTCCTCGGTGAAGCGGCTGAGCTCGCACCAGAAATCCTCTTTCACCAGCTCGCGAAACGAGCGTGCGCCATTGGCGGTCAGCTGCCAGGTGTCGCTGGTGGCGACCACCGTGTTGTAGTGTGTCGCCTGGCTTGGCATAAGTATAGCAACAAACTCCTCCTTCTCCTCGGGAGCAGGCATAGACACTTGCGCATCGGTGGCACTCCCCTTAGTGGCGTAGTTGAATGCGCGGTCGCTGTATGACATTGCCGCACGGGTCAACTGTTGCTTCGATAGCGTAGGGTTGTTGATCAAGTGGCGGCGGAGCAAGCACTGCATGGGGCTATATGGCGCGAATACTGCCGGTACTCCATACTTGGTGCGGAAGTAGTTGCGATACATCTCTGGGATGCGAACGTAACAAACATTCAATAATTCTTTCATTGCTAATGGTTTTCAAATGCAAAGTTAACAAATAATCAGCGATTTTGCTTGATGTATACGCGGAAAATTGTAACTTCGCGTAAGAAAAATTCCGCGTATGGCAGTAAGATATACCGTTGTCAAATACCATAATCCCCAAGGAGAGGAGGATGCCGTCTATTATCGCCCACGAGCGATCAAGACCGATGACTACACAGCAGAGCAACTGGAGCAAGACATCAACGACGCTACTAGTCTGAGCGATGTAGACATACACTCCGCCTTGTTTGCTATCAACAAGCAGTTGCGCAAGGAGCTGCTTGCAGGGCGAACCATCGTGCTCGACGGCATCGGGCGCATATCCATAGGAATGGATACGAAGAGCATCACCGAGGAGGAGCGCAATGCCGAGGGGTTCAACCCATCAAGGTATATCAAGAGCCTGCATCTCAACTTCCGCCCCTGTTCTTCTATCTTGCGAGAGCTGAGAGAAATGAAATCATTAAAGTATATCCCCGAGAAATGACGGGAACATTCAGAAAGATATCGCGCGATATTCCGTAGAACTTCGCGCGATATTCTGTAAGATATAGCGCGATATTTGATTGAATATCGCGCGATGTTTTAATCAAATAAGGATAGTTGCCTGTTGTAAACTCGGATGCTTTGTGATTTAGGAACGAATATCTTTTCCACAACTTGATTGGTTTTAGTTGCACTTAGACTTGATATGTGCTGAAACTGAGCCACTTCTTCAAAGTCTGATGGCATCCAATAGGATGATATAAATACGGGTTCGGTCTGACGAAAGCACCAGTCATAGAATCGCTCAAAGTCAAAACCTTCTTTCTGATATCGGTTGGTGTCTTTATAAGGGATGTCGCAGTAGATTACACTATTCTCTTCGATATGAATGTTTGCGTAATCGTCTGTAAATGAGCGGATTTTACCCCCCCCCATAGGGCTGTGGGAACCGTTGTAGTCGTTCCCTGTGTTGCTGCCTGTAGCATCCGTTGTCTTCGTGTGTGATGTTCGAGGTGGAAGTGGTCGGGTTCTTTTTTTTTGAGCGAAGCATCCAATTCTGCTCGCTCGTTCCATTGACTGCAATTCGCCAATTCGGATATTCGACTGAGTGCTTCGCTGTGCTGCACTCGTTGCACCCCCCCCAATTAGTTGATAATGAGCGTATTCGCCCCCCCCTCGTGGCTTTGCTGTTGTATGCGTGTGCCTTGCGTTTGGAAATAATGGCGAATGGCCGCGTATCTGTCATCCCGTGTGTTTAGCACGGATATAAAAGATAGGTCGTGCCCCATATCTGCTGCAAGTGAGTAGTCGTCAAAGTATAGCGCATAGTGGATTGCTTTTTTTAGCGGTTCTATCTCGCGACTATAGATGTAGTCGCGTAGGTTGTTCCCGAAGCTCCATACGAAAGCTACATAGGGGTCACTATCCTTCAATCGAAAGAAATCCTCACGGCTTATCCATCGGGTGTCGTTGGCGTACTTCCCGTTCAGCGCATCGAGGAATAATGTAGGGCATTGCCAGTTAAGGTCGTTGATGGTAAAATCATCCCATTTTCGGGTCATCATCGCTGCGTGTGTTACAGCGCATCCACCGCAAAATAGGTCGTAGAAATGTTTACGAGGAGGAAGTAAATCAACTATTCGCTCCGCTAATTTGTTTTTGCTTCCTTTGTAGGGTAGTCCGTAGTTCATAATTTAGGGATTAAAGAAGATTATCCTGTCGCCAAACTCGCTGGCGCGCATGTCAATATGAACCCACCCTTGTGTGCCGCGCTCGATGCGGATGGGGTAGGGGAGCTGCAGGCGTATCTCCTTGATGAAGCGGCGTACCTCCTCGCTTGTCATGCCCGGCACATGGAAGTCCACGGCCTTGCCCTGCAGGTGAGCAGTGACATACACCTTCTCCAGGGAGGTCTTCTCCTTCACAAGCGGGCACACATTACAGCGCAGGCCGCGCTGCGAATAACTGCCACCCTTGGCCCAGTTGTTCACGATGATGGGCTTGTCGAGGTAGAGGCGGATGGTATGCAAAGTGAGTAGCAAGCGCTCGTCGAGGAAGTTCCACGCCTCGTCGCCAAAGCGCTCATACACATGGGGGCATACCAGTTCCTTGATGCCAAAGAAACGTTTGATTTTGTTGATGGTGGTATTCATTTCACATTACTCACTATAGTTCTCTTTATTGACACACAGCAAAGTCTGGCGCACATCCTCTAAGGTGATATATACCCCGTACCAGCCGTTATAGAGCGGACCGATGCTTTGGTAGGCATTGCGCTCGTCGAGGTTGATGCGCTGCACCTCCTCCATGCCATCGTCCTGTTTTTTGCGCAGGTAGGCAAGGAACTCCAGCATGTATCCGCGTGCTTCGAGCATTGCCTCGCGTGCGTCGGTACCGTCCTGCGTACTCTTGGCGCGGGAGAAAAAGTATATCGTATGTTGCTGCATATCGAAGCCACCCTTTACCATTCCCTCCACCGAACTCTCCATCACTACGCACGATGATGCGCGACTGCCTATGTTGGCCATAAAGTCGCTCATCCCGAGGTACGTGGTATCGGTGAGGAAGAACCGCTTGTTCTTCGAGCGCTCGCCCGGCACATGCTGCAGAGGCTTGTATATCTCGCACCAATGCTCTACAAAGTCTTCAAATCGGAAATCCATAGTTAAGGTTTATGTGGTTTACGATACGAGAACCCAATCGTTGCTAAGCATATCGGTCTGTGAAGCGAGCCATCCCGTAAGAATCTTACCGTCGGCAGTCTTCATACAGATGGTTCCAAGTGCTTCTATCTCGCCACCATTTGCATCTGCAAGCGATTTTAGTAACGCATCTTTGCACCATTCCGATTTGACCAATGCTGCAGGTTTCAGCCAAAGGAACATGCCTTTGCCGTTCCATCCCTTTCGGGAAACTTTGAAGCCGCGCTTCAATGACTCGATGGCTTGACCAAAAGTGCCCTCCATATCTTCATGTAAATGAGATTCAATTTCTGCTGCAAAGGCATAAGCAGAATGCATAAAATCTCTTGTTTCATCATATAGGTGATGTTCTTCGGCTACGCTATTGGCATAATCTAATGCTCTCTCGTCTAATGTACTCATAACTATTTTTTTTATTTGTTTTTATTCAATAAAATCTTTTCGCGATGCCCGAGTCCTCCCCATAGAGGGAGGGTTAGGGTGGGCCCCCCTACTTCTTTGCCTTCATCCTCGCCTGCGCATCCTTCATCTGCTTCGCCCGCGTGGCGAGCATATTCAAGTCCTCGAAGATAAACACCGCATTGGTGTCATACACCGCCTGCTGACTCTCGTAGCCGCACTCGCGCTTGATGACGTTGACCGTCTCCAGCTCGATGGTCAGTGCCGAGCGCCCGTCGACCCCATCGTGCTCCTTGAAAAGCATGGGGAACATCGTCTTGTAGTGGGCGAGCGTGCTCTGGAACAGCTGGTAGCATACATCGTAGAGCTGTGGCGACTGGCGGCGGAAGAGGTTCACGCGGCGCTGCGCGGCACGCTGGTCGTACCGATAAACGCGCTTCATCGACAGGTAGGTGCTCTCCTCCTTACGCTCCATGAGCTGACGGCGGCCTGCGACAAACATGTGGCTGACGAAGGCCGCACGCGCTTTGTCGGCACGGCGCAGCGCCTCCTTCACCGCCTGGCGTGTGGCACCGTTCTCGATGAGCCGTTCGGCCAGCTTGGCCGAGTCCCACGCCACCATGAGCTGACGCTGGCAGTTGCCAAACTGTTGGTAGGTCATGTTGAGCAAGAGCGTGTCCGGGGCGCGAAACTTGCGGCGGCCTATGCACTTGTACTCCCACGCGGCAGCCGTGCGTGTGAAGGGGTCGTCGAGGAACTTCAGGTAACGGTCGATCCAATACTGGGCCTCCCACGACTTCATCGACAGCTCCTCGCGTCTGAGCCAGGGCCACAGGCCACGGCGGCGAAACTTATAGGTGAAGGTGCCGTCGTCCTCCTTGTCGGCACGGCGCAGTATCACGAGGTCGAGGAGCACGAGCAGCACGCGCAGCTTGAACTCCTCGTTGCTATACCCCTTGCGGCGCAGCTTGTGCACGGCCATCAGCTGACGGGCCGTAAGCTGGTTCCATGAAGAGGGTGGGGCGGGTAGGTCGATAGAAGACCCACCCCAGCCCCTCCCTCTATGGAGGGGCTTTGCAGACTTCGCGGAGTTATTGTTTCCTTTCATTTCTTATTCGGTGTTTTTTTGAGTCCTCCCCATAGAGGGGGAGTTAGAGGGGGTCTCTTTATTTTCGATGCAGCCCGTAGGGCAACGTAAACATCGCTTGCACCCTATACCCCTCGCGCTGGCTTCGTCCCCTCTCGGGCGTAGGCTCCGAGGGTTTCACGTAGAGCGGCGAACTCAGGATATACGGCACGAACGCCTCCTGGTGCTCGCGGATGAAGGATATCGCCCGGGCACGGCTCATCTCTGCATTGGTGAGCGAATTGTCGCGGCGGGTCTTCTCGTTCTCGTATACCGTGTAGTGAGCCAGTGCTGTGCGCAGTCGGTCGAGCGCTTCTATCCATGTACCACGTATCTCACCGTTGCGGGCCTGCAGCTCCGCCTCGGTGATCGTCTCACCCTCGGCAGGCTGGTAGGTGGGGATAACGCTATTGTCGCTCGCGCAGCGCACGAAGGCGTCGCACAGCTCGCGGCCAATCTCAGTCTCTATGTAGGCGCTCTGGCAATACTTCAGGTCGGGCACCATGGCAATGAACCGTTCGCGGCTATCCTTGATGTCGACATACTGTTGCATCTTCTCCGCTGTGGTGATGAGCAGACCGCCCTGCAAGTAGAAGTAGCGTGACTCGCGCCACATCTCAGCAAACTGCGGCTCGTTGCGCTGGGCATCGCGTTCAAGCAACGTCAGCAGCGCATCGGTGTTGCGGTGAGCCTTGCCCAATGCGTCGCGCACGAAGCGAGCCACCTGCTCCTTGTCGGCAGCATCGTAGCTCCCCGCGCTGGCCACGTTGAGTCCGCCTCCCGCATTGAACGACACGGTGAGCATACCGGCATTATTGGCCAACGCCATATAGAGCTGTATGCGTTGGCACAAGCGAATGAGGCGAATCTCGTCGGTCACGTCCTCGGCAGTCAGTGCAGCGTTCGTGGCGCTTATGTCGCCCAGCTCGCCTGTGAGTGCCGAGTAGCGCTCCGCAATATGCTCGTAGAGCTTATGCCCCAGGATAGGCACCACATGCGCCTCCTCCTCCTCTTCTACAAGGCCAAGCAGCGAGTCTGCATCGTCCCACTTCGAGGTCGGCAGGCAGGCTTCTATTTCTTCAATCGTTGTCAGTAACATGGTTAGTTGCTTTAATTTCTATAACAAAGTTATAATGATTTTGGATTAGACCGAAGGACACCATCAAACTCCCCCTCTGTTTATAGAGGGGGTGCCTCGAAGAGGTGGGGGCGTTACAAGCGTAGCGCGTAGTTCACTTAAATATTTTGTATAACTCTTTTTGCATTTCGACAATCTTGCTTAATGAAGCATTTATCTGGTCTGTAATGTAGATATACTTTATCAATTGCTTTTCAGTTTTTATTTCATTCTCGTATTCAAATTCTTTGTTAACAACCATAAAGAAATGGTCGCAATGCTCGGCGATGTCATACATTGAATCTTCAGACTTAAAGAATACGCATCTGTTGGCAAAATAATCGTGCTTATATCCGTTGTCTTCAAGGATCTGTAAAAATCTTTCGTATTTGCTCATAACAATAAATTATAGGTTTGCATTTCGCTTTCTGTAAAAATATACAACATCTTTGTACAAGCGTCGATACTTGTGTGGAAGCCTGTCTCCATAATCCATGCATCGTGACAGTTTCTTCCGATGCTTACGGTTAAGAAACAACCTCGCAAGTTGAATAGCCGAATTTTGCATTCGTTTTTTCATTCGTGTCACTAGCCTTTTCGCTTGCGACTTCGACAACCCATTAGTGCAAACATACATTTGGCCGTCTTTTAGTGCGATGTCACCTGTCTCGTATTTGCTCATAACATTAAATATTTATGGTAATTTGTGGGCAATTCGCGGCAATTCGTGTTTTTTAACATAAATGCCCATAAATTACCCGTGAATTTCCGTTAATGATTACACCTTCCACTCCATCTCAACACCCGCAATATTGCAAAGGTTCTGGAGTTGATGGAGGTGGGAGATGTATGCCGTGCAAAGATTCATTACTTCCTCATTCTTTATAAGAAGACGCCAATGCTCGGGTAAATGCTGCTCATCATAATAGAAAAACATATCGGTGCATTTTTTTACCCCTCTTAATTCAAACCATTTTTTATCAAGATTCTTAAACCCATTCTTCAGCAGCAACTCCTCCGTGATGAGGATAGGCTTAATCTCCGAGATGTGTGCATACCTGCGGTTAGGGCTTCCCAGTGGACAGTAGCCTACCTTGCGGCGGGCGATGTGTCGTAATTGTTGTGGCTCACCGCCAATCTCGACGATGTTGCCAATCATTAGTTCGGTTGTTTTCATATTCGCTTTCCAAGTTTAATAATAAAGACCTCCCCATCTGGAGCACCCCATTCGGGATTACCCTTACCGATGGTGATACTCTCGATCTCGAATGTCATCGTTCGTCGGGTGTAGCCGTAGGAGAACTTTACGTGGGTGTAATCTGCAAAACACATCACTCCTTTGTCAATATTGTATTGCAATACCATAGGCGATGATGCCAAAAATTTGGCATACAGTACTCCATTAAGATGTTCGTTGTCTCCATATCGTGTCAATCGTTGCACCCAGTACGGTTTAATCTCCCGATACTCCTCAGTCTTCACCCCGCTCTCGATCATTTCATACCACTTGGCTTTCAGTGGTAGGTGTAGGATGTTGCTCATCTGCTTTCACTTCAATGAATCCATCAACTGCTTCACCCACTCCCTGCGCTCATTGCAAGCATCTACCTCTCTTTGGTACGACTCACGATAATGCTCTATCTCACGAGTGAAGCGATTCGTTGACAAGCGGTATTCAATATACTCCTCACGAGTTTCGGTGACAGGCTCGTAATTACCGCAATCAAAGTTCAGGCTATCCTCCAACTGCTTTATCATAAATTCCTTCAGTTTACAATGATCAGGTGTGGGAGGCACCCAGTCCTGAGCTTGAGAGAGCATATTATAATAGCGAATCTTTATCTGCTCATTTTCTTCTTTCATCGCAAGGTACTTCTTCCTATTCTTCTCCACCATTTCGTCATATTCCTTGCTGAGTTCGTCCACGGTAGGCGGATTGAGAAGAAACTCCTTATATTCCTTCTCCGCACGATCCAACCCCTTCTTGTAATAGTCCGACGGTTGGAAGTGCTTATCCAAATCAATCTCCATATCAAGAGGCTCGTCCCTTAAACCTATGCAAGCGCCAAAGCTGCGAGCGCAACGCATAGCAAACTTCTCGAAAGTGAAATCCTCTTTGCCCTCATAGATAGGGGCGGTATACCCTGTTGGCATAATGTAATGTATTATTGGTTAATATATTTGTTTTCTTTCTCTTTTATCTCTTCATTATACTCCTTCGTAGCGTTGACGAGACCTCGCATCAGCGCCTCTACGATAAATACATTAAGTTCGTCGCACTGCGGATTGATAAGCTTTATCTGACCGCCGCTCTCTTCCACCACCTCAAACGAAAACCTCTTGAACATTGTTGGTCGTGGTGGAAGATCGGTAATTTTCTTCTTAAACATAGTTTAGTGCTTTTTTAGATAACTGATATTTTCGTGAATGTTACCAATCACCTCCCAATCCTCCTCGGGTATACCACCAGGCTTCCTCTCGTTGTCAAGAGGCTCTTCAATTTGAGCCACCTCGAAAAACCACTGCGAGGCATTATATCGTACAAAACCCACATCAATCTTAGTCTTCACGATATCTCCCTCAAAGATCTTTTTCCCATTCTTATCCTTACGACCTGTAAACTGACCTACAGTCTTATAATCTACGGTAAACGGATTCAGCCTTTTCTGTTTGGGAAGACATAGTACATTGCCATGGGTGTTTCAGAAGCTTTTCCCACTTTCAAAAGCAGCATTTCGTCCAACTTGTAGTTATTGCTAACAGTTATGGACAACTTATAATTGTGATTAGCAATGTTATTCCTGTTTGTCTTCAGTTTATGCAGCAATCTACATAATTCTTCCATAAACCCATCAGGCAATTCCCCCTCTGGTCTCAATGGCAGAAACTCGACATGACCATACTCGTCATAAACTACATCAAAAGATACTCTCGTTTTATTGCTCATAGTCACTTGTCTTTAATCATTAACATATTCTCACACGCATTTGTTTCCGCGTTGTACTCCTCGCTCACCCACCAAGTGTATCGCTCCTGCGCGTGCTCCGGCATCTGTCCGAGCCGATAACGCACGCACTCCTCACGCAGCGGACACCCGTTCCCGGGGCAATGGTCAATATCTCTTGTGTAGGTCATAATTCCTTCATCCCGATTGATTTACCGTACGCAGGATCATCGAGCATGTTCAGCAAACCGTCGTTTTCGCTCACGTACTTCTGTGCTTCCCACGCTTCACGCAATGTGTCGTCAGAGAACCATCCATCGGGAATTATCCTGCTGCATAGCAAAGTCATATCAATACGCCATATGTTCATCTTCGCGCACTTGTATTGGAAGTAGTTCAATGCCATAACTGCTTTGCCTGGTTGGTCGATAAGCAAACCCATAAATGTCTGGGCAGCCTTCGACATCGTGAAGGTATGCAGCTGCAGCCGCTCGTTGATAATGGCCACGCCATTCCAACCTTTGCACAACTCGGCAAACTTCCCGTCCTTGTCATCTTCAAACACTTTCTCGTTTGCCATCAGTCTGACGAGACTACCTATCTCCTCATCGGATAATCTTCCTTTTGGCTTTCCATCCAGTTCTGCAGCCCACTGCTCGATAGAGTTTTTGTTAAGTTCTTTGTATGTCTTGTAATTCATATTTATGGTAATTTATGGGTAATTTATGATAATTGCTTTCCCCTTCGGCCAGCGAACTTCGTTTCGTGTTCCCCCAAAAAGCCTTTGTAGACGAAGAAAAATGTAGGGCTAGATTTTTATTCATTCTCGTCCTCGGTATAATCCGCTGGATATCGCCCTTGGATGATAACCGATGTCACTTCCCTTTGTTCGAAATACTTGCAAGCCTTTCGGTAGTTACACTTTGGCTCTTTGAGATGCTTAGGGTGAGTGCAGCGTATTCTTGCCCGGATGGTCCAATTATTATTTCCTGGCATAGTTTCCCAAAAGCCAACGGATCCTCCGTTCCAATAAACGCAATCACAACAGTGCTTCGGTATCATAATCTCTACTATAATAAGTATGAAACAGTCATCACCACAACCGTCGCCACAAACGCATAGGTCAACCCTTGCGCCAGCTTAATGATATAGTACTCTGCGCGCAATTTCGGATAAAGTATATTCGCAAAAGCAATCAGCAGCACGCTCACCATAAAGATAGTTCCTATCACGCTG
>JAEIGA010006633.1_pt1 | contig 17628 bp, 10 predicted proteins | sample 9270691 | NCBI WGS metagenome assembly JAEIGA01 (sample SAMN17057246, study PRJNA624740) | gut metagenome | biome: biome; isolation source: fecal sample | host: Bos grunniens | place: China: Xizang | collected 2019 | reverse complement strand
GCCTTTGATATTGCGCCGTCGGTGATCGTTTTGATGATCGGCACAAATGACATTAACGGCAACTCTGAAAAAGCCGGTATCTTTGAAAGATACGAAAAGATCATAGACGAGATCTATAAGAATTTGCCGGATGTGACGCTTTTTTGTATGTCTGTTATTCCGCAAAATGAGGTTTTGGAGACTTACAGCGCCATTAAGGTGGAAAATACCACCAAAATCATTTTTGAGGTCAATGCCCATATTAAGGCATTGGCTCAGGAAAAAGGCGCAACCTATTTGGATGTTTTCTCCCTCTTGGCGGATGAAAATGACCGTCTGATCAAGGAATACAGCGACGACGGTCTCCACCTGAATGAAAAGGGCCTTACGGTTTGGACAAATCTTCTGAAGCCCTACCTTGAGGCAGAATGTAATAAAGAATAAAAGGGAGGTTTCTACCTCCCTTTTTTCATTTCTATATAGGGCATTTCCCGAAAGCCGTTTTTGCGGTAGGTGTGGACGGCGGGGGCGTTTTCCTCTTCTACCTCCAGACGGAAAAGGTGATCGGGGAACGCTTTTTCCAGAAAGGCAAAAAACTGCGTACCGATGCCCATATTACGATATTCCGGCTTTAAGTAGATGTCTTCGATCCAGATACAGGGCACGCCGTACTCTGTGGAAAAGCTCTTGGCGATCATTGAGTAGCCTGCAAGGGAATCATCTTGCATAAAAACAAAGCCGGAAAGGTAGGGATTATCACTGACGCAGGCGTCCACATCCGCCCGGAAGATCTCCTCCGAGCCGTTGGTGGCAACGGCGGGGGAGGCGTAGAAAACACGCATCATAGAGAGAATATCCTCTTGGTATTCGTTTGTCATAGGAAGAATCTGAAGCATATTATGACCTCGTTTTTTTGGTTGTACCGAGTATAGCATAGAATAATCCGGGCTGCAACCTTCGCTGTCGACAAAAAGGTCTTGAATTTCCGGAAAGCCTTTGCTATAATACCACCAATGCGGGATTGGTATATCGGTATTATGCGGCCTTCCCAAGGCTAAGAGGCGGGTTCGACTCCCGTATCCCGCTCCAAAAAAGAAGTAACTTTTGTCTACCAAAAGTTACTTCTTTTTTTATCCAAGCCGCAGGCTTGGCATATCATCACGCGTCAGCGTGTATATCATCGCCGTAGGCGCATATCATCAGCCGAAGGCTGTATTAACTGCGGCTTGATGAGATGCAACACTGCGTGTTGATGATATGCAATTCCTTGCGAAATTGATGATATACAAGGCTTCGCCTTGATTTATTGTCTTTATGTATTTTTTCAATTCCTTGCCTTTTTTATTTTTTTATGATATACTTATTATGTATAATTATATGTAAGGGGTTATTATTATGAAAAAACTCGGCAAGGTTCTTTTAGTTCTCCTTTTATCAGTATTTTTTGTTACTTTAATTTTTGCAAACAGTTTTAATTCCTTTGGAGAAGGAAATATTTGGACAGGCAAGGTTGCTACCGATTTCAAGGGCGAAGGTACCAAGGAAAATCCGTACGTTATAACCTTGGCTGAGGAATTAGCTCTACTTTCCCGTAACGTTCGATATGGTAATAGTTATGACGGCTGTTACTTCGAACTTGGCGCTGATATCATTTTAAACGATAGTTCAAATTGGCAGGAGTGGGGCACTATTAACGAAAATGGTGAGGTTATCGCTCCCGCTAATACCTGGACTCCTATCGGTCTTTATGACAACTATGGTTTCGAAGGCAATTTTGACGGCAAAAATCATACTGTCAGCGGTATGTACGTAAATAACGTTGAAGGCAAACACTTCGGACTTTTTGGATATGCTAACAACTATTATGTTAACGTTAAAAATCTTTACGTTAAGGAGTCCTTCGTTTACGGCAAAAATACCGAAACTAATAACTATTATGACGCCAAGGTTGGCGGTGTCGTTGGCTACGGCAACGTAGATAACTGTCACTTTTCGGGTACCGTTATCGGTGATGCAGGTCATACTTATATTATTAACGTTGGCGGTGTATTAGGTTACGGCTCTGCTACTAACTGTACTGCATACGGAAAGGTTTCTGCAGTAGAAGTTGAGCACATTACTTCCTACGTTGGCGGTATTGTCGGCAATAGTGTTTTTGATGAAAATTTTAACTGCAAAAACTATGCCGAGGTAAGAGGTACCACTGTCGGTGGTATTGTGGGAAACGGTAATGCTTCTTATTGCGAAAACTACGGTTCTCTTTATGCAAAAGGAGATAAAATCGGCGGTATATCGGGCTACGGCAGAACCGTTTACTCTAAAAATGAAGGCGATATTAACGCCGAACTTTGCGACTTCGTCGGCGGTGTTACGGGCGATGCCAATGCTTTCAATGCGTCAAACGAAGATGTTATATACTATTGCTTTAATTCGGGAAAAATAACTGCTGAAAACTGCGTTGACGTTGGTGGTGTTGCCGCGGTAGGCATAGTAAGAGAAAGCTATAATGCAGGTGATATTGACGCCAACGGCTGTACCACGGTAGCAGGTATTCTTGCTTCAACGGGAGAAGATTCTTCTTACACAACGGGCAAATGTTATAACGTAGGCGAAATAAACGCTGAAGGCTGTGTAAACGTCTGCGCAACTGTGGGTACAAATGAAAATAATAACGTTGTAGGCACCCTCTATTATCTTGATACTTTTGAATCGGAAGATAAATACGGAACTAAACTTACTGCCTCTCAGATGAAAAGTAAAAGTAACTTTTCGGGATATAACTTTAACAAAGATTGGGAATTTGTTGAAGATGCAGAATATCCCTATCCGACCCTTCGTTATTTCGGAAGCAAAATCTATGGCTACGGAGTTGACCTTTACGACGGAAATAATCTTATTGAAAGCAATACCGTTGTTGAAAATACTCCTTATATATTTAAGAAACTCAGCGACAAAGACGGTCTTAAATTCTACGGTTACGAGTGCGACGGAAAGCATTACTTTGCAGGGGACAGTATTCTTGTTGAAAAGGATACGACCATTAACGTAATATGGCAGGCGGTAAATACGGGTGATAACGTCTGGGACGGAAGCGCTGATACCGAGTGGCAGGGAAGCGGAAGTCAGGACGACCCTTATCTTATAACCGATGCAGCGGAACTTGCAGGTATTACCGCTTTGGTTAATTTGGGTGAAGATTTCAGAGATAAATATTTTTCGCTTGAAAACGATATACGCCTTAATTCTTCTTTTGACTTCGGATATTTCCTTGTGGCTGAAAATCAGTGGGATCCTATTGGAAATTACGTTGACGTGATGGAAGGTTCTCACGTTATCTGTACCCCTGAATTTAAGGGGAATTTTAACGGTAACGGACATACGATTTACGGTCTTTACATTAATTCGAATAATGAATATTTAGGCCTTTTTGGTAATGCAAGTGAGTCTTCCTTTGAAAATATTATTATTAAGGACTCCTACGTATGCATAAGACCCGGTAATTATTCTTACACTTACGTAGGTTCGTTAGCGGGATATGCAAGAAACGTAAAAAACTGTATATCCTATGCTAAGGTTGAATTTGCCGCAAGGGGTAAACAGCCCCATAATTACGAATACGACCTTTTTGTAGGCGGAGTGACGGGCAAGGCGACCAACGTGTCGGATTGTGAAAATTACGGCAGTATGGCTCTTCTTGGTCAAAAGGGTAGTTATATCTATACCTCTTCTCTGAAGATGGCGGGTATAACGGGATACGCCTACTTGATTGATAACTGCAAAAACTACGGCAGTTTGACGGCAAAGGACTTTAGGGTTGACGGCCATTTTTCGGGCTTTTATATGAGTGGTATATGCAGTGATGCTTCTACCGTTTCTAATTGCGAAAATCACGGAGAAATTAACGTACCTTCGATTCAGGAATCCTCAGCAATTGATGAATCTGTATATCTTTCGGGTATCTGCCGTTATGCTTCAACCGTTACCGACTGTGTAAATTTTGCCGTTATAAAGGGTAGTGGCGAAAGCACAGGTATTGTAAGCAGAGCTAATACTATAGAAAACTGCATAAACAAAGCTAAGCTTTACGGAAGAGAAGTGTACGGTATTTGCGAAGATGCAGAAAAAATACTCGGTTGCTCGAATATTGCCGACTTAACGGCAAGAGGTTCGTATTTAGGAGTAATTGCATCGGGTATCTGTAATGAAGCAGAATATATTGCCGATTGCGAAAATTCGGGCAATATAGATGCATACTTTGATAATGAACATAGTGATTACGGTGAAAATTTTGCTTCAGGTATTGCGATTAACCTTTACGGAGAAGAATATTCTAATGAAAGATTTGCAATTGAACGCTGTAAAAATACGGGAAATATAAAGTTAGAAGCTAAATATATTGAAAAGATTTCAATCTCAGGCTCAGCAGGTATAATCGTAAGCGCTACGGGAAAACACGAAGTTGACCAGTGTTATAACGGCGGTAAAATTTATAATAGAGGCTTATCGTCAATTGACATTCATGATAACTATTGCGGTGGTATTGCAGGACGTGCAGACGTTACCAATTGCTATAACACTGCGCCTATTGAAGTTGTTGTCAGAAATATCGATGATACCTATGCCGTTGGCGGAATTGTCGGTGAGGGCAGCGCACAAAATTGCTATAATATTGGCAGTATCAATGTTAACGCTTTAAACGGTTATGATGATATCTCCGTAGGCGGTGTGGTAGGAATATCAAATAACAAAGCAACTGAAAATTCCTATTATCTTAAAGCAAAGAACTACGGTGAAGCGGTCTATAATGATTTGGGTATTGCAAAAACCGATGCCGAACTTAAATTAAAAACCACGTTTAACCGATACGATTTCAATAAATTTTGGGAAATGGGAGGGGTAAGCGATTTTAGCTATCCTAATCTGCGCTTTTTGGGAAGCGGTACCTATAAGTATTTTATAACGGTTAAAGATTTCGGAAAAACCGTTTCCACAGAAATGTATTACGGTTCCAGCGTTCTTACCTTTGAGGCTCCTTTGGCGAAATCGGGTTATAGATTTGCCTATTTTGAAAACGAACAGGGTCAGTTTGAGGTAGGGGATACCTTCGTCGTTAAGGAAGATACAACCTTTACTGCCGTATGGACAAAGCTTAACAAAGATGATGCTTGGGACGGAAATACCGATACCTCTTTTGAAGGAAGCGGTACCGAAGAGGATCCTTATTTAATCAGCTCTGCCGCAGAACTTAGCGGACTTGCTACCCTTATTAATGAAAACAGAAACAGTGAATATGCTTCTGCTTACTATAAACAGACAAGCGATATTTACATAAATTCTCCCTATGAATTTTCTTCAACGGTTATTGCGGAAAACAGTTGGACTCCTATCGGTAAAGATTCTTATAATCATAAATTCAGCGGTAATTACGACGGAAACGGCTTTACCGTATTCGGACTGTTTATAAAGGATAATTCTCAGTATAAGGGACTCTTTTCCTGTGCTAATGATGCTACCTTTAAAAATATTACCCTTAAAAACGGTTGCCTTGTCCATACTAATGAAAAAAACGTCGGCGCGTATATGGGAGCCTTGGTGGCAAGGGGCGAAAGAATTACATTAGATAATATAGTAAATTACGTTGACGTAACTTCTATGAAGCGCGATGATACGGCAGGCGGTATTGTAGGAACCTCTTTAGGACTTACCTCAAATAACTGTAAGAATTACGGTGACGTTTCAGCTTACCGTGTGGGCTCACTTATAGGTTATCTTGAATCGGAAGACGATGAAGAAATAAATATCAGCGGTTGCGAAAATTATGCAACGGTAAAAAGCAACGAAATAGACTACGGTGTTGTCGGTGGTATTATCGGAGAGGCTGATTTCAATTGGTGTTCCGACTATTTTGAAGCAAAGGTATATAACTGCTTTAATGAAGGCGAAATTTACTGTAAAAGAGGTTACGCCGGCGGTATTATCGGTACGTCGAACGGCAATCTTAAACTTTATAACTGTGAAAATAAGGGCTTTGTTCACGGAAGTTGCCCTTCCGGTATAATAAGCCGTGTAAATTCCGATTATTATTCTACTATTTCTGACTGTGTAAACAGAGGAAGAATCGTATGCGAGGTTAAGGAAGACGGAACCGTTTATTCTATGGCTGCCGGAATTGTCGGTATGACCGAATACGGTGCCTACGTCGATATAACTAAATGTGAAAATTATGCCAAAATAGAGTCCTGTAATACTGCAGGAGGAATTGCGGGAAGTGTAATCAGCGCATATATCTTAGAATGTAATAACCACGGCGAAATTAAAATCAACAAACAAGAAAACAGTTATTCCTCTTACGTTGGCGGTATAGCTGCAATAAGCGAGTCGTCGATTAGCAAATGCACCAATAATGCAAATCTTTACGGAAATGATTACGTCGGCGGTATTGCAGGCGAAGGCGCAAGTATATATAACTGTATCAATAACGGAAATATCATGGGAGAAACCGTAGGCGGCATTGTTGCAAAAATTGAACCCAATAACTATTACGCCAACTGTTTAACGCAAAACTGTATAAACTACGGTGAAGTTGTTGCAGACAATACGGCAGGAGGTATTGCAGGTAACGTCAGAGGCAATTACTCAACCATTTCTCTTTGTGAAAACTACGGCAACGTTGTTTTGAATGAGGGTGGCTATGTTGTAGGCGGTATAGTAGGTTCGATAGACGGTAACGTTAATAAATGCTGTAATATAGCAAACGTAACAAATATGGGTTATGGCAATACAGGTGGCATTGCAGGTGACGGTAAGGTTTCTTTGTCTTATAATAAAGGCGACGTTACAGGATATAACTACGTTGGCGGTATCTCAGGTCGCGGAACGGCGATAGATTGCTTTAGCGTATGTTCGGTTAATGGAAATAACTATGTTAGCGGTATCGTAAGCTATGGAAATGCGGAAAATTGTTATGCCCTGGGTAGTGTAAGCGGTAATAATTACGTCTATACCATATGCGAGGGTACTGCTCTGAACTGCTATTACAAAAATACTGTAACGACTAAAAACGAGTATTACGAGCCTGTTTTCAACGGTACATATATAACTTATGAAGACCTTAAAGCAGGTAATATGGAAGGCTTTGACTTTGAAACGGTATGGCAAACAAGCGTGGATGAGGAATACGACTATCCTACCCTCAGAGATACTGCTTATTATTCTACCCGTACCGTTAAATTCCTTGATTCAGACGGTGAAACTGTACTTAAGGAGCAAAAGGTGAGAATTGGCGGTAACGCTTATCCCCCCACTATTGAGCCTACCACCGATGAAAACTATGTTTACGCAATCGACCACTGGGAAGGTGAATACAAAAACGTTCAGAACAACGTCACCGTAAAGGCTGTTTATAAAAAGACCGAAAAGATTAAGTTTATGGGCAGAACCTTTGAAATAAACGTTCCCTTTGGCTTCTCAAAGGATAATCTTTCGGCAAAAATAGAGTCGGAATACGGCAATATTATAGCAAACACGACACACGGCTATAAAATTAAACTTGAAACAGGGTTTGATATTAGTTCTTACGAACTTGATAAGTCGGGCACCTTTACCTTCATTGGAAATGCTCTCATAACCGAATCACCCTATTATGAAATGGCTGACGGTGAAAAATTTGCGGTTAAGGTTACGGTAAATCCTGCCCTTAACAATGAATTTGACGTATCTGATTTAATCCTTGAAGAAAATAACGGAACGCTTACCGTAACAGGCTATAACGGTACCGCTCAGGAAATAAGAATTCCCGAAAAAATAAACGGTAAAAAGGTTGTGGGAATCGGCGCGAACGCATTTAAGGATAACGAGAATATTACGGGTGTTTATCTGCCTGACAGTATTGAAGTTATCGAAGACGGCGCCTTTATGAACGCAGTTAATCTTGTGAGTGTGGCTTTCTCGGACAATTTAAAAGAAATCGGCGCAAACGCTTTTTATAACACCTCTTTAAGCGGTGTAACTTTAAGCAAAACTCTTGAAACTATCGGTGAAAACGCCTTTGGTATCTTTGAAAATGAAACCGTTAAGGAATTTACCGTTTACTGTGAAAGAGAAAGTATTGCCGAGACCTACGCTAAAGAAAACGGACTGGGTATCGTGTATTTTGAGGTTGCTACAAACGAAACAACGGGTATTTCGGTAAACGTGGCAGAGGGTCTTACCCTTAACGCTTCAAGAATAGTCGGCGGCGACTACTACGAAACGGCTCAGACCATTTCGGAAAAAGCAAACGTGAGTCTTTTTGAAATAACGCTCAGCAGTGAAACCGAGGCTGAGGTACAGCCTGATAATATGCTTAAGATTTCAATTCCTCTGCCCGACGGCTATGGAAATGACGCTAAGATTTATCGCATAAATTCCGACGGCTCGTATCTTGATATGAACGCAGTTTTGGTTGACGGAAAACTTGTTTTCAATACCGCTCATCTGAGTTTTTATGCGATTATAAGCGAGGACGATAAGATAATCGGCGACTGTAACGGCGACGGACTGTTCGATACTACGGACCTTGCCGAAATGAAACTTTATCTTGCAGGATTAAACGAAATGCTTTACGGTAACGGTGACGTTAATGACGACGGCAAAGTTGACACCACCGACCTTGCCGAGGTAAAGCTTATGCTTGCAGGACTTGCTTAAGTGAGGTAATTATGAATTTTTTCGGACATTTAAGAACGGTATGCCGACACAGACGCACGGTATTTAAGCACTGTGTAAAAGCGGGAATAGGCTTTCAGGGTATGTTTCACGATTTATCTAAGTTTTCTCCTTTTGAATTTTTTGCAGGTGTAAAATATTATCTTGGAACCAAAAGCCCAAACGAAGGTCAAAGGGAGAAATTCGGATATTCTTCCGCCTGGCTTCACCATAAGGGCAGAAATAAGCACCATTTCGAATACTGGAGTGACTACAGTAAAATAGCAGGGAAGGTTGTTCCCGTTAAGATGCCCCTTAAATACGTGAAAGAAATGTTTTGCGACAGAGTGGCGGCAAGTAAAATCTATCAGGGAAAAAACTATAAAGATTCGCATCCCTTTGAATATTTTATGAGAGGTAAACCTAATAGATTTATTCACGAGGAAACGTCAGAACTGCTTGAAAATCTTCTTTTGATGCTTAAGGAAAAGGGCGAAAAGGAAACCTTTTGCTATATTAAAGAATTGAAAGAATACTAAAAACTTAAAACAGCGTTTTCTTACGAAGACGCTGTTTTTGAATTTTAAGACATAGGATTTGATGCTGTGAGAAAACCACACTCTTAACTATCAAAAAATAATACTTTTTTATATACAGTATTGTCTATTTTGACTATTGAATTTTTAAATACAAAGTGATAGAATATGTCTGTTTGGATTTTTAAAAAAAGAAGGGTATTTATGAATATTTTACTTTCTGTGTCCATTTCGCTTTTGGCGGGACTTTTGATGACTCGTTTCTTTAAAAAACTTAAGCTTCCGAGTGTAACGGCATATCTTATTGCAGGTGTGCTTATCGGGCCTTATTGCCTTGGCAGATTCGGTATAAACGGTCTTGGTTTTGACTCTATGCACTCGGTTGAAGCCTTGGGCCTTATATCAGAGGTTGCACTCGGCTTTATCGCATTTTCTATCGGTAACGAATTTATTCTTTCCGACCTTAAGAAAACCGGTAAACAGGCTTTCGTTATAGGTATCGTTCAGGCTCTTTTTGCCTGCCTGTTGGTTGACGGCGCTCTCTTCGTTGTGCATTTAATGATGCCAAACATATTAACTCTTCCTCAGGTACTTACCTTAGGCGCTATCGCTACCGCCACCGCTCCTGCCGCTACCCTTATGGTAGTTCGTCAGTATAAGGCAAAGGGTCCTCTTACAAAACTTCTTCTTCCCATAGTTGCCCTTGACGATGCAGTAGGTCTGATTATGTTTGCAGTATCCTTTGGTATTGCGAAAACTCTTGTCAGCGGAGAGGTTGACCTCATTTCCATAATCGTAAATCCCATTGTGGAAATAGTGGCTTCTCTTTTACTTGGCGCAGTTATGGGTGTAGTTCTCACTCACCTTGAAAAACTCTTCAATTCAAATACTAACCGTCTTAACCTTACCATAGGCGTTGTGCTTGTTACCGCATCAATTTCTATGATTCATTTCAGTATAGGGCCCGTTGAAGTTCATTTTTCTTCGCTTCTTACCTGCATGATGCTTGGTACGATTTTCTGTAATATATGTCCTCTTTCGCACGACCTTATGGCTGCTAGTGATAAGTGGACTTCACCGCTTTTCGCTATATTCTTCGTTATAAGCGGCGCAGAGCTTGAACTCAAGGTGTTCGGAAGTCTTTCTATCGTTATAATCGGTATAGTTTATATAGTTTTCCGTTCTATCGGTAAATATACGGGAACTCTTGTAAGCGCCGTTGCAACTAAATGCTCAAAGCCGATTTGTAAATATCTCGGTATAACCCTTCTTCCTCAGGCGGGTGTTGCCCTTGGAATGTGCGCTACCGCTATGCAACTTGGCGAACAGGGTAATCTTATCAGAAATATAACCCTTTTTGCAGTGCTTATTTACGAGATTTTCGGACCGCTCTTTACAAGAATGGCTCTTACCGCTGCAGGCGAAATTGCTCCTATGCCCGACCACGTAAAAGAAAGACGTACACACAAGCTTAACGCAGCAAAAGAATTAAAGAAATAATTTTAAAACCGCTTGAACTATTCAAGCGGTTTTGTTAATATATAAGTGGTGATTTTATGAAAAAAGGTAAATTTTATTTAGTATTAGTTATTTTAAGTCTTATGGGACAAATAGCGTGGGTAGTGGAAAATATGTACTTTAACGTATTTATCTATAAGATGTTTTCCGCTTCTGCTGATGCTATTTCTCTTATGGTGACCGCTTCAGCAGTTGCCGCAACCGTTACCACTATAATTATAGGCGCTCTCTCTGATAAGGTCGGCAAACGAAAAATATTTATAGTGAGCGGTTATATTTTGTGGGGAATTTCCATTATCGCCTTTGCTTTTTTAAGGCTCGATATCTTAGGAAAACTTTTCCCGTCGGTTGTCAGCGCCGCTACTCTCGGTATATCGCTTACTATTATTCTCGACTGCGTTATGACCTTTTTCGGTTCAAGCGCAAACGACGCCTGCTTTAATGCCTGGCTTACCGAAGCCGTACCCGAAAAGGAAAGGGGAAAGGCGGAGGGAATTAACGCTATGATGCCCCTTCTCGCAATTATTGCCGTCTTTGGCGGTTTTATGGGCTTTGACCTTGATAAAAAGGAAAGTTGGACCTCTATTTTTTTGATAATCGGCGCTATAGTGCTACTCGTCGGTGTGATTAGTATTTTTATAATTGACGAAAGCAGCGCTAAAAGAAATGAAAATAAGAACTTTTGGGGCAATATTTTTTACGGTTTCAGATTAAAGGCGATTAAAGAAAGTCCAAGTCTTTATACCACACTTATTGCCTTCGCTGTTTTCGGTATTTCCATTCAGGTATTTATGCCCTATCTTATCATTTATTATAACGTATCCTTAGGTATGGAAAATTACGTTTTGATAATGGCTCCCGCTATTATTGTTGCTTCCTTGGTAACGGCTTTTTACGGCAGACTTTACGATAAATCGGGCTTTACAAAAAGCCTTGTACCCACTCTTTTAATGCTTATCGTCGGCTACGGATTTTTATATTTTACCAAAAGCACCATACCCGTATTTATAGGCAGTCTTTTTATGATGAGCGGATACCTTTGCGGTTCTGCCGTTTTCGGCGCTATGATAAGGGATAATATTCCCGAAAATAAAGCGGGAATGTTTCAGGGACTCAGAATTATCGGTCAGGTACTTATCCCCGGTGTAATAGGTCCTGTTATAGGCGCCGCCGTGCTTAAAAATGCCGAGATGATTAAGGGCGACGACGGAACTATGTCCTTTGTTCCTAATGAGAATATATTCCTTGCCGCCGCCATTTGCCTTATTCCTATAGTTTTTGTATTATTTTTAAGAAAGAAGAACAAAAATGTTTGATTTTTACCCAAGACCTTCCTTTAAAAGAGATTCCTATTTTCCTTTAACCAAAGGCGAAATTGTGTTCAATGACGGTAGCCGTCAAAATATAAATCTGCCCTTCGCTCCCGAAAGTCAGCTTTCAGGGGTTAAATATGAATTTGGTAGAGTGAGAGAGTATAAATACGAAATTCCTTTTGCTTTGCCCGAAGATTTTATAAAAGACAGGGTGCTTCTTCATATCGGCGCAGTAAGACAAATTGCTACGGTTTTTATAAACGGCAGTAAAGTGGCAGAACATAAAGATGCTTATTCATCAATAGACGTTGATATAACCGAGTATTTAAAAAAAGATAATCTTATTACGGTAGAGGTTTATTGTGATACACTTGATTTTAGTTTCCCCTACGGCAAACAACGTGGAAAACGTGGTGGTATGTGGTACACCGATATTTCGGGCATTTGGCAGAGCGTATGGCTTGAAAGTGTGTACGACGGCTATATAAAGGACGTTAAAATCAGTACGACCTTAAATAGCGTTTATATGAATTTCGACGGAATAAGCGACGGTGAAATTCTGCTTGACTCCAAAACCTATTTAATAGATGGCGGAGAATGTGATATAAAAATAGAAAATCCTGTTTTGTGGACACCGGAAAATCCGCATCTTTATTATTTTACGGTTACAAGCGGAAAGGATAAAATAGAGTCCTATTTTGCCCTCAGAACCATCGAAGTTAAGGATAATAAACTGCTTTTAAATGAAAAACCTTATTTCTTCCACGGTGTACTTGACCAAGGCTATTTTGAAAAGGGAATACTTACTCCCGAAAGCCCGACGGATTATAAAGAAGATATTTTAAAAATGAAATCCTTAGGCTTTAATATGATAAGAAAACATATTAAAATTGAACCTCAGATATTCTATTATTACTGCGATAAATACGGTATGACGGTATTTCAGGATATGGTCAATAACGGCAAATATTCGTTCTTTTTCGATACTGCTTTGCCAACAGTGGGATTTTTAAGAAAGAATGATAGACGAATGCACAAAAATTCAACCGACAGAGAAAATTTTATTTCTTGTATGAAATCGGCGGTAGAAAAACTTTCTAATCATCCCTCTATCGTTCAGTGGACAATTTTCAACGAGGGTTGGGGACAGTTTTGCGCAGACGATATGCACGATTTAATGATACTTTGCGACCCGTCAAGACCTATTGATTCTGCGTCCGGTTGGTTTAAGGCAAATAATACAGACTTTGATTCACGTCATATTTACTTTAGAAAATTAAAGGCAAAAAAGAGTGATAAACCTCTTTTTATTTCTGAATTTGGCGGAATTACCTATAAGGTTGACGGTCATATCTTCGGTGAAAATACCTACGGATACGGAAAAGCCAAAACGAGAGAGGAATTTAAAAACGCGCTCAGAAACCTTTATGAAAATCAGGTTATTCCTCTTAAAAAAGAGGGACTTTGCGCTACTGTATATACTCAGCTTTGCGACGTGGAAGATGAAATTAACGGACTTTTAACCTACGACAGACAGGTTATGAAGATTTTACCCGAAGAATTTATTGATATATCGGAGAGATTAATTTATGAAGAGTAAAACCTGTTGCTTTACAGGACACCGAGAAATCCTTGACAGCGAATACGCCCTCCTTCACAGAAGAACGAGGGAAGCGATAATGGCTCTTATTGATAAAGGGGTTGAACGTTTTATTGTGGGCGGAGCGTTGGGCTTTGATACGCTTGCCGCCACTCTGCTATTAGAAATAAGAGAAAATTATCCCAATATAAAGATAATAATTGCCGTGCCGTACAGAGCGCAGGCAAAGGGTTTTAGCGAAAGCGATTTGGCGATTTATAATGAAATTTTAAGCCTTGCAGACGAAACGGTGATACTTAGCGAAAACTATTTCAGAGGATGCCTTCACGCAAGAAATCGCTATATGGTGGATGAAAGCAACTTTATAATTTCCTATCTTCGAAAGGAAAGCGGAGGCTCTGCCTTCACTACAGGTTACGCAAGAAAAAAAGGAATAGAAATTATAGAAGTATAGTTAAACGGGACGGTGTTTGCCGTCCCGTTAATTTTTGCATCACGCACAATCTCCACCGACATACGTCGGTTCACGCACATTACGTGTATGTTTTTGTTATTCTCTATATTTACTCGGGGTAATTCCCGTGGCTTTTTTGAAGGCGTGGGAAAATGCATAAATATCTTCGAAACCTAAAATTTCGGAAATTTCATTTACCGAGTATGCATTACTTTTAATAAGCGAACACGCCATTTTTATGCGCAGATTGTTTTTATAGGTTATGGGAGAAACGCCGAAGGTTTCTTTAAAAAGTCGTCTTAAGCTTGCCTGACTCATTCCACAAAGTTCGCTAAGTTCTTTTACGTAAACCTTTTCGCAATAGCCTTCTCTGAGTCTATAAAGCGCAGGGGCAAGTCGCATTACGCCTTCGTCGTTGATTTCGCTGTCCTCTATAATTGAAAGAAGATTTAAAAAATCGCTTGTTCGTTTGATTTTAGCCGAAGAAGAGGGGGTAGCAAAACTTTTCAAAATCCTCGAAAAACATTCCTGAATTTCTTCGCCCGTATCTATAAGAGCAAGTACGGGATGGGTAGAAAAAAGTAAATTGACGCCTTTTTCTCGGTCGGTCAGACTAAAACTGATTTCAATAGCCGAAATTTCCTTCGAGGCTTTATATGAATAACTGCAGTTTTCGGGCAGATAAACTACGTCGCGCTCACGGGCAAGCAGTTCTGTATTATTAAATTTAAAACGAATACCACCACGCACGATATAAATAAGAGCGCTTACGCTTCTTTCTTTAACACTTACCGGACTTTTTGTAGGAAGAGGAAAACAAGACTGTATATTGGTTTCGGTTTTTTCGCTGTCAAAGTTTATAAGCTTCATAACATCACCAATATTATTTTATTTTAAATTCCATATATAGTCAAGTGAAAATGAGCGAATTTTACAAATAAATATTGTTTTTTGCATTTTATTTAAAATTAAAACTAGTTATAATAAAATTAAAGAGGTGAGAGGTATGCTTAAGGTTTTGAAAAATGCCAACCTTTATATTGACGGAAAATTTATTAAAAAAGATATTCTAATAGATGAAAAAATAGTGGAAATCGGTGATAATCTTAAGGCTGAAACCGAGATAGATTTGAGCGGAAAATACGTCACACCGGGTTTTATTGATATACATATTCACGGCAGAGGCGGTGTTGATGCGGTAGAGGATTGCGGTTTGCTTTCCAAAAACCTTGCAAAACTCGGTGTTACCTCTTTTTTGCCCACAACTCTTACGTTAAGTGAAGAGGATACTCTCAAAGCGTTAAATAAACTTGCCGATTATATCGAAAATCAAGATAAAAGTGGAGCCGAGGCGCTGGGAATATACAGCGAAGGCATATTCTTTTCTAAACTTAAATGCGGTGCGCAAAACCCCGATTACATAAAGGAAGAAATTGATTTTTCTTTAGTTGAAAAAATGCTTGAAGCCTCAAGGGGTTATATAAAGATTATGGCTTTTGCTCCTGAAAATAATGGAAGCGAGGAGCTTTCCGATTATCTCTCAAAAAGAGGTATCAGAGCGTCTATGGGACACACCAACGCCTTGGAAAAGGATATAAAGCCTTGTATTGAAAAAGGGCTTAGCGGTGTTACCCACCTTTATAACGGTATGTATTGGATGAACCATCTTGAACTTGGCGCAGGCGGAGTAGGTGTATTTGACGACAGACTTTACGCTGAAATTATTACCGACGGCTATCACGTTAATAAAGAATTTTTGAATATTCTCTTTAAGTTTAAACCTATAGATAAAATTCTTTTTATCAGCGATAACGTTCATCTTTCAGGGCTTCCAAAGGGAAAGGGAAGTATGGGCGGAGTGCCTGTCATAATCGAAGAGGACCGACTTATCGTTGACCAAAGTGAAGGCTACAGCCTTGCGGGAAGTTGCTTAAAACTTTGCGACAGTATTAAAAACGCTGGTAAAATGACGGGAATAAGTATAGAAGAACTTTTGGCTTGTGTAACCAAAAATCCTGCAGAGTACGTAGGCGTTTATAACAGAAAAGGAAGTATTGAAGTCGGTAAAGACAGCGACCTCAATATTTTTGATAAAGAGTTTAATCTCTTAAAAACATATATAAAAGGAGAAGAAGTATGATACCTGAGTACAATCTTATTCCCCCAAGTGAACTTGGTAAGGGAAGTAACATCAAACTTGACGTATGCGAATGCGAACAGGACCTTTATTGGAAGATGGCTATTGAAGTTTTCGAAACCATAAAGGAAAACAACGAAAAAGGCGAGGACACCGTAATGATAGTTCCTTACGGCCCCTTGGGACCCTACAGCCGTCTTGTATGGCTTGTAAACAAGTACCGCTTAAGCCTTAAACGTTGCCATTTCATTAATATGGACGAATATCTTACCGACGACCTTAAATATCTTGATAAGTCCGATCCTCTTTCCTTTAGAGGCGGTATGGATAGAATTTTCTATAATCTTATTGACGATGAACTTAATATCCCCGAGGAACAGAGAATTTTCCCCGACCCTGAAAAGCCTGAATTTATCGAAGAATACATCAGAAAACAGGGAAAACTTGATATGGCTTGGGGTGGCGTTGGTATAACCGCTCACTTTGCTTTTAACGAGCCACCCGAACCGGGCGAAACTATGTCGAATGAAGAATTCGCAAATCTTCCTACCCGTGTTCTTAAAATCGCAAGAGAAACCCTTACTATAAATGCATTTATGAACTGCGCTGCAGACCTTGACGGTATTCCTCAGAACTGTATCACAGTTGGTATGAGAGAAGCATTTATGGCTAAAAAGGTAAGAATGTGTATGCCAAGAGATTGGAATGCAGCAGCCCTCAGAAAGATTCTTCACGGCCCTGTTACCTGTAAGATTCCTTGCTCACTCTTCCAAAATCATCCCGATGCAAAAATCTATGCTGCTAGCGTAGCACTTGCTTCACCCATTCCCGAAATCAGAGTATATAATAAATAAACAAAAAGCCGAGAGTTTAAAACTCTCGGCTTTTTTAATATATAGATACAATTCATCTGCGAAGCAGAACCGAACTGTCGCGGTGATGCCATACACGCTTCGCGTGATTAGATACGCCTGATGGCGATTACATACCAATCCTTCGGATTGTATAAAAATAAGACAGTCCTAGCGCGTAAAAAGCCTCTCTAATATTTGCACCAATACTTGTTCCCGAACGCAAAAACTGATTTATTAAAGCACTTTCACACTTTATAAATTAAAAAAACAAGGCAAAGCCTTGCAAAATACTTCTTCACTATTCACTATTACTTATTACTTGCCAAAATCGACAAAAAGAGAATAGTGAAAAGTGAAGAGTTAATAGTGAAAAAGTAAAATCGACAAGCTTCTGTCGAAACTTGTCTATTTTGGTGCGGGTGACAGGACTTGAACCTGCACGGTGATCCGCTAGCTCCTAAGGCTAGTGCGTCTGCCAATTCCGCCACACCCGCATATATGATTTTTTATTTAATTATTATTGATGAATTTTAACTGCTGAAATTCTGGCAG
>JAEIGA010006632.1_pt1 | contig 17635 bp, 12 predicted proteins | sample 9270691 | NCBI WGS metagenome assembly JAEIGA01 (sample SAMN17057246, study PRJNA624740) | gut metagenome | biome: biome; isolation source: fecal sample | host: Bos grunniens | place: China: Xizang | collected 2019 | reverse complement strand
GCTGGGACTACGCCCAAGGTGCTCCATGCTTCTGCAGCCAAGATTTCTACTTCGAGATAAGCGTTGAACTTATTCTCTTCTGTCCAAATGTTGCGCATGACTGCGCGGCTGTAACGTTCGATCATATATTTGTTGTTATTAATTTCTCTAAACTCTAAACACTAAACAGTAGCGGCTTTGCCGCGTCCACTAAACAATCTTACAGCAGTCTGCTTTGATTTTGTTGAAAGCCTCAATCGCTTTCGCTACGGCTTTGTCGGTGTTCTCGTCGGTTGCGAGGATAACGCCATAACGACGGTGTCCGTGTACTTCTGGTTTTCCAAAGAATCGTACTTGTACGCCTGGCATAGCCAATGCTTCTTCCACGCCGCTGAATACTACTTCGGTCGCATCACCCTCTACTACGATGGCTTTGGATGCACTTGCGCCGAAGAAACGCACCTCTGGGATTGGCAATCCGAGTACGGCACGCGCGTGCAACGCAAACTCGGACAAGTCTTGCGAGATCATCGTCACCATACCTGTATCGTGTGGGCGAGGACTCACCTCAGAGAAAATGACATTATCTCCCTCTACGAACATCTCCACGCCAAAGATACCATATCCGCCCAACGCGTCAGTTACTTTCTTGGCTATATCCTCTGCTTGAGCCAATGCCGCATCGGTCATCGCTTGTGGTTGCCATGACTCGCGGTAATCGCCATCTACTTGGTGATGACCAATTGGCTTGAGAAAGGTAGTGCCACCAGCGTGACGCACGGTCAATAGAGTAATCTCATAATCGAAATGCACGAAACCCTCTACAATCACGCGACCTGCGCCTGCGCGGCCGCCCATCTGTGATTCAGTCCATGCTGGCTCTACATCAGCTTCGCTCTTCACGGTCGATTGACCATGACCAGAAGAAGACATGATAGGTTTTACTACGCATGGGATACCTATCTCTTTGATGGCTTGCAAATACTCCTCGTGGGTGTCTGCAAACTTGTATCGAGCTGTAGGCAATCCGAGTTCCTCGGCTGCCATGCGGCGAATAGCCTCACGATTCATGGTGAGGAAAGTAGCATTTGCTGTAGGAATCACGTGATATCCCTCTTTCTCTAATTCTACGAGGGTAGGGGTTGCTATAGCTTCTACTTCAGGAATAATGAGTGATGGCTGCTCTTTTTCTACTATTTCGCGGAGCTTTGCACCGTCCAACATGTTAAATACATGACAACGATGTGCCACTTGCATGGCAGGAGCATTAGCATATTTGTCGCATGCAATTACTTCCACGCCGTAACGTTGTAATTCGAGGGTTACTTCTTTTCCCAATTCGCCACTACCGAGCAACAATGCGCGGGTCGCTACTGGGGTGAGGGGTGTTCCGATTTTCATATTATTTTATCCTTTACACTTTAAACTTTACACGTTAAACTTTTGCTTCCATGCGATTGATGAAGCACTCGATGGTATTGCGCATGAGCATGGTGATGGTCATTGGTCCTACGCCACCTGGTACAGGAGTGATAGCACCTGCTACAGGATCTACAGAAGCGAAGTTTACATCGCCTACGAGTTTGCCTTCCTCTGTGCGGTTGATGCCCACGTCGATCACAGCAGCACCTGGTTTTACATATTCTGCTGTTACCATCTCTGCACGACCTACAGCAGCAACGAGGATATCAGCCTCACGGCACACGGCAGCCAAGTCTTTTGTGCGGCTATGTGCGATAGTCACTGTAGCATTACGATCAAGCAATAGTTTTGCTACTGGCTTTCCTACGATATTGCTTCGTCCGATGACTACAGCCTTCTTACCTGCTATCTCTACACCTGCTTGATCGAGAAGCTCGATGATACCTTTTGGCGTACATGGCAGGATGCAGTGTTGGTTAAGCCAAAGGCGTGCTACGTTTTCAGGATGGAAACCGTCCACATCTTTTTCAGCCGAAATAGCTGCAATCACTTTGTCCTCAGAAATATGTTTTGGCAATGGCAATTGCACTAGAATTCCATCTACTGCAGGATCGTTGTTGAGGCGCTCAATCTCAGCGAGGAGTGTTGCCTCTGTGCAGTCTTCTGGTAGCTCTACCAAGTGGCCATCAAAACCACAATATTCGGTAGCTTTGATTTTTCCGCGCACGTATGAACGGCTGGCAGGGTTGTTGCCAACGATAATTACCATGAGGCAAGGACGACGGCCATATTGTTGCTCGAGTGTGTCCACCTCTATTTTCATCGCATCCTTGAGGGATTGCGAAATAAGTTTACCATCTATAATCATAATTTTTAGTTTTATTGTGTAATGTGGTGTAGTATTGGGTAGTATTGTGTAGCATAGTGCATCCTATATAACAATTCTACACAACTCTATACAATTCTACACGATTCTATACGCAGTTCCGCTGCTCAAAGTGCCCAATGAGCGATGTCGGTGCGATAGAATAAATTGTCGCATTTGATTTTAGCAATCTCTGCGTATACTTTCTCGCGAGCTGCAGCGATATCTTTACCTGTAGCAATGCACATCATCACGCGTCCGCCATTGGTTTTCAATACGCCATTTTCATTCTTAGTACCCATGTGGAATACAGGACCATCGAATTGTTCTACGCCTTCGATTATAGCGCCCTTTGCATAGTCGCCAGGATAGCCTTTCGATGCAAGTACCACACCGATAGTAGCTTCGTTGCGCCAGGTCATAGCCATATCGCCTCCTTGCTTCATCGCCTCATTGCCTGTCGCAATGCCGTAGAATACATCGTATGCGTCAGATTCAAGCAAAGGCAAAATCACTTCAGTTTCCGGATCGCCAAAGCGTGCGTTGAACTCAATTACTTTTACGCCTTGTGCTGTTTTCATAAGTCCACCATAGAGTACGCCTGTGAGTGGCAACCCCTCTGCACACATACCTTTAGCCACTGCCTCGAGTACGTGTTTTTTTGCAAACGCTTCGTCTTCTTCGGTTACAAAGGGAAGGGGAGTATAAGCACCCATACCACCCGTGTTTGGACCTTCGTCGTTGTCATATGCTCGTTTATGGTCTTGTGATAGTGGCATAGGATATACGTTTTCGCCATTCACGAAGCACATAAATGAGAATTCAGGGCCTTCCAGATAGTCTTCAATAACCACTTTACCCTTGCCGAATGCTTCATTACAGAGCATATCTTGTAGTGCTGCGTCAGCTTCTTCGAGCGTAGTAGCAATGACTACGCCTTTGCCAGCTGCCAAACCATCATACTTCAATACGGTTGGCAAACTACCCGCTTTAATATATGACAAAGCCGCTTCATAGTCTGTAAATGACTGATAAGCGGCAGTAGGTACGTTATATTTCTGCATGATGATTTTTGCAAACTCTTTGCTCGACTCAATTTGTGTCGCTGCTTTGGTATGACCGAAGATAGGCATTCCTTCGGCGCGGAACGCATCCACCACGCCAGCTGCTAACGCAGCCTCTGGACCAACTACGGTTAGATCTACTTCCGTTTCTTTAGCAAAGAGGAGTAATCCTTCTACATCAGTGTCTTTGATAGCTACACACTCTGCTAATTGAGCAATACCAGCATTGCCTGGAGCGCAATAAATCTTTTCTACTTGAGGACTACGAGAGAACGCATACACGATAGCATGCTCTCTTCCGCCACTTCCTATGACTAATACTTTTTTCATTGGTGAAATTGTTTCTTTGAAATCGGCTGCAAAATTACGAAAAATATTACATATTTGCAAGTAAAATAATTAACATATTTTTTGATTTCTCTTGAATGCTATTTGTGCCTATCAAAAAATGATTATGAAAAAAAAATATCACTTTTTTCTTGTGTATATAAAAAAAATGTAGTACCTTTGCAGTCCTTTTCCATTTTTGAGAAGAGAGTTAATCTTCAGTATAATATAACTTGCCTTTCTAGGGCAAGTTTTTTTGTACAAGGAATGGTCGTGGCAATGTAGTTGGATGATGATTTTAGTACTATAATTTGGCTCTTTTTTGTTGTATATTGGTAGCAATTTTGGAGCTTTAGTAGGATGCAGTTTTTCTACTGATGATAGGTGCCGAGTCGGTTTGTACAATGCATAAAATATAAGCGGTAAGTGTTGAAGATCAATCACTTATCGCTTATATATTTTTTAGAAAAAAGTTTTCTACTACAGAATAGTATATCGAATATTTACCAAACTTTGTTATATTTAGCCTATGAAAAACCTACTACTTTTTCTCTAGCAGAACTACGTTTTCAACGTGGTGGGTATGTGGGAACATATCCACAGGTTGTACTTTTACCACGCGGTATTTGCTATCAAGCATGTTGAGATCGCGTGCCTGAGTAGCAGGGTTGCAACTCACATATACAATACGCTGTGGTTCGGCAGATAGGATAGTATTGATTACATCTTCGTGCATACCAGCGCGTGGTGGATCTGTGATAATCACATCTGGACGACCGTATTGCGAAATAAAGTCCTCATTAAGGATGTCTTTCATATCGCCGGCGAAGAAAAGCGTGTTATCTAAGTTGTTTATCTTCGCGTTTACTTTGGCGTCCTCAATAGCCTCTGGTACATACTCAATACCAATCACTTGCTTGGCTTGATGCGCCACGAAATTGGCAATCGTGCCTGTACCTGTATAGAGATCAAATACAAGTTCGTTCCCCGTAAGTCCTGCGAACTCACGCGCCACTTTATAGAGTTCGTAGGCCTGCAAAGTATTGGTTTGGTAGAAAGATTTTGGTCCTACTTTAAACTGCAGATCTTCCATCTGCTCCATGATATGATCTTGACCATGAAAAACATGTACTTCTTGGTCACCAATCGTATCATTGAACTTACGATTTACCACATAGAGCAAACTGATAATCTCAGGAAACTCATTGCGCAAGTATTCCATCACGCGCATGTCTGGCTCATCTGCCCATACTACAATGAGCATGATTTCTCCCTTGTGATTAGAGCGCAGAATCAATGTGCGTAATTGGCCTTCGTGTGCGTGCTCGTTATAGAAAGTAATGCCCAGCGAACGTGCAAATTCGCGTACACCGTTACGTATGCGGTTATTGATTTCGGGCATGAGGTGACATTCGGTGATATCTAGCACTTTATCGAAGCAATTAGGGATATGAAATCCGAGTCCATGGGTGTTATCTAGATTTTCCAATCCACCTGCGGCACGAATAGTGTCCCAACTGAGCCATTTACGGTCGGAGAAAGTAAACTCTAACTTATTACGATACTCATAAATCTCTTGGCTCCCTAGAATAGGAGAAATCGCTGGCAGTTCTACTTTACCGATGCGGGTAAGGTTATCGATAATCTGCTGTTGTTTGTGGCGGAGTTGCTCCTCATAAGGCAGTATTTGCCACTTACAGCCGCCGCACTCTCCATAGTGCTTGCAACGAGGCTCGCAGCGTACTGGCGATGGCTTCACGATACGCTCCACACGTCCCTCCATGAAGGAGTGTTTTTTGCGCGTAACTTGTATATCCACGATATCCCCAGGTACGCAGTAGGGTACAAAGAGTACCATGTCATCCACGCGGGTAAGAGCTTTGCCCTCCGCTGCAATACCTGTAATCTCAATATTTTCTAATAATGGTAAGTTTTTTTTCTTTTTCATATTGGTATATGGTGTTTGGTGTAAGGTGTATGGCGTAAAGGCTCGTAGTATGCGGCTCTGCCGCTTATTCAAGCCAGTACACTTTACACCTTAAACTTTACACGTTAAATTACTTCATCAGCCAATTGATGCTTTCTTTGTAGAGTGCGTCGAAGTTGTGTGCGCTTTCCAGCATAAGGCTCCAGCATAATGTTTTGCTTCCGCCTTCTGCGGTAGCGTCATGGCTGATAGCTGCTGCCACGTTAGCCTCTGGGAAACGAGCTACTACTACGCCACCTTCTGCAGGATAGATACCATCTGGGTTTTCAGTGTGAAGTATATGCTCGTTAGGCTCCATACGGAAGGTATAATTACCTTTTTCTAGTTCGCGCTCGATTCGAATCTTACCTGTGCGAGAGGTCTGTGAGCAACGGTATACATAGTGCAATTGGTTCTTGATAAAGTCTTGATCCTCTTTGCTGGTCATATCGCTAGCAATATACGCACCAGAGAGTAATAGGCGACCACCGTGTTGCAAGTAATGGGTGAGTGCCTCTCGCAAGTTAGCTGGCATTGCGTGGAAAGAGGTGTCATTGCCCATTATATAGGTTTTTTGTTTGCCTAGAATCACATCTACTGCATCATAACCTGCAATAGTATCTAAAGCTGCTACGCTAGTGCTGACGTACGAATAGCCCATTGCTGCCAGCGCTTTGCCGTGCATAGCTGGATAATCGAAGGTGTTTCCCACTGTAGGATGGTCCATATGATCACTGTGGCACATACCCCAACCGCAATTGTCATCGCTGATCCATTCGTTGCGACTATCAAAGTCATATACCTCTCCGATGTAGTTTACACCCTTGCCATAAGGCACTGTGTGGCTAGCAGGACGGATACCACCATAAATGCTATCGCGCCACCACTCTGGACCACTTACGCGGGTAAAGCCGTTCACAATAAGCACATTGCCTTTCTCCTCTGGAGCGATATAAGCAGATAGCACTTCACTCTTGAAACTCAAACCACCTGCATTGCCTGCTGCTACGCAGATATCGTAGCGAGTACCAGCCTCGGCTGTGAGTGTGTATTCAGGGCTAGCTACGCGTACACCGTTATCCCAGTCGCCATCGTTGGCGCGCGTATAAACGATATAGTAGGAAGGTGTGGCTGTAGGCTCAAGTACGTCCTCTGTAGCAGCCCAAGTGATTTTTACTTGGTTGCCTGATCGGCTCATTGCCATCTCTTGCACAGGCAAAGGTTGTACCACGTATTCGGTACCATATTGCTCATGGATAAACTTCAAGAATGATTTGTACATGGCACGTGAGATGGTGAAGCGTACGCGAGGGTCAAGACCGTACTTCATATCGGTCATGTTTTGGTGAGAGAGCAGCTCGAGCAATACAGCTGGCACTTTAGGGTGACGTGCCTCAGCGTAAGAAGAGTTGTTGAGTTGGCGGCGTGTCCACTCTGGTGCATAGATAGCGCGCATATCCTCTACGATTTGGGTTTGCATATAGTCTGCGAGGTCGCGTGCTACGATACGGCTCTTGCCTGTAGGGAAGTTCTTGTTCTTCTCGTCGTCGTAGTCCTTATAGATGATGAGCGTGCCGACTACTTCGTCCTTGACACCTGCGTCGGTGTGGAAAGAGAGGCTGGCATGGAGTGGAATGCCCAATCCAGGCTCGTTTGGGTTAGCAGCACTACCACCTGCGAGGTAGTTCACCCAGATACCGCGAGAAGCGTAGTCGTCCACGTAGTCATTCTTGCTATCGGTATAGTTGTAGATGCTATCAGGAATACCCGAATATTGCATCCAATAGCGTGCAGCCTCAATGTAACGTGGTAAACCGCTGGTGACTGCATTGGCTTGGTTCGCAAGTAATTGTGCACTATCAATCATAGCTGCATCGCTCTCTGGTAGATCCTTAGATGAAGGAACATTCTCGAAACTATCAGGTTGTTTGTAGCGTGCTACAGAACCCATACCACCACCAAATTTTACAGCATCGGTTGTGACAAGCTCTTTGCCGTTTGAAGCGCTAGCGACTGTCACATAGTTATTTTCTTTATCGCCATCAAATGCAAATGTGCCGAGATATACCCATGTGCCGCCACCCATCTTTTGGTTAACAGAGAAAGTGGTCTTTTGTCCTTTGTGAACAACGGTATATTGTGCTTTGGTGCTGCTGTTAGGTAATGTCTTGTAGGATACATATACAGCGTATTCGCCCGCTGGGAGTGTTGGGGTATAAGTGATAGTGCTCTTTGTATTGTCTTGGCACTTCACTTCGGTCATATAACGACCATTTTGGAATGGATTGTCACCTTCGAGAAGATGGGTGGTAGGTGTGGCCCAACCTGTACCCTCACCGATTGCCCATTGGCCTTTGATAGATGCTTCAGAATCATCTACTACCTGCTCATAAGTCTGTGTGTCGCGCTCGCGTGGTTGTACCACTACGGCACCTGCATTCTCCAACATTGGCACCAAGAATGGCATGGTATAGCTTGTAGTGTATAGGTCCTCTACAGTGGTCCATACTTTTGCACGTTGCCAACGCCAAGACTCTGTAGGTTGATGGAAGTATTGTCCGTGGCTACCCCAAAGAGCGATATGCTTTCCGTCTAAACCCTGCTTAGCAGAATATGGGCGTGAGGTGTTGGTCACCCATTGCGTAGTAGCGGGTAGGGTATATCGAGCATTCTTAGCACGATGGCGGTAGAGCGAAGTTACTAATTCGCCAATTTCATAGCCGTCTGTATAGATTGTCACCTTGCCATTATTATGGCCAAAAACCATTTGGCTTACTAATCGGCGTAGCTCTTGCACCTCTTGATCAGAGAGAGAGACAACGCTGAGTGCTTTGTTGGTGTACAGGGTTACATAGGCGTTTTTCACACGAATGTTGCTGACGGTAACGCTCTCTGCGTAAGCACGTTGGTGTACAAAGTGTGACAAGGTATCTGCCAACGCTTGCTTGTCAAGCGCCATAGATGGCAAACAGGTGGCTACTGCCAAAAAGATAAGAATGATTGTTCGTTTCATATGGGTATGTTTCTTTAAGTTTTATTCGATAATAGAATTTTGCCTGCAAAGGTACAACAAATATTTCATATTTGCAAGAAGGTGTCCTACTTTTTTGTACTCATTCCACACAATTTTTGCAATGAATGTTGTGAATTTTTGCATATTTGGAATATTTTTTGTACCTTTGCACGCTAATTGGATATTAATGCCAAAAAAATGTATTATGAAGCAAATAACGATTGAAACGCCTATAACGGTTTGTCAGTTCAACGAACTTGATCCAGCAATGCGTGCTTTAGTGGAGAAGGCTAAGGAGATGACGCAGAATTCGTATTGTCCATATTCACATTTTCATGTGGGTGCGGCGGCTTTGTTGGCTGATGGAACAGTAGTTGCTGGTAGTAATCAAGAGAATGCTGCTTATCCAAGTGGATTGTGCGCTGAGCGTACCACGCTTTTTGCGGCCAATGCGAATCATCCTAATACCCCAGTACTGGCTTTGGCTATTGCTAGCTATGCGCATGGACATTATTCAAAGAATGTGATCAGTCCTTGTGGTGCATGCCGACAAGTGATGTTGGAGACGGAGACGCGCTATGCGCAAAAGATGAAGGTGGTGCTCTATGGCGAAGACGCTTGCTATGTGTTTGAAAGTGCATCGGATTTGCTACCGCTGAACTTTACCGCCAATAGCCTTGAATAATTCAATTCGACCATACTTTACCCAGCCATTGCGCCCATGCACATTATCAAAAAAATAGATTCCTATTTGCTCAAGCACTTTCTTGGGCTTTTGGGCATGACGTTTATGATATGTATCTTCATTCTGTTGATGCAGTTTGTATGGATGCATATCAAAGATTTGGTGGGCAAGGGAGTGGAAGTGTTCGTGCTAGCAGAGTTCTTTGTTTATGCCGTAGCATCTGTGGTGCCTTTGGCACTGCCTTTGGCGATCTTGTTGGCTTCGTTGATGACGTTTGGCAACTTGGGCGAGAAAAGCGAACTGACAGCCATGAAGGCTGCAGGAGTCAGCCTGTTTCGTATCATGCGTCCGCTTACGATAGCTTTGTTTTTTATATGTAGTGGTGCGTTTTTGTTTTCCAATTACGTGTTGCCCGTATCGCAAGTAAAGCTATGGGCGTTGATCTTCTCGCTTCGCCAGAAATCGCCCGAATTAGAGATTCCGCAGGGTGAGTTCTACGATGGTATAGATGGCTATAATATTTATGTTCGCCACAAGAATCCTAAGGAGGGAATGCTCTATGACATGATGATATACGACTATACAGGTGGTTTTCAGAATGCTACAGTGATGGTGGCTGATTCGGGACAGATCTTTTTTACCGAAGACAATAAGCACCTTTTGTTGCGCCTGTATAGTGGTGAGTCGTTTGAGAACCTAGATAAGCAGCAAAAACGTGCTACCAAATCCGAGAAAAACATCCCTTATCGTCGCGAGTCCTTCGCGCAAAAGCAACTGTTGATAGACTTTGATACGGAGTTAAACCGCTATGATGAATCTGTGTTGAGTGATCAACACGTGTCGAAGAATGTGAGCGAACTGCTTTATTCTATTGACTCTGTGAATGTATTGGCACACCTGCGAAGCAAGGAGCAGAGCGATGTGTTGGTGGAGAATCGTTATTTTGGACGCGAACGCCAATCCGGTCGCATCTTGGAGGAAGAGGCAGTTGTTGCGCCTACATATAGGGTGTATGATGTGGATACGCTTTTAGCATCCTTTAGGGGTGATGAGCGTTATCGTGCAGCCTCTTCGGCATTAGAGAGAGCCAAGACACAACGCGAACAGATAGACTACAATGCACTGATGTTGGATGATTATCAGCGATATATACGCCGACATGAGATAGAACTTCACCGCAAGTTTACCTTGGCATTCGCCTGCTTGGTCTTCTTCTTTATTGGTGCACCGCTAGGTGCTATCACCCGCAAAGGTGGATTGGGTATGCCCGTGGTAATATCGGTGGTGATGTTTATCGTCTATTATATCATTGACAATACGGGTTACAAGATGGCGCGTGAGGCATTATGGCCATGTTGGGCTGGTATGTGGCTGAGCTCATTTGTATTGCTGCCTATAGGTGTGTTCTTGACTTACAAAGCAGCGTCCGACTCAGCGCTGTTTAACCCAGATGCGTGGTTAAAAATCATAGAAAAACTGAAACGATTTATTTATAAGATATGGATACAATTGAACAAGCGATTCGCGATATCAGCGAAGGTAAATTCGTTATTGTTGTGGATGACGAAGATCGTGAGAACGAAGGCGATTTTATCATCGCAGCAGAAAAAATAACACCTGAGAAGGTTAACTTTATGCTTCAGCACGGACGTGGAGTACTATGTGTGCCACTGCCTGAAACACGCTGTGCAAAGTTGGGATTGATACATCAGGTGTCTAACAATACCTCTATGCTAGGTACGCCATTCACTGTCACTGTGGACAAACTGGAGGGCTGTACTACGGGTGTGAGTGCGGAAGATCGTGCGGCTACTATTCGTGCGCTGGCTGATCCTGCGTCACGTCCTGAGACTTTTGGTCGTCCTGGACATATCAATCCTCTTTATGCACAAGAGCGTGGTGTACTGAAGCGTGCGGGTCATACCGAGGCTGCTGTGGACTTGGCTCGATTAGCAGGTTTGCAACCTGTGGCTGCGCTCATAGAGATTATGAACGAAGATGGTACGATGGCGCGTATGCCAGACTTGGAGATAGTAGCTGAGAAATACGGACTTAGCTTGGTGTCTATCAAGGATCTCATTGCTTATCGCATGAGTCATCCTGATCAGTCTAGTGACCAATCATTAATTACCAATAGCCTCGTAGAGCGTGGTGAGACAGTATCTCTGCCTACCGAATACGGCGAGTTTATGCTCACACCATTCCGCCAGCTCAGCAATGGATTGGAGCATATCGTGTTGGTGAAAGGTGAGTGGCAAGAGAACGAACCTATCCTCTGCCGCGTACACTCATCTTGTATGACAGGCGATATCTTTGGTTCGAAGCGTTGCGAGTGTGGCGAGCAGTTGCACAAGGCCATGCAGATGGTGGAGAAAGAAGGTAAGGGCATCATTGTATATATGAACCAAGAGGGACGCGGAATAGGTCTGATGAATAAGATTCGTGCTTACAAGCTTCAAGAACAAGGCGAAGATACCGTAGAAGCTAATGTGCATTTGGGCTTCCAACCCGATGAACGTGACTACGGAATTGGTGCACAAATACTGCAATTAATGGGAGCTAAAAAGCTTCGTCTGATGACCAATAATCCGGTGAAAAGAGTAGGATTGGAGGGGTATGGCATAGAAATTGTAGAGAATATACCAATAGAGATCGCTCCTAATCCTTATAACCTGCGTTATATGCAGACAAAGAAGGAAAAAATGTATCACAACTTAAAATTGGTATGATTATGAAACGAGTATTTTTGTATTTCTTTGCTCTTAGTTCCTTGCTTTTGGTTCATGCCACAGCACAAGCTGATGAAACAATTACAGTTACTGCTACCAGCTCTGATATCTCAGAGAATCTAGATTTGCGTATGGTAGCTACGCTCTTCGGACAAGCCAAAGACTTGGCAGAGTTTGAGCAAATGTTGAACAATCCAGATTCGACTTATTCTAACCTCGACCTCAATGGCGATGGCGATGTGGATTATCTGCGCGTAGTAGAAACAGCGGATAATAATCGTCATTTGGTGGTGATTCAAGCTGTATTGGCAAAAGATATCTATCAGGATGTAGCTTCTATCTTTGTTGAGAAAGATCCAGAGTCGGAAGCAGTGACCGTACAAGTGATAGGTGATGAGTATATCTATGGTGCTGATTATATTATTGAGCCTGTATATATCTATCGTCCATATATCTACGATTGGTTCTGGGGACCATCATGGGTTTGCTGGCACTCTCCATTTTACTGGGGATACTGGCCAGACTGGTGGCATCCATATCATTGCATAGCGCATCACCTTTATTGGGATCATATGTATTGGCATCACCACTATCATCCTATTTGCACCTATCGTACAGCCTACCACTATCATCCACACTATGCGCCTATGCGCGAGACTGTTAGCCGTGCGGATTACGCTACACGCCACCCAGAGCGCTCCTTTGCAACACGCAATGCTTCGCGCCAAGTGACGAATGCACGTGATTTTGATCGTACACGCCAAGCCTCTTTGCGCGAAGCATCAAGAACAACACGCGTGGATGCTACCCGCGCTGGACAAACACGTATTGCTTCGCAAAGTACAGCTAGACGCGATGCTACCTATGGTAGCACCAATGTGCGCACATCAAACGCTACACGTGGCATGAGTACAGCTACACGCGGCACCAGCGCAAATACTAGTACTAGATCGGCTTCTGTATCGCGTGGAAGCAACGTAAGTACTGCTACACGTAGTGCTACAACGACTCCTTCGCGCAGCGTTTCTCCAGCCACACGAAGTACTACTACAAGCACCACAGTGGCTCCTACACGCTCAGCAAGTACCGCTACACGATCTACTAACAATACAGCAGTTCGTTCATCTAGCAGCAGCTCATCTATGCGCTCTACCAGTTCTGCTGTTCGTTCTAGCAGCTCCAGTTCGTCTATGCGTTCAGTGGGAACAATGTCGTCAGGAAGCAGTTCGATGCGTTCATCAGGTTCTTCATCCTCTTCTCGTGGAGGTGGCGGAAATACCCGCAGATAAGTAAGCAAAAAATAAAATCCTTAAGGCACGTTACCTTAAGGATTTTTTTTGAGATTATATATCAGTTGACACCTTATAGTTTCCCGCTACACATACTCTCTAAACTGTAGCGCCTCAGGTGCGTTCATTAAACGTATATGAGTTTAACGAGTGATTATTGTGTGCGCTTGGCGTGTGCGCGGCATACATCGCATGTGCCACACGCCTCAGCATCGTCTTCACCAAAATAGGACAGCATCACTTGCGAACGGCAGTATTGCTCATTATCGGCATATTCCACCATGGCTTTGAGTTTTTCGATATATTGTTGTTGGTGCTTCTCGTAGATAGAGGTGGGCAGATAGATTTCTGTTTGTCGGTCCTGCACAAAATAGAACGTGTTTTCTATGCTGCGCGGTATATAGGTCAGGATATTGCGCTGTGCCAACGATACCAATACATCGTGCAATTGTTTGGAAGACAAATCAATAGCTAGGCTATCAAAATGAATGTATTGCAAGTCGGTGAAGATTCCCGTATATTTTCGCATAAGCAAGTCTAATACTTGCAATTGTGTTTCGCTCAATCCATAGTCTGTTATCTCTCGGTGCGTGATGCGAATCTTCACACGTGGGTGTATCTCTTGTTCTTCTTGGAAATCGATGTATCCAGCTTGTGATAGCAAGCGCAGGGCAGAGTAGGTGGGGAGAATTGGCAGGTGCATGATTCGGCACAAATCGTTGATAGGCAACATGAAGGTGTGCCCTTGTCCGCTTCCTGCTCCTACGCCTAGGAAGTCACAGGTTTTGTGATAAACATTCTCCACAAACTCTTTAGGCGGGTAGTTATCCGCCACTCGTTTGCGTGCTTTAGCTTTATCTGTAGCAGGGTCATATAGGAGCACGGCGAAGGCATTTTGCTCGTCTCGACCTGCACGTCCAGCTTCTTGAAAATATGCCTCTATCGTGTCCGGTAAATCGTGGTGAATGACCATGCGCACATCGGGTTTGTCGATGCCCATACCAAAGGCGTTGGTGGCGACGATGACACGTGTAGTAGACGATTGGCGATAGGCGATAGGCGATGGGGTATTCTCCTCTCCTTTCATGGAGTTGGTTGGGGTAGGTTTCCACCCTTTCCATGCCTCTTGCTTCTCGCTTCGCTCTTTGGATGTCAGACCAGCATGGTAGAAGTCGGCTGAAATACCTTGTTCGTTGAGGTAAGCGGCTATCTCTTGTGTACGCTGACGGTTGCGCACATATACAATAGCACTGCCCTGTACGCGCGATAAGATATGCACAATCTCATCGATTTTCTTGTTGGTTTGGCGTACTACATAGCTAATATTATGGCGCGCAAAACTCTTGCGTAGCACGTTCTTCTCGCGAAATTCTAATCGCTCTTGTATATCATCCACCACCTCTGGTGTCGCTGTCGCCGTGAGTGCTAGGATAGGTATTCTCTTCGCCTCTAAACTGTAGGCATCTATGCTGCCGTTCTGTAGGGTAGTGTTCTCTAAACAACACAAATCGCGGATTTCCGCAATTTTTAGGTAACTCGGACGAAAATCATATCCCCATTGCGAGATGCAGTGGGCTTCATCCACGGCAATAAGGCAGATGGGTAGTCGGCTGAGACGCTCACGAAACTCCTCTGATTCTAAGCGCTCTGGTGATACATACAGAAAACGATATGGTCCCCACATGCAATTGTCCAATGCCACTTTCTGTTGGTCGTAGGTCATACCCGTATAGATAGCAGCAGCGCGGATGTCACGTTTGCGCAGGTTCTCCACTTGATCTTTCATCAGAGCGATGAGAGGTGTAATCACCAGGCACAATCCCTGCATGACCATTGTAGGCACTTGAAAACACAAACTCTTGCCTCCGCCCGTAGGCATCAGCGCCAATGTGTCGCGACCAGCTAAGACAGATTCTACAATCTCCGCCTGTAACGGACGAAAATTATCATAGCCGAAATATGTCTTAAGTGCTTCTTGTGCGGTCATGATGACTGTGGTGAAAAATGAAATTCTGTGCAAAAGTACTATATTTTTTTTATATATCCAAACTTATACAAAAAAAACAGTCACCTCTATGCGAGGTGACTGCATTGTTGTGTATGTTGTATCAATTTTTATTCCTATAGATCGTGCAGGATGGGTTATTTGCCCAGTTTGACAATCAGAGCAGAGAGTGGAGCTGCTACCAAATCTTTCTTGCTCAGATCTACGGTTTCTCCTGTGATGATATCTTGACCTACAGGATTATACTTGCCAAGAATCTCAGCATAGTGAGCCGTAGGGATAGTGCGATCCTCCTCGCTTGCGTTTACATATACAAAGACTGCACCCTCGTCGGTATAACGGAAATAGGCATAGGTGTTATCGCGGCTCATGAAGTGCATTGTGCGACCTGTGTGCAAGATAGGCTCGCCCTTACGCCATTGGAATAGACGGCTTTGGTAATCAAACATATCCTGCATCTCAGTAGTGACTTGATCGCCTAGAGGGAGAGGCATACGCAAGGTAGAGTGACCAAGACGGCGGTCAGCAGACTTCATAGCATACTCGTCGCCATAAAACACCTGTGGAATACCGCGCATAGTAGCCAAAAGGGCATAGGCCAACTTCACACGGCGTGGGTCTTGATCTTTCACCACATCGGCAATACGATCCATATCGTGGTTGCCCAGCATGAGCAGGATATTATTCACATCCGCATAGAGATAATCCATTGCAACAGCATCATATACACGAGACATACCGTTGCCCCAACCATGACCGTCGTTCTCCAAAGCCTGACGAATAGCCTCCTCTACAGGGAAGTCCATGACAGACTTTAGATGGCTATCAAAACCATTATGGTTCTTCACACCTGTTTGCCAATAGGCTACAGCAGATGCAGGACGTGTCCAGCACTCACCTACGATGTTGAAATTAGGATACTCATCCATAATAGCCTTCACCCACTCGCTACCTGGAATCATCTCAATATATGGATAGGTGTCCACACGCAAACCATCTAGGTCGGCATACTCAATCCACCAGATAGCCCATTGCTGGAAGTACTTGAGCAGGTCTGGGTTCTCCAGATTCATATCTGGCATTGGGCGGTCAAACCAACCACGATTGGACAACAGACGATCGTACTGTGAAGCATTGATATCGTAGTTGGCCGAGAAGACATTACTGGTATTGGTAAACTCATCGAAATGGTTGATCCAATCTTGATATGGCAGGTCATTCATCCACCAGTGGGTACCACCGCAGTGGTTTGGCACCATATCCATGATAAACTTAATGCCTTTCTCGTGTGCTTTAGCCACCATCTTCTTATAGAGTTCGTTGCTTCCATAGCGAGGATCGATATGGTAGTAGTCGGAGCAAGCATAGCCGTGGTATGACCATGCTGCCTCGTTATCTTCTAGCAGCGGAGTAGGCCAGATAGCAGTTGCACCTAGCTTAGCAATATGATCGAGCGAATTGATAATACCCTGAATATCACCGCCAAAACGTCCGTGTACATTATCCTTGTCGGCAGGTTCTGCCATATTAGGCAGGGTGTTGTTGCTCTCGTCGCCATCCACAAAACGGTCGGACATGATAAGGTAGATCATATCTGCCGAAGTGAATCCTTGGCGCTCGCGGCTGCCCTCACGGCGTGGGTGGATGGTATAATCCACCTTGGAACTGTATTTGCCCTTCTTGAGGGTGATACGATAGCTGCCAGGTTGATTAACTGCGAGATCTACGAAGAGGTAGTTAGCGCTCTCCGCATTGTGCTGACCCCTAACTTGCAGACCCGTACAATCGCCTTTCACAGGTTTGCCGTTGTTGAGCTGCTGGATAGTCACTTGTGCATCAGCCAAGTCCTCGCCCTGAAGCATAAGGGTGAGTGGGCAGTTCATCTCAGTCCACCAGCATAGAGGTTCTGCACGGTCAATACGTGGCTTTGCACTGATGGTGATAGCACTGAAAAGTGCTGCTAAAAGAAAAAGTGATTTGTTGTTCATTGTTTATTTATCGTTAAGTCCTCAAGGTATTAATGTCCTTAAGGTCGTTATTTACCAAAAAACAGTACATCTATAAGCCGGGTTCTGTACCGACATAGTCGGCGTCTATCATTAATCTTGAGTAGCGTATTACTACGCCCTTCTGTTGCTTCCTACCCTCCAACTCACGCGAGCAGCGCTCAATCGTTGGTATACTTGGAATTGCAGCCCATCGTATGCTCGTATCACTTCCTCTCTTGCGAGATTGTTCGTCGCTTTTGCAGGGACCAAACATTGCTGCCTGACGGCCGTTAACCGCGATGG
>JAEIGA010006631.1_pt1 | contig 17637 bp, 48 predicted proteins | sample 9270691 | NCBI WGS metagenome assembly JAEIGA01 (sample SAMN17057246, study PRJNA624740) | gut metagenome | biome: biome; isolation source: fecal sample | host: Bos grunniens | place: China: Xizang | collected 2019 | reverse complement strand
TCACAAATTTCATTCATTCCATATAATCTCGACAGGTATCTATATAGTTTTATTTTTCCACCATATTTTTTATATCTGCCATACCTTCTATCTTCTTCAGCATGTTTTATCTTGGTCTTGACTTTTTCGTATATTGCTTTCTTTTCTTCATCTGACATTATTAGTTTCTCCTTTCAATTCATTTTGTATTCATGTGAAAGTATAATGAGATTTCTTTTATTTTGATTTTTAATAAAATCACCGTTTTTGAAAGCATATTTTATTCCTTGTTCAACTGATGCAGTAGTAGTATTGTATTCTTTGGCTATTTCATCATACAAAGTATACAATTTTGTATTTATTGAAATTCTATCGTTTTCTAATATATATTTAATAAAAGTATATCCTCTAAGGGCAGGATTTATATTATGTGAAAGCAATAAGGTGTCACTTTTACTTAATTTGTTGTACATTGTAACTCCCTCCTTTATTCTATCCAATCTTTTTTTATTACATTTAAAGTTTGCTTTTGAAATGCACCAATACTATTGTTTTTACAATATATTTCAGCAAAAATATAGCCAATAACTTTATCTCTGATTTGCTCAACGTTGTCTCCTGTACAACTTATTTTTTGACCATTTAAAAATAGTATCTCTTCTATTGGTAAAAGGTCAATATAGCCATAGTTTATTTTAAAAGCTTTGCATAATGGTTTAATTGTTTTTTTTATTTCTTTCCCTTTTTTCATATTCTTCTTTCCTTTCATATTTAATTTTTTTAAAATTAAAGTCTTCACAATTATATTTGTCACTTGCAGCACTATTACATGTAATCCATTTGCAACAATTTATACATTTTTTTATCATTTTTTTCTCCTAATTTAATATAATTAAATTTTCCATAGCTCTAGTCATTCCAACATATTGTATTTTTATTTCATCATTATTTCTTAAATAAGGTTTTTGTTTTATTGGAAAACTTCCATATAAAAGTACATTTTTGCTTTCTAATCCTTTAGAAGTATGTACTGTTAATAATTTTACTTTATTCTCTGCCATATATTTACGCATTTCTTCTAATGTCATTTCTCCTTTTTTAAATGAAACATAAGGAATATCAAGCATAGATAATTGAGATTCTAATTTAACTATATCTTTATTGGTTCTTACTAAAATAAACCAATCTACATAATCTAATCTCTGTTTTATATAGTTCAAATATTCATAAACATTGTATTTACTTGCTATTTTATAATTTCCTTTTCTCTCTGATTTACATACTGTTTCTGACACATCTATATCGTCTGCTTGTAAAATAACTTGATTCGCTAAGTCTATTATTTTTTGCCCACATCTATAATTGTTTATTAAATAATATGTTTTCCAATTAGATGATTTTTTTAAAGTATTAAAATAAGATACATTTCCTCCGTTTAAAACTATAAATAGCTTGGCGAGGATCTCCTACATAAAAATAATTATCTGCATTTAATGCTTTAAAGAAATCTCTTTCAAGTTTGCCTATATCTTGGAACTCATCAACAAATAAATATTCTACTTTACCATTAATTTTTTTAAAATATTCTGTTGTTTTCTTTAATAATTCGTCAAAAGTAATTACGTTATGTTTTTTACACAATGTGTGGATATTTTGTGGATAACTTTCATTTTTTATTTTTCCCATAAAAACTTCAATTTCATAAATTTCATTTTGAGTTAATGCTATATTAAGATCTATTTCTGTTTTTAATCCTAGGTCAATTTTCTTCATAATGTCTTTGTAGGTGAAAAATTTATCCATGGTAATATGTTTACCATATAAGTTTATTAAAACGGTCATAAATTGATTCTCGATTTCATCTGAATATAGTTTGTATGTTTCTTCTGAATTTTGAAATATTTTGTTTGCAAAAGCATGTATTGTACCTACAAAACAATCGCCAATTCCTGGAACATCTACAAGACGTTCTTTAAGTTCTTCAGCAGCCATTCTTGTAAAGGTTATAATAACCATATTGCTAGGTTCTATTCCATCTAATAAAAGACGTTTAACCCTTTCTGTTAGTGTGAAAGTTTTACCGACTACCTGCTCCAGCTTCAACGATTATTCTTGGCTCGTTTGAGTCAACTATTTCTTGTTGAAATTTGTCTAGCATTTTAAATATTTCACACCTCCTTATAATCTGGAATAATAATTGTATCAGCCATTGAGACAATTTTCCTTAATGTTTTATAAGATATTATTTCTAGTTGTGAAACGGAAATATAAAAAGCAAAAGCTTTTCGAAGTTTTGGATCCATTTGTTTTATTTTGTTTTTTAATTCTTCTGTTCTTTTAAAAATTTCAGTATCAGTTTCTAATAGCTCATTTTCAGAATTAAAACATTTAGAAAATCCGAACACAACATTTACTTGATGTTTTTTCATGTATTCAATTTTATCAATAATATTCATTATTATTCCTCCTTTACAATATTTTTTATATCTCTCATAACTGTATAAATATTTTTACCATGTTCGTATTGTTCTATTAAAATATTTATTTTATCAATTTTTGCTTTTAAAACTAATCTTTGCTGACTTTTTTTTAGTAAATCTTCATAACTATTTGTATTTAAAATTTTCATTTTTAATTTCCTTTTTCTAAAAATTTCTTGATATCTTCAATAGTATGACCTTTTGCTGAACTTAATATTGCAGTATTATCCTCAGAAAAATATTCTGTTGACGGCATATCTTTTCTAAAAATACTCCAATTAGAAATATAAAACCCTTCTGGACTGAAAGTTAATTCTCTCCCTACATGATATTTATTTCTATCTATTTTTTTTACCAATTCTTCAAATTCTTTTAAATCTGTTTTATTTTCCATTCTTGTTCTCCTTTTCTTCATAGTTTATTTTATTTACAAGTACAAATTTATAATAGCCACCTCTTTTGCTTTCTTGCCACCACAAAAACCAAAACCATGTACCTGTAATTTTATCAATTATTTCTTCGTTTTCGCTCCAGCCTCCTGTTGTTAATTCAATAGTAATAGGTCCTGATTTATTTTTTTTTATTAATATTGTGCCATAATTTGTATTCCAACAAGACTTTAATAAATCAACACATTTATCCCAATCGTTTGTGTTAAACACATTTATTTGCTCTTTGGTCATCTTATACCTCCAGATTATTAAAACTAACTGTTTTTTATCTTTCATATTCATCTATCATTTCTTGTAATTCTTTTGCATCTACAAAAGATTTGCCTTCATTTTTTGCCATTCCACTTACAAGTTCTAAATCTTTATTATCTACATACACTTCAGTCCTTCCGTTTCTTGTTTGTTCATTTATTTGTGTTTGCAGCTTGCTTATTGTATCTTCTTCTCTTTCTCTTTCTCTTTGTATAGCATCCATTGCCTTACATATAACTCTTCCTAATGCCGAATATTCTTTTTGCATTTTTTCTATATTTTGTCTTAATTCTTCTCTTCTTTCAAATAGTATATCTATGTCTTCTTTCATTTATTTTCCTCCTCTATAACTTCAGCATAGCATTTTATAATATGTCTTCCATCTTCTAAATGTATAAATATGTTATCTATGCTCTTAATTTTTCCTATATAACCATCTTTTTTATGTTTAACAGTATCTCCTATTTTCATTGATTGTCCTTTCCAACTCTAAATCTATAACCTGTATTGGTCTTATCACAGGTTACAACATATCCATCTTTAAATCTTGTTGCAAAACAGTATTGTTTTCCTTTACTTGTTTCTGATACTAACCCCTCTCCTATAACTTGAAATACTTTATATAATGCTTCTGCGTCTGTTAATATACTATTATTGTGTATTATAAGTTTATTGCTCATTTTTTCCTCCTTAATAACTTTAGCTTTTCATTAATTATCTTCTTTTCCTTTTCTACATTTAATTTCATAATTCAAATAAAACATTGCTTTTTCTAAATCTTCAATTGCATTATTTTTATAATCAGCTCTAGCTATATACTTTATAGCGTTTCCTAAATTGAAATTTAATTTCCAGTCATTTATTACATCTATTACTTCAAAATTTCCTTGATTATAATGACTTGGATGTTCTACGTTATTATTTTTTTCTTCTTTAATACAATCATCTAATGGTCTCATGTTTTCTCATCTCCCTTCAAATCATCTACTGTTCCTGTTGCTACTGTCATTGTTACTATCCCTTGCCCTTTACAAGGACATTCTTGAACAAATGGAGCTAATACTCTTTTACAAATAGGACATTGCCATCCCTGCATTGCTCCTACTTGCATAAAATAATCTTTTGAATTATTCCAATACTTTTGGTTTGCATAAAAAGTTTTACTACTTCTCCCATAATCTTCTATTGGAACACCATCAATTGTTACTTTTTCCATCTTTTCCTCCTAAACCTCTTTATCTATTTCTTCCATCCATTTGTCTACATCTTTCATTGCACTTTCAAATTTGTCTAAATACCATTGTTTTCTTATTTCTTCTTTATCTTCCCATTCTGTTATATAATCATCTGCTATTGTACTCCATAAAGCATACTTGTCATCTTTTTTTCTATGATGCAACTCTCTTGCCATATACTTCCTCCTAACTGCTGTATATTACAGCTAAACTTTTTCAATTTATAAATCTTATATGTTCCATCATATTATCTTTAAATGTTTCTTTTAACCAACTTTCTAATTTGTCAAATGCAGCATTATGTTCTTCACTATTCCTAACCCATTCGCTATGATATATGCAATCAAGTTTCCACTTCCCTTCTACAAAACTATGCTGCCATACTTCGTTTTCCCACTTGCTTCCTCTAAAAGTTCTTGTTTCCCATCCTCTTTCTCTATTTCCTATTTTATAATCAGCCAATTTTCCATTTACTAAAAAAGCTGTCGCATAAACATAATGAGGATATTTATTAAAATTGCTATATCTATATTCAAAGTCCATCTTTAATTCTTCCCTTCTACTTTAAACAAATCATATCCTTTTTGAGTTATCATATATACATTTATATGTAATATCACTATAGTTTCAGTATATAATCCATTATCATAATCTTCTGTAAGAGTAGGATATTTTTCAATTTGCAAATATCCTTTTTCTTTTAAATTTTTAAAAGCTTTTTGTATTTGATACTTCGATGTTTCTAATTCTCTTGCTAAATCACTCACAGACAAATAATCAAGCCAAACACCTTTAGAATTATAAAAACTTTGTATATCGTGATATTTTTTTAAAACTTGCATATCAGTTACTTTTTTATATTTTTTCATTATTTATTCCTTTCACATTTTTCTAATGACTTTTTATATATTTTATCACATTTTTGTAATGTGTGAATTTTGATTTTTTAATCTAAAAATCTTTTTTCACACTTTATAACTTATAGATTCCATCATTTCTTTGGTTGTTATTATTTTTATATCTTCATATCCATACCATATAATATTTGTATTAGCCTTTGTATCTGTAAGTGGTATTAATAAACATATATTTTGATTTTTATAGTCAACTTGTAAAACTAATCTTCCATTTACATAGTCTCCGTTCTTCTATAATATCTATTAGATTAGGAGAATGTTTGACTATGTTGTGTTTTCCTGTTGGAAAAATCATTTCGTTATCTTTTATTTCAACAACACCTTTAACTGATGTGTCTTTTATATATTTCCCTATATAACCTTCGGTTGTTCTGCAATATTCTCCAACTTTTATTTCATTTTCCATAGATTAGTCCTCCCCTGCCTTAAAAGTTTCATAAGTCCAATCTTCTCTCATCATATCTATATAATCATCTTCACATTCTTCGTGTATTACATGAAAATGAGTTCTTATAATGTCATCCCCATCTTTTATTTCTTCTCCACATTGTTCACAATAATATTTCATTTCTTCTACTCCTTTTCTATTTTCTTACTTAACTGTTCAATAGCTTTTTCTACTATATTGTCTGGTGTATTTTTTATTTTTTCTAAAAGACTTTGCAATAATTTTATATTGTTTTTCATATCTACTCCTTTTCTAAAAGTGATAAAATCTCTTGATATGTTGCTTTTTGCACTAATAAACAATTTCTTTTATTTATCACTTCGTCCTTTTCCTTTTTAGATAGGCAACTTACATTTATTACTTTATGTCCTTCTCCTAAATCAATTAATGGTAATTCTCTTTCATAAGTTTCGTTAACTGATTTTATTCTAGTTTCTAGATGTTTTTTTAAGTGAGTAATTAAATCCATTTTTTTAATTCCTTTCTGTTTCTTTTGATTTTTGCCTTCTATTCCATTCTCTTTCATAACACTTTTCACATACACTATAACCAAAACCCATTTCAGTATGTACTTCTAACGATGTATAACTATCTCCAAATTTTAGTTTTTTACCACATTGAACACAATTTATTATTTCTTCCATACCATTTCCATAAGTTTTTACATTCCATTCGTCTGGTACTTCATAATCTTCGTATATGTGTTTTTCATAATTCCATTTATTTAATATCATTAGTAACACTCCTTTTTATTTTTATTATTAATCAAATAAATTTTTATATTCATTATCTTCTAATATTTGAGTATTCGCATAAATTAAAGATTCATTTAATTTAACTGTTCTATTATGTCTTTCTTTTTGCTTAGTGTTAAGTCCATCTTTTTTTGTGTAATCTAATATTATTTGAGCTTTATATAATGAATTTAAAGGTTTTCTTATAAAAGTTCTGTATGTATATCCAGCAATTTGGTTAGGTTTCAAAATATAATAACCAACATTGTTAACGCTTCTTAAAACATATCCTTCTTTATATAAAGCTTCTTTAACTTTTCTCATAATTCTTTTGAATTTATTTTTGCCGTATTCATCGCTCAAATCTTCATGTATAAAATTATTTAATTCTTGAAATGTTAAAGTTTCTCCATAGTTTTTCTTGGAAATATATTTAGTTAAATTAAATACTTTTTCAGAAATTTCTAATCTTGATTGACTATTCATTTTTCCCTCCTTCCTATAGGAATTTCCAACGCTTCATATAAGCTCCAATGTAGCTTATATAATCTTTTATAAAATGTTGTTTTATTTATTCCTAATTTTTTTGCTATTTCAGCATAGGTATTATAATTTTTCTTATCATAACTAATTTTTGTAAATGTTGGCTTGCTATTTCCTCTGCTGCCTTTATTATATGTATGATGTTTGCTTTCACTATGGTAAGCCCACATTAAATTTTCTACTGAATTGTCTTTTGGATCTTTTGAAATATGAATCACTTCTTCTTTAAATAATGGATTTGGTATAAAATGAATGGCTACGAGCCTTCCTAACATAAAATCTTTTGTTTTGTTGTTTTTTGATAGCTTTACCTCTAAATAACCATATTTATTTACTTTAGGCTTTAATTCTTTTATAGTGTGTGTATTATTATAATTTAAGCTTCTTACCTTTCCAGTATTAGACACTTGATATTTGCCCTCATATCCAATAACATCTTTCCAAATTTCTACCATTAATCTTTCTCCTCATTACGATTTATTTGTATTAATGTCATTAGTAACACTCCTATTAATATTCCACATATAAATCCACTTATAAATAATATTGCCACACCTAATCCTCCTCTATTACTATTGATAGCATTGTATTATTTTTTGTTTTTATTTTTTCTATTCTTTTTTTATATGTTTTTGTATTCCAAAAACGTACTGTTGATTCTTTCACTCCAAGAAAGTCTGCACACTCTTTCGCTGTTCCATCAATTAAATTTTTCTCACCTTTATATACAGCATATATTTTCATAGTTATACTTCCTTTATTTCTAAATATTTAAAATAAATAAAATTAAGTCTGTTGGAAATATAAAAAATAATAACAAATTGGAAATTCCATTTATTGTTCCAGGCATTCCAATATATGCTCCAAAATCATTTTTACATAATCTATATGTGATAAATGATATAGAACTTAATATTATTACAATTATTGCTAATATTTTATATACTTTCATCTTTCTTCTTCCTCAATTTCTTTATATTTTGAATAGTTTACTACATTAAATCCTACTACTCTCCAGTCTGTTTCTAAATTATCCACAAAACTTACTTTACATTCTTTTGTAAAACTTCCATATCCTATTGGTACATCTGTATTAGGCTTTATTCTTTTAATTACAGTATAATTCATATATTCCTCTTTTTTAGCTTGCTCCAGTATCTTCATTACTTCTGCTTTGTTTTTTGCAATTTTTTTTGTTGTTCCGTTTTTAGAGCCTAAGTAAATTTTAAAATAATTAGTCATGTTTTTCTCCTTAAAATTTTTCTATTTTAATTCCATCATTGATCAACATTTCCCTATATTCTTTTCTATTATATTCTCCATTATAGAATCCTTTTATAGTTACTGCTAAATCATCCATTGTTCCTTTTAGTCTTTTATTTCCAAATTTTGTAGCTTCTCCAAAATGTAAAGTAAACATTAATGCCGTATCAATATCTTTTAATCTTTCTTCATATTCTTTTAAATAATATTCTTTATATCTCTTATGATAAAGTTCTGATAATCTTCTTTCAAAGTCTTGACCCCATTTAAATATTTCTTTTTTGTCTTTGTTTTTTGCACATCTTTGTAGTCTATTTAGTTCGTTAGTATCAAACATTTTATTAATAATTAAATCATTCATATTATTCTTGTTCTCCTTTAAATATTGATAATGGTATATATATTATCCAGAGGCAACAATAAATCATTAAAAATTGCGTTGATGGTTCTTTTTCCTGTTTTGTTTTTTTATTAATAAGTGTAAGTTTTAATTTAGAATTAAATAAAAGATTGAAAAAAATAAAAGTTGCAATTAAATAGTAAATTATAAATGTTATAAAAAATGTATATTTGTTCATTTTAATTTTCTCCTTTAAAGTTATATAATGCTAACAACTAGGATATAGCTTGTTCTCCCATTTCTCTTGCTTCCCTTCAAAAGGAAGTGAATATACATACGAATTTACTTCAAACTTCTCGTTAAATTATCGCTTTAATACTTATACTAATATACTCAATAATGCTTGCTTTAGTTTTTTATATTAATGTTGCCTAGTACCTTAATATTTCGATATGTAGGTTAGGATTTGCACCTAACATGATTAACCTAGCCAACTTTAACCTTAATCAGAGTAGTCCGAGTTTCTAAAAGTAAAGGTAACTCGTTTATAACTTTACTTTATTGAGTTGCTCCGCGTCTACCTATTCCGCCACTACATATATTTTATATTTTATAAGTTCATTAATCCTCCAGTTATTGTATTCTGCATTTCAGCGACTTTTTCATGCCTAACTTCAGCGTAAATTTGTGTTGTTGCTATATTTTTATGCCCTAAAAGTGTTTGAATTAATTGAAGGTCGCCTATATTATCATACAATTCCATTGCTCTTGAATGTCTTAAAGTATGTGGATGTGGTTTACTTCCATCTCTTAACTTTATTCCTGTTTCATCTGCTAATTTTTCAAATAATTGATTAAAATATTTTGGGTTTACAGGTCTTGCTTTTCCAGGTCTTGTTGTGCCTTTAATATTTGTGAATACATAAAAATTGCCTTTCCATTTTGGACGAATTTCTAGCCATTTTTTAATCAATTCTATTGTTGAGTCTGGTAAAGGAACTATTCTATCTCCACCTTTTCCATTAAATACATAAATTTGCTTATGTTCTAAATCTAAATCTTTTAATTCTAAATTACAAGCCTCAGAAATTCTTAATGCTCCTGCATATACTATATTAACTACTATAAAATCTCTTAACGCTATTTTATCAGCAATAGTCAAGTCTTCTTTTTCTAAAGCGTTTTTTGCCCTTTCATATAAAGGCTTTTCAAGCTCTTTTAAATCTTCAATTTCTAAAAATTTAACTATTTTTACTTTGTTTCTTTTCATTTTTAATCACCTCTTTATAATTATTCATAAAATTATAAAATTCTTCTTGACACATTAAACATAAATCATATTTATTTTTAAATGAATATAGTGGACCTGTTATTTTTTCTTCTTTCAATATTAAATGATTGTCATGTATATTAAAAAACACTCCACATCTATCACACTTTTTAGCGTTCATTTTTTTTATTCTCCTTTTTTTGAATTATATAACAACATATAGATAATGTCAATATGTTTTTTTAAATAATTTTAAATAATTTTAAACGATTTTTATATCTCCTATTGGATGTTTTTTATTATATTCTTCAAAAACTTGATCCATTGCCTTTAATTCATCTTCTGCCGAAACTAATATAATTTTCTCTTTGCCATCTATAAAATTTACTTTAACTTTATATACCTTCATATTTGTTTGCCTCCTTTCTCCTCTTACCATTTCAAACCTTTTCTCTGTTTTGTTTAAGTTTGCTATTAGTTCTTTTGCAATATAATCATTTTCCATTTTTTAATTCCTTTCTTTTTGCTCTTAATTCTTTCATTCTTTTTGTAGCTTCTTTTGCTGATTTTTCTTTTTCTTCTGCCGACATATTTATATAATGATTATGTCTATATTTTTTCATATATTCTTTTTTACATTTTTCATCACAAAATCTAATGCTTTTTCTATAAACTTTAATTTCTTTTCCACAATTTTTACAAATATTAGTATAAACTAATCCTTTTTGTTCAGCTTTTATTTGCTCTGCTTGTTTTATCATATCTTGCGAATATTCTACCATTTGATTTATTAGTCTATTTTTCTTCGTTGTAACTTTAATCTTCTTGACTTCTTCTAGCCAACTATCAACTCTTTCTTTTAGGTAATTCAAGTATACTTCTGTATCCATTGTTTCAGATTTATTTTCTTGTACCTGTTTGCTGCCGACTAATGTATAATTCATAAGATGTACTTTAAAATTATTTTGTTTAGATATTTGTTTTTCTATTTCTATACAATCTTCAAAGTTAATTATTGCTGTTTTCCTTGTTATTTGTGCTGTTCCATATCCGTTTTCAAAACAATAAACTACTAAATAATAATATTCCATAACTATTCCTCCATATCTAAATTATAATTATAAATCCATTCAATAAGTTTATTGTTAATAAAATCATCAACACTTATGCCGATTTTATTCAAGTCTAATCCTATCATAAATTTAATAATTCCATAATCTTTTTTGCTTATGTAAAAATCAGTCCAATCTTCTCTTTCATTAATATAAACCAAATATGTTTCTTTTAATATTTCGTACTCTTTTATTTGCATATTGTTTTCTATTATTTTTATTGCTTCTTCTAATGCTTCATAATCTGCCTTAAATATAGTATCTTGTTCGTCTATATGCAATCTTGCCTCTCTCTGTAAATCTTTTAATTGTGCTATAATTTCTTTTTTATTCATAATTATTCACTCCTTTACCCCTCAAAATTTCTACTTACATAAAAACCATCAAAACTGTCGTTATTAATACTCCATCTTTCATCAATATCGTCATTTTCTTCGCCTATTCTCATATATTGATAGTCAATATCTTTTTCGCCTAACATATCTAAACTATACATTATTGCGTCAACATCTTCATAGCCTTGAATACCCTCATACCATTTTAAATAACTCCAATCTAGTGTTATACAATCTGATCCCTCTGTTATTTCTGCCGAATTTAATAAGTTATAATCATAACCATTCCTTTTTTCTTCAGGTACTCTCCCCTCTATGTAATTTTTAACAATTATTTTCATTAATTCGTAACCCTCTTTTGTTGTTCTTATTCTTATATCTGACCTATAACCCATAATTAATCACTCTCCTTACTATAATATTTTTCTTTAAATTTAATCATTAATTCTCTAATTTCTTCATCAGTATAACCGAAAAAGTTTACATCTTTTTGCTGTAAAAGTTCATCATAACAAAACTTTACAAATAACCCCCAAGTATTTATGCCGTCAAATGCACTATCTAATATTTCTTGTGTTAAATTTATCTTTTTTTCTGCAAATTGATATGATAATTCTATCATATTTACTATATCATATCTTGTATAATTTTCTTCTAATAGCCATAAATCATCTTCTACTAACCTATAATTTTCTTTTGCCATAATTATTTCGCCTCACTTTCTTTTAAAATTTCTTCTTTTAAAATTGTCAACAATTCTGTCAAACTATTATTATCTCTTTGAAATTTAATTGCTAACGGAGAAATAGCAAATTCAAAACATTTTTCCATTGCTTCTGCTTTTATTTTATAAAATTGTAATTTATCTCCAATTACATAAAAATATTTTTGTTTCATAATTGCTCACTCTCCTTATATTTATTTATAATTGAAAAAGCCGTATTTAATAAATCTTCATAATCTCTATATTCTTGTGCGTTCTCTTGTTCAATTTCATCTTCAATTTTGTCAATTTCTTCTTGACTTAATATTTCTGTATCTGTAACCATACAAAAATGTGTAAAATATTCATTTGCCCAATTTAAAGTTCTTTCCAAAATTTTTAATTCATCTTCGCTCATCTTATTTTCCTCCTTTATTTACAATTCTTATCATATTAGCAACTTGCTCTTTTAATTCTTCAAGTGCAAATGTTACTGATATATCTTCTTCCTCAAACATTTTCTCCATATTGTTAATAGTATTTATCATATTTACTAATTTTTCTTTTAATTCTTCCATTTTAATTCTCCTCCTCTTCATCTAAATTTTTGCAATAATCTAGCCAAAATATTATGTCTGCCTCTCCATCTACTTTATCATATTCGCAAACTCTTTCATCATTATCTAAAAATTCGCAAAATTCTTCAAATGTTATTCCTGCTTGTCTTAATTCTTCTGTACTTATTGACCAATTTCCATTAGAGGTTTTTTCTAACATATCCTGTATTATTTCTTCCATAATTATTACACCTCTTTCATTAAAATTTCTTTTATTTTTTCTTCAATATATTCTTCTGCTTCATATCCTTGTAATTCTTTTGGTACTCCAAACTCTCCATACTCTAAAGCTAGATTATCCATTATATCGTAATATAGTCCTGCTATATATAAATCAATATTTTCTGCCGTATTTTCAAGTCCGTTTTCTTCTAAAAATTCTCTATAATCTTTAATTACCAAATCGTCATTTATAATTATTTTATTTTCCATAATTACATCACTCTCCCATTACTAATTATTCTAACTTTATTTGTATGCTTAAATTTTACTAAATCTTGATAATAAAAATAATAGCTTTCATATTTTTTTGTAAAGGTTTCGCCATAGTTATTTAATAATTTTATAAAATACATTCTTATTCCCCCTTTTAATTATCTGTTCTTACAGTAATAAATTTCATTACATCATCATTTAATCTTAATTTCATTTCTATTTCCTGTATTTTTTCTGCCCTTGCTCTAAAATGTGTTAAACAATAATAACCTGTTGTTTCGTTACCTATACTATACGCTAACTTTTTCAAACCTAAGTATCCATTTTGGTCATTTTCTTTTTCGTATATTTCTGTGCCGTTAAAATACGCTCTTATTTTTTCAATTTCTTTTAGTGCTTGTTCTTCTGTTAAACTGCCTTTTAAAATATAAACATTATCATAGCAATTTCTATAACCTTTTTCCTCGTACACATTTTCATATACATTATCACGCTCTTTAATCATAATTATTCCCCCTTTTTATATTATTTTTTCATATTTATTAGAGTATATCTGAATATTGTCATCAAACATATTGCCGATGAAATATGCCTTGTCATCAATTATCTCATATAAGTCAAAACTATATGTATCATAAGCTGTATAATCGTTGCCAATTTCTTCATATCTGTCCTCACACACAATATAATCATCTTTTTCTAAAAATTCCAAATCGTCATAATATGCTGTGCCTATAATTTTATTATTTATATCATAAACATTGATACACTCATCATAATTTGCATTTTTATAATATTCTGTCCCCATATATTTCCAATTAGTATAATCATTTATAAAGCTATACTTATAACTGTCATTACTAAAGAATAATCCTTTATCTTCTTCAATAAATCTATCTTTGCCGACAAAATATATTCTATCATTTTTATCTAAAAATACAAGTTTACTGTTTATAATATCTTCAATGCCGTTCATAATATATTTATTTTTGTAAAATTCTTTATAATTATTATAAAGTGGCGTTAAATATTTCAAAATAAACTCTTGCGTGTCATTTGTAGTAGGGTTTTGCCAATGAGGTGTATATTCGTTAATTATTCCATTATGTGCAACCCCTAAATCTGTTTCAAAATATGTTTTGTGCAAGTCTTTTTCTTTTATACTTAATGGGTATGGGTGTGTATTTTTTGCCGTATTACTACTGCTTGTCCCAATTCTACAATGTATTACAAGAGATTTATTTTTAAAATCATTATATTTTTCGCACAATTCATCAAATCTATTTATAAAGCTCTCATAATTCATATACCCTTTATCAATTATAACTTTTTTATTGTCAACATACATAAACCCTGCTCCATCGCTGTTATATTCAAAACTATTTTTTAATTCTTCTTTTTTTGGTAATCTACCATTTTTATATTTTGCCATTATTATACACATTTTAAATTTCCCCCTTTATTATATATTTTCTCTATCAAAATTAAATATTGCATATACTTTATTTTTAATTTTATTGTCATCAAAGCCCTTGTCATCTATATAATGCCTTACAGTTTCAATGTTTAAAGCTCTCTCTTCATTTAAAATATTCTCTAGTGTTTTTACAATTCCAGAATAATATGTTGCATTTGTAAAAGTTTCCTGCATATTGTCAACCATTTTTCTAAAGTCTTTTGTTATTATTTTTTCAGAGTTTATTGCTCTTATTCTTTTATGTGTTTCGTTTATATATACTTTCATTGCCTTGTTTATTTTTGCTTTTAATTCGTTCTCTTTTTGTATAATATCAATAGAATAATCTTTTATTACTGTATTTACTGTATCAAGTTCCATTTCTTTTGCATATTTACTTATGTATTCGCCTTTAATTAAATCAGCCCAGCTATATTCTTCTATGTTTTTATCAACATTTGTCATAATTTCATATAAATTATTTGTAAATTCTACCCTTGCCATAAAAGTATCAAAATTCAATGTACCTCTGTTAAATCTAAATTCTATTGTTTTATTATTTGTATTGTTTATTGCTAAATATCTTGTGTAACTTGTTTCGCCGTTCTTTTTTAATTTACTTATTGCCTTAATACTTTCGCCGTAGTTATTTGTATGGTCGCTCAACCATCTAAAATAGTGCATATCACTTGTTTTTCTGCCACTAATTTTAATTATTTCATTTTTAAATGTTTCTAAAATTAGCCAACCTCTTGCTATAACCTCACTATTATCTATATTATCTAATCTTGTGAAATGTAAATGTAAACCACAAGTGCCTAAATCGTGCGACTTATAATCTTTTGCTATCATATAATCAAAACACTCTTTCATTTTGTCTTTTATGCCGTAGATATATTGTAAACTTTGAGGGTGTGAAATAATCTCTACATCACTACAAGCACATATACTGCTATCTCTTTCAAATTGCACATTTAATCTACTGCCTAAAAATTCTGTTATTTCTCTTTCATACTCTTTTGTGTCTTTGTTTCCTGTTTCCAATTCATAACCTATATACCACTTTGGACTTTCGCCGTTATCATATAGCCTAAAATCTTTGTCGCTATCGTGATAATCAAAAATGCCGTTTTCTTCTCTTTCACTTGCACAATCTTCACAACAATCGTGGTCACAATTCCAATTATCACTACTAACCCATTCTTCACAATCTTCACAATAGTAATAATCACTATCTCTACAATTATCACATACCATATAATCACAACCCTCTATGTATGTGCCGTAGTCATTATGATATATTTCCCCACAATCTTCACAAGTAAAATAATTATCTTCATAACAACTTTCGCATATATAATCGCCATTTGCCGTATAATTTGCCTCATCTCTAGGTATAGTTTCCCCACAATCTTCACAAATTACAAAATTGTCGTTAAAACAATCTTCACAATAAATTTCGCCCTCATATTCAAAAAATTCCTCATTTTCTCCAATTTCTGCTCCACAACAACTGCAAACTCTTTTTTCTTCTTCCTCATTTCTTAATTCTTCATTTTCCATTTTAAAATTCCTCCCTTTTAATATATTTTTAATAATCTTTTATATTCTATTGCATACCCATTGTTGATAAAAATTTCGTGCCATTGCATTTTTTTGCCGTTCTTATTTATAAAATTTTTCATTTCTTCTTGTGTTTTAAATTCTTTTATTTTCCACATAAATTCCACCCCTTTCGTTTTTGCCGTTGCTATTCGTATTTAATCATTGCTATAATGTCATAATCTTTTTGCCAATATTTAATAGCAACCTCAATAGTGTCGCACTTATAAATTAGTGCATTATGTTTATTATAAAATTTATAAAATTTTTGCATATTTTTTCCCTCACTTTCAATTTTGCCGTTTCATTTCTCTACTATATAACCGTTATAAAAACTATATCATTTTCGCTTATTGTTGCTCCTGAATATTTTGTATGTATAAAATAACTTGTAAAATCATCACTCCTTCTAATTGTTGCCCTATACATATTTTGGTAAATTGTATTAAATGTATTTTGTAGCATTTCACTTGTAATTTGCCCGTCAAATCTACTTACAAAAAAATCTACAAAATTTTGTGCCATTTTTCTACTCTTTTTTTCATTGTTTGTTGGTATAAAATAAAATCTATTTTTAGTTTCAAAAATAAATCCTTTTTCCATAAAAATTCCCCCTTTCATTTTTGCCCGTATTATTTGTCTAACACTCATCATAATTTTCTGACCATTCAACATCTGTCATTACATAATCCCAACTAGTTCCCCAATGGTCTACCATAAGTACATCTAAGTCTAGCATATTGCTATATGATATTATAAAGCCCCATTCTTCTAGCCTTTCCTTAATATAGTCATCAATATCACATAAAAAGTATTGATATATTTCATTGTTATAATATGCGGGATTTTCGCATATATTTAAGTCAACGCTTTCATCTTCATTTATTATATTATTGCATAGTAATAAATTTTTTATGTACCTGTCTACAATACGTCCATAGCTTACCTTTCCAGTTCTTAATTCTTCATCATTTAATTCATCTTTACTAACATAAAATTTTCTCATAAAAATTCCCCCTCTTTTTTTATAATTGTTTCATGTGAAACATTTTTTTTAAGTGTGAAACATTTTGCTATATAATTATCAAAAAAAGTCAACAAAATTAATTTTACATAAAAAACTACCTCTAAAATTAAATAACTTATAGTTTGTATGTAATATTCTGTCGCTTTTTTGTTACACTATAATATCAAAAAAAGTCAACAAATTTTTTTGTATATTTTATTGTGCATTTTTTTAGTTATATATTAATACAAAAAAAATATACAAAAAAGATTTTTTTATAGTTTATTTTTTGTGTTTTTTCTTTACTCTATTATCAAAAAAAGTCAACAAAATTAATTTATAGATTTTTTTCAATAAAAAAAGTTGCTATTTTCTAGCAACCTTTTTTTTATTCCTCTTTTGATTTTCCTTTTTTTGATTTTCGATTATATAATCAAAAAACAAGTAACACCATAATA
>JAEIGA010006630.1_pt1 | contig 17637 bp, 16 predicted proteins | sample 9270691 | NCBI WGS metagenome assembly JAEIGA01 (sample SAMN17057246, study PRJNA624740) | gut metagenome | biome: biome; isolation source: fecal sample | host: Bos grunniens | place: China: Xizang | collected 2019 | reverse complement strand
CTTCAATGCTGCAAAAAACATAGACGGAAAAAAACACCCCCAAAACCAATTACGCACATCACCAAATACGCCACACTTACTACAATATTCATAATACGCAATCGCGATTTTTATCGGATCTACATTTAAAGTAGAATTTTGATAAGCCACATTCATTATTGACCCCGCACGGCGTCGATATACATATAATTTATCTGAAATAAACGTTATACGCTTAACCCACAATGTATAAGCTGACCAAAAGAACTCGTCTTCATGCTTTAATCCAACTGGGAATTTTAAATTATGCTTACGAATTATATCACGACGAAAAATCTTTCCCCATGCTGCACCATAACACAACCCTCGATTTGAACGTGTTATTTCAAAAGTCCCCAGATTACGTATCGCAAAAAAATTAGCATCGCTATCCATTAATTCACGGTTTGCTTCATAAATTATATTTATACCACAAACCACAACATCTCCCCCCGTAGAAACAATTGCATCAAACATTTTTTCACACATATTTGGTGCAAACATATCATCGGAATCACAGAACATAATATACGGCGCACGCGCGTATTTCATACCATGATTACGGCTGTACGACAAACCGCGATTACGCCAATTACGAACAATTCGAATACGCTTGTCACGGGCGGCATATTCACGCACAACAGACATCGATTTATCAGCCCCCCTATCGTCAACACAGATAATTTCAATATCCTGCATTGTCTGATTTACCAACGATTCCATACAATCTTTGACATATTTTTCAACATTATAAATCGGAACTATTACAGATACAGATGGCATTTAATCCTCCTTTTTACAACACACGCGTACGTTGCAAAATCAATCGCACAAAATTAATTGGAATTATCAACAACGACAACCCAAATACAATCAACCATTGAACCAATGACATTGGCGCCAACTGCAAAACAGCCCCACCAAATGTCACACAAAATACCGTTGCAGACACAACACCGAACGCTACTATTATAAACATTGGATTTGTTCGAATGCGTGCAAACAAATTAAATCCATCCACACGAACACAGAACCCATTTACGATTGCCATAATAACCAGCAACGCAAATCGCGCTGACATATACACACCAGTCCCATCAAAATATTTACACACACCTGACAAGCCCAAAATACCAAACACCACAACAAATCCGACAGTCGTCCACAAAACCTGATTCAATAACAGACGCGATATCAATGGTGCATTTTTGCCCTGGGCAGGCTCAGTCATATATTCCGGGCGCGACGGTTCACCACCGAACGCCAACGAATTCAAACTGTCCATTACAATATTAATAATTAATATCTGAACCGCTGTAAAAGCATCAAATCCAAACAATATCGGAAACAGAACACTCAGCACCACCAACGCAAAATTAATCGGCAATTGGAATTTTAAGAAATTCTTTACATTATGCACAAACGTACGTCCAAGCAATATACTGTTTGCAATAGATATGAAATTATTATCTGTAATAATAATATCGCTGGATTCTTTGCACACATCTGTACCATCCCCCATTGCAAATCCAACGTCCGCACGTTTTAACGCCGGTGCATCATTCGTTCCATCACCACACATACCGATACATAATCCCAAAGATTGTGCCAATTTTACAATACGCAATTTTGTTGCAGGTGTTGCACGCGCAATTACACGTATACGCGGTAACATCCCCAATGCATCTTCATCAGAAACAGCATCCAATTCTGATGCAGTTATTGCGATATCATCAGCTGAAGTTATTATATCGCAATCAATCGCAATTGCGCGCGCAGTGTCCAAAATATCCCCCGTTATCATCATAACCTGCACGCCTGATTTATTCATTGCCCGCACAACATCTGGAACACCCGGGCGCACATCGTCACGCATTGCAACCAAAGACACAAAAACCAAGTCATCAGGCACTTTTTCATCACCACACCAGGCACCATCTGACGAATAAGCCATTGCGACCAGCCGCATTGCCCGCGATGCATTTTCCTTTATCAGATTATTAATTTTTCCTTTGTTTAATTTCTTTACTTCTCCATTTACATCAATATACGTATTTACATGTGCCAATATAACCTCTGGCGCACCCATAAAATACGAAACACCATCTGCAGTCAGAACCGCCGAAAACTTATTTGCACTGTTAAACGCAACTTTTTCATCGATGGCTATGTCACGCTGGATATCAGACACCGCCGCAGAAAACGCACGCATCGATTCAAACAACGCACGCGATGTCATATTACCGCCAATTATATCACCATCCGCGCCATAAGAAACCCCAGAAACCAAAGCAATATTTTTTATAAAGACCTCTTTGACCCGCCCCCCTGTCACCTGATCAAATGAAATATCATCGGCATTACCCATAAAATTATAAATCGGTTGCAAAAAACCGCGGGTCAGTGTCCCCGTCTTATCAGTACATAATATTTGTATATTACCAGCTTCGGGTATTTTATTCGGATTTTTAGCCAATATATTACTTTTTATCATTGCATTAACATTCTGTCCGGTAATAATACCAATAATAAAAGGTAAACCTTCGGGAACTGCGGCGACAAATATGGTCAACGCAACAGTCAATGATGAAAAGATAGTATAAATCAGTCCCGCCCCACCAGAAAAACTATTCGTGCGCAGATTTACCAGCAACAGAACAGCAAATATAACAATCGCACATATCGAACCAATTTTACTAATTTGTGCAGCCAAATTATCCAATTGAATCTGCAACGTCGTTTTTACTTCATCAATAGAGTTCAAAGACGCCATTATTTTTGCATTTTCTGTATCTGCCCCGACACGTGCAACACACATTTTTCCTTCGCCTGACAAAACTGTCGTTCCTGCAAAAACCAAATGTGCATCAACATAACTATCTGCATTTATTGACGCATTACGGTTATATTCATAATTAAACGGAACTGGCGTTTTTTCGGCCTCAGCACTTTCACCATTTAAAATAGCATTATTCACACTAACCGCGCCATCAACCAAATATCCGTCTGCACAGATTGTTTCACCAGCCGCAATCACAACAATATCACCAACTACCACATCCACGCTATCAATACGTTGAACAACACCATCACGAATAACATTCGCATACAGTTGTGACGATTTCTGACGCAATTCTTCCGCGCTGCGCTGGGTTTTCAGTTTTGTCCAAACTGTCGTAGTTGCAACAACAACCAACACTATACCAATTCCAATTGCTTCAGACACACTGCCATATCCAGACGCCCCCAGACCGATAAATATCAGCATCATAAACAACAAAATTAGATTCAGTTTATCTTGAAACACTTCAAGAAAAAATTGCCATGCTGACTTTAACTTTGGTGCAGGCATTTGATTTTTTCCATATTTTTCACGACTAGCCAATACTTGTTCTGGTGTCAATCCACGCAAAATCATATTATTCATCCTTATACTTACCAAACAATTGATACACATTATACCACATAAACGCAAGGCATAAAGAACAATATCAACATTTGACAAACATGCCCAAAAGACTAATAATATCAACAAAATCAAAAGGTATAAATATATGCAAACACCACGTATATCTGTAATAATGCCCGCATATAATTCCGAATTATATATCGCCCAGGCAATTGACAGCATATTACAACAAACATATACAGATTTTGAATTAATCATCCTTAACGATGGCAGCACCGATAAAACCCCAGAAATCATTCAAAAATATGCAGATTCTGACAAACGAATAGTATTTGTAAACAATCGTGAAAACCGCGGGCTGATTACAGTGTTAAATCAAGGCTTAGACATGGCACGCGGCGAATATATCGCCCGCATGGATTCAGATGACATCAGTATGCCAGAACGCTTTGCAAAACAGGTTGCATACCTTGATTCTAACCCCGACGTTGGTGTTCTAGGAACCCTGATTCACGGATTTGACAAACTAAATGCCCCTGGTATACAAATTCCAATTGTGACAGTGTTTGATTTACTGGAAAAAAATTACATTGCCCACCCCACTGTTATGATGCGCAAATCGCTATTTGATAAATACAACCTGCGATACAATCCAGACTACATACATTGCGAAGACATGGAACTGTGGTCACGCATGATATTTCTGACAAAAATCCATAACATTATGGAAACACTGCTGATGTACAGAATCACAGGAAAAAACATCAGCATAGTCAATAAACAATCGCAAAAAGAAACTGCAAAAAGAATCCACGACAATTTACGTCGTAAATTAGCCGCATCAGGCCCTATAAACCTGGAAGATTTTGGTTTCAACCAAACCGAAATACGCAGCGCACAAAAAATTATACTGTACGATTAGAATCAAATAAAATCGTTTTGACACCCCTATTAAAATATTGTACAGTTCATCGCGTATGGGGGCACATGTGAAATATATCTTTCAGTTTTGCATCATTATGATTTTTGTCGCTCTGGGTGAAATGTGTGAACATTTTATCCCATTCCCCATCGCAGGCAGCATTTACGGCCTTATTCTGTTATTTTTGTCGCTGTCGTTTGGTATTATAAAACTGCAATGGGTCGAAGACATTGCGAACTGGTTTCATGGCACAATGGCATTATTTTTTGTTGCACCTGCGGTGGCTGTAATCGATATTTGGGCAGAAATTCATGACATTTGGTGGATATTGGTTTTATTAATGATTGTCGCATACCTGGTAACAATGATAACGACTGGGATTACCGCCGACAGATTAATTCACGATCCAAACACACAAAAACAGGGGAATAAAAAATGATTAAGTTTTTATCATCTTCGCCCTATTTCGGTGTTGTATTAACATTATCCATGTTTTCACTGGCGTATTTAATCAATCGTCGATGGCCATCGCCATTTACTACCCCACTATTTCTGGCAACAATATTTATTGTACTTGTATTACTAGAAACAGGAATATCGTATACAGATTATAACGCCGGGGCCCAATATATAACATATTTTCTGGTTCCATTAACCGTATCATTTGCGATCCCTATGTACAAACAACTACCACTTTTACGTCGACACATATGGCCAATATTGCTGTCGATACTAATCGGCGTTATTTGTTCAGTATTAACAGTGATATTCATATGTATATTTTTTGAATTGGGCGACATTGTTGCACGATCATTGGTATCAATATCCGTTACGACCGCGATTGCTATTGGCATTACAGAAAAACTGGGTGGCATAATTGCCCTGACTGTTTCATCAGTAATTATAACCGGCATTCTTGGCGCATCTGTCAGTGACATTGTATGCCGCAAACTTAACCTGCGCAGCGCCACTGCACGCGGATTAGCCATTGGAAATGCATCGCACGCAGCTGGCACAACCAAGGCCATGCAAATGGGTCCGGTCGAAGGCGCACTCAGCAGTCTGGCAATCGTATTATCAGGCCTGATGACCGCATTAATTGCCCCACTGGCAATATGGTTATTTTTTAACTAAGGGAAACAAAAAAAGGAAGAAAAAATGAAAATTACAAACAAAATAAAATCAATACCCGGCATTTGGATTTCTATCTTGGCGATTGGCATTGCGCTGGGTGGATTTTTTATTGGGGATGGAATATATCGCGCCATGTCTGGACGCACTGTCACGGTCAAAGGTCTGGCCGAACGTGATGTTGTGGCCGATACCGCCGTATGGAACATCAAAATAAATGGCGTTGGCGGAGATTTAGGCATACTGCAAAAAGAAATGGACACAAACATTGCCCAAATTCACGCATTTTTAATTGATTCTGGATTTGCACCATCCGACATTCAGAACCTGCGTGTTCATGTACGCGATAAATACGCCGGTTATTCTGACACAGAATTGCGCGCTCAAAACAATGACGGTCGATATGTAATTGATGCCGGCGTAATGGTACGTTCACATGATGTGCAACTGGTCGACAGTGTATCACGTCGCATGGGCGAATTAGTACGCCGTGGCATCACCGTCACCGAAGATTATTCAGGCCCCATATATATATTCAACGGTCTGAACGACATAAAAATTTCAATGATTGAACAAGCGACCAAGAACGCGACCGCCGCCGGTGAACAATTTGCCAAAGATGCCGACGCGCGCCTGGGGAAAATTAAAAGCGCGAACCAAGGTGTATTCAGCATTGAATCACGCGATCCGACCGACACCTGGTCTTCAAATGAACGCCAGGCAATTAACAAAAAAGTCCGCGTTGTTGCAACAATTACATTTTATTTAAAATAACCCCTTTGTCATCCTGGGACTTGACCGTGGAATAACACATCAAAAAAAAAGGGGAGAGCCCCCCACATAACCAAATAAAAAATCGCCCCAAACGGGGCGTTTCTTTATTCAATCCAAAATGTACCATACGATGTAGAATTTTCCAACTTAATCGGCACAACCCCGACAACACCTTCTGTCTTTTCACGCGTCACTGCATAATCGGCAATCTTATCCGTCGTCACTGCATCACCGGAAATCTTATCCCTCGACACTGCGCCGTTGGCAATCTTATCCGTCGTCACTGCCAAGCCAGAAATCTTATCCGTCGCCACTGCATAATCGGCAATCTTTCCCATCGTCACTACACCACTGGCAATCTTATCCGCCGTCACTGCAAAATCGGCAATCTTATCCCTCGTCACCGCACCATCGACAATCATACCAGCACCCACCTTGCCCCAATATGCATTACCATCTCCAGCCGTCACCATAACACCTGACGTGCCATTTTCAGGTACCTTAATCTTGTCCGTCGTCACTGCGCCATCAGCAATGCCCGCACTATCAACCTGCCCCCATGACACACTGCCTTCCTCATCAGTACGCATAACATACCCGTCATACTCCTCGCCAACCATACCAGAAATTTTATCCGTCGTCACTGCCCAGTCAGAAATCTTATCCTCCGTCACTACATAATCGGCAATACCATTCGTTCTAACCTGCCCCCATGACACACTGCCATCTGGAGCACTACGCATAACATACCCGTCAGACTCCGCGCCAACCACACCAGCAATCTTATCCGTCGTCACTGCATTATCGGCAATACCCGCACTATCAACCTGGCCCCATGACACACTGCCACCATCATCATTACGCATAACATACCCGACATACTCCACGGCATCTTTACCAGCAATTTTATCCGTCGTCACTGCATCATTGGCAATCTTATTCGTCGTCACTGCATCATCGGCAATAAGATCAGAGTTAATCAGTCCCCAATGCACATCTTCACTGGCGTCACCATACAAAACACCCGCAGCCCCACTAATATGCCAAGTAGCAATCGCATCATCGGCAATCTTATTCTTCGTCACCGCATCATCGGCAATACCATTCGTTCCAACCTGCCCCCATGCCACCCTACCAGATGCATCAGTACGCATAACATACCCGCCATACTCCGCGCCATCTTTACCAGCAATCTTATCCGTCGTCACTGCACCATTGGCAAGCATATTTGATGTCACATACCCTGGATACACAGAACCATCTTCATTTGTAACCAAAGCCTTGTTCTTGTTTTCTGTACCCTGTTCAATACTGACCTTGCTTTTGGCCGCACTGTCGGCGTCTGCGGCCGCACTGGCGGCGTCTGCGGCGGCCTTGTTCGCAATCACTGCCGATGCACCCGCCGCCGCGGCATGCCCTTCGGCCTTAATCGCGGCATTACCCGCACTATTTACCATACGATTTACATATGTCACACCCGCAATACCAGACGCAACATCATTTAACGCATCTTTCAAACCAACATTCGTCGATTCGACATAAATCTCGTGTGCAACACCAAGCGATTCGTCTTCACTTGGTACTGTCGCCAACACCGGATTCACCGCCAACATCGCGCATAAAGATACTGTAAATACAAATTTTTTCGTGCTAATCATGCCAATCGACCCCACCTTTATCAGGTTAATACACTCTCTATTCAGGAAATATTATATAAAAAATTCCCCACCCATGGCAAGCACAAATACATACATAAAATTAAAAAGTTTTTGTCCTAAACAAAAACCGGGCACAGTGCCCGGAATAATCTATCCACGAAAACCAATCGCAACAATAAACATTTCCACGCTATCCTTGCGCGATGATGGCGGTTTCATATGATACACATTATCAAATCGCTCTTTTATCTGTTTTAACAAATCTTGGGTTGTACCACCCGTGAACGATTTACAAACAAATGTTCCACCCGGCTTTAACGCACGAATCGCAAAATCAAACGCATATTCCAGCAACACCATCTGACGAATATGGTCTGTTTTTTTATGTCCAACCGTATTTGGCGCCATATCAGACACAACAACATCTGCTGTACCCGCACCAACTTCATCCGGTTGCAATCCCAACTTTTCTTCCAACCAGCGCAATGCATCATCTGATGTAAAATCGCCCTGGTACGTTTCCACACCAACAATTGGCGATATTTCCAATAAATCCATTGCGAATATTTTTGATTTTGGATATGTACGCGCAATATATTGTGACCATGACCCTGGTGCCGCCCCCAAATCTACAACAACCTGGCCATTGCGCAAGAATTTGAACTTTTCATTCATTTCAATCAATTTATATGCCGCACGCGCACGATATCCATCTTTGTGTGCACGCGCAACATATGGATCCGCCGCCTGGCGTTGCAGCCATGCGACCGACGATTTCTTGCTGGCAATCTTTTTATTTGTTATTTTCATTAACGTATTCTTTGCTTTACGGATGCCCGCTTTTGATTACAGAAGTTTTGTGCCCTTTTAAACGCACGTTCTGGTGTTATCAAACCAACCTTGTTATCAACAGGAAATATATACTCATAAGCACCATGGTACTTATAGGTAACTGTAACCTGATATCCCAACAGCAAATTATCTGCATCAGTGTATGTTTTTTGATATGCAGCCGGTTCAGACACATCCAGGACAGTCCAATCAAACAAATGTCTTAAATTTTTCAACGTATCAACCAATGCCATAATTAATTCCCCTGTGGCTTTACCTCTGGCATTCCACCCTGGGCCTGCATACGTGCCATAACGGCCTCCATTCCACCCATACGCTGAATCATTGCCATCTGCTGTTTCATTTTTGTGTATTGCTTAATCATATGCTCGACATCACGCACGGTGCATCCGGCTGTTTCTGCAATACGTGCCTTGGCATTGGCAAATACTTTTTCTGGTTCGGCTCGTTCTGCTGGTGTCATTGCCTCTAAAATCTTAATTTGGGCATCAACACTACCATCTTTAATTTTTTCTTTCATTGCAGATACTGCGCTACCCATACCAGGCACCATTTTTAACAGACCGCTAAAATTGCTCATTTTCTTTATCTGTTTCAACTGCACCAACATATCATTCATATCAAACTGACCCGACATCATACGCGCCGCCACTTCTTTCATACCGGCGGGCATTTTATCTGCGCCTAAATCCTTTTCCGCAGCCTTGATATCCGCTTCGCTAAAATTACTTTGCGCAACATTCTTATCTTTCTTTTTACCAAATCCAAACATACTAGTTACTCCTTTTTCTGCCTGTCTATTTTATGTCCTTTTCCAGATTTTTCAAGATACTTCTGTAAATATTTTCCTGTTTTTGATTCTGGCACAGACGCAACATCTTCGGGTGTACCAGTTGCGATAATCTGCCCACCGCCTGCACCACCCGTTGGTCCCAGGTCAATAATCCAATCCGCAGTCTTGATAACTTCCAGATTATGCTCAATAACAATAACGGTATTTCCCTGCTCTACCAATTCATGCAGAACAGACAACAACAACTTGATATCTTCAAAATGCAGACCTGTTGTTGGTTCGTCCAGAATATAAATCGTTTCACCTGTACTGCGTGCCGCCAATTCTTTGGACAGTTTTATACGTTGTGCCTCGCCCCCAGATAAATCCAACGAACTTTGCCCCAATTTGATGTAATCCAATCCCACACGTTTTAACAATTCTAACTTGCGCGCAATTTTTGGCACATTTATAAAGAAACGATACGCTTCTTCGACCGTCATGTTCAGAACATCTGCGATTGATTTACCTTTGTACTTAACCGCCAACGTTTCTTCGTTGTAACGCGTACCATGACAACAATCGCATTCCACATACACATCGGCCAAGAAATTCATTTCAATCTTAATCTGACCATCACCCTGACACGCTTCACACCGACCACCTTTGACATTAAACGAAAAACGTCCGGACGTATATCCACGCGCCTTGGCCTCTGGCAGGGCCGCAAAGAAATCACGAATATCACTGAATACACCTGTATATGTTGCTGGATTACTGCGCGGACTGCGCCCAATTGGTGATTGGTCTATATCAACCACCTTGTCCACATTCTCCATACCCGTGATGATATCATGCGGTGCGGTTTCTATCTTGGAATTATACAACGCACGCATCAACGCCGGATACAGTGTATTTAATAATAGCGTAGATTTTCCAGATCCCGACACACCCGTCAACGCAACAAATTTACCCAACGGAAAATCAACTGTTACATTCTTTAAATTATTCCCATGCGCCCCATGCACCGTTATTGTTTTTCCATTTCCCGCGCGACGCTTTGCTGGCACCGGTATTTTACGCACACCTGACAAATATTGCCCCGTAATAGAATCTTTGTTCTTTATGACCTGCGCAGGTATTCCTGCGGCAATAACATTACCGCCATTTATCCCCGCGCCACGCCCAATATCCACCAACCAATCTGCTGCGCGCATCGCATCTTCGTCATGTTCAACAACGATTACTGTATTATCTTTGTCGCGTAACATTTTCAGTGTTTCTAACAACTTATCATTATCCGCCTGGTGTAAACCAATTGACGGTTCATCCAAGACATATAAAACACCAGACAAACCACTGCCAATCTGGGACGCCAAACGTATTCGCTGCGCTTCGCCCCCGGACAAAGTCCCCGCCATACGCGACAGCGTTAAATACCCCAATCCAACATTTTGCAGGAAATACAATCTGTCTGTAATTTCACGCAACACGATTCGTGCAATATCATTATCTTTCTGGGATAAATGATTTGGCAAATCGCGAAACCATTCTAACGAATCGTCAACCGCCATATCACACACATCCATAATATCTGCACCATTGATGCGCACACATAATGCGTGGATATTTAAACGCTTGCCATGACATACAGGGCACGGCTTTTCAGATTGATACTTTGACAATTCATTACGCATCGCCTCTGATTCCGATTCGCGCCAACGGCGTTCAATATTTGGAATCACGCCCTCGTATGGTTTTTCATAAACAAAACCGTTCCAGTTTATTTTAATTGGCTCATCCCCACTGCCGTACAGAATTAAATCTTTCTGTTCCTGGGTCAACGTATGCCATGGTTTTGATAATGGGATTTTAAACTTTTTATGTAACGCATCTAACAAATGTTCAAACTGACTTAACATACCGCCACGCGACCACGGTGCAATTGCACCTCCCAGAATTGATTTTGACGGATCTGGCACAACCAAATCAGGCGACATATTTAACTGCACGCCCAAACCATCACAGTTCTGGCACGCCCCCATTGGCGCATTAAATGAAAACAAACGCGGTTCAATCTTTGGAACTGTAAATCCACTGACTGGGCACGCATAACTTTGTGAATACAGCGTATCCTCATTTGTATCCAACCGGCGCACTAATACAGACCCCGGAACTAATCGCAACGAGCCTTCGAACGAAGAATACATACGCGAACGAAATTCTTCTGTATCCGCATTTTCACCTGGCATTTGCAAACGATCAACCACCACCAAGATTGTATGTTTTTTATTTTTATCCAATGGTTGAACGGCTGACAAATCCACCATTTCCCCATCAATAATCGCACGGCTGTACCCCTGCTTGACCAAGAACGCCAATTCTTTGCGATATTCTCCCTTGCGTTCACGAACCAACGGCGCCAATATAAGAATTTTTGTCCCTGCGGGTATTTTCATGGTCCAATCAACCATTTCGGCAACCGTCTGGGACTTAATCGGCTTACCCGTAACCGGCGAATGCGGCACACCAATACGCGCCCACAGCAATCGCAAATAATCATAAATTTCGGTCACAGTTCCAACAGTTGAACGCGGATTTTTTGAGGTTGTTTTTTGTTCAATTGAAATTGCAGGTGCCAAACCTTCTATTAAATCAACATCTGGCTTTTTCTGCATATCCAAGAATTGCCGTGCATAACTAGATAACGATTCCACATATCTGCGCTGGCCTTCGGCATAAATAGTATTAAATGCCAACGAAGACTTACCAGAACCTGATACTCCTGTAAAGACCACCAATTTATTTTTTGGTATGTCTAAATCAATATTTTTAAGATTATTTTCGCGCGCGCCACGAATTTTTATCAAATTTGCCATAACAGATATATAGGATACATGATTATTTTTTCAATACAAAGGGCGAATATTCCTTTCGCCCTTTGTACTGTCTGATTATTTTTTCTTATTCCCCAGTAAACTTTCTGGATTTAACATAATTCCACTTTTTCTGGTATGGTCCGCGCCAGCATCTGCAACCAACTTTCCATTGACCCAAATATCAATTCCACCTGCATTACCGAATGTTGCCTTATACTTATTACCAACTGGCACATAATAAACATCACCCGGCACCAAAACACGGCTGAACACTGTATTACCACGTCCATCTTCCACCTTAACCCACGATTCCTGGGACGCCTGCAAAATAACATTTGCTTTTTCACGGTTATCCGTACCGAAACGTTCACGAACTGTTAATTTATAGTCTGGTTCTGAACTAACGACTCGTTCTACAACTGGTGTTGTCGCGACAACTTCATCAGTCGCTTTTGATGACGACAACAAAACAACACCCAAAACAATCAATAAAATACCCACCAATGCACCCGCGAACCAAATCCAATGTTGATACACAAATTGATATGCCTTAACAAAATAAACCTTGGTCCAATTTTCTTCCTTGATACTTGGCATTGCACATGCGCTAACATCTTCGTCAGAATCCACACAATCAAACGTCAGTCCCATTTCTTTTTTTATTTTTGCAATAACATCGTCTGGATTTAACCCCAATTCCATTGCATAGTTCCGCGCAAATCCCAAAATATAAACAGGTTCTGGAATCGCAGCATAGTCACCTTTTTCCAGTGCTTCTAAAAACTCTTCTCGAATACATAACTGCTTTGCAATCGTTGAAATTTCGCGTTTACGACGTCCTGTTGTACGCGCATTATGCAGCATCTGCCCTGCGGTCAATTCAACCGGCACCTGTTCAACCTCTGCTACAACATCAACATTTTCAATATTTTCTGTCATATCATAAAACCCCATAATTGTTAATTTTCCGTTAAATAATAGACCAAAAATCGCGAATTGCAACCTTTAACGCATCTGCGCTTTCTATTTGATTTACTTTTATTCTAAAATCTGACGAATTTTTCATTCCCGCACTGTACCACGCTGCATGCTTTCTAAACATTGGAACAGCTGTCTTTTCACCATAGTATTCCAGCGCATATTCCAAATGTTGCAACACGATTTCACCAATATTATCTGGCGCATTTCCGCCATGCATCTGGGATATTAACCACGGTCGTCCCATCAGCGCACGCCCAATCATCGCACCACTGAACCCCAACTTTTCAGGCAACACTAAATCACCTGCTGTTTTAATATCTCCATTTGCGATAATCGGTATCGGACAATCCGATACATCTGGCAATTCCGCATGTCCTAAATACAGTTGCGCCCGCGTACGCCCATGCAATGCTGCAAATTTAACACCACAATCCGCCGCCACATTAATTAAATCGCGCCAATCGCGATGTTCATCATCCCACCCCAGACGTGTTTTGATCGAAACAGGAATTTGCACTGCATGAACGACTGCATTCATAATCTGTCCTGCCAACCGGTGATCACGCATTAAATGCGCACCCGCACCGGCACGCGTTGCAACCTTGGGCACAGGACACCCCATATTAATATCAATCCATTTTGCACCCGCATCCTGTAAAATGCGCGCCGCATCGGCCATCAGATTAACGTCTGCGCCAAAAATCTGGGCACCAACATTACCCTCAATCGCATAATTATCAAAGTTACGCAAACAGTTTTTATGCGCCCCCACCAATGAATGACATGAAATCATTTCCGTAACCAATGGCGCATCTGGTGAAAACAATCGCACCATACGACGAAACGGACGATCCGTAACCCCGGCCAATGGTGCAGCAAAAATTTGATTATTACTAAACATTTGTGATATAATGCCATCTATGAAAGGAAAAATCAAAAATTTATTTAAATTTATCGGACGCGCCTGGTCGGGTGGCATCCATGGCAAACTGGGGCTGGGGTTGGCCGGATTTGCAACATTTATGTTCATCGGGCTGTTCTGGGGCGACGTTAACATCCAACGTTTTACAATAAACACATTCCAACTAAATCGCGAACGCGAACAACTAACATCTGAACAGGCAAAATTAAACGACCTAAATAAGCATATTGAATTACTTCAAGGATACAGCGCCGATTATATTGAAGAACTGGGGCTAAAATACCTTAATATTGGCGACCCAAAGACAAAAATTTTAAAGATATAAAAATCCCCCGAAATGGGGGATTTTTTTAATTTAACATTAATATAACACCATTCAAATACAGTGCAAAACACAACCACAACAAATATGGCCACACCAGATAAGACGCCGCCCGACTGATTGGTTTGAAAACAACCATCATCCATATAGTAATTGCAATCAATGCAACCAGAGTTAACAATGCACCACCAACCATCTGCAAACCAAAGAATAAATATGTCCACAGCATATTCAATCCCATCTGAATCACAAACAATGCGTATGCACCAGATTTATTCTGACGAGTTTTATCGTTATTCATAATCAAGAACAAAGAAATCCCCAACAGCGTATATAAAATCAGCCACGCAATCATAAACACCCAACCGTTTGGTGTTAATAGCGACTGATTCAAACTGTTATACCACACGTCTGCCCCTGGCGACATCGGTGAAAAGAATCCCCCAATAACACCTGGGATAAAAGAAATAACAATCGCTAAAATAAACATCCAAAATTTTTTCATTTTTTCTCTCCTTTTACCCCTATTCTATCACATGCACTTTATTGATTCCCCAGGAACGATTCCCCAATAAAAAACCGCCCATTCGGACGGTTGAATTTCTGGCACGCCCTACAGGATTGTAATTCCCATATTCGCTTTCGCTCTATGGGCCCCTTTCGCCTGCGGCTCGAACCACCAGGTTCTCATCCCAGGGCTGCAAATAAATTAAACCGCCCATTCGGACGGTTGAATTTCTGGCACGCCCTACAGGATTCGAACCTGTGACCTGCAGATTAGAAATCTGATGCTCTATCCAGCTGAGCTAAGGGCGCAACGCCACATATTCTATACTAATTTTTAAAAAATTCAAGCCTCAGATTTTCTTTACACAAAATTAACACAAATATCAATTATCCAAAATCCGATTCGCGCGCATTACTAATTGAATTAATTTATCAAAATTTTTCTGTCCCAACCCAGCTATCAACGCATTTATTTTTTCTGACTTATTTTCATTAAACCTTTTGAATAATTCTGCACCGCTTTTGCTGGGCATAACATATACGCTGCGTCCATCTTCGGGCGACGGTACACGCAACACAAAACCAGCCGCCATCAAAGACGACAAATGCGCACTAAGCATAGGCTTTGAAACCCCCAGCATTTCTGCCAAAACTGCCGGTGTATGGGGGCCTGGTGACGAACACATAATCCCCAACACGGTAAATTCACTGGGCCGGATTGGCAATTCAGCCATACCACGCATAAAAATACGACAAAATTTTATTAACTCTACATTTCCATTCATAAGAACCACCAAACTAATTAACCTACATTAACCATAATAATTAATTTGCATTAACTAAATCAAGTGATTTTTTATCTGTTGCACATAAAAAACATCAATGATACCATTTAACAGGTCGAATAATAACCAAAAAGGGATTTTTACATGTTATTACAAGGAAAAAAGATTTTAATCACCGGCGTCGCCAACGATTGGTCTATGGCATGGGCAATTGCCAAACGCGCACACGAAATGGGCGCTGAAATTGCAATGCCATACGCAATGCCTGCACTGGAAAAGCGGGTACGCCCACTGGCAGAATCAATTGACGCCAAATTTGTCCAGGAATGCAATGTTCAAAACGACGAACAAATGGACGATTTATTTAATAAAATAGAGGCCGAATGGGGACACATCGACTGTATGTTACACGCAATTGCATTTTCCGACAAAAACGAATTAACAGGCCGTTATGCAGACACAACGCGCGAAAACTTTAAAAACACAATGGACATTTCCGTATATTCATTAGTCGACCTGACACGTCGCGCATCCCGCCTGATGAAAGACGGCGGCAGCATCGTCACCCTGACATACTATGGCGGCGAAAAATCTGTACCAAATTATAACGTAATGGGTGTTGCAAAATCCGCCCTGGACAGCAGCGTTCGCTATCTAGCATCCGACCTGGGACGCGACAACATTCGCATCAACGCAATCAGCGCGGGTCCAATCATGACACTGGCATCCAGTGGTGTCGGCGGTTTCAAGGCAATGTTACGCCTGAACGCAGAAACCACACCATTGCGCCGTAACATGACCCTGGACGACGTATCAGGTGCCGCAGTTTATCTGTTCAGCGACCTGTCCAGCGGTGTCACCGGCGAAATTCATCACGTAGATTGTGGATATTCAACAACCGGGATGATACCAAACGAATTAAAATATATTTTGCTGAAAAATCTAGATTAATACAAACGCCCCCTTTTTGGGGGCGTAGACATGAAACTAATTACGCGTTTTATTTTCATTAGCGGTCGCGTGATACCGGCCTATCTATGAACATCCAAATCAACCAAATTAATGCAGCGATACCAATGATTGCGTATACAATGTTGCTGGCCAAGGTTGCAGGACCAAATAAAAAAGCAACCAAGTCAAAACCAAAGATACCAACCAATCCCCAGTTCAACGCACCAATAAAGGTTAACGGAATAAGAACATAGTTTGTAAGTCCTCTCATCTCTTTTTTCTCCTTTTCAAGGTTTACATTTGTCTTAGTACAAGACCCTGTTATTATATCCCCTTTCACCACCAACAACAATCGGATTAAAACCCCAGGAAACCTTTCACAAAGAAACAAAAAAATACAAACTTATAAATTTTTTTCAATATGCGATTTTATATGCTCCATTATATTCTGCGCCTCTAACCCAACCCCATACACACAATAATTTTTTTGAATAAATTTATTTGCACATTTCAGACATGGTTGCGATTTATCGTCACCAGAATACTTCAATGCTGCAAAAAACATAGACGGGAAAAAACTCCCCCAAAACCAATTACGCACATCACAGAATACGCCACACTTATTACAATATCTATAATATTCAACCGCAATTTTTATCGGATCCACATTTAAGACAGATTTTTTATACGCAACGTTCATTATTGACCCCGCACGGCGTCGATATACATATAATTTATCTGAAATAAACGTTAT
>JAEIGA010006629.1_pt1 | contig 17638 bp, 18 predicted proteins | sample 9270691 | NCBI WGS metagenome assembly JAEIGA01 (sample SAMN17057246, study PRJNA624740) | gut metagenome | biome: biome; isolation source: fecal sample | host: Bos grunniens | place: China: Xizang | collected 2019 | reverse complement strand
ATTTGACGGAGCAGGTGCATCTTGCTGAGAAGGTCATTCAATATGGAAACCGCTACAGAAGGCAATATCCGTCCGTTGCGGCCGCATTAAGTGATGCTGAGAAGAAATTCCGCAATTATCAATATGAGGATGCGCTCGAGCAGGCAGCTACCGCGATTGAACAAGTGGAGCCAGGTTCGCTCAAGAAAATCCAGGATTTACTGGAACAAGAGCATCGTGTGAATTAATTAGACCAGTCCAATTTGACCATGGACTGGTCTTTCCTTTTGGATAGCGGTCATTAAAGGTGAGAAAATAATGCTAAGTTGAAATCTGCTGCTTTATAAACCGGGAAGTTTATGCTACATTTTCTAATTGATAGGCTAGGGAAGGAGAAATCCAATGATTTATTTGGACAACAGTGCAACGACACAACCGTATCCAGCCGTGCTGGATTCATTTATGAAGGTTTCAACTGGCTTTTGGGGAAATCCTTCTTCGCTTCATGGCTTCGGAGGAAAGGCCGAGCAATTGCTTGCGAAGGCCCGGGAACAAGCGGCAAGTCTCCTGAAAGTGAATCCGGTTGAGATTATTTTCACTTCAGGGGGTTCAGAAAGCAATAATCTTGCCATCAAAGGAGCGGCTTTGCAGTACCAAGGCCGTGGAAAACACATCATCACATCTTCCATTGAACACCCATCCGTGCTCAATCCGACAGAGCAGCTGAAGGAATTGGGATTTGAGATTACCCTTCTCCCGGTGGATGAACTTGGACGAGTAAATGTGAAACAATTGAAGGAAGCGATACGGGAAGATACGATTCTCGTTTCGATTATGCATATCAATAATGAAACTGGATCCATTCAGCCAATCGAGGAGATAGGGAAGCTGCTGAAACAATATCCGAAGACCCTCTTCCATGTGGATGGAGTCCAAGGCTTCAGTAAAGTGGACCTTTCTTTAGCTGATGCCCATGTGGACCTCTATTCACTGTCGGGTCATAAAATACACGGACTCAAAGGAACCGGACTTCTCTATAAGAGAGACGGAGTCAAACTTTCTCCGCTTATAGCGGGAGGAAATCAGGAGTCCGGCTTCAGGAGCGGGACAGAGAGTGTTGCCGGTGCCGTTTCATTGGCAAAAGCGATGCGCCTTGTAACGGAGGAAAGCAAAAGCAGTCTTGGAAAGATGAAGGAGCTGCATGGGTATGCGATGCGGCGCTTAGCGACAATTGATGGACTAGTCATTAATACGCCATATGAAGGAGCCGCGCCGCATATCATTAATTTTTCTATACCTGGCTTAAAGTCAGAGGCTTTTGTGCACACGCTTGAGGATGAGGAGATTTATGTCTCGACGACCAGCGCATGCTCGTCAAAAAAGAAATCAATAAGCCATACATTGCTGCAAATGGGCAAGGGCGAGAAAATCGCCGGCAGCTCGATCCGAATCAGCCTTCATTTTGGTTTGGAGAAAACAGATATCGACAAGGCCGTTGCCGCAGTGGAAAAGGCCATTCAAATGTTAAGTGAGGTTAATAAAAGATGATTAAATTTGACCATATCGTCGTTCGCTACGGGGAAATAACCTTGAAGAAGCGAAACCGAAAGGGCTTTATTACACAGCTCAAGAAAAATGTTAAAAACGCCTTGATGGATTATCCGAATGTACGGATTGAGGCCCAGCATGAACGCATGTATATCCATTTGAACGGCGCTGGTCACGAAGAAGTGATCGAACGTTTGAAGAAAGTATACGGCATCTCATCCTTAAGCCCTGCGTTGAAGGTGGAAAAAGAGATTCCGGCTATCCAGGAATCAGCACTGTTCTATATCAACCATCTTTCACGCGATATTGCAACATTCAAGATTGATGCCAAACGAGCTGATAAGACATTCCCGTATTCAACCTATGACTTAAACGGGCTCGTTGGAGGATACTGCCTGCAGCACAAAGAAGGCTTAAAGGTGGATGTCCATAATCCAGACCTTAAGCTTCGAGTTGAAGTGCGCAAGGATGCGGCTTATATTACAGGAGAGAAAATTGCGGCAGCAGGGGGGTTGCCAATCGGCTCTAGCGGCTCTGCAATGCTCATGCTGAGCGGCGGTATTGACAGTCCTGTGGCAGGCTTCTTAACGATGAAACGCGGTGTTGAAATCGAATGCGTCCATTTCTATAGCCCGCCATTTACGAGTGAGCGATCCAAACAGAAGGTTATTGACTTGGCGGAGAAATTATCCGAGGTGAATGGTCGGATGGTGCTTCATGTCGTTCCGTTTACTGAGATTCAAAAGCTCATCCAAAAGCAAATACCGGATAATTACACGATGACAACGACAAGAAGGCTTATGCTGCGCGTGACTGATGCGATTCGGGAACAGCGCAAAGCGCTGGCCATCGTGACAGGCGAGAGCTTAGGCCAGGTCGCAAGCCAGACTATGGAGAGTATGTATACAATCAATGAGGTGACCAATACGCCTATTCTCCGCCCGCTTTTAGCAATGGACAAGACGGAAATCATCGAGATTGCTGAACGCATCGGCACGCATGACATTTCCATCCGTCCATTTGAGGACTGCTGTACAGTCTTTACACCGGCGAATCCTAAGACGAAGCCAAGAAGAGAGAAGGTCAATCATTACGAATCCTTCACGGATTTCGACCCTTATATTCAAGAAGCTGTCGAGAAAACCGAAACAATTATCTTCAGCAGCAAGGATAAGAAGAAGGCTGAGGCAGTAGAAGAGCTGTTCTAAATAATTTGTGAACAATTACCATATTGAGTTTCGCATATCGGCATGTGTTTTTACACACTCTATACTCACAAGGAGGTGAAAAACACATGTCAAACAACTCAAACAATCTTTTGGTACCAGGAGTAGAACAAGCTCTTGACCAAATGAAATACGAAATTGCTTCCGAGTTTGGAGTACAACTTGGAGGAGAAACAACTTCTCGTGCTAACGGTTCTGTTGGTGGAGAAATCACAAAACGCCTTGTTCAAATGGCTGAGCAACAATTGGGTGGAGGATTCTCCAGATAATTTCATACACTTGGCTACAGAAAGCGGACTTTTAGTCCGCTTTCTTTTTTTGCTGTACTCTGCAAGAGGATAAATCCACTATATTAATGAAAATATTCGGAAAAATAATGTATAATGGCATTGATTACCATTAATTGTTAAGGGGAGTGGAGAACATGAACGAGAACCTGATTGCACCGGAGCAATACAATTTAGTAACAGAAGTTGAGCGGTTTGCCAAATATGAAAGAAGAAAAGCGATTATATGGAGAAATGAAAGCGGTTTAAAAAGAGAGATAACATATAAAGAGCTCATGCGGACAGTTAATAAAACAGCGAACGTATTCCTTGATGAGGGGCTCAAAGCGGGAGACAAGATGCTTATCATGGTGCCGAGGCTTGTTGAAGCCTATACGGTTTATTTGGCTGCCTTAAAGATTGGACTAGTGGTCATACCATGTTCAGAGATGCTGCGAACGAAGGATTTGCAGTACAGAATCGATCATTCTGAAGCAAAGGCTGTTCTCGTACATAAACCATATACGGAGACCTTTCAAGGCCTCTCACCTAAAGAAACCCTACATAAGTTCATTATTAATGGCCAGGAGGAAGGCTGGATTCCCCTCGATGAGAAAATCCAGCACGCTCATTATGAGCTTGAGACGGCAAAGACAAAGCGTGAGGATATGGCTTTCCTCTCCTATACATCAGGTACAACAGGGCAGCCGAAGGGCGTGGTCCATACCCATGGGTGGGCTTATGCCCACCTGAGAACGGCAGCAAGCAATTGGCTGTGCATTGAGGAAGAGGATGTTGTCTGGGCAACGGCAGGTCCAGGCTGGCAGAAATGGATTTGGAGCCCGTTTTTGTCTGTCCTTGGCTCAGGAGCAACGGGATTCGTTTATCACGGCAAGTTTGAGCCAAAGGCATATCTGCAGCTTCTGGATGACCATTCCATCAATGTCCTCTGCTGCACACCGACTGAATATCGTTTAATGGCTAAGGTTAATAATCTGGCGGATTATAAGCTGCAGCATCTTCATAGCGCTGTTTCTGCGGGCGAGCCATTGAACAGGGAAGTCATTGATACATTCCGCTCTCATTTTGGGGTTACGGTCAGAGACGGATATGGGCAGACCGAGAATACGCTCCTTGTCGGTGTCACGAAAGGCATGGATGTTAAACCAGGCTCGATGGGAAAACCAACACCAGGAAATAGGGTAGAGGTCATCGATGAGGAAGGAAGGGTGTGTCCTGCAGGTGAGACTGGGGATATTGCTGTGCATGTTGAGACACCGGCCCTTTTTAAGGAATACTATAAGGACCCCGAAAGAACAGCCATGCAATTCAGGGGTGACTATTATATTACGGGAGATAAGGCGAAGAAGGATGTAGACGGATACTTCTGGTTCGAAGGGCGCAGAGATGATATTATCATTAGCTCAGGCTATACGATTGGGCCATTTGAAGTGGAGGATGCGCTCGTTAAGCATCCTGATGTGAAGGAGTGCGCGGTAGTGGCAAGTCCTGATGAGGAGCGAGGTCAAATCGTCAAGGCTTTTGTGGTGCTGAAAGAAGATGCGAAAGAGCCGTCAGATGACCTGATTAAGGAGCTGCAAAATCATGTGAAGGAATTGACCGCTCCTTATAAATACCCTCGCAAAATTGCGTTTGTCGACGATCTCCCGAAAACGATTTCAGGGAAGATTATGCGTGTTGAGCTGAGGAAAATGGAGCTTGGAAACCAATAAGAGTAATAAATGAGTAATAAATAATAAAGCTGGCTCGAAGTCCCGAATAAACAGGGCTCTCGAGTCAGCTTGTTTTTTATTGAAGAGGGGATGTTCTATTCGCATCTATGAAGAATGAAGAAATCACTTACGTAAAAACAGGTGAAGGAAACCAAAGCCTTCACCTGGTCATCCAAACCCATTACAGGAATGAGCGCTGCACTTTTTCCCAGAAAGAATTATCACGCAGTTTGACCGTTTTGATATGACGGCCGCTGAGACGGAAATCAAGCCGTTCAATATGCTGGATACTCATGGCTTCATTGTCCATTCCGATGATGGGATAATCATCCCCTGTTTTTGAAAGCTGGAGGGAGAGTGTCCGGTCACTGCCTAGAATAAAGGAGGAGCCCAATGTCCGGTAATGATTATTATTCATGGATGCGATCTCACTCACCTGCATACAATGCAATGTTGGGTCGACGACAGCGCCATTCAGGGACTTATTATAGGCAGTGGAACCGGTTGGGGTAGCAATGACCATTCCGTCTCCTCGGAAAGTCTCGAACAGCTGGTTGTCAATATGGACTTCAATGACAAAGGTCTTAATCAAGGAAGAACGAAAGGAGCATTCGTTCAAACAATCAAAGCTGTATTCATTATCAATCGTCACTTCGATAGTTGGGTATTTCCTTACCTCAATGACAGGTGTTGTAACGGCTTGGACCATCTTCTCGGTATCATCAATATAAAAATCACAATACATATTCAATTTCTCATCTAGAGAGATTCCGGCGTACAAGCAATCCTCTCTGAAATCCGTTTTGCGGACAGCTTGCAGGAATGTGCCGTCATCACCGATGCTGACAATGATATTCGCTTCTGCATGATTCTCCACGGTGTTGAATCCATACTTATCGGTGCTTGCTTTAATGGTTTCAATACGTTCGAGAATATCCTGGTCTTTCTTGTAATAAAAATAGATGTTCTTGCGGTTATCCATTCGCGAAACCTCCTATAGGCATTACATGCTAGAATTCTATGCAAATTCAAGTTTGCCCAACATCGGCATGTTATAATAATTTTATCAGGTAAATAGGAAGATTCAAACTTCGACTGGGGGAATATGTGTGAACAAAAAAAGATGGTTGGCACTCGGAATCGCGGCAGTTATTTTCTTCGCATCGATTTTAATGAATTCAATCTCCTTGCTGGCTACAGATGACGGAGCGATGACTGAGCTTTTTGAAGCAGGAGAGGAAGTAATCCAGGAAGGTAATTATGAGCAAAAAATCGTTGTCCTGGATATTGACGGGACGATTGCGGATACGGGAGATACCTCCTCATTCCTGTCGTCGGAAGGATATCATCATCAAACATTACTGAATCATTTAGATACGGTTGCAATGGACGACACGATTAGCGGCCTTATTCTCGAGGTGAACTCACCGGGCGGAGGCGTTCATGAGAGTGCCGAAATCCACCGGAAAATCCAGGCCATTAAAAAGACAGGCAAACCGGTTTATGTATCCATGGGCTCAATGGCCGCTTCTGGCGGTTATTATGTCTCAGCACCAGCCGATCAAATCTATGCGAGCCCTGAGACATTGACAGGATCGCTAGGCGTCATCATGCAAAGCTATAATTTTGAAGGGTTTGCCGAAAAGTATGGCATTGAGATGGTCACCATCAAGAGTGGAGAGTTCAAGGATATAGGGAACTCCTTCCGTGATATGACTGATGAGGAGAAGAACATCATGCAATCCCTCGTGGATAACTCTTATAGCCAATTTGTCGATGTCATAGCAGATGGAAGAGGAATGTCTGAAGAGGAGGTCCGGAAAGTGGCGGATGGCCGAATCTATGATGGCCGCCAAGCGATGGAGCTGAATCTTGTTGATGAGCTTGGCTATTTAGATGATGCAATTGCCGGTATGAAGAAAAATGAGAAGCTGGCAGATGCCGCTGTCGTTAAGCTGACGGATTCCATCGGTTTTGGTTCCATGCTGAATTTGAAGCTCGCGCAGTGGGTTGACGGAAATGATGAGGCCAGCATTCTTAAAAGCATCATGACCGAAAATCAATCTCCGCAGCTAATGTATCTATATTCTGGAGAGTAAGGGGGCACGGGAATGACGGATACTCATGAAAATAGCTTAACTAAGCAAGATGGCATGAGCATGCAATGCACGGATGATTTTAATCAAGGGATTAAGAATTTGCGCCGTGCCGGATTTTGGATGAGATTTTGGGCTTACCTCATCGATATTCTGATTATCGGGAGCATTAGCCGGCTTTTCATTAAGCCGATTTTTCGATTGCTTGAGATACCGATTGACAGCAGCGGAATCCTCTCGCCATACACGGTGATTGATTCCATCGTCTTTTTCGGATACTTCTTTGTTATGACGCTCCTATTTTCGCAAACATTAGGAAAGGTGGTCATGGGGCTCCATGTCATTTCCCTGGCGAAGGATCGGCTTGACTGGAAGACATTATTGTTCAGGGAATGGATAGGAAGATATATCTCCGCGTTTTTCCTGCTCGGATACATAGTTGTGGCTTTTAACCCGCGCAAGCAGGGTTTCCATGATATGTTCAGTGATACAGCTGTCGTGCTCGATGAGGAGCGCTGAAATCATTATATGTGTAAACCCGCATTGCTTTGCATGCGGGTTTATTTTATGTGCCGGTTGTCCATACTGGTTGGTTGATAAAGGATGGTGGTGTTTGGCTTGTTCATTATGTTTTTATGCCTGCTTGTTCTGCTCATATTGCTTGTGGTTTTCTTGCTGTCGCCAGTAACAGTGACGGTCATTTATGACAGGAACTTTCAAAAAAATGAGGTAGATGTAAAGGTAGAAATGTGGAGAAGACTGCTTCATTATGAGAAAAAAGTGAAAATAGGCGAACCGGTAGGGGGAGCGAAGAAGGGTGAAACAGAGAGCAAGCAGGAAGAACCGTCCATTGACGAGATGGATGGATCTTTCCGTGTTATCGGTAAATCATTGAATGACTTAAAAGAGTACGGAGAAAACGCAAAGGAGTTTACCTCTGATATCCAATTGACAAGCCTTGAGATTTCCTTGTCCTACGGCGCAGAGGATGCACCGAAGACAGCGATGGCAACCGGTATATTGTGGGGAATTGTCAGTACAGCTGTTGCGTTCTTGGGGCATTTTTTTCAATTAATCGTTGTTCCAAAAACCGAAGTCATCCCCTATTTTATGATGAAGAAACCGCTCGAGCTTCATATTGGGTGCATAGGAAAGGTCAGAATGGCAAACGCTATAAAAGCTATATGGAAATTAGCCCGGTTTATGCAAAAGAAAAAGCAGTTGCATAATGCAGGCAAACAAAGCCATAAGGGCAAAAATCAAATGGCCTAACAGGAGGGTATATTATGTCTAATCATCCTATTGGCGGATTAATGAATTCGGCGATGGAAAACTTGAGAAGCATGGTAGATGTGAACACGATTATTGGTGACCCTGTCGAAACTCCGGACGGGAGCGTCATTATGACCGTATCGAAAGTGGCATTTGGTTATGCGGCAGGCGGCAGTGACTATCAAATCAGTGGTCCGGCGGCAGAGGATCACAGACATCCTTTTGGAGGGGGAAGTGCAGGGGGCGTGTATATTACCCCTATCGCCTTCTTGATTGTCAGCTCCCAAGGAATCAAAATGCTGCATCTTGATGAGAATACTCACCTCATCGAGAAATTAATGGAGGCAACACCTGTAGCAGTCGATAAGGTTAGCTCCATGTTCTCGAAAAAAGGAAAAGGGATGCCGGAAGACCAGCAAACATCTGGCATAGACAGCATGGATTAATAGAACGGACATTGACCGCATCTTCTTGTGAGATGTGGTTCGTTTTTTGTGAAGATTCTTCTCCCTCCAAAACCATAGCTTTTTACAAAGGCCTGCCAAGACTCTATACTTAAGATGAATGGGAAAATTCAGACTATGGAGGAGGAATTAATATGGCGAACGTGACTTTTAAAGGAAATCCGGTTACATTGGTCGGAACAGAAGTGAAAGCGGGCGATAAGGCGCCGGAATTTACGGTGCTTGCGAATGATCTATCCCCGGTAACGCTCGAGAGCTCAGCTGGGAAGGTTAGAATATTAAGTGTCGTTCCATCTCTTGATACAGGGGTATGTGATGCGCAAACCCGTAAATTCAATGAAGAGGCGTCCAAATTGGGCAATGTTGAAGTCATCACGGTCAGTGTCGACCTGCCATTTGCGCAAAAACGCTGGTGTGCGGCTGCCGGACTTGAAAATGTCGTAACGGTTTCTGACCATAGGGAATTATCTTTTGGAGAGGCATATGGCGTGCACATTAAAGAATTGCGCTTGCTTGCGCGTGCCGTGTTTGTTGTAGATAGCCAAGATATGGTTACATACGCAGAATATGTGCCTGAAAGCACCGATCATCCAAATTACAATGCGGCAATTGAAGCGGCAAAAGCTGCAAAATAAAGTGTAACGCAAAGAATCCAGGAAGGTTCAGCATGAACCATTATCCTGGATTCTTTTTATTTGGCGAAATTTTATGGAATATTCACTATTCTAACGTTCTTTCGGCTTCTAGAAATGTTTATCCCTCTCAGAAAAGGTGATACTTGTTCTTTATAGGATGTAATACTACAATGGGTAGAAGAATAGTGGACGAAGTTGGAGGAAACGCTATGAATACAACAAAAGTTGAACAAATATATGAGTTAATCACAAGTACCGCAAAAATCATCCAAGATGAATTAGGAGGTACTGAACTTGAGGCCATCGCTGAAACAGGAGAGAATCTTTTCCAAGGCGATGTACTGCAGGATGAACTCAGTGAGATTACCGTAAAGAAATTAAAGAAAGGCTATCAGGAAATCCACCTTGAACAATACAGTAAGGAAGATATCCGAAAAGGATGGCAATTGGCCATCTTAAAAGCCATGCGCACGCATGTGCAGCCTAATCACCAAATGACGCCTGATGCGATTGGTTTCATGTTTGCTTATTTGCTGGAGAAATTCACGGCTAAACAAGAGGCATTGTCTGTTCTTGACCCTGCTGTGGGGACAGGGAATCTGCTCTTTTCCGTCATGAATGTCCTGAACGGCAAGCAATTGAGTGCGACAGGGATTGAAGTGGATGAAACATTGGTCAAGCTCGCTTATACAGGTGCAAATCTGCTTGGAATGCCTGTCCATTTCCTGCACCAGGACAGCTTGCAGCCGTTGTTCATCGATCCTGCTGATGTCGTGATCTGTGATTTGCCGATAGGTTATTACCCGGATAATGAGCGTGCGAAGGACTTTAAGGTAAGAGCGAAGGATTCGGATTCGATGTCCTATGCTCACCATCTCTTCATTGAGCAAGGATTTACCTATTCCAAGGATGGAAGCTATCTTTTCTTCCTTGTGCCGAACGATCTGTTTACGACATCTGAAGCCCCTGCATTAAACCAATTTATACATGAACACGGGTATATCCAAGGGCTTATTCAATTGCCGGAGAGTATGTTTAAATCCAAGCAGTCAGCGAAAAGCATCCTGATTCTGCAAAAGACCGGTGAAGGAGTGAAAGCGCCAAAACAAGTGCTGCTTGTCAATATGCCGAAATTGTCAGATAAGAATGCGACTGCTGCAATGCTGAACAAAATCGATAATTGGATCAAGGCAGAGAAATAATCATAGGCAAACTCCTGTAATTCATGCGGTTTTAAAAAGTTAAAGAATTATTCGAAAATAATAAAATTTATTATGCAAACGGTAACATGTAAATAATTCTATTGCTAGAACAGGACTTCAGTGGTTTAATGGGAGTCGAGGTTAATTTTAAAATTATATTACTATGCATAAATTATAGGAGCTGTGATTTAGATGTCTAAAATTATCGCGATAAATGCGGGTAGTTCCTCATTGAAATTTCAGTTGTTTGAAATGCCCGAAGAAAAAGTAATCACAAAAGGAATCGTAGAGCGAATTGGCTTGGCTGATTCTATCTTTTCTATTACAGTTGATGGCGAAAAGAAAACAATGGTAACAGATATTCCTGACCACTCTGTGGCTGTTAACCTTCTATTAGAGAAGCTGACAGAAAACAAAATCATCAACTCCCTTGATGAAATCGAAGGTATCGGTCACCGTGTCGTTCACGGCGGAGAAATCTTCACTGACTCAGCTGTTATTACGGATGAAGTGCTTGCGCAAATCGAGCAGCTTTCTGAGCTTGCTCCGCTTCACAATCCGGCAAATGCGACAGGAATTAAAGCATTCCGTGAAGTACTGCCAAACGTTCCTGCGGTTGCTGTGTTTGATACAGCTTTCCACCAAACAATGCCTGAGGCTTCTTACCTTTACAGCTTGCCATATGAATACTACAAAGAATATGGCATCCGTAAATATGGATTCCATGGCACATCACATAAATATGTGTCTGAGCGTGCGGCAGAATTGCTTAAACGTCCGCTTGAACAACTTCGCTTGATCTCTTGCCACCTTGGAAACGGCGCAAGTATCACAGCAATCGAAGGCGGAAAATCCATTGATACTACAATGGGCTTCACACCTCTAGAAGGATTGACAATGGGGACTCGTTCTGGAAGCTTGGACCCTGCGTTGATTCCATACTTGATGGAGAAAACAGACAGCACAGCTGAAGAAGTAATTGAAATCCTTAACAAGAAGAGCGGTATGCTAGGCGTATCCGGTTTCTCCAGTGATTTGCGTGACATCGAGCAAGAAGCAGAAAATGGGAATGCCCGCGCTGAACTAGCGTTGTCTAAGTTCTCTGATGGCATCCACAAATACATCGGTTCTTACGCTGCGAAAATGAATGGCGTAGATGCAATCATCTTCACAGCTGGTATCGGTGAAAATAGTGCTGAAATTCGTGCGCGCGTTCTTCGCGGCTTAGAATTCATGGGCGTATACTGGGATCAAGATGCTAACAATGTAAGAGGCGAAGAGAAATTCGTTAACCACCCTTACTCTCCAGTTAAGGTCATCATCATTCCTACTGATGAAGAAGTAATGATCGCTCGCGACGTTGTTCGCTTATCAAAATAATCGCTTAACAAAGAAGACTGTGAATGCTTTTGCATTCATGGTCTTTTTTGTGTTTTGATTGGTTCAGGTAAAGTTAATCGACTAGCCTTTGCCTGAATGTGAAAGAATAGGAAGGAGGTATGTTATACTCTTTATACATGATAATAAAAGAAGAGGTGATCAAATGGCGCTTACAGAGAGAGAAGACATAATCTTGCAGGAATTGAAAATGTGGGAAAATGAAATGCGGTCCGATGAACCGACAGACTTTGAAGCCTATTATGATCGATTGATTGAAAGCTTGTTCACGCTGCTGCCTGAATCCACACAGGAGGAGTTCTTTGCAAAGCTCGACAACTGGCTCTTTCATCTTCATTCCATGATTCATGAATCCCAGTTCCAAGCCGATGCAAGAAACCGCATACTAACAAATGCCCGTGTATTCGATGAGCATGTCAAAGACATTGAAGGCTTGCGGGAGATGCCGATTGATCGGCTGATATATATAGCGGAGCAGCAAATTGCACGCCATAGAATGTATTCTCTTGTACAAGGGGGCATTTCGGCAGCCAATGGCGGATGGGCTCTTGCGGCTGACCTGCCTGCGCAGATGGTCATTAATTTGCGGAGCATCCAGCTGATTGGCCTATCCTATGGATATGATATCAGCACGCCTTATGAAACCGCATTGTCATTGAAGGTATTTCATGCTGGCACGATGCCGAAGCGGATGCAGAAATATTTCTGGGATGATCTCATGGAGGATTTACAGAAGCCTCCTGGCTACTTCTATGAAGGGGAAGAAATGAGCAATGTCTTTTGGCTTGATCAGCCAATCAAACAAATGCTTAAGGTGCTTGCTGTTTACTTCTTCCGCAAGCAGATGCTAAAAGGAGTGCCAATCATCAGTCTTGGCATCGGCAGCCAAGCGAATTATCGGCTCACGAAGAATGTCACCGCCTTCGCTAATCAGTTCTATAAACACCGCTATTTAAGAGATAAGGAAGGCAAGTGAGCGGAAATGAGTCACTCTAGTACATACAGCCATAAGAAAGAAGCACCCAAAATTGTCCGCTGCCAAATCATCACAATCAGTGACACGAGAGATATGGATACAGACAAAAGTGGACAGATGATGAAGGGACTTATTGAGGAGGCTGGCCATGAAGTGGTGGGCCGGAAAGTCGTCAAGGATGAAGCTGAGCAGATCCGCACGGCAGTCCTTGAGGCTTGCCGGCACACTGAGATTGATTGCGTGCTGACAAATGGAGGTACAGGCATTGCGAAACGTGATGTTACGATAGAGGCTCTGTCAGAGTTGTATGAGAAGGAAATACCTGGCTTCGGAGAGCTGTTTCGGATGTTGAGCTATCAGGACGACATAGGTCCTGCCGCAATCCTTTCAAGAGCGAGTGCGGGTGTCATTGAAGATACACCCGTTTTCTCAACGCCCGGGTCGAGCGGGGCAGTACGCTTAGCCATGACTAAATTAATCATTCCAGAGCTGGGTCATATTGTGCGTGAAATCAGGAAAGACCGATGAACCGTTCCATTTTTGGAACGGTTTTTTATTTATTATCTATGCGGTCTGCGCGAAAGCTCTTCATTGGTCCGGTACCAAATCCAGAGGTCATTTATGCATGAGGCGAGTTCGGAAATCTCATTATTTAATATACAGGATTTCTCGAAGTCATCTTCCTGATTCAAGTCAGTTAATTTCTCGTTGATTTGCATTTCGAGCTCCTTTACCAGGTCAGGGATGCCTCCCTTGATTTGTTCCCAGCGGAAAAGAATCTCAGATTGTGTTTCTGTTGGATAGCAGGTCCAGTCCCAATTAAGACTGGGGATGTCTATGCCAAGCCGATTGTCATGAACAAAATACGTTTCCATTAATATGGAGCCCTCCTTTTGACTGTCTCTTTTTTATTGTATACAAATAACCCGCTGATTAACGATTTTTTAAGAATTATTTGAGAGGTACATACACTTTAGCCGTTATATTCGAATAAAAAATTAGTAATTTTCAAAATAAATACTTGAAAAAGCATTTTAAGATTGCTATAGTGAATATCATATCGAATGCATAAAAACATAATTAAATGTATAAATATACAACATACAATGGAGGGAACAGGAACATGACAAAGGAGAAAGTAGTGCTTGCCTATTCAGGCGGATTAGATACATCGGTGGCCATCTCATGGCTGAAAGAAAAGGGGTATGACGTAGTTGCTTGCTGCCTGGATGTTGGTGAAGGCAAGGATTTGGATTTCATTAAGGAAAAAGCCATCAAGGTGGGGGCCTGCACATCCTATGTCATCGATGCGAAAGAAGAGTTCGCGAAGGAATTTGCATTAGTTGCTTTACAAGCGCATGCATTGTATGAGGGTAAATACCCGCTCGTTTCTGCACTCTCAAGGCCGCTGATCGCAAAGAAGCTGGTTGAGGTTGCTGAGAAGGAGAATGCTGTTGCTGTTGCCCATGGCTGCACAGGTAAAGGCAATGACCAAGTGCGCTTTGAAGTATCCATCCAAGCGTTGAATCCAAATCTTAAGGTGCTTGCTCCCGTTCGTGAATGGAGCTGGTCCCGTGAAGAGGAAATCCAATATGCGAAAGAAAATAATATACCAATTCCCATTAATCTAGACAGCCCGTATTCCATTGATCAAAATCTCTGGGGACGCAGCAATGAATGTGGTGTGCTGGAGGACCCGTGGGCTGCACCGCCTGAGGGAGCCTATGATTTAACTTGTCCTCTCGAGAATACGCCTGATGTTCCTGATATGGTTGAGATTATCTTTAACGAAGGGGTTCCAGTTGCTTTGAATGGCAAGGAATATCCTTTATCTCAATTGATTTTGACCCTCAATGAAATGGCTGGCAAGCACGGGGTAGGGAGAATTGACCATGTTGAAAATCGCCTCGTCGGCATCAAGTCAAGGGAAATTTATGAGTGCCCGGGTGCGATTACGCTGATCAAGGCGCATAAGGAATTGGAAGATTTGACAATGGTGAAAGAGCTCGCCCATTTCAAGCCAGTTATTGAGAAGAAATTAACGGAGCTTATCTATGAGGGACTATGGTTCTCGCCTTTGAAGGACTCGCTGCTTGCCTTCTTGAAACAATCACAAAGCCATGTCACAGGCATTGTGCGCGTGAAGCTCTTTAAAGGGCATGCCATTGTAGAAGGCCGGAAATCTGCCTATTCTCTGTATGATGAGAATTTGGCTACGTATACATCTGCTGATGAGTTCGATCACGCCAGCGCGGTTGGGTTCATCAATCTCTGGGGCTTGCCGACAAAAGTGAACAGCCAGGTGCATTTCCAAAAGAAGGTGACGGTTTGAAAAAGCTTTGGGGCGGAAGGTTCACTAAAACAGCTGAGGAATGGATTGATTCCTTCGGCGCTTCCATCTCATTTGACCAAGAGCTAGTGATGGAGGACATCGAAGGCAGCCTGGCGCATGTGCAAATGCTGGGCGCCTGCGGAATCATTACTAAGGAAGAGGAAGAAGTGATTAAAGGGGGACTCTCTACCCTAAAGGCCAAGGCTGAGAAGGGGGAACTCCCCTTTTCCGTTGACTATGAGGATATTCATTTGAATCTTGAGAAGCTATTGATTGACGAAATCGGCCCGGTCGGCGGCAAGCTTCATACAGCTAGGAGCCGGAATGATCAAGTGGCGACAGATATGCATTTATATCTGCGCAATCAGGTCGAAGAAATCATTGCAACGATCGAAGAGTTCCAGAAAACATTAATTGATGTTGCTGAGAAACATGTGGAGACAATCGTTCCAGGATATACTCACTTGCAAAGGGCGCAGCCCATATCGCTCGGCCATCATTTCATGGCGTATTTCTGGATGCTTGAGCGAGATAAAGAGCGGCTTATAGACAGCTTGAAGAGAATCAATCTCTCTCCCCTTGGAGCGGGTGCGCTCGCAGGCACAACGTTCCCGATTGACCGCCATATGACAGCTGAACTGCTCGGATTCGATGGAATTTATGAAAATAGTCTAGATGCGGTTAGTGACAGGGACTTTATAGCAGAGTTTCTCAATCATGCATCCATCTTAATGATGCATCTCTCCCGCTTCAGTGAGGAAATTATTCTATGGTCAAGCCAGGGATATCGTTTCATCGAACTCGACGACACCTTCTCAACGGGGTCAAGCATCATGCCGCAGAAGAAGAATCCTGATATGGCTGAATTGATTCGCGGGAAAACAGGTCGCGTATATGGGAATGCGATTGGACTTATGACTCTTCTGAAGGGGTTGCCCCTTGCGTACAATAAGGATATGCAAGAGGATAAGGAAGGTATGTTTGACACCGTTACGACCGTCAAAGGTTCGCTTAAGATTTTTAACGGGATGATTGCGACGATGAAAGTCAACACATCTGTCATGAAGGAAGCGGTCTATCAGGACTTCTCGAATGCGACTGAGCTCGCTGATTATTTGGCGGCGAAGGGCATTCCATTCAGGGAAGCGCATGAGATCGTTGGGAAGCTTGTGCTGCATTGCATTCAGCAAGGAAGCTATTTACTCGATCTGCCGCTTGCAGTGCTTAAGGAGGCATCCTCACTCATTGAGGACGATATATATGATGCCCTCAAGCCGGAAGAAGCTGTGCGCAGAAGAAACAGTGCAGGCGGGACAGGTTTTAAACAAGTATCTGCGGCCATTGAGAAGGCAAAGATGCTACTTGCAGACCATTAATCTATAAGATGCAGAGGCTGGGATAAACGTATTTCAGTCAATAATAGACCCGAATTATTAGGTGATATTTTTAATATTTCGCCTAATAGTTCGGGTTTTTAGTTGTTTTTCAATAGATTTGTTCATTTTGTGTTAATAACCAGTGGAATTTCGCTGCGGCTACTCGACTCCTGCGGATCATCAAGGAAAGGCTGAGACCCCGCAGGCACAGCCGAGGAGGCTCTGCTTCCTCCCCGGGGAAAGTGAGTGGCTGCAGCGCAATGCAACGAACTTGTTCTTCCAACGTAACTCATGAGTAAGGAACAAAGTCTCTTAAGATTTATTTAGATATCGTTCGTCTTTCAGGATCGTTTATAAGTTATGTCCCAGCCTCGTATTTATGAGCGGATGGGATAGACGGTATTATATAGGCAGGCTTATTTAGCTGCATTGCTAAATATAGCTAAAGTTGTTAGAATGTTCTCGATAATATACTGTTGATTTGATAAATAAAAGTATAAGGGGATAATTACTATGAATTCTGCTGCTGCAATTGAAGCACATAATCCAAAAGAGTTATTAGCAAGACTAGAGGAGAAGTCTGATTATATCCTCATAAAAGGAGATTACTTCAAAGAAGTCAAAAAGATAGTGGATACACATCTTTCTGATAATGAGCGTCTAGGTGTTGAACTAGGCGGCGGTGGTTTAATGACGGTTCTAGTTTATGCTTTAGATGCAGTGATGGATTTATTCAGCCATGAAGATAAAACAAATAAAAAAATTAATCAAAAGTTAAAATTATATAGAGTAAAAAAGATTACTGAAGATGGTTTATTGTTGAGTTTAAGGCAGTTAGATTACTAGGAATTCCCCTCCATACAACTATTTCAAATGGTTTGCTGGCGTCCGGTTCAAACTTGAATCTTAGACAACATGGCCCATGGTGGTCAATCGGGTATTAATGACATAATTAGGGATAGTTGTGTAACCACGAATAGGATAAAAGGATATGAAATAGAGTAAATTTAAAAATATTTTTACATAATAAAATTTTTCTGTAATTTCTATGTGCAAGATGATATTATGGAACTAGAAATAATATATGTCTCTCATGTAACTGATACGATCAGGCATGGTGGTAAATGACTAGGCT
>JAEIGA010006628.1_pt1 | contig 17640 bp, 16 predicted proteins | sample 9270691 | NCBI WGS metagenome assembly JAEIGA01 (sample SAMN17057246, study PRJNA624740) | gut metagenome | biome: biome; isolation source: fecal sample | host: Bos grunniens | place: China: Xizang | collected 2019 | reverse complement strand
TGTGGATTCCTGAATCCCGATGTATGTCTGAGAAGATGTTCAACCGTAATCTTCTTTATGTTCATGTCTTTTATATCCAGAAAAAGGGAGTCGTTCAGGATGCCGTTCTCGCCAAATACAAAATCCTGTGTGGAGAGCTGCCCGGTTTCGTGCAGATGCATTATGGCAACAGCAGTTATGAGTTTGGATACAGAGGCAACCCTGAAGATGTTCTTCACTTCGCATAAGGTGCTGTCCTCAATATTTGAATATCCGTACCCTTTGGCATAAAGGAGGCTGTCGTTTCTCATCAGGGCAAATGACCCCCCTTTTATTCCCCAGTAGCGCATAAAGCGGAGTACGGCAGAATCAAATCTCTTTGTCTGGGGACTGTCGCTCATGGAGTTTTCGAGCAGATGGTTCAGAGGAGTGGGGCTGGACCCCCTGTCATTCATTCTATCCTCGTCCCGGCCCTCTATGTTGGTACATAACTTTACAGCCACCACTGCAATAAATAGAGTGATGGCTGCAACAAGTATGTATTTGGTGCTATTTCTCAAGTTCCTTTACCAGATTGCCAATTGATGTGATGAAGTCCGATACTTTAAGTTTCTGAGGACATACGGAGTTGCAGGCTCCGCACTCAATACATCTGTCTGCTCTTGAACCTTCAGGTACCATATTGTTGTATGTAGCAAGGAAAGCACGTTTCTTTTTGTTGAACTTGCTGTCCTTTGGACCGTTCAAATCAGGGATATTGCTCTCATTCACACATTTGTTGTATGCTGCAAAAACAGCAGGGATATCTACACCGTATTTGCAAGGCATACAGTAGCGGCATGCAGTACATCCTATGCGCTCATATTTCCTGTACTCTGCAATTGCCTTCTCAAGGGCTGCTTTCTCAGCCTCTGAAAGCGGCTTGAAGTTGCCGAATGTGCTGAGGTTATCCTTAAGGTGCTCCATCTCTGTCATTCCGCTCAATACGCAAAGGACATTAGGAAGTGAACCTACATAGCGGAAAGCCCATGAAGCAATTGACTTGCCTGGAGCTGCAGCCTCAAGAATCTCATTTGCGTCAGGTGTAAGGCTTGCAAGCTCGCCACCTTTCAACGGCTCCATAATCATGCAAGGGATGCCGCGTTTCTCAGCCTCATTGTAGAAGAACTCAGCCTCCTGGTCAACCCAGTCGAGGTAGTTGATCTGCAACAAAACGAAATCCCACTGGCGTTTGTCCAGAATGTATGTGAACAGCTCCTTGCTTCCGTGGAATGAGAAACCGAGCCTCTTTATCCTACCAGCCTCTTTCTCCTTGGCCAATACATCGTATCCGCCCAACTCCTCGTATGGTTTGTCATAGCCTTCCTGAGCAGAGATTGCATGGCAGAGGTAGTAGTCGAAATACTCTACGCCGCACTGCTGCAACTGTGTCTCAAACAGCTCTTTTGCCTTCTCGGGGCCTGTGATGAGCCAGCCAGGCATCTTGTTGCAGAGTGTAAAGCTCTCCCTTGGGTAATCTTTCAGCAATGTGCCTATAGCCTCTGCAGATTTGCCGTTGTGGTAGTTCCATGCTGTGTCATAATGGGTAATGCCATTAGCATATGCGTGGTCTATAAGGGCTTTTGATTTTTCCATGTCAATAGCCATAATCTTCCTTCCGCGCTCGTTTTTCTCGCCAGTGTCATAGGTTGGGAACCTCATGCAGCCGTAACCTAGCAAAGAGATCTCCTTGCCGGTAATGTTGTCCATTTTTTTGGCCATTTTAAGGGTTCCGGCAGCAGCCTCATCCTTTACTTTTCCTTTGCAGCTTGTAACAAGCGAGTATCCCGCAGCAATTGCCAATGCGCCAAAACCAATGTGTTTGAGGGCCTGACGGCGGGTCATGGTCTTATTTGTATCCATTATGCAGTCCTTTATGTATGTTAGAGGGTGTAAAGTTAAAGATTTTTTCATACTTTTACTAAATGTAAATAAATTGATATTATGAGAATTGTATTTTTGCTTATAGCTGCTGCAACCCTTTTGGCGCAGACAGTATCCGCCCAGGAAAACTACCGCCCCACACCACAGAATATGGAGAGCAGGAAGGAGTTTGCCCAGGCCCGTTTTGGAATATTCATACATTGGGGACTCTACTCCATGTTGGGTGACGGTGAGTGGATAATGCACAACAAGAACATCAACCACAAGGAGTATGAAACACTTGCGGGGGCATTTTACCCCTCAAAGTTCAATGCCGCAGAGTGGGTGAGTGCAATAAAATCGTCGGGAGCAAAATATATATGCATAACTTCCCGACATCATGACGGATTCTCCCTCTTCAAGACAGCTGCCAGCGGGTACAACTCTGTTGATTCAACCCCTTTCGGGAGGGATATCCTTGCAGAGATTGCAGCAGAGTGCCACAAACAGGGGATGAGGCTTCATTTCTACTACTCCCACCTGGATTGGGGCAGGGAGGACTATTACCCTGTAGGGCGTACCGGAAGGGGGACAGGCAGGACAGGATACTTTGAAGGGAAGAAACTTCCCCAGATAGATTCAGCCGTGTTCCAGACCAACTGGGCATATGAGAACTACCTCAAATTCATGGATACGCAGCTTACCGAGCTCCTTACCAATTACGGCAAAATTGGGGCAATATGGTTTGACGGCGTATGGGACCGCGACAAGCAGGAGAACGGCCTCAAGGCAGAGACCTGGAACCTTGCCAACCAGTATTCCCTTATCCACAAACTGCAGCCTGGTTGCCTTGTGGGTAACAACCACCATATGGATCCGTTCCCGGGGGAGGATATCCAGATTTTTGAGAGGGACATCCCCGGACAGAACCTCTACGGCTACTCTGAGCAGGCAATCAGTACCGTTCTTCCTCTGGAAACTTGCCAGACAATGAACCGCTCGTGGGGATACCGTGTAACCGATACCACATACAAGAGTGAGGAGTTTCTCATAAAATACCTTGTACAGACAGCGGCCAAAGGTGCCAACCTCCTTTTGAACATAGGTCCTAGACCGGATGGTACTCTTCCCGACAAATCCCTTCAGCGCCTGAAGGCAATTGGCCAGTGGCTGGACAAGTATGGCGAGACCATTTACGGTACAGCCGCCGGTATTGTACCGGAGCAGTCTTGGGGAGTCTCTACCCGTAAAGGGCACAGGAATTTCCTTCATGTATTCAAGGATACCGCTTCCATCTTTGTACCGCTTGAAAATACAGATATAGTGGAGTGCAAGGAGTATATTGGCGGAAAAGAGCTGAAATGCAAGAAAGTGGAAGGAGGTGTGGAGATAATCCTGAACCCCGGCATGGCAAGGGACGGGGGAATTGCCGTTGTGGAGCTTTCATACCCGGCTGTAGATGGCAACGCCCTTGAGGCTTCGGTTGCCGGGTTTCTTGAAAGATATCCAAAGGCAACCCTGCAGGATGTGTACAAGAACAGTTTCCAGGATTATTACGGACCTGCCCATATAATGGCAAGCAGGGATAATGTGATTGCATATCTGCAGAGGGAACTCAAGAAAATGAAACTGGAAAGTGCCCCTGTGGTGGCCCTCCAACCGGCAGCAGAAACAGTATCGGGAGAGGGTTCTGCAGTGGAGGTTCCAGAAAATGGGAAAAAGGGTGCAAAGCATTATTATACTCCATGCGGATGGAGGCACAACTATTATCAGGTAAGTCTGGAAATGATTGCAGACGGGCTTATAAGTGTGGAGGATTTTGCAGATGCATTCCTGGCTGGTGGGGGAGAGGAGCCCCAGGTTACAGATGCCTGGCTTGAGGAGTGGAAACTTATAAAGAAGGCGGTGAAGAGGATTGCCCCAAAGATGGAGGGATTCAGGGAGGATGATGCAAAAATTACCTCTCTTATAAAGGAGGGGAAATATGTGGTGCATCACAGCGGTTCTTTCAACGGAGCCTACAAACCGCATTACAGGATAATGGAGAGAGATATTTTTGAGGCTGTAATATTGCCTTTAATCAAATGATAAACAGACCATTGTTAAAAAAGTGATAAAATTTTAACAAAAATGTATTGTTTAAGATAAAAAAGTATTAACTTTGTATTGCTTTTGAATTAAAAGCCGTTTTATTTCTTGTACTTATTTCTATTAATTTATAAATAGGTTTTTTGTTATTTTGAAAAAGGTTGCCACTGCACTGGCAGCCTTTTTTAATTGTTTGTGGAATTTGTATTATCTTTACAAGAAGAAAACACATAATAATTATCGGGAATATGAAAATAGCAGTACCAACACGCAATAATGTTGTTGATGATCATTTTGGGCACTGTGCCTATTATACAATTTATACAATAGAGGATAACAAGGTAGCGGCAAAAGAGACTATGCCATCACCGGAGGGTTGCGGTTGCAAGTCAAACATTGCACCGGTGCTCCATGATATGGGAGTTGTGCTGATGCTTGCAGGAAATATGGGCGAGGGAGCAAAGAATGTCCTGGGCAGAAACAGCATTGAGGTAATCAGAGGCTGTAGCGGCAGTACAGACGAGCTTGTAGAGGCTTATTTGAGAGGTGAAGTAAAGGATAACGGGGAGATTTGCCACCACCACGAGTGCCATTAATATTTGTGATATGGAGAAAATTAATGTAGAAGAGAGGGTAGAGAGGGCTGTTGCTCTCTTTAAGGAGGGGTACAACTGCTCGCAGAGTGTGGTCGCAGCATATGCAGACATTTACGGCTTTACTGATGAGCAGGCCCTTATGATGTCGGCCTCGTTCGGAGCCGGTATAGGGCGTATGAGGGAGACTTGCGGAGCGGCCTGTGGAATGTTCCTTCTTGCAGGTTTGCAGACAGGATGTACAGACCCTAAGGATGCGGCAGGAAAAGGTGCCAATTATGCGGTAGTGCAGGATCTGGCAGCCAAGTTTGCCCAGATAAACGGCTCAATTGTATGTGCAGAACTGCTTGGCCTGAGGGAGAAAAGCCAGAGCGGCATAGGTTCTCCAACTGCCCCGCAGGAGCGCAATGCGGAATACTACAAGAAACGCCCGTGTGTGGAGATGGTAAGGAGTGCAGCCACACTGTTCGGCGAGTATCTCAACACTCAGGAGTAAAATTGAAAATGGGATTACACACTCTGTAATCCCATTTCTTTTGCTTTCTGTTCCATGAGGGCGTAAGCCTGCTCATAGTTGTTTTCTATGGCCCCTTCAAGGATAGCTTCTTTTACGAATTCCTTGATTATTCCTATTTCCTGGCAAGGAGGGATGCCGTATTTTGTCATGATAAGTTCACCTGTAATAGGGTTCTTGAAGTTCCTTATTGCATCCTTCTCCTCTACCTCCACAAGCTTTTCCCTTACAAGTGCAAAGTTCCGTTTGTGTTTCTGTACCAGTTTGTCGTTTTTGGAGGTGATGTCTGCCTCGCAGAGGGTCATAAGGTCATCTATGTCGTCTGATGCGTCAAAAAGGAGCCTTCGTACGGCAGAGTCTGTAACCTCCTCCTGCACAAGTGCTATTGGACGGAGATGAAGCTGTACCATCTTCTGTACATATTTCATCTTCTCGTTCAAAGGCATTTTCATCTGCTTGAATACACCTGGAACCATCTTTCCACCAATAAAGTCGTGGCTGTGGAATGTCCAGCCTATTCCCTTCTCGTATCTTTTTGTAGAGGGTTTTCCTATATCGTGCAGCAGTGCCGCCCATCTGAGCCACAGGTTGTCTGTATACGGGCATATGTTGTCCAGTACCTGGAGCGTGTGGGCAAAGTTGTCCTTGTGGCCTTTTCCTTCCATATTTTCAACCCCTTTTAGCCTGCTTATCTGTGGAAGGAACTGCTCAAGCAGCCCTGTCTCTTCCAGAAGATAGAAACCTGTAGAGGGTTTCTTTGCCATAAGTATCTTGTTGAGCTCTTCTGCAATCCTCTCGCGTGACAATATGCTCAGGCGCTCCTTGTTGCGCTTTATGCTCTCCAGAGATTCAGGCACAATGGTAAAGCCCAACTGTGTGGCAAAACGGATGGCACGGATCATCCTCAACGGGTCATCCGAGTATGTGGTGTCTGGGTCGAGCGGGGTCCTTATAAGGCCGTTGTGCAAGTCCTCCATACCATTGAAAGGGTCTACCAGTGAGCCGTAGTCTTCTTCCTGAAGGCTGAAAGCCAAAGCATTTATTGTAAAGTCCCTTCTTTGCTGGTCCTCTTCAAGGGTGCCGTCTTCAACTATAGGCTTGCGGGAATCCCTTCTGTATGACTCTCTCCTTGCACCTACAAACTCAATCTCAATCCACTCGGCATCCCTGTGCTCCCTATAGCGGAGCATGGCTGTACCAAAATTCTTGAAAACGGAGAGTTTGCTGCCCACCTTCTTTGCCACGAGTTCTGCCAGTTCTATTCCGCTCCCCTCCACTACAATGTCTATATCCTTGGAGGGCCTTCCAAGGAAACAGTCCCTCACAAAGCCTCCAATAACAAAAGCCCTTACTCCCTGCTCGGCTGCAGCGGCAGATACAATCCTGAATATTTTGTTCTTCAAATGGTCCATATCATTTATAATTGCGGATTCTGGTGGTAGGGGATATCCTGTGCAAATTCATACCTTCCCTGTGATGCATTATAACTGCATATGCATGTCCCGGTGCCGTTGGTAATTACCAGATGGGGTACCTTGAGCAGTGTGTTGTATGAAGCAATCTGCTGCATCACATTATTGCCCAACGTTACATATGGTGCCTTGCACTCTACAATTATCTGCGGTTCAAGATTCCTGTTGAAGACCACAATGTCGCATCTGAGGCTCCTTCTGCCAATTTTGAGGGTGTACTCGCTGGCCATAAGGGTGAGCGGGTAGTTCCTTTGTGTGTTGAGCCAGGTTATGAAATGTTGTCTCACCTCCTCTTCCGGAGTGCGTGCCACGTATTTTTTGCGCAGGGGGTCAAAAACAGTTCCTTCCATCTCTTTCCGTTATTGATGCAAAGATACTGTTTTCACAGGCAATAAAAAATAGATGTTTCTAGTGAATTATACGCGAAATGAGTTCAACAAGCAGATCGCCGTCGGAGGCTCCGCCGGCATTGCCGCTTTTGCTCTTGTAGTCAAACTCCTTTATGAGGGCAATTACAGACATTGTCTTCTTTATTGGAAATACCCTCATTGCAGCTGCATACTCCTTTATCTGCCCTGTTGAGAATACTCCGGCCTTGCGTATTGCATTCTCCATCATTCCTCCGTCCTTGGCGTAGTAGGCGTGGCATTTGAGCAGCCTTGAGAAGAAGAAGAACATTGCCCCCAAAGTGAGCGGGAGAGGGTATTTCTTTGGATTTGCCCCAAAGAATCCGGCTATCTTGTATGCGTTGTCCCAATTCTTGAACACAAGTGATTTTGAGAGCTCGAATGCAGAGAATTCGCGGCTTATCCCAATGTTCTCCTCAATGTCCTTTACGGAAATTTCCTTTTTGTTGTCGGGAAGGCCTTTGAAGAGCTTGTCTGTCTCAAGCACTATCTTGCGCAGTCCGTTGCCGGTATGCTCCGCCATGAGGGTTGCGGCATCCGGTGTGATTGAGTAGCCCTTTTCGGAAATGTAAGTTGTAATCCATTTGGCAACATTCCATTCGCTTATGGCAACAGATTCAAAAACAACCCCTTTGGTTTTGGCCTTCTTGTATGCACCGGTGCGCTTGTCCATGGATTTGCCTGTAAAGGCAAGTACAAGTACCGTTTCAGGAGACGGAGATTCAAAATATGGCTCCAGTACATCAAGTTTTGTGAGGTGCTGGGCCTCCTTTACCACTATCAGTTGCCTGTCTGCAAACATGGGATAGCGGCGGCAATTCTGCACTATGTCTGCTGTTGTGGTATCCTGGGCGTAAACTATTGTCTGGTTGAAATCACGTTCGTGCGGTTGCAGGGCATTTTCCAATATGGCCTCCAGAATTACATCTGAATAGTAAGGTTCTTCTCCCATGAGGATATAGAGCGGGGCAAACCTCCCTGTCTTGATATCCGCCAGGATGGAATTCATCTGTACAAGATTGTCTGAATCTGTCTGCTTGGCCATACCCTGCTGATTAACCTATAATGGATGCAATGTTTGTTACAAACAGCTTTACAGCCATTGCAAGGAGGATTATACCAAAGAATTTCCTGAGTACATATATCACTCCCTTGCCAAAGATTTTTTCAATCCAGCTTAGTTTTGCAAGTACAAGATATACAAAAATCATGTTGAGGATAATGGCTATAATGATGTTTTCTGTGTGGAACTCTGCCCTTAGTGCGAGCAGCGTGGTAAGGGTTCCGGCACCTGCAATGAGGGGGAATATAAGCGGAACTACTGTTGCGCTTCCCTGGGGCCCGTCGTTTTTCATGAGTTCAACTCCAAGGATCATTTCAATTGCCAGTACCAGGATTACGATGGCTCCGGCTACCGCAAAAGATTGTATGTCCACTCCAAAAAGGGAGAGCAGTCCGTCTCCTGCATAAAGGAAAGCAATGAACACTGCAAACGATCCAAGTACGGTTGGAATAGGCTTTATGACATTTCCCTTGTTTTTCAGATCAATAATAATAGGAATTGAACCAGTAATATCTATTATGGCAAAAAGCACCATGAAGGCACTCAAAATCTCTTTTATGCTGAATTCTAAGCTCATAAGTGAAAAATTTTCTTATTTTTTCTTGCAAAGATAAAATATAGTTTTTAACTTTATCACAGAAAACTAACCTAAAAAAATCAAATACAATGAAAGAACTAGTTGAAAAAATTAAAATGGAGATGGAGGCTTTCTGTAAAGATGCTGATGCTCAACTACTTAAAGGTAACAAGGCAGCAGGTACCCGTGCTAGAAAATCTGCCCTTGAGCTTGGTAAAATGATGAAGGAGTTCAGAAAAGTTTCTGTTGAGGCTAGCAAGAACTAATTCGTAAGAGGTTAAAAATAAAAAAGTTGAGGCTGTTTGCAACCTCAACTTTTTTATTTTTACACCATCATGTTGTTACCAGCATTGCGGCAATATTATTCCCATATTGTTTTTGTGGTCCCACAGCCAGAATTTTCCCCCTTCTGCTTTTATGGTTTCCATGGCAGTACGGTTCACTATTTCGTCGCCTCCACTCATGTATCTCAACTCAAGTTCTATGTTTTCCCCCTTTGCTGAAGGAAATTGTGCAAGATGAACGTGAAGCCAGTTTGTCTGGTTGTCGTTCTGTAGCCTTACCTGATGCCGTTTTACATTTACGGATATCTGGCAATCCTGCGGATTGTATTTGAAGAGGAATCCTCCATATCCGAACATCCCTGCCTCTTTTTTGGCCATAAAGTCATTCACATTGGCAATACCCTCCGGTTCCCTGTTCTTGTTGCAGCCCAGGAGTGCCAATGATACAAGGATTGAAATGGCAACCGCTTTACCTGACATTGACTGTTTTTGTAATTTTTTCATAAGTTCCGTCCTTGTAGCCTATTCCTGCTGTAATTTCAATCTCCCCGCTTTCCTGGGGCGTTATGGTGTCATTATCCGATTTCTTGCCGTTTATGTACCAGTATATGTTTATGGCATCATCAGGGAGGTTAAAGACTCTAAGGTCTGTCTCCTTGCCAATTTTGAACATGCCGGGCATGATATGGATATACGGGTAGGGTGATGTTGTTGTTCGGGTGCTGAAATTCTGTAGGGAAGATTTTCCAAATTCCCTGTTGTTGAAAGACCGTACCTCAACATTGTATTCTTTCCCCGGCTCAAGGGCGGGGATGAGGCAACTGCATGTGTCTGTTACCATGTAATGTTCATCTGTCCCATCCTCGCAGCTCCAGGAAACTACCCATTTTAGCATACTCTTTTTTTGCAGTGGTTCTATTCCCCTCCATTCAATGCGTGCATCTTTCTGGTATGGCTTTATATTGAAGTCTACAGCCTGCGGAAGTGTGTCATTGAAGGAGAAATCCAGTATGGTCCTGAAGGTGAGTTTGCCATCTTCAACGGAGATGTTCCTGAATCCAATACCAACTGCGTGTCCGTTCCAGTCCTGCAGCATGGTACTTCCCCTGAAGGAGAGAAGTTCGCTTACATTACTGCTTCCCGGAAAGAATGCGCCTGATACCGGACATCCGTTTCCGGCAGCCGGAAGTACTCTTGCACATTCGTGGCCTGCAAAACTGTTTATGTTGTTGTATTCCCATCTTTTCTTGCTGGTAAGTCCTGCATACGTATTTGAAGATTTGTCTATATGGTAAACTACCATCCCTTTTCCTCCAAGATATTTGTCCCATCCGCGGCCATCCCTGTATTCCACAAGAAAGTATTCACCCTCGGTGGCGGTGCTTATCCTGTATAGTTTTTTTGAGTCCTGCAATGGCTGAATGGCGTATGTGCTGTCGGGAAGAAGTTCTTCAATCTCACCAATGCCAAGGATTTCCCTTTCAATAGAGGTGAAGTAGGGCGGTGTGTTCCCGTTGTTTGAGAAATGTCCCCGGTCCATAAGTGAGAGGGTACCGTAAAGGGCAGGGGAGAGCCCCTCGTTCTCACCGTTGGTGTCATACATGTCGGGAAGGCCAAGATAATGTGCGAATTCGTGGCAGAATGTTCCGGGAGTGGAGATGGTATCTCCTTGTGCACCCTTGAGTTCCGGAGTGCAGGTGTATGAGTGTATCTTCATTTTCCCTGCAGCAATGGGGTTTCCTTCCAGATTCATCTGGTGTGGCCAGATTGCATTTTCACCTCCCCCCTCAGCCTCACTGTACCCGGCATATATGATTGAGATATTCCCGACAATTCCATCCCCGTCCGTATCGCACTCCTGCAGATTGAAATTTTCCTTTATGGAATCGCATGCCATCCTTATCATTACCTCTGCATTGCTGTCGTTGAAGGCGGTCCCCGGTGCCCCGAATTCGGCTGCAGGGTAAGGAAGGGTAATCACATCGGACACCTTGAACTCAAAGGTGCATATGCCCCTGAAATTGGCATTGAGGTAATCTGCAACACTCCCTGTTGCACCGTTGGTGTTATAGCCGGTGCGGTTGAGCATATTGTGGAAAACGGCTTTTGGATTTTCTGCAGTGAACTTTACATCCTCAAACTGTACAAGCAGTACCGGATATATCCGTTTGGTATTTTTTTGTACATTTGCGTACGCCTGCAGGTGGAAGGCAAATGCCAGCCAGGCAAAAAGGAACAGGATATGTCTGAAGCTGCAGTTCATGGGATGATATATATTTTGCTAAGTTATAAATTTTTATTGGCATGAGAAACAGAGTGCGTATATTTTTGGCTTGTATGGCCATTTTATTTCCTGCAATATTTTACGGGCAGGACAGCACTCATGTAATCACTGTACGTGATATTACCCCGCGGCAGAGTTTTCTCCCGAAATTGAAGGGGGAACTTACATTTGCGCCACACTATTCTGTTGAGACAGGTGCGGGAATTCTTTTTTCATACATTACAAAGGCCAATATTTCCGTTGTAGGAGACATTTCAACCCGGGGCCATGCCCTTTTGGGTGTTGTGGGGAGCCATTCCTTTGCAGCAGGCAAGTGGAGTATAAGTTACAAAGGTTATTTTGCAGCATCATCTCTTGATTTCTGGGGTGTAGGGTACGAGAATGCACAGAATGACATTAACCGGGGTATTTATGACAGGAAACGGGGATTTGTGCAGATGGAGGTGCTGAGACATTTTACGCGGCATTTTCATGTAGGGCCATCGGTTTCCTGGGATTGGGCAAGATGGGATAATCTGGAGGATTCCAGGACAAGTGCCCTTGGATATGGTGCTGTTGCTGTGTATGACACGCGAAGTGAAGTTGCTGCACCGCAATCAGGAATATTCTTTAAAGCCAGACAGCGCAATTATGCAGATTTCCTGGGTAAGCCGTTCTACATTTCCCTTATGCAGTTTGATGCATATTGTCCAGTCTGGGATGGTGGCGTAATGGCTTTCGACCTTTATGGTGAATTTGCTTATGGCGACGTGCCGTGGATTATGCTTCCAACCGTTGGAGGTACAGAGCGTATGAGGGGTTACTATAAAGGGCGCTATATGGATAATAATGCTGTATCTGCGCAGGTGGAACTGCGCCAGCATCTGTGGGAGACAATAGGTTGTGCAGTATGGGCTGGAGCTGCAAATGTATGGGGCAGAGCTTCTGCATTTGAAATGAGCCATACACTTCCCAATGCCGGAATGGGCCTGAGGATAAAGATTGCAGGAGGTACTCTTCTCCGTCTTGATTACGGTTTTGGAAAAAACGGGCAGAACGGGTTTGTCTTTGGCCTCAACGAGGCTTTCTAGCCATTTGGCAAAAAGATTTGGTATACTTTTAAGGTTTTTTGTTAATTTTACATCATAAAAGCTATGTAAAATTATATACCAATCATGGATTCAGCTAAAAACTCTTTTGCACAGTTGGAGCTCAATAACGCCAACATGCTTCATAACTACAAGTATTTCAGGTCTAAACTGAAAGATACAACCAAACTGCTTATCCTAATCAAAGCCAACTCTTACGGACATGGTGCCGTTGAATTTGCAACCCAGATGGAGAAAGCCGGAGCAGATTACTTTGGAATAGCACATCCTGTAGAGGGTGTAGAGTTGAGGAAGGGAGGCATAAAGATACCTATCCTTGTCCTGACTGCTGGTACCGACTCCTTTGAGGAGATTGTAGAGCATAACCTTGAGCCTTCACTGCCGACAATTGAGGCTGTACGCAAGTTTGACGAGTTCCTCAAGAGCAAAAATATCACAGGTTACCCTGCACATATCAAGCTTGATACAGGTATGCACAGATTGGGTTTCATGAAAGATGAGCTTCCTGAGCTTCTTGAGTACCTCAAGGACAAACCAAGGATTAAGGTACAGTCTATCTTCTCGCATCTTGCAGCATCAGATGATCCACAGCACGATGAGTTCACTTTAGGCCAGATTGAAATGTACAGGAAACACTCGGGCATGATTGATGCAGTTCTTGATTACAAACCTATCCACCACATCCTCAACTCAGCAGGTATTGAGAGATTCAGCGAGTACCAGATGGATATGGCCCGCCTTGGTATCGGTATCTATGGAATCAGCGCGGTTGACCAGGCATTTGTGAAACCTGCGGCTTCACTTACCTGCAAAATCCTCCAGATCAAGGAGCTTGTTCCTGCAGACGGAACAGTAGGATACGGAAGGCACGGCAAACTTGACACCCCTAAGAAGATAGCAACTTTGCCATTGGGTTATGCAGACGGCCTTAACCGCCACTACAGCAGGGGCAATGCAAAATTCTGCGTAAATGGTGTATTGGTTCCTACAATAGGAAACATCTGTATGGATATGTGTATGATTGACATTACAGGAGTTGATGCCAAAGTTGGTGACAAGGTAACTGTATTCGGTGATAACCCTACCGCAAACGATATGGCAAAACTGCTTGATACAATCCCTTATGAGATTTTCACCTCTGTTGCGCGCCGCGTAACCAGAGTGGTTTACGAGTAAAGTATTGTTTCCATAATAAAAAAGGGCACCTGCGGGTGCCCTTTTCCTTTTCATATGCAGTGTACTATTTTACCAGATTTTCCTTGCCGGTAACATATTCTTTGTAAAGTCCCTGACGCGAAGGTAGGGCAGGCAAGTTGCCCAATCCGTACATTATTATTGCCTGTACAACTGAAGTGTGGTCCATATATTCCGGAATGCTCTTGTTGTAAAGGTCACGTTCTGTATGCCATATCTCGCCATAATTGAAGTTGTATCCCTTAGGATCACCCAAAGTAAGGCTGATGGCAGGGCATCCGTTCATTACAAAGTATGCGTGGTCTGAGCCTCCGGCTGTTTTTGGTACCGGACCTGGCTGTCCCCCGTTTTTCTTTACAACAAACGGGAAATCCGGGTTAACGCCGTTTATAGGGGCACATACTTTTACGTAGTCGTCATACATTGCAGGTGGAACAGTTATTCCAAGCGGAACAAGCGGACCTCCGTCCCTGTTGAAGTAGTTTGCAATCTTGTTCAAATCTACACATTTGGATTCCACAAAATGTTTGCTGCCCCACAATCCGAACTCCTCTGCTGCCCAAACGCAGAACAGAAGGGTCCTTTTTGGTTTTGCTCCCGATAGTGCCAGCATTCTTGCACTCTCCATGGCAGGTGCAACGCCAACACCGCAGTCTACACCGCCGGTTGCAACATCAAATGCATCCAGGTGGCCTCCGCAAAGTACATATTCGTCGGGATACTCGGTTCCCTTCATCACTCCAATTATGTTATGGAATTTTACCGGTCCCATCTTGAAATGGTTCCTGATGTCAAACTCCAGCTGGAAATACTCCCTTCTGTCTACCATTTTTGAAATTTCCTTGTACTGGTCCTCATTTAATTTGATGTCGGGAATGGTTGGAAGTGTCTCCCATGTCATTTTCATGCAGTTCTTTCTGTCGTACAAAGCTCTGATTGGAACGGATGACGACTGGATTATGCCAAGGATACCGGCATCTACCATCTCCCTGTAGAACAATGCAGGGGTATATTTCATCTCCTTGAGTTTTTTTGGCTCAGGTGCAGGCTGTCCTTTCTTTGTTTTTGGAGGGTTGTTCCTCAAGTTCCTGTTGTACTCCCTTATCTCGCGGTTCTCCTGCTCGATCTTTACATTTTCTGCAATCATCTTTGCCCTGAGGCTGTCGCCCTCTGCAGAGTAATCTATCGGCCAACCGCTGTTCTCGCCTCCGATAAGTACCCAGGCACCTTTAAGGGTTCCTTTCATCCTCTCAAACTCGGCCATTGTCTTTGGCTCCTTTACAACGTGTCCCCTCTGAACACCTTTGGTGCCGGCAGTATATGAAGGGGTGGCAAAATGCAATGTTGCACCGCTTCCGCCAAGCATCCTTCCGAACCACGGGCCGCGGTTGAATCCTACAGGCATTGCATCCACCTCCTGGCGCCATACCTCAAGGCCCCATTGCCTGAACATATATTCTACCCAGTCAGATGCATTTTCATAAGCATCCGAACCTACAAGACGGCCACCGAATCTGTTTGAAAGGATATCCAGATGGTCCATTGTACGGTTGTCTGTCTTACCCATCTCAATAACTTTCTCAATTACAGGATCGCTGTTTTGTGCCTGCAATGATGCGGAAAACAAAATACAAAGAGCAAGAACTCCTGCTGAAAAATTAAAATAGCGTTTCATATAGTATTGTTTTAGTTATTTCTTTTCCCTGCGGCAGTACAAATGTATTGATACGCCAATTCCTACTGAAGCCAGAATGCATACAACAACAATGTTGCTGTTGAATATGGCCATTCCCACTGCCAAAGTGAGCCATAAAGTTAGCAAAATTCTTTTCAGCTGGTGTGCAGGTATTCCATTTCTTGAAAAATATGAATGGACAAAAGGTCCCATATATTTGTTGCGCAATATCATTTTTACACCGCTGCGGCTCGAGCGCATATACAGGAATATGGCCAGCAGCAGCCATGGCGTAGTGGGGAGTACAGGGAGAAAGACTCCAATGAACCCCATTGCCACACAAAATGATGCCGCTGATATATATAGATATTTTCCCATTTTTTTATTATATTCGCAAAGATAAACCTAAATTTAAAAAGTTATGCTTTGTTCTACACTTCTTCATTTTTCCATAGCTTCGCTTGTTGATGCAATATCAGGTGCGCTATGGGGATGGCCAACAATCATTCTACTTTTTGGAACGCATATTTTCCTTACCGTTGTACTCAAGTTCCCGCAAAGGAAAATCTTCAAAGGAATCAAGCTTTCATTTACAAGAGACAGTGGCGCATCCGGAGACGTGAGCCAGTTTGGTGCACTTGCCACCTCCTTGGCAGCAACAATTGGAACGGGCAACATTGTAGGAGTGGCAACTGCCATTACCCTTGGCGGTCCGGGAGCGGTACTATGGTGCTGGATGGCAGGTTTCTTTGGTATAGCAACCAAATATGGAGAGGGACTCCTTGCAATAAAATACAGGGTGAAAACTCCCGACGGAACAATGATTGGCGGCCCAATGTATGCCCTTGAGAGAGGGTTGAAGATGAAGTGGCTGGCGGTACTGTTCTGTGTGTTTACTGCCATAGCAGCTTTCGGTATAGGCAATTCGGTACAGTCAAATGCAATTGCATCACTGCTTGCACAACCCGGGCTTCTCGGTGAGTCATATACCGGCATCTCAACACAGTTGACAGGCCTTGTCGTTTCAGCTCTTGTAGCACTGGTAATTATTTTTGGAGTAAAAGCCATAGCAAAAGTTTGTGAGGCACTGGTGCCGTTTATGGCAATATTCTATGTAGTGGGTTGCCTTATAATCCTTGTAATCAACTGGGAATATCTTGGTGATGCGTTGAGACTCATAGTGGATTCTGCATTCTCCCCTCAGGCAGCGGGAGGAGGATTCGTGGGGAGTACGGTAATGATGGCGGCAAGGTTCGGTATTGCAAGGGGATTGTTCTCAAATGAATCGGGCTTGGGTTCAGCCCCTATAGTTGCGGCAGCAGCACAGACACGCAATCCGGTAAGGCAGGCATTGGTTTCTTCAACTGCAACCTTCTGGGATACCGTTGTGGTATGTGCCCTTACAGGACTTGTGATAGTGAGCAGCATTATAGCATATCCCCATATAAGTGTAAATGACGGTGCCCAGCTTACACATCTTGCATTTGCGGAGATTCCGTATGTAGGTACTCCGGTGCTTGTTATAGGATTGATTACATTTACTTTCTCAACCATTCTTGGATGGAGCTATTATGGTGAGAAGGCTATCCAGTATATAGCCGGCAGAAAGACCATTTACGTATTCAGGGCATTATGGATTGTGGCTGCATATTTGGGAGCAAACCTTGACCTTGCCCTTGTATGGAGCCTTGCAGACTGCGCCAATGCACTCATGGCATTCCCTAACCTTATCTCACTGTTGCTGTTGAGCGGTGTGATAATAAAGGAGACAAACAAATACCTCTGGAAAAACAGGCTTGATGAAGACTCCCACGAGGAACCGCCTGTAGTGGAGGATTAAAGACATAAAAAATGCGGCTCCCCCCACACTGATGAGAGCCGCATTTTTTGTACCAGTCCAATTAATTAGAATTCAAGTAAATACTGCTTGATTGTTGAATCGTATCTTAAACAAACGACAGCAGTTTTATTGTCCCTAAAAAATACATCTATTGGATCTTGAAGTAATGTCTTGTAAGTATATAATATCGTTTGCTCCTCCTGGACCATAAACTGTAACATCAGCCAAAACAGCACCCTTGCCCAAAAGAGAATTATTTTCTCCTAATTTTTCATTTACAGATCCATTGAAAATGACAACTGCAGAGTAACCTTTCAGAATTAGATCATTCCCATTATCATCTTTCATACCAGTATTATATGTTATTCCTTCATGCCAGTGCCATTCATAATTACTATTATCGTCTTTTTTATAGTAAAACCAATCCCTTCCATCCAAATCCACAAACTTCACTGGATTATTCACACAGTAATTATACTGGCTCCAGCTGTAATACTTCTCACTCAACGGATCTTGCACCGTCCACCTTCCAATTGCCGGGTCATACATCCTTGCCCCATAGTCCAACAAACCAAGGTTGCCGATTGTTTGCTCTTCCTTTCCGTTGAACTTGTGGCGGTTGGCGGTTGTCTGCAGGTATGTCTGCCCGTAGGAGTGCCTTCCTCCAAACGGATAGTAGG
>JAEIGA010006627.1_pt1 | contig 17641 bp, 13 predicted proteins | sample 9270691 | NCBI WGS metagenome assembly JAEIGA01 (sample SAMN17057246, study PRJNA624740) | gut metagenome | biome: biome; isolation source: fecal sample | host: Bos grunniens | place: China: Xizang | collected 2019 | reverse complement strand
GTTTCGATATCCAGCAGTCTTGGAACTCTGTAGGTGTTCTTCCTAACACTGCAATTTCTGATGACAACGCTAACGGTTCAGTTGAGATGCTCGTTGTTAACGTAGCGAAATAATTGACCTGATTTGATGTACTGCCGCCTGACCGCGGCAGTATGTCCCATAATACTAACACACAAATGAAGGCACTTATTCTATTCCTGACAGCTGCAGTACTTTCTTTTGCTGCATGCGATCCTATCCAGTCAACTGAGAAGACAGAATATGACGGACTTACTCACATCCAGCTTACAGAATCAGAAGAGGCATTCCCTAATCCTGAGCGTGGATTCTACAATGTGAAGGATTTTCATTCTGCTACAGATTCCCCTATCACAGCATCATCAATCGAGACTCAGAGAACTCTCAACCGCACCATCGTATATAACGGATACTATCCAAAGGATTATATGAACGGTGATATTGGAGAGGAATTCCTTCAGTTGATGAGAACCAATATGCAGGTCCTCAGGGAGAACGGTTCCAAGTGCGTCCTCCGTATCGCATACTCGGACAGCGAGGCTGAAAAGCCATGGGATCCTACTCTTGAGATCGTTCTTCGTCACATCGAGAACCTCAAGCCTGTTCTTCAGGAATATGCAGACGTTATCCTTACATTTCAGGCCGGCTTCGTAGGTGTCTGGGGTGAGTGGTATTACACAGAAAATTTCGTATTCAGCCCTAAGACTCCTGAGGATCATAAACTCCGCAAACAGGTTACCGATGCAATGCTTGCTGCACTTCCTGCAGAAAGAACAATTTCTCTCCGTACGCCAATGTTCAAGAGAATGATGTATGCAGAAAGCTATACAGACACTTTGACAGTTGAGACAGCGTACAATGGCAGTCCGCGTGCACGCATCAGCGGATTCAATGACTGCTTCGGTGCATCTCAGAACGACCAGGGTACATTCAGCGGCGGAGAATCACGCGAGTTCTGGAAGAAGGATTCGAGATATACCCTCATGGGTGGTGAGACCTGCGCAATTTCACAGTACTGCAAGTGCGAGGCTTCACTCCAGGACATGAAGGATTACCACTGGACTTACCTCAACAGCATGTATAACGGAAAGGTACTCGGACGTTGGAGAGCAGACGGATGTATGGATGAGATCGAGCGTCGTCTCGGTTATAGACTTGCTCTTTCTGATATATATCACACACCTGCGGCAGTTGCAGGAGAGGAGTTCAAGGTTGCTCTCAAGCTTCAGAATACAGGTTTTGCAGCTCCTATGAATCCGCGTGCAGTTGAGTTCGTACTCGTGGACGGCAAGGGTAAGAAGACCGTGATCGAATGCAAGGATATCGATCCACGTTATTGGTTCGCAGGAGAGACCGTGACATTGGAAAAGTCAATCAAGATTCCTGCAGATGCAACAGGCGCCTGCACACTCTATCTTAACCTTCCTGACCCTCAGCCAACTCTACACGATCACCCACGCTTCGCCATCCGTCTTGCAAACGACAATGTCTGGGATGAAGCGACAGGATACAACAAGCTTGTGGAATTCACATTGTAAATGGATATAACCCGTAATATTATCATTTGTCTGGCATGCCTGCTGATGGGGGATTCCCGTGGGTGAGTCAGACAATGATGATTTTTAGATGACCAATAATTTTCAATACACATAACTAAACTACTGATTATGAAACGACTACTAACATCTGCATTGGCATGCCTGGCATTTCTGGCAGCCTGCAACGACCCAGTTGAACCGACACCAGTACCAGATGTGAATCCAGAATCTGTCTATACTTGTATGCTTCCGGTTGTGGAAAACGGAAAGGCAGCATGGGTACCAGGTGATAAACTTCTTATTCACGGAGGAAGTTCCGATAATCAGAAGATTATCACACTTACAGCAGAAGATATCGTGGCAGATACACTCTGTAAGGTAAGCGTGGACGGAGTTACTCCTTATGGCGACAAGGGCGCCGGTGTAAAGTACTTTGTGGCTTATCCAGCTGACAATGTAAAGAACGAGGGCGAGTGTAAGGATATCAATACCTTCATCAACACCAACAGCCTTTTGATGAGCGGCTATGATATTGAGGATAAGACATTCTTTTTGAGGTATATCGTAGGAGGTCTTTCGTTCACTGTGAAAGGTGATTATGATGCATACGAACTGGAAGGAAACTATGGTGAGATTGTAGGATATGAAACTGTAACTTATCGTCTCAACAGCAAGATCAACCTTCCGGGAATGAATGATAATGGTGGATTGACCAAGATTTCAGGTTCACTCGCAGCTGATGGAACCACTGTAAATACCATCTATTTCCCATATAAGCAGCCAAATTTTGCTGATGGATATAAGCTCTATATGTGCAAAGGTGGAAAGCGCGTGAAGGTGCTCGATACAACAGGCGAAATCGGTATTCCTCGTGATGAGATCCTTACTATCGGCGATATCACTTCCCAGCTTACCGACATCAAGGTACAGGAACCCGAGGCTCCGGAGGTACTTCCTGATTACAGCCATCTTTCACATATCTCTTTCACTGAGACAGATGAGCTCTTCCCTAATCCTGAGAGAGGGTTCTATTTCACTCAGAGCTTCAAATCTGCTGGAGCATCTCTTCTTTCAGCCAGCAAGATCGAGTCTCAGAGACTTCAGAACAGAACAATCTGTTATCTTGGATTCTATCCTAAGAAATATATGAACGGTCATATCGATGAGGATTTCCTCCAGATGGTCCGTAACAATATGCAGGTTCTTCGTGAGAACGGTGCAAAGTGTATCATGCGTTTTGCATATTCGGACAGCGAGAACGAGAAGCCTTGGGATCCGACTCCAGAGGTCGTTCAGATGCATATCTCTGATATCAAGCCTATCCTCCAGGAATACGGAGATGTAATCATGTGTCTCCAGGCTGGATTCGTCGGAGTATGGGGTGAGTGGTACTATACCGAGAACTTCGAGTTCACCCCAGACACTCCTGAGGAGCATGTCCTCCGCAAGCAGGTTGTAGAAGCAATGCTTGACGCTCTTCCTGCAGACCGTTCAGTAGGTCTGCGTACACCTATGTTCAAGAGAAACATGTATGCGAACGGATATCGTGACACCCTCACTCTTGCAACTGCATACGATGGTTCTGCCAAGGCCCGTCTCAGCGGTTTCAACGACTGCTTCGGAGCTTCGAGCTCAGATCAGGGTACATTCGACAATGATGCAACCCGCGAATATTGGAAGAAGGACACAAGATACACTCTCATGGGTGGTGAAACCTGTGCAGTGTCACAGTATTGCGAATGTCCTGTGACTCAGAAGGATCTTGAGGACTTCCACTGGACATATCTCAATATCGAATATAACCGTCAGGTTCACAATGTATGGAAGAACGGAGGTTGCTGGGATGAGATTGAGCGTCGTCTCGGATACAGACTTGCAATCACTGATGCATACCATTCTGAATTTGCTGCAGGCAAGGATGCCACTGTCGCTATCCAGATCAAGAACTCAGGATATGCTGCACCGATGAACGGTCGTGGTTATGAGCTTGTCCTTGTGGACGGAAACGGCAAGAAGACTGTCTATGCATTCGATGATGTCGATCCACGCTACTGGTTTGCAAACAGAACCGTAAATGTCGAGAAGGTCATCACAATCCCTGCTGATGCAGCTGGCACATGCACATTGTACCTCAACCTTCCTGACCCTAAGCCGACACTCCATGACAACCCTCGTTTCTCAATCCGTCTTGCAAACGAGAATGTGTGGGAGGATGCTACAGGTTATAACAAGATCACAGAATTCACACTTTAAGAAATATGAGACCTATTATTGCAACTGCCATCGCAAGTTTTGCGCTTCTGGCAACATCATGCATCGAGCAGACTCCGATCGAGCCTGACGTTGACAACTCTGACAAGTACGCGTGTGCACTCCCTGCTACAGAGGGAGTCGGCAAGGCTGCCTGGCTGCCTGGAGACCAGCTCATCATTCATGGCGAGACGACTGCAGACCAGAAGACTGTCATTCTTGCTCCGGAGGATATCTCTGCTGATGGAAAGATATGCTATGTAAGCGTTGACGGAGTTGCACCGTTTGAACAGAAAAACATCAAGTCGAAATACTACATCGCTTATCCTGCGGAGCTTGTGAACAATCCAAGCCAGTGTAAGGAATCGACTACATTCTCAACATCAAACGGCCTGCTTATGGCAGGATATGATAAGGGCACAGAATTCATTATGGAATCACTTACCGGTGGCTTTACATTCACCGCCACCGGTGATTTCGATTCATATAAGTTCACCGGAAACAACGAAGAAAGCGTAGGTTATACAAGCCTGAGTGCAAAGATCACCCCATCTGCAAAGCTCTATGCTGATAAGAAGGGTGCAGCAGTCAAGGAACTCTCAGGAGGGGTCGTGGCTGATGGAAAGACTGTCAATGCAATCTGTTCTCCTGACCTGATGTCATTTGCTGACGGATTTATGCTTGTGCTCTACAAAGGCGAGACTCCGGTGAAATTCTTCTACACAGAGGAGGTCTATGAAATAGCACGCAAGAAGTTTGTGGATCTTGGTGACATCACATCGAAACTTTCTGACTACAAGCAGCCTGCAGCCGGAAGCCATGTTTCTTCTATTCCTACATCAGGCGCTGAGAATCTCAGTGCTGCAGAAACAGCAAACTGCTATGTCGTTACAAAACCTGGCGTATATACTTTCAAGGCTACAAAGGGAACAAGTGCTGATGCACTTCCATCATCGATCGGTTCTGTGGAAATCCTTTGGGAGACATGGAACAATGCTCAGGATGTAACTGCCAACAGCGTGATTTCTGCTGTTGATTTCGAGAAGGATCAGGTTTACTTCCGCGTTGCAGAGGGTTATCATCCTGGAAATGCTGTCATCGCCGCAAGAAATGACATGGGAGCAATCATGTGGAGCTGGCATATCTGGGTTCCGGAAACTGAGATCACAACCAACCTCTATACGCTTTCACGACGCGAGACCATGGACAGAAACCTTGGTGCTCTTGTTGCAGCAACTGCAGAAGGTGCTGTTCCTGAGGCATTGGGTATGTTCTATCAGTGGGGTCGTAAGGATCCGTTCGTGGGAGTGGGAGACTTCGCCACTAAGGAGGCTGCCAAGGTTGCCGGCGAAAAGATGTCACTTTACGGCGGTCAGATGAGCACAGCCAAGACAACAAAGAACCCTACAGTATTCGCAGACTTCGAAGGAAACTGGAATTCATCACCTTCAGGTAACCTCTGGGGCAGCAGCAAGGGTGTATATGACCCATGTCCTCCAGGATACCGTATTCCATATCGTTCAGAGTATCTTCCATTCACAAATTCACCAGCTGAAATCCAGGGTTGGGCATATATGACTGATAAATATATGTTCTCATTGGGTAATCCTTTGACTTATTATCCTCTTGGAGGATATATCACATGCGAGGGTGAATATGCATATGTCGGTGAAGGAACGCGTGTATGGTCGTCAAGAACTCACGATACAGCTTCAAAGGCATATAACTTCCGCATCAGCCCTGACGGAGATGGCGCAAGCTACGGAAACTCAGGCAAGGAAAAGGCAAACGGTTATGCTGTACGATGCGTTGTGTACAACTCCACTCCGTTTGAGAATGCACCTGATACCCCTGTAAAGGGAGCGCAGACAATGTATACTGCAGATATGAAGGAACTTTCAGGTCTTTGTCTCAGTCTTGATAAAACATTCCTTTGGGGTGTTGGTGACCAGGGTGAAATCGTCAAGCTCAGCTTCGATGGAAAGGTTGAGACTGTGATCAAACGCTCTCTTGATATGGAGTCTGTGACCATCGACCCTGAAACAGGAGACCTCTACCTCGGTTGTGAGCCTGACGTCGTTGTCAAGTTCCTCGCACCGGAGTATACTAAATATGAGACTATGTTCAGAATTGCTGATGCCAAGGATTATGGCAACAGCGGCGTCGAGGGTATATCATGGTATAAGGACGGAATGATTCTCGTCGGAACTCAGACCGGTGCAAATCTTTGGGCATGCAAGCTTGATGGTACTATTGTATGGAAAAGAAGTATGCGTACAGTGGCTATCGGTCAGCTTGAGATTGCAGACATTCACTATGATCCTGTCAAAGACCAGATCTGGATCATCGATTCCGAGACTCAGTCAATCTATCTTTTCAATGGTGAGGCAACCGAGCATCTCGCAACTTACAAGGTTAGCTTTGGTGGAAACTGTGAGTCTGTACACGTTGACTATGGTAACAACTGCGTATGGATCGCTGATGACACTGAACCTTCAAGACTCTTCAAGATCGATTATACTTTCTAAACTAAAACAATATGAGACTTTTTTACACTCTAATAATTGCCCTGGCGTCTATGGCGTGCACTCCACCGACACCAGATGTGACTCCAGAGCCTGATCAGAAGGATACAACTGTGGTTGAACAGCCTGTCGAAAAACCTGACGAAAAGCCAGAACCACCAAAACCAAGCATCGAGCCTGTTGAGGACGAGGTTGTCGAGGATGGTATCGATGAGAACGCATACAATCATTTTGAGCGTGTTGCTCTCCAGAGCGAGATCCAGAACGTTCAGCCTATGACCGGTATTGTGCTTTGGTCTGACAATGACAGATCAAACTCAAAGAAGGAATATATCCAGCTTGAGTTTGCATATATGCTTTATAATGAAGTGTGCAAGGAAAAGGACGTATATGACTGGACTCCTATGGATCAGCTTCTTGAGGAAGTTGCTTCACGTGGTCACCAGCTTGTTGTGCGTTTCCGCTACACATATGTGGGCAAGCAGTGCTCTGTTCCTGATTACATCAAGGCATGGCCTGGCTATGAGGAGACTGTAGGAAAGAGTGAAGGCCGCACAACTTATTTCCCTGACTGGCGCTGTGAGGAACTTCAGAGATTCCACCTGGATTTCCACAAGAGATTTGCTGAGAGATATGACAACGACCCACGCCTTGCATTCGTACAGACTGGTTTCGGTCTCTGGGCAGAGTACCATATCTACGACGGACCTTGCAAGATCGGAACAACCTTCCCTTCAAAAGAGTTCCAGGCAACCTTCTTCAAGGAGATGGAGACTTATTTCAAGAATACTACATGGAGCATCTCGATTGATGCAGCAGATTCTTTCTACTCTCCGCTCAAGGCTCAGCCTGAACTTCTCGACCTTCGTTTCGGAAATTTCGATGACTCCTTCATGCACGAGGACCACGGCGATTATAACCGTGACTGCTGGATCTTCTTCGGTCTTGACAGATATAAGAAGGCACCTTGTGGAGGTGAGTTCAGCTACTATACCCATGATGACCAGAAACATTGCCTCGATAAGGAGGGTATGTACGGCCGTCTGTTTGAAAACGAGGTCAAGAGATACCATATGACATATATCAACGGTAACGACCAGCCTCAGTATCAGTCTATGGACAGAATCAAGGAGGCTTCAATGGCAATGGGATATAAGTATGAGATCCTTGACTACCGCGTAAACGGTGACGAGGCTGCAGTGCTCATCAAGAATATCGGTGTTGCACCAATCTATCGCGATGCTTATGTTGCAGTAGGTGGTGTGAAGGGCGAATATTCATTGGCTGGCCTTATGCCGGGCTGGAGACAGTGGATCGTGATCAAGGGTGCCGGAGTGTCAGCTGATGCAAAGCCTGAGATCGTATGCGACCACCTTGTTCCTGGTCAGAAGATTGAATATAAGGCAGATGTCAAGTAAATGAAAAGACTGTTATACATATTTTCATTGATTTCTGTCATCAGTTGCACTTCTGTTCAGAAGGATTATTCTGAATTTGACCGTGTACCTTTGCAGAGCGAGATCACAGGCATCCAGCCGATGACAGGAATCGTGCTCTGGCACACCAATGACAAGTGTGTCACAGAGCCGGACAAGCTTCAGCTTGAGTTTGCATATCTTCTTTATAGTGATGTGTGCAAGGAAAAGGGAGTCTATGACTGGAGTTCTCTGGACAGCCTTCTCAATGCTGTTGCAGCACGTGGCCACCAGCTGGTGATACGTTATCGCTACACATATGTCGGCCAGCCTTGTGCCGTTCCTGAATATATCAAGGCATGGCCTGGATATGAGGAGACAATCGGAAAGAGTGAAGGCCGTGACACCGGCTTCCCAGACTGGAGATGTGAGGAACTTCAGAGATTCAACCTTGAATTCTACCAGAAACTCGCAGAACGTTATGACAATGATCCGCGTCTCGCCTTTGTTCAGACAGGCTTCGGTCTTTGGGCTGAATACCATATCTATGACGGACCGAGAATCATAGGCCAGACTTTCCCGTCACACGAATATCAGGAGGTTTTCTTCAAGGAGCTGGATAAATATTTCAAGAACGGAACATGGAGTATTTCAAAGGACTCCGCTCCTGAGCTTTATTCTCCGTTCGAGGCGAAACCGGAGCTTCTCGATCTCAGATTCGGTATTTTTGATGATTCGTTCATGCACGAGACTCATCATCTGTACAACCGTGAGTGCCTGCTTTTCTTTGGCGACGACAGATACAAGACTGCTCCATACGGCGGAGAGTTCAGCTACTATAAAAGATACGACCAGCAGCACACTCTCGATGTGGAGGGTATGTATGGCCGCACTTTCGAAGATGAGGTTGCAAAGTATCACATGACATATATCAACGGCAACGATCAGCCTCGCTACCAGACAATGGAACGCATCAAGGAGGCTTCGATGTCCATGGGATATAAGTTCGAAATCAAGGACTTCCGCATCAAGGGAAGAAAGGCTGCCGTGCTGATTGCAAATATAGGAGTAGCTCCAATTTACAGGGATGCATATGTGGCTGTCGGCAAGGCGAAGGGTGAATACTCATTGAAGAACTTGATGCCTGGAGAAGAGGTCTGGGTGGAAATGAAGGGTAACGGCGTATCTGCCAAGGCTGTTCCACAGATCGTGTGTGAACATCTGGTGGAGGGCCAGAAGATTGAATATAAGGCAGATGTCAAGTAGAATACCAAAGAATTGGTTAGTGTGGATTACGGCTGGTATTGTTGCCGTATGTTCCTGCGCTGATAAGGCGCAGGAACTTTCCACGTATTGGAATGGCCACGATTTCAGTTCGTTGGACGGATTCAGTGATATAACGGAAGCAGAGGATAAGTTCGACGGATATATCGATCTGCTGAGCAAGGTTCCGCATAAGGTGGCGGTGGAGAATATGAGGGCATTCCTTGATTCGGCCGCGCAGAATACAGTTGCCTACATGGTGTGGACAGGATGGTTCGAGCCTTATTTCCATGCAAGCATATCACCTTATAAGAATGATGAGATGTTTGTTGCGTGGCTTGATAAAGTTCTGGAAGATAACGTGATTGATGACGGAGGAATGATCGAGCATCTTCAACAGATGAGAAGAGTTATGGAAAAGAATCAGGTCGGCTCAACTCTGGAGGATGTCTGTCTTCGTGATTGCAATGGTGAAGAATTTATGCTCTCGGAAATCATCGAGAAGAAGTCAATGATACTTCTGGTTGACGCCAACTGCCCGTCTTGCTTGAGCAGCCTTGAGGAGAATGTGAATGAATATAAGGATGCCAACCTGATAGCTGTGCTTGTGGAGGGTGGTTCATATCATATTCAGAATATCAGAAGTCAGATTTCAGAAGATATTATTGAAAAATGGACGCTTGTCTGTGCATCAAAGAGCAGGCTGGATGAGGCTGTATTTGATACTTCCAATCTGCCAACTCGACTTTTGGTGTCTGCAGATAGAGAAATAATCAAGTCATATCATTAAAACTAAATCGACAAGAAAATCTTTGTTAGTATGAAAAGAATATTGTTTGTAGCAGCATTTGTAGTCTGTGGTCTTGTTTCGGCCATGGCCCAGACTCAGGATCCGGATTCGAGGGACAAATCGCGTTATGCGGTTACAAATTTTGAAAACGACGACCTCTACACGGCTGTCCAGATTCACGAACCGGTATCAGTGAAGGAACCTGGCGGAAAGAAGGTGAAGAACATCATCTTCATGATTGGTGACGGAATGGGTCTTGAGCAGCTGAGTACTGCCTGGATCGTGAACGACCGCCACCTCAATATCACAGACAATTTCTCAAATATCGGTATTCAGTGGACATATTCTGCAAGCAAGCTTGTGACTGACTCTGCTGCAGCCGGTACTGCACTTGCCACAGGTTCAAAGACAAGAAACGGAGCAATTGCAGTCAATACTGACAACGAGGTTCTTGAGACTTTATCGGAGTATGCGAAATCAAAGGGCAAAAAGACAGGAACATCTGTCGTGTGCCGTGTGTGTGACGCAACTCCAGCAGTGTTCTCGACTCATGCTCCGAACCGAGACAGCCTCTATAACATTATGGCTCAGTTCGTTGACAGTAAGCTCGACTTCCTCTTCGGCGGTGGCTTGAAATGGTGGGAGGACAGACCTGACGGCCGTAACCTTACTGCTGAGGCAGAGGCTAAGGGATATACTTTCGTTAAGGATATCGAGAGCCTCAAGGCTGTTGAAAACGGCCCTGTGATTGCTCTTACAGCATATAAGGAACTCCCTCCTGCACTTGACCGAGGCACAGAACATCAGGAGTCTGTGAAGAAGGCTCTTGAGCTACTTGACAACAAGAACGGATTCTTCCTTATGATCGAAGGCTCATGCATCGATGACTGGTGCCATGCGAATAAGGTTGGATATGCCGTTGAGGAGATCCTTGATTTTGACCGCACAGTCGGAACAGTCCTCGAGTGGGCAGCTCAGGATGGAGAGACTCTTGTCATTGTGACTGCAGACCATTCGACAGGTGCCATGACACTCTGCGGCGGAAAGGTTGCCGAGCAGAGCGTTGCAGTGAACTTTGCAAACACCGGCCACAATGGTGTGGCTCTCCCTGTATATGCGTGGGGACCTCACGCTGAGGATTTCGTAGGTATCTATGAAAATGCTGAGCTTTCTCAGAAGATCAAGGCTCTTATCAAATAAGGAACTAAGTAATTTTAACATATAAATTTATGACACTGATCAAATCAATTTCAGGTATCCGCGGAACAATCGGCGGTGCTCCAGGTGAGGGACTTTCTCCACTTGATGTTGTAAAATTCACTTATGCTTACTGCGAGAAGATGCGTGAGCGTCGTCCAAAGCCAGCTGATGAGCGCTACAAGGTTGTAGTCGGAAAGGATGCCCGTCTTTCTGGTGATATGGTTGAGCAGCTCGTTTGCGGAACTCTCATCGCTTGCGGTGTGGACGTAGTAAAGGCTGGTCTTTGCTCAACTCCTACCACAGAGATGGCGGTTGTGTTCGAGCAGGCTGACGGAGGTATCATCCTCACAGCTTCTCACAACCCTAAGCAGTGGAACGCCCTCAAGCTTCTCAACGAAAAGGGTGAGTTCCTCAATGCTGCCGAGGGTGCGGCAGTTCTTGCTTGCGCAGAGGCTGAGGATTTCAACTTCGCACAGGTTGATGACCTTGGTGTGATCGAGGAAAGAGACTTCACTGATGCTCACCTCGATGCAGTTCTTGCACTTCCTACAGTTGACGTTGAGGCTATCCGCGCAGCTGGTTTCAAGGTTGCCCTTGATGCAGTGAACTCAGTTGGTGGTATCATCATGCCACGTCTTCTTGAGAGACTCGGTGTTGAGTGTGTTTGCGTGAACTGCGAGCCTACCGGCCAGTTCGCTCACAACCCTGAGCCACTTCCATCTAACCTCGTTGAGCTTTGCGAAACTGTGGTTGCAAGCGGTGCTGATTTCGGTATTTCAGTTGACCCTGACGTTGACCGTCTTGCTCTCATCTGCGAGGATGGCAAGCCATTCGGTGAGGAATATACTCTCGTAAGTGTTGCTGACTATCTTCTTTCAAGAGCATATAACGAAGCACTTGAGACTGGCAAGTCTCTTGATGAGGTGACAGCTCCATATAGAATGGCAACTTCATCTAACCTTTCTTCTTCACGTGCACTTCGCGACGTGACAGAGCAGTATGGTGGCGAGTATAGCGCAGCAGCTGTGGGTGAGGTCAATGTAGTGACAAAGATGAGAGAAGTCGGCGCTATCATCGGTGGCGAGGGTAACGGAGGCGTTATCTACCCTGCACTCCACGCTGGTCGTGACGCTATGGTGGGTGTAGCTCTCTTCCTTACTAACCTTGCATATAAGAAGATGAAGGTGTCTGAGCTTCTCAAGACATATCCTCAGTATGTGATTTCAAAGAACAAGATCGAGCTTTCTGACAGCGCTCTCATTGACAAGATCCTTGACGAGATCAAGAAGGTATATGCTGCAGAGGATATCAACACTATCGACGGTGTGAAGATCTCTTTCGAGTCACGCAGAGAGTGGGTACACCTCCGCCGCTCGAATACTGAGCCGATCATCCGCATCTACTCTGAGGCTGCTACAAAAGAGGCTGCTGATGCACTCGGACAGCAGATCATCGACATTGCCAATAAGATCATCGGATAATTGACAATTTGTATATAAATTTGTCATCCCAAACTTTATTGAGAGATTAAATAACAGAATATGAAACCAACACTTTTAGTTTTGGCTGCCGGTATGGGTAGCCGTTACGGTGGACTCAAGCAGCTTGACACTCTTGGTCCTTCAGGCGAGACAATCATTGACTACTCGATCTATGATGCAATTCAGGCTGGATTCGGTAAGGTGGTATATATCGTTCGCGAGTACTTCCTCGATGACATGATCAAGGCTGTACACGAGAAGTATGGCAATATGAAGTGCCTCGACGGTACTCCGCTTCAGTTCGACTTCGTATGCCAGGAGCTCGACAAGATCCCTGCAGGATACGAGGTTAGTCCTGAGAGAGAGAAGCCTTGGGGAACTGCACATGCTCTTCTCATGGCTAAGGACGTGATCAAGGAGCCTTTTGCAGTCATCAACGGTGACGACTACTACGGAAAGGATTCATTCAAGATCCTCGGTGAGTGGCTTAAGAACCATGAGAATACAACTGGAGAGTATGCTCTCGTAGGTTTCGAGCTCGAGAACACACTTTCAGAGTCAGGTTCAGTTTCACGCGGTGTAGGAACAGGCAGCGCAGAGGGTTACCTCACAAGCGTTGTTGAGCACCACAAGATCGCAAAGGCAGAGGACGGCGTGATCTATGGTGACAACAGTTCAACCGGCGAGCACGTTGCTCTCGATCCTAAGGCACTCTGCTCTATGAACATGTGGGGCTTCACTCCAGACTACTTTGAGCAGAGCGAGGAGATCTTCAAGACATTCCTTGCTGCACACAGCACTGAGCTCAAGTCTGAGTTCTACATCCCATTCGTAATCGACAGCTTCATCAAGAACGGTGGCAAGTGCGAGCTTCTCCAGACCACTTCACGCTGGTTCGGTGTAACCTTCCAGGAGGACCGTCCAGGCGTGGTGGCAAAGTTCAAGGAGTTTGCTGAGCAGGGCGTTTATCCAACTCCGCTTTACTAAAATCGCGGTGTTGCGAAAGAGGCTGATTTTCAGCTGAATACAATAACAAAGGTGGGCAAATTTGCCCACCTTTGTGCTATTATAACATTGATTGTCAGTGATTTACGTTGCGCGTTCGTGCCCCTATCAGAATCTGTCTGCAAAGAAAAGGAACTGGTATTTGATGGCATTCATCCAATATACCCAGTTGTGGACGCCCGGGCGGGTGGTGAACTCGTGTGGAATTCCCTCTGCAAGAAGTTTCTCATGAAGATTGCAGTTGACCTCATAGAAGAAATCTTCAGAACCGCAGTCGATTGCGATATTCAAAGCCCCAGGCTTGAGAAGGTGAGTCATGTTGATGATGGTGTTCTGTGCCCATCTCTCCGGAAATTCCTCCTGGGTGCCAAGTCGTTGTGATATATGCCACTCATTAGGGAATGGTCTTATGTCCACGCCGCCAGAAAGACAGCCGACCGAGCCGTACACGTCCTGATGCCTGAGTGCATTGTACATCGCACCATGACCTCCCATCGAATTGCCGGTGATTGCGCGGCCCTTGCGGTCACGGACTGTGCTGTAGTTGTTGTCGATGTATTCAATCAGTTCCTTGGAGATGAATGTCTCGTATTTATATTCCGGCATCACAGGACTGTCAAAATACCAGCTGCTGAATCCGCCGTCAGGAAGCACTGCCAGGACATTATATTGATCCACAAGATTTCCCACAACACCTCCGGCAGCCCATTTCTGAGGGTTGTCACTATATCCATGCAGGATGTACACCACCGGATAATTCTGGGCAGAATCATAGGAATCCGGTGTGATGACTGTCACAGGAACATCCTTCTGCATGCCCTCGCTCCATACTTTGATATCATACTGATTGAAAGCTGCCAATGACAGACATAGGGTCATGAAGAATAGTGTTAAAGGAATCTTTTTCATGGCTTTAGTTATATCGACGTTATTTTAAATTCAGACGGTCACAAAAATACATAATAGTCATAATTTGTGCAAGATACGGGAAAATTATTATCTTTGCGCGGATATGGCGAGCAGAAAGAAATATGTATTCAATCAGAAGACTCTTTCCTATGAGGAAAAGAAGACTTCGAGAAGCTATCGTGCCCTCAAGACACTGTTGATGTTTGCAGTGAGTGTGGGTATGGCGGTGCTGTATTTCTGGCTATATACAGGCGTTCTGGGTATGGAACTGCCTAAGACAGTTCTTCTCAAGAAGGCCAATGCGCAGTGGCGTTCCAAAGTGGAAGTCCTTGACAGACATCTGGATGAATATGATGCAGCTCTGGAGTCGCTGCAGATGCGTGATGACGACATCTATCGTGCAATCTTCGGTATGCATGAGATTCCTCAGGAAGTGCGCAATGCAGGATTCGGCGGTGTGAACAGATATTCTCATTATGATATCATGGAGCAGTCTGCTCCGCTGAAAAGAACAGCAATCAGACTGGACGTCCTCACCAAGAAGACCTATGTCCAGAGCAAGTCGTTCGATGAGGTGGCCATGCTGTCAAAGAGAGCCGGTGATATGGCATCCTGCATCCCAGCAATTCCTCCTGTGGTTCCGGACAGAAGCATCTATCGCCTTTCCAGCAGCTTCGGCTACAGAAGCGATCCGTTCTCAGGCAAATCCAAAAGGCACTCAGGTGTAGACTTTGCGCTTAAGCCAGGAAATCCTATCTATGCAACAGGTGACGGTGTGGTCGAGAAAGTGAAGTATGAGTTCTACGGTTATGGAAATCAGATTCTTATCGATCACGGATTCGGATATAAGACCCGCTATGCCCATCTTAAGTCAATCAATGTTGTCGAAGGCATGAAGGTCAAGAGAGGTGAGTGTATCGGTGAAAGTGGAAATTCCGGACGCTCATCAGGTCCGCATCTTCATTACGAAGTCCTGTACAAGGACAGACATATAAATCCGGCAAACTATTATGACCTTACGATAACTCCTGAGGAGTATTCGACAATGGTTCAGAATACGGCGGAAGTTTCCGACAAGATCACCTTGCATCCATCTCATAGAAAAAAGGTTAAAGGACGCTAATGGGGCGTGAATATATAGTAGACAAGGACTTCAAGTTCAAGAAGGAAAGGCCATCAGTATGGAAGATCATCCGCAAGATACTGGTGTTCTTCGTCGCTTCCATTTCCTTGGCGATTGTATATTATGTTCTCTTTGCCTTGGTATTCAGCACAGAGGAAGAACGCCGTCTCAAGATCGAGAATAAGTTGTATGAGCAGGAGTTCCCTCAGCTGGCTCAGAAGGAAATGCTTCTGGCTGACGTGGTGGAGGGACTGAGGCTGAAGGACGACAGGATATATGAGGAGATATTCAACACCTCAGCTCCGGATATGGAACAGTTCTCGTCTTTGGAATTCCTGATGGGATTGGATTCAATTCCTGATACTGATATTGTCATCACGTCTGCGGGCCGTCTTGATGTGCTGGAGAGCAGCGCGACCAGGGTGGAGGATAATTTCAAGAGAGTGATGGAAGTGATTGAGGACAAGGATTTTGTCATGCCTCCTATGACCAATCCGATGAAGGAGTTTACATTTGCGCAGACTGGAGCTTCCGTAGGAAACAAGATCAATCCGTTCTATAAGGTGCCGATGAAGCACAATGGTCTGGATCTGATTGCCCCCGCAGGAGATCCTGTGTATGCTGTTGCGGACGGAGTGGTGAAGGAAGTGATCAAATCCCGAAAAGGTTTGGGAAATGTTGTTGTGATCGACCATGGAAACGGTTATGTGACCAGATATGCACATCTTGCCGATGTCGAGGCAAGAAAAGGACGCAAGGTCAGAAGAGGAACCAGACTTGGATATGTGGGTGTGTCAGGAAACTCATTTGCCCCGCATCTTCATTATGAGGTCTTGCGTGATACTCTTGTTCTGGATCCGGTCAATCACTTCTTTGCATCTGTCACGCCGGAGGAATATATGAATATGCTGATCATGTCTGTAACCACCGGTCAGTCAATGGATTGACGGAACGTCATCCCGAGAAGCGAAGCGACGTGGGGATCTAAAATATAAGTTATGGAAAAATACCTCTACACCATCGGCGAAGTAGCCGATATTCTTGGGGAGAGCGTCTCCCTGGTGCGTTTCTGGTCAAATGAGTTCGAGAAATTCATCAAGCCGCAGAGAAATGCAAAAGGCAACAGACTCTATACCAAAGAGGATATAGTGACTTTCAAACATATTCATCTTCTTGTGAAGGTGGAAGGTCTCACTTTGGAAGGAGCTGCCAAGAGATTGAAAGGGGATAAGAAGGAACTGGTCAACAAATCAAAGGTGCTGGATACGCTCAAGGCAATACGCCAGCAGCTTTCTGAGATCAGAGAGACCCTTAAGTAGGATAAATATACCTGTATTATATATAGCACTATGCAGTATAAGGTTAAAGATGTAACTCAGGTCATTGAGGGATTTGCTCCTCTTTCGATACAGGAGAAGTGGGATAACAGCGGATTGTGTATCGGCTCTCCTGATGCTCCTGTGAGTTCCGTGCTTTTCGGTCTGGATTGCACTCCTGAACTCGTTGATGAAGCCATTGAATGCGGTGCGGATATGATTGTGACCCATCATCCGTTGATCTTTTCAGGTCTGAAGAAGATCTCACCTGATGATATGGTCGGGGAGGCTGTGTTCAAGGCGATCAAGGCAGGAATCAGCATATATGCAGCCCATACTAATGCGGACAAGGTCATAGCTGGAGTGAGCGGCGCAATGGCGGCTAAGCTCGGTCTTCAGAATGTGGAAATCCTTTCGGAGGATGGTGAAGGAACCGGACTCGGTGTGGTTGGAGACCTTGTTGAACCAATGACGGCTCAGCAGATGGTGGAGATGGTGAAGGACCGTTTCTCGCTCAAGACCGTGAAGGCATCGAAGCCGGTAGACGGAATGATTACCAGGGTGGCGATGTGTGGTGGTTCCGGCGGTTCCCTCATTGGTGCTGCTAAGGCTGCAGGAGCCCAGCTTTATATCAGCGGAGACATTTCATATCATAATTTTTTCACTTCGGAAGGCTTTATGCTCATGGATATCGGACATTATGAGAGTGAAATAGAAATAGTTGACATTTTATTTTCTTTAGTAAAGAAAAATTTTCCTACCTTTGCGGTTCGCATTACGCAGAACATGCACAGTAATCCGATATATT
>JAEIGA010006626.1_pt1 | contig 17642 bp, 8 predicted proteins | sample 9270691 | NCBI WGS metagenome assembly JAEIGA01 (sample SAMN17057246, study PRJNA624740) | gut metagenome | biome: biome; isolation source: fecal sample | host: Bos grunniens | place: China: Xizang | collected 2019 | reverse complement strand
TTCCTCCAGAGCATCAAGTGTCGGATACATTCTACTTATTACATCCACAAACTTCGGATCTGAAGTAGTCATCCCCTTTTTCTTTATTTTCGGCTGTTCCTTTGACGGTTTTTTCACCTTCTGCATCTCACTTGTGAAAACCATCTCCGAAGAGCGTTCAAGCGGGGTATATGACGGATGCTCCGGCTGTCCTTGCGCTCCTTCATAATGAACAAGTCTGGTCGGGTCAAAATCCTTTGTCCAAGCGGCCATTGCTGCGTGATTTGGTCCGGTTCCGGATTCATTACCGAGAGACCACATTATGATGGAAGGATGGTTGCGGTCTCTCATGACCATTCTGGTAACTCGTTCCATAAACGGATTCACCCATGTGTAATCATTTGACAGACGGCCTCCTACACCATGACTTTCGAGATTTGCTTCATCTATGACATACAAACCATATCTGTCGCACAGATCATAGAAGTACGGATCGTTCGGATAATGTGAGGTTCTGACAGAATTGAAGTTGAACTGTTTCATCAGACGGATGTCATGCTCCATCTGTTCACGAGTGACCGTCTTACCTGTAAATTCATTATGGTCATGACGATTGACTCCATATAATTTGACCGTTTTTCCATTTACAAGAAGCTTCTGTCCTTCGAGCCTTACATCACGGAATCCCACCTTGCAACTTCTTGCCTCAATAAGATTTGCTTCATCATCCAGCAGAGACAGCACCAATGTATAGAGCACAGGTGTTTCTGCAGTCCATTTCTGCGGATTCTCTATCTCCTGTTCCAGCAAAGCATAATATACATTGTCTCTTTGAGGATATGTCTCTGTCAGTATCTCATCCACATAAATTTCCATTACATCTCCTACCGGAGCCCCAGACGGATCATACAACATGGCTGAAACCATCCAGTTCCTTGTGTCAGCATCATTGTGGACATCAATGACCGGTCTTATCATCAACGTTGCATCCTTGTACTCTGAATCGAGTCTGGTGCGCACACCAAAGTCATAAATGGACACATCAGGTCTCCACAACAGCATCACATCCCTATGAATGCCCGCCATTCTCCAATGGTCGGCATCTTCTATGTAACTGCCGTCTGTCCACTTGAATACTCTGACAGCCAAAGAATTTTCACCGGTCCTCAAATAGTCCGTAATATCAAACTCACTTGGGAGAGCACTATCTTCGGAATATCCGACCTCTTGTCCGTTCACCCAAATCTGATGTCCGGAATAAACTCCTCCAAAATGCAGAACTACCCTGCCGCCGTCCCAATCTGACGGCACCGTGAAGTTACGGATATAAGATCCTACCGGATTGTCTCTTGATATAACAGGAGGGGTATACGGGAACGGATACTTGATATTGGTATAAATAGGATATCCGTGACCCTGCATCTCCCAACATGACGGGACAATGATTTTGCCCCATTCGGAAGAATTGAAGTCTTCTTTATAGAAATCCTGAGGAGCATCGCTGACATCTTCTGAAAAATTGAATTTCCATGAGCCGTTCAGCGAATGCACCTTTGCTGCCTCCATATCACATGCACGTGCATCCTCTATGTTGTCGTAAGAATAAGATGTAGCGCGAGCTGGCAACCTGTTTATCCCATTGCGGCTTTGATCCGCCCATGGACCCGTGCTGATATTACCTGCAGATGACACTCCTGAAAACAGGAGAGAAAGCATAAGGAATAATACTTGAGTTTTCATACTTATAAAAATCTTCTAATGAAAATGGAACCGACGGTCTTCTCCGCGACCCACCTTGGTTTCAATCAGACAATCATTCCGGGTGTCGATTGTAAATATTGAAAAGGAATCTTCGGCCGGGGTTCCGACCTGCTCGGGAGTGCAGTATCCGCACATGACACCAACCAAATTCATTCCGTGTTCAAAGCTGTATTGATCAAAATGGCTGTCGCCATATATCAGACCAGCTACTTTGAAACCTGTCTTCTCACGCTTTTCCCGAATGGTTTTCCAGAAACGCTCACCGCAATGCTTATAATAATGAGCAAAAAGAGCCACAGTCCAGTCTGACGGATTTTCGCAATCGCCGAAATCCAGAGCAATTTCTTCAAGCCATATCAACTGTTTGTCATGAATGCCCGGTTCCTGCATGTACTGTGAGTCATAGTAATTCAGGTTTATGATTCTGACTTTCTCCAAGGGATAATCCGCATAGAAGTAGTTCCCGTACGGATCACTCGGATTGAACCTCACCACATTCGTATCAAGGTGATTATGATAGAGCATGTGATACTCGACATTGCTGATTGTCTCTTCCTGGGTAATCTTCGCATTTCTGTCATGGTTTCCCTTTGTAGTGTACAAGGGTATTGTGATACTGTTGAAATATTCGGAAACCTCACTTATATAACCGAATGCCTCATCCCTTGTTGTTCCATATGCAGAATGAGCGTCTCCCCCGAATACTGCAAAATCACAAAAGCCCTCGTTACACATAGCGACAAAGTGCTGCAGATTAGGTTTCGCGCAATAAACTTCATCATTCTTGCCATTGATATGGATATCAGTGATATAGGCAAAATTCACAAACTTATTATCCCTATTGTATCCAAGTACCTTTTCTTTAGCCCGGGCTGATGTGTTCTGTGCAGACATCAGGCCGCTACCATATGATGCGGCAAAGAATATCAATAAGATAAACTTGATATATTTATGCATCTGCATTCCGGATTATTAATATTTCAAACTTACTCCGATTCTGAAAATTTCAATCAAAATCGGAGTAAGTATCTGTAGTTCATCAAGAACTTATAGGGCGGGTTACTTTTTTGGATTATGCGTCAATGTCGGATAACCATTCATTTCCCATACATTGTTGAAATCCCAGCCTATGAATGTAGACTGTGTCTTCATCTCTGATTCAGACTTGTGTCCGCATTCAGCTCCCATCTTGGTTGTAGTGCCACCGGCAAAGCCTTCTCCACCGTTATCCAGCGCATAGCATGAAGTGATGACGCACGACTTTGCAACAGATCCGAACGCATTGTTGATATTACCGGAGCCGCTGTCTGTCTTTGTAACCTTTCCGACTGAATAGCAGTTCGAGATTACTGTAGCCTTATCAGCAAACTCACCGACTATGCCTCCGAAATTGGCTTTACCCGCGATAGTTGCAGTTCCGGAGAAATAACAATCAGTTACAGTTCCGGTGTTGTTCACATGTCCAACGATACCTCCGATTCGCATGCTTGATGACGACACTGTTGTTCCGACAATCATCTCACCACTATTGTAGCATCCTCTGATTGCGTCTCCCTTGCTATGTACACGTGATGTTATACCGCCCATATAAGATGCTCCGCGGCCATAATTTGCAGGTTCATCCATCACCAGCGTACCCGTATTGTAGCAATTCTCGATATGACAAGTCGATCCACCTGTTGATTTGACATATCCGGTGATGCCACCGAAGTAGTAGTTGGCTGTGATTCTGCCTTCATTTCCACAATTGATCACAACACCGTCATTATAACCGGCAATACCTCCCACATAGTTCATACCGATGATTTCATTGCCATTGACGCATCCCTCGACACGTCCCTCTCCGGTATTATAACCCACGATTCCTCCGCAATTAAATTCATCAGTCTTGTTTCTGTCCGGAGCTGCGCTGAGACGTCCTCCTGATGTTGTACAGTTGGTGATCTTTCCGCTGCTCTGTCCAGCAATCGATCCTACATACAACGGACTCGTACCGGCCTCTGTCGAGATAGAGCAGCCGCTGATGGTGATATTGTCGATTTGTCCATAGTTCATACCTGCGACAAATGCAATTCCATTATCGTCAGAAGAGATGCTTCCCTCCCCTTTGGTAAGTGCAATCTGACATGAATTGAACTTAAGGTTACTTACTTTTGCACCTTCAGCTACTGCACCGAAGAATCCGTAATTATTCCTCTCATCAGCATAGACAGTCGGCTTCCAATCGGATATTGTCTGACCGTTTCCATTAAATATTCCTGCAAATGGATCTGCTACAGTACAGATTGGATTGAAATCAGCAGACATCGAAGGAGTGAATGTAAGCTTGTATGAAGCTCCGGCAAGGACTTTATTAGCCTTGGTTATATTCTGAAGACTCTCATAGTCACCAATGATGAACGGATCGGATTCAGTTCCCTTTCCAGATGTAAAGTGGCTGTTAGACTCAACTTCCTCGCTTATACTGAAGACTGTAGGGTCCTCTGACAAGGTCTTGACAGAAAGAGCGACATGACCAGCATACTGTGGCTCCGAGAAGAACGGATCCTCCGCAAGATTGAATTCAGTCGCGGTTCCCGCATCGATTGAGACGGTTTCTCCATTGATCTTCTTGACAATAATCTGATAATTTGCAGCTCCGACGATAGGCTCCCATGTCATCTTGAATGTTGCAGGTGTCTTCTCCACATTGATTACGGTAGGAGCAAAAATATTACTCTGGGACACCTTCAAAGTGGTCTTCAGCTTGCTGTCAGTAGTGGAAGTGATCTCGACAATCGCTTCTCTCACATTTCCGGTTGAATTTGTCGTACAAACCAATGAGAGCATTCGTTCGCCTGCTTCGAAATCATCAGCCTCGACTATACACCAATCCTGGTTACTGGTAGCGGTCCATCTGCTGTTTGATTTGATCGCTATCTGACTTGAACTGCGTACGATCGGAACCTCGAGGACAGATCCCTCAATATTACTGATGTCAATATATGGAGAAGAGGCCTTCTGTACAACGGTGAACTCCTTTGTAAAAGATGTGTTCTTGTCATCACCTTTCACAATGATTTTAGCGGTCCTGTCTGATGACAGCTTATAGTTTCTTGTGCTTGTTACTGTGATTTCCACATTACCATATCCGCTTGCAGGAGATATCTGGCACCAATCCTCACCTTCTGCAGCATCATATACAACTTCTGCTGTCCACCACATATTGGACTTCATCCTGATTACAGAGCTTTCTGTCCTGCCGTCCAGGATAAGATCTGCTTCAGTCATCTCGGCAACAGGATCTGTTGACTTGGCATTGTAATAGTCCAGTTCCGTCTGGCACGCTACTGAAGACAATCCTAATGCTATTATAGATGCAATTTTAATATTCAGTTTCATATTTATTCTTTCCATTACAATAATTATAATACCATGCTAATATTTCTGCTGTCTTTGGATCGCGAATCTGCACATGCAGACACTTTTCAAATTCAATATGTGCGCTACGACGAACCTCGGCAATATCCGATGGGGCTGACAGCCCTTGGGTTCCCTGCTCTATGGTCTCGTACATATCGTATACAGCATTTTCCAAGCAATGTTTCTGTCTTAAAGACAATGTTATCTTCAAGCTTGCTGCCTCTGCCACAGCAGCTGCAGCCTCAGCCACTCCCTCATCCTTTGGTTTTGTTGAACAACCGATATTCAACAAAACCAAAAGAAACAGTATAGTCATATTTCTGATGAGGGAATACATTTTAATAACCGTAGTTCTGATCAGACTCGCTGATGTTGTTGTTGGTCGAAATTTCAGCCAATGGGAAAGGAAGCAGAAGATTCTTCTTTGCATTGATTTCAGTCAATTCAAAGAAATAATCATAGGTGCTGTTCTTTGTAAGTCCCGTAATACGCTCGTTGTGTTTTGTCATCATCTCAAGCATATGCTTGGTGCCTCGACGTCTGTTATCAAACCACTCGGTAAATTCCGCCTTCAATTCGATAAGTCTCTCATTCATTATCCTTTCCCTGACTTCTTCCTGGCCGAGTGTAAGAGGCCAGTCAGCAGGTGTCGCTCTGAATCCATCATCCGCAGTTCTTGCACGAAGAAGGAGACGGTTGACCCACTGTATAGCTTCTGCTGTATTACCCAATTCGTTCGAAGCCTCTGCCAGTGTAAGGATGATCTCACCAAGTCGGAGTACGATGACATTGACGTTAGCATCCGTTGCTGTAAAGTTTGGATCCTTATATTTCTTGATATACGGATGTTCTTCAGATGTTGAAAGGTCTTCCGCAACAGCTCCTTCAGGAATATTATCCGAACAATATGGATAAGTATAGTACAACTTTCCAGGATTTGATGTCGTAGCTGTATTTCTGAAGTAGCTTGAGTCAATGTAGGTCACATCAAGACGCCAGTCACCAGGATAAGTGTCATGATGCAGATCCCAGCTCTCTCTCTGTGCTCTGATACGTCCATAGTTATTGCTTGAATTTGTCAGAGGCACACCTTCCCAGTAACCTGGAAGATAATGATACATGAATGAGCAGCTTCCTGTCACTTTATTTTCCTCAAGCTCAAAGATAGACTCCTTTGTATATTTGTTGTCCCACTGCCAGAGGTCAGCGAAGTTCTCCACGAGGGAATATCCTCCGTTATTATACACATCAAGTGCTCTGTCATAAGCTTCCTGCCAATAATGATCCGCTCCTTCTGTGAGCCATGAAGCGTCGAAAGGATCGCCAGGATGTTCTTTGATACATGCGAGAGCCACATAAACCTTGGCCAGATATGCCTGTGCAGCATATTTATGAGGACGGCCCTTTGGCTGACTGCCAGGCTCCGGCAAAGTATTCCATGCTTCTGTGAAATCAGATATGATCAGATCATATATCTGGTCGATAGGCGCTCTTTTCTTGTGTGCACTCTCTATTGAGGTTGCAGGTGCATCTACCAGAGGCACAGGACCGATCATTCTCACAAGATTGAAATATACCAATCCTCTGATAAAATGACACTCGGCAAGAAGTCTCTGCTTTACATCCTGATCGACGTTTTCCGCATTCGGAAGATTAAGCAATACATCATTCACAGCGTTGATAGTCATGTACGAACCTACGTAAATATCTTCAACAGCGGAATTGTTTGTCTGGATGTCAAGACTTGATATATCCACGAGATACTGTGATGTAGTATTACCTATGGTCATGGTTCCGGCACTGCCACAGAGAATAATCTGAAGCTTCTGGCCATAAAGTCTATAATTTGAGAGATAGGCATAGCAGGAATTCACTGTTGCCTGGGCACTCTCATTTGTCGAATAGGCCTGCTCACGACTGAATTGAGTGGCCGGACGCTCCGTAAGGAAATCCGAGCATGACAATGTCGCAAAAATCGCCAATACATATAGTGTAATCTTTTTCATAATCTCTTTCTGATTTTAGAATGTCAATACAAGACCAAGAACATATGCTCGTGATGACGGGTATGATCCCCAGTCAACGCCGACACGCTTACTGTCGTTTGTGTAACTGCTTACATCCGGATCCCATCCTGAATACTTTGTGAAGACAATCGGATTTCTTGCAGTAACATTGATATTCAGGCTTTCAATCCACTTCACTCTTTCAAAATTGAGGGTGTATCCCAAAGTTACATTTGAAAGTCGGAGATAGCTTCCGTCCTCTATGAGTCTGTCAGTGAAATCTCCAGAATTTGTTGTGCTGCGGAGTCTTGGATAATTTGTATCAGTATTCTCCGGAGTCCATGCATTATAGAATGCAGCAGCCCTGATATTATTGATATTCTGTCCAGGGTTGGCCGGATTCACATCATTTTCAGCCATGAGGTTTCCGTTAACGATCTGAATTCCCTGTACACCTGTAAACGTAGCATTAAGACTGAAGTTCTTATAGATGAAAGACGTATTGAAACCATAAGTGAATTTCGGATTCGGATCACCTATGATAGTCTTATCCTCATCTGTGATATCGTTATCGCCTGACTTGTCTACATACTTGATATCTCCCGGAACGAGGGTCTTGCCCCTGTATGTTGGAAGATTTCCGGCATCAACATCCTCCTGCTGCACAATGCCATCAGTCTCGAAACCGTAGAAGAGACCGAACGGACGTCCTTCCATATAAATGTTTGCAGGCATTTTGAAATATGTTGCATCATTACCGATGTCAGAACCGAGGAATGCAGATCCTGTCAAAGATCCCCACTGCGACTCCGGTACTCCTATGTCGACAATCGTGTTCTTGTTGAATGAAATATTTCCACCCAAAATCCATGAGAAGTCACGTGTATCGACAACTACGGCATCTGCCGTAATCTCGACACCTTTATTGTTGATCTGTCCGCGGTTGACCCACATAGATGAGAAACCTGTACTTGGCGGAATAGAAATGGCCTGAAGAAGATTTTTGGTGTACTTCTGATAATAATCTACCGTAAGGTTGACTCTATCCTTGAAAAGCGAAAGATCGAGACCGACATTATACTGCTCTGTTGTCTCCCACTTCAAATTGCTGTTGGCCATAAGCGATGGCTTGATACCGATCTGATATTGTCCGTTCGGATAATTCTTATAGTCGCTTTCAGGAGAAGGCATCCAGAGACTGTTGTAAATTGTGAGTGTCTGATATGGAGAAACTCCCTGATTACCTACCATACCCCAGCCTAAACGGAGTTTGAGATTCGAGATTTCATCAACATCCTTAAGGAATGATTCCTTCTTGGCATTCCATGCAAAGGCAAATGACGGGAAGAAACTGTAACGGTTTGCTTCAGAGAATTTACTTGAACCGTCCGCTCTGAATGTAGCAGTCATTACATATCTGTCCTTATAGCTGTAGATCGCTCTAATGAAATATGACATCAGTGAGCTTTCCTCTTCCGAATAATATGGAGACTGGGACTTTGCAAGGTATATTCCCTTTGCCCTGAATGTATGGTCAGGGAAGTCCATTGCATCAATTGAATGATTGTGAACGGAATAATATGTTGTAGATGCACCAAGGGTGGCATTTACACGATGTGACTTGGCAAATGTCTTGTTGAAAGACAGGACATTGTCCCAGTTATAACGGAATGCATTGAGGCTTGAGAATCCGCCACGACCGTTTTTGGCATTGTCGATTTTCTCTCCATACCATCTTTCACGTTCCTTGTATCGATAGTCAACTCCAAAAGTACTCTTGAAAGACAAATAGCTGGTAAAGGCAACATCTACATAAGCAGCAACATTAGCACGATACTCGTGTGCTATATCATCGTAATTCTCGAGCCAGATATCTGTACCCCTCAAGGATTCCTCATCATAATCTGGACTCTCTTCTGTCATGACATATGGCTTTGAACCCAACATCTGCCTGAGCATATTTGTAGCTCTGCTTGCATTCTGTGTACCACCAGGTTCAGTACCCTGGGTCATCATATTCACACGCTGTGTCAACGAACTCTTGATGCCGACCTTGACAAACTGACCGATCTTCTGATCGAGGTTGACACGGAGGTCACCCTGGGACACACCTGTATTCTTCAATATACCCTGATTGTCGAGATAACCAAGTGCAACATAATAGTTGGTAGACTTTGTCTTGCCACTGATCGACAGACGATTGTTTGTACTGAAAGCAGTACGCATAGTATAGTCCTGCCAATCACGTGGATCCAATGTTTCAGGACTCTTAAGTTCGTATCCGACAGCCTCTGCATACTCGAGGAATTCATCAAAATTCAAGAGACGAATCTTTTTGTATGGCATCGAAACTTCGAGATTTGAGGAGAAAGTCACCTTTGGTGTCTGGGAAACTCCCGATTTTGTAGTGATGAGCACAACTCCATTTGCTCCCATGGAACCATAAATGGCAGTTGCAGAAGCATCCTTGAGGATTTCAAGGCTGGCGATATCATTAGGGTTGATTGAGGTAAGTGCATTCTGGGACTCCTGACCTGATGAACTGATCGGATTGGATACATCCTGTGAAGCTGGATTAAGGATTATACCATCGACAACATAAAGAGGCTCGCTGGATCCGTTGAATGAACTTGTACCGCGGATCTTGATGTTTACAGCACCACCCGGAGCACTGCTACCGGTAGTAACTTGCACACCCGCTGCACTACCCTGGAGAAGTCGGTCAAAAGAAGTGACCTGTGAAGCTGCAGTCTTGTCGATCTTGACAGAGGTGACAGAACCTGTCATATCACTCTTCCTCACAGAACCATAGCCGACAACGACAGCCTCATCCAATCCTTCTGTAGACTCTTCAAGGATAATCTCCAGGCCTGATGTACCTGGCTGACAGTCGAGTGAAACAGTTGCGTAGCCAAGACACTGGATTTCAAGGGTAATGGTCTTGCCAGAAGGAACTGAAAGTGAGAACGCACCATTCTGATCCGTGACAACGCCGTTTGTCTGTCCCGCAACAGAGACTGTAGCACCCCAGACAGCGATAGCTTCTTCATCTAAAACGATACCTGAAACCGTCTGCTTGTTCTGGGCAAAAGATGGCAGAACACTTAAAAACATAAGTGCCGCTACAATTTGCAAGAATATATTTTTCTTCATAACTGGCTTCTTAATTAAAATCTAACATTCAGAGCAAGCAGGAAACTGCTATATGGTGGATATGCACCATTATCAACACCCAATCTTGAAAGATCGTATCCGTAGCTGTTGACATAAGGCGCTCCGGCAGAGTATCTGCTGAATACACATAAATTCTTCGCAGAAAGTGAGACTCCTACAGAATCCATCCACTTCACTTTTGCTACATCAAACCTATATGACAATGTGAGGTCCGAAAGACGGACATACGAAGCATCTTCAAGATGACGGCTTGAGAACACGTCAAGACCTTTAGCCTTCTTCATGTCAAAGTTGCTGTCTGAATAGAACTTCTGCAGATTGGCTACCTGATAACCGAAAGCGCCATCAAATGCTGCAAAAAGGGAAATTCCCTTCCAGGTTAATGTAGTATTGAATGATGCCAGATATTTAGGAAGACTGTTTCCGATGACGGTCATATCCTCTTCAGTGACATTTCCGTCTCCTGTCTGATCAATAAACTTCACATCACCTTCATAAAGTCTCGTTCCAAAGAAAGAAGGAGTAAGAAGAGTATGATCCGGAGTCACTGAACCTTGAGACATGTAACCGTAGAATGAACCTACGCTCTCTCCCTTACGATTGATATTTGTAATGATATCTTTTCCGTCCCATACACCTACGGAATTACCTATAACGTCTCCTTCAGCACCTGTCGAAAGAATCTCATTATGGTTATAAGAGAAATTTCCTCCAGCATTCCAGGTAAAGTCGCCATCGCGGATGATATCTGCCGAGATTGAAAATTCTATACCTTTGTTAAGCACTGATGCAGAGTTGGTATAGACATTCTCATATGGAGTCTTCGGAGTATGCTTATAATATGAAAGATTGTCATCTGATACAGACTGGTAAACATTGACATTAGCCATAATTCTGTCTTCGAGGAATCCGAAATCCAAAGAAGCGTTGTACTGGCTTGTCATGTTACGCCACCTCATATCGAAGTAATTTGTCAGACCTTCTGTATAGAATTCTCTCGTAACACCTGTAATATAATCAGATTCATATCCATAAGGGAGTTTCTGACTTACTCCGCTCTTTCCCCAACCTACTGTAAACTTAAGGTTGCTCACAACATCCTGTGACTTCATGAATGGCTCTGCCGCGATATTCCATCCTGCGTATACAGAAGGATAAAGTACCGACAGGTCAAGAGACTGGTCATACTGCTCGTCCATCTCTGTGCGAATGCTTCCGCCGATAAAATATCTTCCGTTGTAACTGTACTCGGCTGTCAGGAAAACAGCGACATTAACATCATCGTACTGAATATATCGATATGGAGCGACATTTTCAGCAAGGCTGATTCCCTGTGCCCTGAGACTCTGATTGAAGAACTTATATCCTTCATAGACATACTGATTGAAGATATTTCCAAAAACCTGTGAACCGGCTCTTGCATTTACCTTATGTCCATTCTTATCAAGTCCGTAAGCTACTGAAGCGTCTGCATTATATCTGATGATATTGCCGCTTGACTGGCCTGCGAGACCTTCAAGTTCGGAAGCTCTCTGAAGATCCGAACCTACCCAACGCATACGTGTCTTGTTGCGGAAATCCAAACCTGCATTAGCATTAAAACGGAAACCTGCACCCAATCCGGCATCGACATAAAGATTTGGCATGACGGAATACTGCTTGCTGTCATCGTCATAGGCTTCAGTCCAGACACCAGGTCCTTCTTCCGGAAGCGGAGATACTGCCCAGGCAGACTTCACAGTGCTGGAACTGCTGAGAGGAGATGTTGCCATTACCATAGCATTATCACGCATGCCTACCATGAGAGATGTGCCGAAACGGCTTGTCTTGCCGAACATATGCTCATATTTTGCATTTACAGTCACAAGATCAAGAGAACTTCTGTCTAAAGTACCGTTAGTATTTCTATAACCGGCAGAAACATAATATGTACCCTTGCGGTTAGCGTCTCCGCTTACGGAAACATGATGCTTATGGGAAATACGGGCTGCTTCATTGACTGCCATCTGTGAATTCCAGTTTACCTGCATTCCATCTTTCTGACCTTTCTTGGTAGTGATGACGACAACTCCATTTGCACCCAGGCTACCATAAATAGCTGTTGCTGCTCCATCCTTGAGAATCTGAATGTCAGCAATATCCTCCGGATTAATATTGTCAAGAGTACTCTGGAGCGCCTGATAATCCTGACTGTCGCGCCAGAATGTTTTTACAACATCTGTCATCGGCGAATTAAGGATGACTCCATCCAACACGTAAAGAGGTTGAGAATCACCTCTGAAACTCCTGAGACCTCTTATTCTCACAGAGAATGCAGATCCTGGAGCACCATCATTGCTTAGAACATGTACACCGGAAAAACGACCGTTGATAAGATCGTCCACCGAATCTGTCTGCGCATAGGATGCTGTCGTGACACCAGATAAAACCAGTGCCAGCAAACACCATAGATTCCGATTTAAAAATTTACTTTTCATTACTATTTGGGTTATTAGTTAGTCCATATCGTAACAGAACACTCCTGTGGTTTCAGGATCATCTTGCGACCAGATCTGCAAGAGTCTGTATCAAAGTTGTCATACAAGGTCGACTCGTATGTATAACCGGTTACCGGAGACAACTTTACCACAGTGTCTGATTTGTTTACTGCAATAACAATCAGTTTGTCACCAGAATGCATTGTCCTGACAATCACTCCATCCTTCTTTGACTTGAGATGGAATGGTGCCTTACCGATGAAATCAGCGAGTACTTCTCCGTAAAAGTCTGACAAAGCACTCTCGTTGCGATGCCGGCATCCAAGATTTATCATGGAAGGATACCAAAGGACTTCGCCTTTGCCATATGTATTTCGTACTGCATAGACCTCTCCGTCAGATTCCGAAACGATCCGGGCACCGGACAGAGGAGACAGTATCGATCTCCACAAATGAGAATCAAGCGTGATGCCCTGGAATTGCGGCAATGAGAAATATTTGTCTTCATGCTTGACTTCCCGCAATTGTGCACCGAACACGTCGGCCAGAGGAAAATCTCCAATAAAGGCACACTTCATATTTTCATCATAGTATCCGGTCAGACCTGTTGCTATGATGTGCCCGCCATTCTCCACAAAACCACGTATGTCATCATAATACTCTGAGGATATCGCCACTATGTCAGGCAGGACAACTACTCTGCCCTCTGCATTATCCCAGTCAAAGAATTTCATGTCATACACCTGGGGAATCACGCCCCATGATGTTATTGCCTTGTAGGCGGCTGAAACAGACTTCATGACGGCGTCAGCTCCACGTGCATCATTTTCAGTATCCTTGATAATGTTGGCATTGAACTTCTGGGTCCAGAGGCTCTCATTGTTGTACAATATACTGATATTGGATTTCACTGGGCGTGCATCAGCCATCAGATCAGAATTGTGGAAGACTGATCCGGCAACTTCAGATGCTGCTGTAAGACGGTCACTTGGGCCGTTCTGAAAATCAAGCAGTCCCCATTCACCGGCTTCAGAAACAGCCGCACGCTGATTCAAAGTCCAGAATATGATGCCTTCTGCACCTGCTCCTATACCCATCCAAAGCCATTGTGCAATCTCATCTGCTGTCGGGCATAAGACATCATATCCGCTTGCAGTCACATTACCGCCCTGCAATTCTGTTATCCAGAAAGGATTTGAGAGGGCGTTACCTCTGATGATGTCAGACATAAGAGAAATTCCAACAGGATACTCTGCACGGTCAAAAAGAGAGAAATGCCAGCTCAAGTGCATGGATGCTCCAAGAGAAGAGAGAATCTTTTCAAATGAAGCAAAGTCATACTCAGGAAGCAGATTAAGTATCTGGTGAGGGTTTATATGAGTATAATGTTCAGTATCATGAATTCTGACTCTGTCATATATCCAGTCGAGATACCAGAAAGTATAGTATACGAGAAACTCCTGTTCTGTCCAGTCTGCTTCAAGGTAGCCGTTTCTTTCCTTGGTCTCTCTGGTTGCAAGCCATTCCTTCCTGACCTTTGCAGCCAAAGGCGTTTTTGGAGCAGACATCGATCCTGTTCCTGGTTCATTCTGGAGCACCCACGCATACATAGCCTCCCTGTCCTTGAAATAAGAGACGACATGGTCAATATATTCACCGACCTGGGACAGATGGTTCTCATCCGTAGGGAATTTGAACCCGCCGACATCTGTAAGCTCATCTGTAGGAGGAAACAGAGTCACAAAAAGTTTCACACCATGACGCTCCGCAGAATCAAATGCGAGGTCATAAAGTGAAAAATCGAAAGTACCGTCCTCCTTCATCACATGAGAACCGAAGAGTCGGATTCTGGCAAACGGCATTCTGCAACTCTCGAGAATAGAAAACCATGAATCAATCTGTTCTGGAGATTGTCCTGGCTCAATGAACACCTGCGCTCCAATGACAGGAGCAGCTGTCGTCTGCGCAGACACAACTGCGCCGGAAGCCGACAGGCAGAATAAAATGAGAATGTATCTAATAAACTTTGTCATACCGCAAATTTAAGTAGAGGCCCATTGCCCCTTTTGCTGGATTCTGACTTTTTATATAACACAGTTTACACTTATGTTAATTTTTTTACATTTTAAGATAGATTCCAACCAGACATTATCTTATATAAGGGATATATTTGCAAAAAATGAATTCATTATGTGTTGTGGTTCAAAAATATTGTCATTGATAGTCTTCAGTATCGTCAACATCGCTTGTCAGCATGACGATACCTTGAAAAAGCCAGCAAACAACACAAAACCGGAGGCTACAGACATATATATAACAATCCGGCCTGATGAATATATTACAACCAGTCATCTTGAATTGAGCACGACTCTCACGCACAACACATTCAAATATCCGAAGAATACATCTGCGGTCTCACGCGCCGAAGACCTCCTCGGACAAGGTGTGGACTGCATCGGACAGTTCACTATGGATTGGGGAGCCGGCAACACCAATCCGGAGAAAGACATTTACAACTACAAATATCTTGATGCCAGAGTCAGACTTATCCGAAAGCTGGACAAAAAAGTAATACTTACATTATGCCGTTGTCCTGAATGGATGAGGAGAGATGATTCCAAGAAGGGAGTCGACGCAGCCCCCAGGAGAGAAATGTACAGTGAATTTGCCCATATGGCAGCTGATTTCATCCGACATTACCAGAACGAGAACCTGGAAATATATGCCGTGAACGTATGGAGCGAGACAAGAGGATATTGGGACCAAGGACTTGGAAGGTGGAATCTCGAAGATTATGCAGACCTGTACAACGAGGTATATGATTCCATAAAGACAGTTAATCCTGCTGTTCTGGTAGGCGGTCCTTTCATGCATATCGAATCATCTCCGAAGGGACGGAATATGGCCAATTACAACGGAAGCATCAGTCAGACTGACCGGCAGGCATTGTCAGCATTCATAGGCAAGGCACGGTCAATTGACTTCTTCAGTATTGACAGGAACCTCAAGGAAGTTGCCGACAAGACAGCGTATGACAAAGATGAGGTACTGAAGTATACAGCATTCAATGGAGTCATACATTCAGAACTGAAGGCAATGCTGAAAGAGAAGTTTCCTGAAGTTCCGATATGGGTCGTGGACAACCAATGTCTTAAAGGTCACTATCCCCCAGAGATAGAAGCTGCAGGGCTTGCGTCAATGTACAGATGGCATCTTCTCGGCGGTGTTGAAATTGTCGATAAGTGGCAGCCTGAAGATGAGGGAAAAGAAAGTACAGATCCGGACCAGATATCCCCTGAAGGCATGTACACCCATACAGACACAGATGATGGGGCACAACCTCTGCCGACATTCTACATATTCAAGCATTACAGGGAATATTTTCCTCCGGGCACCAGAATCGTAAACAGCAGTTCAAACAATGAATTCGTAGAAACTCTGGCCTCTGAAAGTGTAATAATGCTGATCAACAAGCACAGCATTCCACATAAGGTCACGATCAGGATCGGCAATAAGGAAACCATCCGCGAAGATCTTGATGGGTTTGAAGTTAAAGTAATTAAATATTTATGAAAAAGATGCATGTAATGTTCATTGCATATCTGGCTGCCACATTAGTCGGATGCGCACCACAAGATGATTTCAAAAAGCCGGGGACCAGTCACAAACCTGCAATACCGGTAAATCCGAACCCTCCGGCTATCGTGACAAACCTTGTGAACACTATTGACGGAAAGGAACTTAATGCTTTTGGCGTCAATTTCCAGACCCCGATATCCTGGGAAGCGAACAGACTTAACAAAGCAGGTATAAGCAAATCCGCTGAGGAACTCAATAAGGTTACTGACAACAACATAGATGATGTAGTTCTTATGGGGGCAAAGCAGTTGCGTTGCCATCTTACTCCTGCCGACTTCACGGATGCACAGGGAAATCTTGTCGAGAACATGTATCTCGACGCACTAGACTATATGGTATATAAGGCCAAAGAAAAAGGTCTACTTGTATCCTTTGCATTTCTCAATCATATGGGCCAGAAAGGCCCAGGAGCAGATTGGGCCGGCAAAGGAGCCGAGACATGGATACATGATCCCGAAGTTGTTTCATGCATGTCAAACTATATTTCCGGTCTTCTGCTTCATAAAAACAAATACTCTGGGGAGATGTACAAAGACATGACCCACTTGAGTTACTGGGAGCTCATCAATGAACCCGACATGTATTCGTATTCTGAAATCAAGAACACAGAATATAATGACTTGTATCAGATCTGGCTTACAGAAAAGGGAAAAAATGACACAGGTAAATCTTATGCCGAATATCGTACAGAACTGGTCAAGTCATATATTGACCATATGCATGACCTGATCCGCTCAAAGGGAGACAGGCATCCTATCTGTTGGGGGCTCAATTGGCATCGATACCGAAAAGACAATGCGGATATCTTTGAAGGAGTAGCCGCATCGAAGGCCGAGATTGTCGCATTCTGTAATTATCCAGGCCAGGACTATGTAAGCCAGGATTACTATAACAAGACATACAACTTTACAGACAGAAGTTTCAGCGAATGGTTTAATAAATACTATATAAATAAGGACGGATACGGATGGGCTATTTCCGATGATTTCATAGGAAAGGCAAAAATTGTATATGAATTTGAAACCTTCTTCAACCAGAGTGCATACATCTACCCTATCCAGGCTCTGTACTTCAGGGCATTGGGCGCACAGGCTGCAAATATGTGGACATATACATTCAATGAAATAGCACCATACTTCGGAGGATCACACTTCCTTAATTTGAGATATACCCCTTCAAAGGCGGCATCATTCATTGTTGCAGA
>JAEIGA010006625.1_pt1 | contig 17644 bp, 16 predicted proteins | sample 9270691 | NCBI WGS metagenome assembly JAEIGA01 (sample SAMN17057246, study PRJNA624740) | gut metagenome | biome: biome; isolation source: fecal sample | host: Bos grunniens | place: China: Xizang | collected 2019 | reverse complement strand
TTAGCAATACATACCAAATCCCATGGCTATAATGTAACATATGCACATAAAGGTATTTCATATGATTCCGCATTATTTGATGCATATCTACAATTAGGATTGGGTAAAATAGACAATGCTTTAGTCGGTGGACATGATGAAATGACACCATCATATTTTAATCTTTTAGAAAAAATAGATTACGTTGGTGGAAATATGCAAGGTGTTTGTGGTGAAGTTGCAGTGTCAACGATTCTAAGTAGCGATAAAAATAATAGTCTATGTGAATTATTAGGTATTCGAATCATATATAAACCGACTCCGCATAAATTAAGAGTGTTGTTGGAACAAATGTTGATAGAATGCGAACTTGATTTTTCTGACATAGATGCTATTATGACTGGAATAAATGGCAATATAGCAAATGACAATGTGTATATGGAATATACAAATGCTTTACCAGCTCAAATTCCACTATTGAAATATAAACATATATTTGGTGAATGTTATACTTCATCTGGATTTGCTATATATACAGCAGCTCATTGTCTTCATAAAAACAAATTTCCAGAACATATGGTCTATCGAAATAATATATCTACTAAAGCGGATAAAGTTATTCTGTTGATAAATCACTCAGATGGAAAGAATTTTAGTTTAACATTATTAAGATCAATATGTGGCAATTAATACCTTTTTCACTCTTACAATGTATATTGTTATCTGGTGGTCAAGTATTCTTAAAATTTGCCATGATGAAAACCGATGATTTTAATTGGTCGTGGAACTATTTTTATAATCTACTAACCAATTGGCAATTCATGGCATGTGGTATTTGTTATGGTGCCGGTTCTATCTTATGGATGTATATTATAAAAAACTTCCCATTTAGTTTGGCTTATCCAATGATTAGTCTTAGCTATATAATTGGAATGTTTTCTGCGATTATTTTCTTTCATGAAGAGGTTACATATACAAAGTGGATTGGAGTATTGCTTATTATGGGCGGATGTTGTCTAATTGTAAAATAAGTTTATTATGAAACGTTGGTTATTTATATCATACATATTATTATGCATAAATCTATATTTATCGGCTCAAACTATCAATAAAGAGACATTGATAACTAGAATTAATGAAAGAGCCGCAAGTATTAAAACTTTAGAATCTAGATTTATTCAAACAAAGCATATATCGTTACTGAAAGATGTAATGATTTCAGAAGGCGTTATGTATTATGATAAAAGCAATAAATTAAGATGGGAATATATAACTCCCTATACATATTGTTTTATATTAAACGACACTAAAGTCTTGCTTGCATCTTCAACCAAAAAGGATGTAATTGATATTAAAAATAACCAAATGTTTCAGGAAATAGCAAAAATTATGATGAATAGTATAACAGGTAAATGCTTATCAGGTTCATCAGATTTTAATGTTGAAATAGAACATGTTTCTAATAAAACAAATGCTATTTTATATCCAAAGAAAAAAACATTAAAACAATTGTTTTCTAAAATAACTTTACATTTCAACAGTGATTACACCATGATTGAGACCGTAGAATTATTTGAGAAAAGTGGAGATAAAACAGAAATTAAATTAACCCAACCAAAACTTAATCATAGTATTAATGAGAGTGTGTTTATTCTTAATTAATTTGATATTAAGTACGTTTATCCTAAATGCTAATAATATCAAGAATTCTTTTCTCCCTACATTAGAAGGTGAAAAGAAAGAATTATCATGTACTATAACATTTAAAGAAAATACACTTTCTGGTTTTTGCATTATAAAAAAAGAAAACAATAAATATATAGGTACAATAATTAACGAATTTGGAATAAAGAGTTTTGATTTTAAGTACGATATAAAAAGAAAGAAAACAAAACTTCTTAATGTCATAGATTTCATTGATAAATGGTATGTTAAAAGAATAATTAAAAAGGATTTAAATTTTCTATTTTCAAATAAGCAGGCAAATAGCAATAAAAATAGAGAGATTATTTACAATGAAAGTCACATTATATTAACAAATAAAAGATATAATATACGCTATAGTTTAAAACCATTTATTAAATAAATATATGAAGCTACTAAATAAATTCTATACTATTGAATCTGTTCAAAACAATGACAATGAATTGGTTTTTCAGATAAAATTAAATAATGAGCATTATATCTATAAAGCACATTTCCCTGAAAATCCAATTACTCCTGGTGTATGTATTATACAAATTGCTCAGGAACTATTGGAGGAATATTTGAATGTTAGATTACAATTGAAGGTATTACATAACATTAAATATATGTCTATCCTCTCTCCTATTACGAGCCCCAAAATATCAATACAACTTTTGTATAATAAAAATTCAGAAGTGCTAAAATTGAAAGGGGTTATAAAAGATGTGAATACGACATTTACAAAATTTTCTTCAACATATATTGTATTATAATGGAACTCAAGCATAATAATGAAATTAATTCACACTTGATATTTCATACGTGTGTAATTATTCCGACGTACAATAATGCTGGAACTATTTTAGATGTGATTATAGACACATATAATTACATCTCTAACATTATAGTCGTTAATGATGGTTCAACAGATGAAACAAGTACCATACTGTCAGAAACCAATATTCCTATTACTATAGTAGAATATAAAGATAATAAAGGTAAAGGATATGCATTAAAACAAGGCTTTAAAAAAGCAAAAGAACTTGGATTTAAATATGCAATAACAATAGATTCAGATGGTCAACATAAACCATCTGATATTCCTGTATTAATTAAAGCTGAAGAAAAAAATATAGGATCAATCATTGTTGGTAGTCGGGAGCTTGGTGATAAAGAAATCTCGAAAGGAAGTTTATTTGCAAATAGATTTTCAAATTTCTGGTTTTATCTACAGACAGGATGTTATTTATCGGATACTCAAACAGGTTACAGACTCTATCCATTAGATAAAATTTATGGATTAAATTACATAACCAATAGATATGAATCAGAATTGGAGTTATTGGTGTTCTCAGAATGGCATAATACTAAATTAGTGTCTACACCCATTGATGTATATTATCCACCAAGAGAAGAAAGAATTTCACATTTTAGACCTATAAAAGATTTTACAAGAATAAGTTTGCTTAATACATTTTTATGTATTGGTGCGGTGTTATATGGATATCCTCTAAAATTATTCAGATTATTTAGAACTGTCATATACACTGTATTTTCATTACTATTTTTTTTAGTTGGAGCATTTATTACAACAATTTTTGCAATTGTATATTTTGCAATTTGTCCTAAAAATGAAAAAACGAAATTAAATTATCACAAATTATTGTGGCTAATTTCAAAATTCGTAATTCATAATATACCAGGGGTTAAATTCCAATGTGAAAACAGATTTAAAGAAACGTTTGAAAAACCAGCAGTTATCATCAGTAATCACCAATCACATTTGGATTTAATGTGCGCAATGATGCTAACACCTAAAATGGTAATACTTACAAACGATTGGGTTTGGAATAATCCTTTTTATGGTAAAATTATTCAATTTGCGGAATTTTACCCAGTTTCAAAAGGATTTGAAGAAAGTTTAACCCACATCAAGGATTTGGTATCTAGAGGATATTCTGTATTAGTGTATCCTGAAGGTACACGTTCTGCAGATTGTTCTATTTTAAGATTTCATCGTGGAGCATTTTATATAGCAGAGGAACTGAATCTTGATATTATACCTTTATTTATTCATGGTCCTGGTAAAGTTTTGCCAAAAACAAGTTTTTATTTAAAGACAGGGAAAATATATCTTGATATAAAAGAACGTATTAAACCGACTGATTTACAATTTGGTAAAACATTCAGAGAAAGAACAAAAAAAATAGAGCAATATTATAAAAACACCTATAATAGAATAAAAATAACAAAAACAGCATGAAAAAAGAATGTATAATTATTGGTAGTGGATTAGGCGGTCTTTCTTGCGGTGTTATTTTGTCTAAAAATGGTTATAAAGTTACAGTTTTAGAACAGGGTTCACAAATAGGTGGCTGTCTACAGTGTTTTACACGTAAAGGTGTAAAATTTGAGACTGGTATGCACTTTATCGGAAGTGCTGATAAAGGACAAACATTGAACAAACTCATGAGATATTTGGACTTAGACGGTAATATTCATCTTAACCGTTTAAATACAAATGCATATGATGTAATCTCATTAAATGGTGACAAGTTTAACATTGCCAATGGGAAAGATATGTTCATTAACCAGATGGCATCATATTTTCCAAAAGAAATAGACAATATATCTACATATTATAGTTTAATTGAAAAAATAGCTCAAGCATCATCCTTGCATTCTTTAAGATATGCAGAAAGTGGTTTTGCCATAAATACTGAATTTCAAACAAGAAGTATTAATGATGTATTGAATTCAATCACTAATGATGAAATGCTGAAAGCTGTTTTGGCTGGTAACTTACCATTATATGCTGCTGAAGAAAATAAAACTCCTTTTTCTTTACATGCATTTATAATGGACTTTTATAATCAAAGTGCCTTCAGGGTTGTAGGTGGAAGTGATGCAATAGCTAATTCGTTAAAAGAAACAATAGAAAAACATGGTGGAAACGTCCTTACAAAGAAAAAAGTAAAAAAAATTGTTTGCGACACTAGTAAAGTTACACACGTTATTACAGAGGACGAAAGTTTATATTCTGCTGATTACGTCATTTCTTCGATTCATCCATCAAGGACTTTAGAGTTATTGGATACTAAATTAATTAGACCTGCGTTCAGACAACGTATAAATGATATGAGAAATACAGCATCTGGATTTACTGTTTATTTAAAATTTAAAAAAGATGCTGTTCCATATATGAATTCTAATTTCTATAGTTATACTTCTAACAATCCATGGGGATGTGAAAACTATAATGATTCAAATTGGCCTAAAGGATATTTATATATGCATTTCTGCCACACAAATAATCCAATGTTTGCAGAAACTGGTGTAATATTATCATATATGAATATAAATGAATTAAAAGAGTGGGAAAACACTTATATAGAACATCGTGGTGATACATATAAACAATTTAAGGAAAATAAGGCCAATATACTTATTAATAGTTTAGAAAAAGATTTTCCAGGGATTAAACAAAATATTGAATGTTATTATACTTCTACACCACTGACATATAGAGATTACACAGGAACTCAGGACGGTTCTATGTATGGTGTTGCCAAAGATGTTTCACTAGGCATTTCAAATAGAGTTCCACACAAAACTAAAATACCAAACTTGTTGCTCTCGGGGCAAAATATTAATTCACATGGGATGCTAGGTGTTATAGTAGGTTCTATCGTTACGTGTTCAGAACTATTAACTTCTGAAGAAATATATAAACAAATAGTGAAAGTAAACTCATGAAGGAACATATAATCATAATCGGTGGCGGCCTTGGTGGGCTTTTTACTGGAGCAATCCTTGTTAAAGAAGGATATAGAATAACTATATTCGAGAAAAATAAAATAATTGGAGGAGGATTACAGTCTTTCAAAAGAAGAGGTCATGTTTTTGATACAGGTATGCATATTCTAGGAGGATTTAGAAAAAATGGTTCCATAAGAAAGCTATGTACATACTTGGATATTTGGGATGACTTAAACATTGCTGATGTTGACTCAAATTGCATGGATTCTATATTCTTTTTATCTGATAAAAAGACATATAAGATAGCAGAAGGAAAAGAAAATTTTATTGATTCACTTGCTAAAGAATTCCCTCATGAAAGGGAAAATTTATCCAATTATGTTAATGCGATGTATGAATTATCTGAAGAAGTGGATTTCTTTTACCTTAGAAAGGGAAAAGATGAATTGTTTGCACATTCAGAGGAATTTTTATTATCAGCGGATAAATTTATAGCAAAATATATAAAGGATAATAAATTAAGAGACATATTAGGTTACATGAATCCAATGTATGCTGGAGTAGCAAACCATACCCCTGCATATATGCATGCGCTAATTAATGTATTGTATATAAATGGGCCTAGTAGATTTGTTGGAGGTAGCCAACAACTTGCAGACTCATTAGCCAAAATCATACAGGACGCAGGAGGAAGCATTTATTCTGATAATTCGGTCAAATACATTGAAGTAGATAATAAAGAGATTAAATATATAATAGATAATAATAATCAAAAGCATGTTGCTGACAAATATATTTCAGCAATACACCCATGTTCTTTATTATCACTAATGAAAGAAGATGCTTTTCCACGTTCATACAGAACAAGGCTAAGAGAGATACCAAATACATATTCCGCATTTACAGTCTATATTATATTGAAAGAAAACACCTTTAAATATATAAATCATACATGCTATTGTCAAGATGATTATGGAATCATATGGAATTATGGCAACGAAGACATTAAATGGCCACAAGGTTTTATGTATATGACTCCTCCTGAGGAAAAACAGGGTATTTATGCAAATAAATTGACAATAACATCACCTATGAGTTTTGAATACACAAAAAAATGGGAAAATTCACAAACTGGACAAAGAGGAAAAGACTATGAAGATTGGAAAAAAGAATGTGCTGAAAAACTTATTTCTAAATTAGAAATTATATATCCAAATTTCAGAAACTGTATTGAGCATATCTATACAGCTAGCCCTCTAACAATTAGAGATTATTATAATATAAAAGAGGGTTCAATGTATGGATATAGAAAGGATTCTGAAAATATAACATTATCGCAAGTTCCTATATATACAAAAATTAGAAATTTATTTTTAACAGGACAGAATATAAATCTTCACGGAATATGTGGAGTCCCATTAACTGCGATTAATACTGCAGAAGCTATTGTCGGAGAAAATATTATTGTGGATAAAATTAATAAAAAATATAATGAATATGAACAAGATTAAGATGCATCTGATCTACCCTAAGTGGCAGAAATTGAGAGGACAAACAACTTTTAACTTACCTCCTCACGGACCTGTAGCTTTTGCTGCTACACTTCCTGATTATGTTGAAGTTACATTCACTGATGAGAATGTGGAAGATATAGACTTTGACAAAGAATGTGACATTGTAGCATTATCTATGATGTTAAGTACTCAAGTCAAAAGAGGTTGGGCTATAGCTGAAGAATTCCATAAACGTGGTAAACTTGTAATGGCTGGTGGTATCTCAACTATGTTACATGCCGAAGATATGGTTAAGCATGTAGATAGCGTATTCCTTGGCGAATCAGAAGGACGCATGGAAGAAGTTATGACAGATTTCCTTAATGGTAAATTAAAGAAAGTCTATAACTATATGGGGCAGCAACCACCTATTGAATCAGTAGGCCCTTGCAGACGTGATTTATATAAACGAGAACTATATAATCATAAAGGTGTCCAAATGGTAGATTTATTCCATGCAAGTAGAGGTTGTAGATTTAGTTGTTACCCTTGTGCTGTATCATATTTAGGTGGTCGCGTGTTCCGTCCACGACCAATTGACAAAGTTGTTGAAGATATGGCCTCAATTGATAACAACCGATTGTTTATTGTTGACAATTCATTGGCTCAAAATAAAGAATGGGAAAAAGAATTGTTCAAAGCAATCGCACCTTTAAAAAAGAAATGGATTAGTCATACAATTGAAGACGATCCTGAGGTTTTGGATTTAGCGGCCAAAGCTGGTGCATGGTACGTATATCAAGCAGTATATGATACATCTGATTATATCAAAGAAAGAGTCAAACGCTATCATGATTACGGAATTGGCGTTGAAGGAACAATTTTATTAGGTCTTGACAATCAAACAGAAGATGACATAAAGAGATTGATTGACTTCCTAGGCGAAATTGATTTGGATTTGGCAGAATTCACTGTTATGACTCCTTTCCCACATACTAAAGGATATGATGATTTACTAAGACAAGGTAGAATTTTTGACTTTGATTGGGACCATTACAATGCAGGACAAGTTGTATTTCAACCTAAACACATGTCTCCAGAGAAACTTCAAGATTTATATGATTATGCTTGGAAAAGTTTCTATGCTGATGAATCACAAGAACAGAAAATGTTTAGATTATTCTGTAATGTAGCACTTCGTGAAATGGAAGAAGGAACATACCGTCCAAGAGATAGAAAGTTAGCAAATAAATCATTTGGTAAAGATGTAATCAGAAATATAAACAAATAAATTAAGATTGCCATCTTATAATACTATATCTATTTTTACAAATGTCCATTCTCAATAATATGAGAATGGAACATTTGCATTATACATACAAGTTATAAGACAAATAGTATATAGTTTTAAATTATGAATGTTATTAATAATGAACATTTAAAGAAATATGAAAGTTTCGGAAAAATATTATGATGAAATATTCTCATTTAAAGGACAATGGGATATGCCTTCAACTTGTGGACTTAAAATTAGAAGAGTTAATAATGATGTATATGTTATAGTTACAGAATTATATCAAGACAATCCAGGAACATCAGTAACATATGCCGGTAAAAGTCTTGCAGAACAAATTTGTAGTGCAAAGGACTTAAAAATAGAAGATATTAAATATTGGGAATGTAATCCCAACACTAATTCAAAATTATCTTTCTATGATGAAGAATTCTTTGAGGTAATTTTCACAATAGAAGGTCCTAACAATTATCGTCAAGTATCAAAGGAAGAAATAGAAAAGGTATTATCATAAAAAGTTATGAAATATATAGGATTGATTTTATCGATAATATTATTGTTGTCCTACAATGAAAACATCATGTCTCAGAATATAATAAAACCCAAATATTCTGATGCTTATGAAGTAGAGCAAATTATTAGCATGAAAGGAGACTATGTGGTTTTTAAACGTGCTGGGACTGAATTTGACTTGAATAAAAAAGAAATACAATATGTAATTCACGAAGAATTAGGACTTATATTTGGTTCTGTGGAAAAACAAGTAACTAATCTGAAATCAAATTATAATATTGACACTTTAGATATCAATAATTACAAAGGATTTTTACTAGCAGAAGGCAATAAAGTTTTTATTCCTCAAAATAGTCCTAATGATTACGAAAGAGCCGGTGCTACTTCATTAAAAGATATAATTAAAGAAAAATTATTCTGGATAGCAGTTGATAGTGAGTATGAGGCACATTTTATATTAGAGTATATTGTGGATACAAGTGGTAGTGATAATGCATACTATAAAATATTATCGAGAGATCGTTCCTTTGTATTTAATTCTAAAAAAGATGGTTATAATGTACCTGGAATTAATCGTTTAGGATATAAATCTACCAATGAAAATATTGATAAAAATATCGAGGTTGCTAAAAAATTACATAAAGAATGTATAGAACCACTTTACGATATAATAAAAAAATATACGAGGAAGAATAAAGTCCCAAGGTATTTGAAAGATTTTGACATAAGACATTAATTCAATGTTTATTATGAGATATATATTTTCTATATTATTTGTTATAATCTGTAGCTCTGCGCTTTCTCAAGAAGCTATAAATATTTGGAAAAATTCAGAGAATAAGAGTAAAGATGTAACACTTACCCCATTTATACCAGATAATCCAAATGGGGTTGTAATAATTGTATGCCCTGGAGGTAGCTATTGTTGGCTAGACTATGAAACAGAAGGCGTTGGGGTAGCTAAATGGCTAAATACGCATGGTATCACTGCATTTGTTCTACAATATAGAGTTGCAGGAGTATGGTCATATATTACACATGATAGATTGATTGTACCAAGAAACCAACATCCCGCAATGATCTCTGATATACAAAGAGCAATACAGTGGGTTCGAGAAAATTCAAGTAATTATCCAATTAATCCTAATAAATTGGGCGTAATGGGCTTCTCTGCCGGTGGACATCTTGCAATGTCTTCTGCTGTATTTCATAGAACCAACTTTCTAAATCAATATGACATTACTTGTAACGTTTCATTAAAACCTAATTTTGTTGCACCAATTTATCCTGTAGTAACAATGAGTAACAAAGATTTTGTACATAAACGTTCACGCAGAGGTCTATTAGGAGAATGGAAAAAAACTAAAAGTTACATGAAAGACTCATTATCATTAGAGAAAAATATTCCTAATGACTGTCCCCCGGTATTTTTAATGAATTGTAAAGACGACCCTGTGGTAAAATATCAAAATTCTGAGTTACTAGATTCTGCCCTATCAGTTAAAGGTATTAATCATAAATATATTCAATATGAAACAGGTGGACATGGATTTGGAGCTAATCCTTTAAAAACATCAACTGAGGCTATTAATTGGCGAAATGAATTTATAAAATGGTTAAATCAGATAATAATATGATTGATATAGAATTTGATTCACCGGAGAACATAAAGATTTACCAAGAAAAGTTATTGGGTAAAGCCTTAAAGTATTTAGAAGAAAATTCTAAATATTATAAACGTATGTTTTCACGTTATGAAATAGACATTGAAAAAATTCAATCTATTGAAGACTTAGTAAAAATACCATTTACAGAAAAAAAAGATCTTCAGTTATTCAATGAAGATTTTCTTTGCTGTAAAAAAGAAAAAATAATTGATTACATAACGACATCAGGAACATTAGGAGATCCTGTAACTTTTGGATGCACAGACAATGATTTGGAACGATTAGCATACAATGAATGCAAATCATTTACATGTGCAGGTCTAAAACCTGGAAACATCGTGCAATTAATGACCACAATGGATAAAAGGTTTATGGCTGGTTTAGCCTATTTCTTGGGCATAAGAAAATTAGGAGCGAGTATAATACGAGTTGGTAATGGTATTCCCGAATTACAATGGGATACTATTAAACGTATAAAACCAGACACAATAATGTGTGTCCCATCATTTATTTTACGCTTAATACAATATGCAGAAGATAATGGCATTGACTATAAAAATAGTTCAGTTAAAAGAATTATAGGTATAGGCGAAGGATTGAGAGAACAAAACTTTGAACTTAATTTATTGGGTAAAAGAATTAAGGAGAAATGGGATGTTGATCTATTTGCCACATACTCTTCAACTGAAATGGGTGCCACATTTTCTGAATGTGAATATGGTTGCGGAGGACATGTCCATCCTGAATTAATAATCGTTGAAATTATTGGTGATGACAACATGCCTGTTCCTGATGGAGTATATGGTGAAATTGTAATTACTACATTAGGAGTGGAAGGAATGCCATTACTACGTTTCAGAACTGGAGATATTGCAGCCAAAATTACAGAAAAATGTAAATGTGGTAGAAATTCATATAGATTAACTCCATTAATAGGTAGAAAAAATAATCTCATAAAGCTTAAAGGTACGACTTTATATCCACCTGCCATAAATGATGTTTTAGATAATACAGAGTATGTCGAAAACTATGTTATTTATGTTCAAGACAATGAATCAGGAACAGACGAAGTTATAGTGAAAGCCGGACTTAAATATGATACAGATTTTGACGCTGTGAAAAATCTAAAAGACCGTTTTAGATCACGTATTCGTGTTGCACCCACAATAGAGATTTTAACAGTGGAAGAAATACAAGCTATAAACTTCCCTGCTAAAAGTAGAAAACCAATAAAGTTTATTGATAACCGTAAAAGATATATTTATGAAAAATCCTAAGTTTGATGACATTCGTCCCTACTACGATGATGAAATTCCAGCAGCTATGCAAAGAATTGCAAATAGCAATTTTTTTCCTCTATTGGCGTCGTATGTATTTCCAGATGAAAATGTGGATAATATAAAAAATTTATTATGCACTTTCAAAACAATTTCAGACTTTCAATTACAAGTAATGACATGCGTAAATGAACAAGTCATATCACGCAGTATTACTGAATTTACATATTCAGGGATTGAACAACTAGATACAAACAAACGATATTTGTTTGTATCAAACCATAGAGATATTATGCTTGATGCTTGTTTGCTTCAATACATCTTATGTAAAAATGGCCATGATACAGCAGAAATTACTTTTGGAGCTAACTTAATGAGTAGTCCATTAGTCATAGATATAGGTAAAGCCAATAAAATGTTTAGAGTAGAACGTGGTGGAAACATGAAAGAATTTTATAAAAGTTCTGCTCATCTATCTGAATACATTAGATACGTCATAACAGAAAAAGGTCAGTCTGTATGGATTGCACAGCGAAACGGTAGAACAAAAGATGGCATTGATGCGACAGACCAAGGAATTATAAAGATGTTCTGCATGAGTAAGTCTGATGAAAAGCTAGAAGCATTAGCAGAATTAAATATTATTCCGGTTTCTGTATCATATGAATGGGAATCCTGTGATGTTTTAAAAGCACTGGAAATTTACGAGTCTCGTGAAAAGAAATATGTAAAAAAGCCAGGTGAAGATTTGAATAGCATTTTGACGGGTATAGTTCAACCTAAGGGACGTGTGCATATAGAGTTCTGTCCTCAAATAACTACCGATGATTTATCTATTTATAATTCTTGCACAAATAATGAATATCATAAAAAAGTAGCAGAACTTATTGATAGTAGAATAAATGCAGGTTTCAAATTAACTCCTAATAATTACATCGCCCATGATTTAAGATATGGACAAAAGAAATATATAGATAAATATACAGAAGAAGAATTGAATGCATTCATACAAAATATGCATTCCTTAGATAAATATGAAGTTGATGAAAAAGATATTCTAAAAGACATATTCTTAGGCATCTATTCAAATCCATTAAAGAACAAATAAACATTTAAAAGATGGTTAATCTCTTACTAAAAATATACGATTATTTTCGCACCAGACAATGGTTATTTATAATTACTGTTGTTATAGCAGTCGTTGTTCTAATTAGTAGAACGTTAACATTAGATTATAAAGAAGATATTTATGATTTTTTACCAATTGAGTCAGATTATCAAAAGTCATTAAATATATTTCAAAATATATCTTCTGCTGAAAAGATTTTTATAGTATTTCAGCACAATGACTCTACAATTATAAATCAAGATAATATAGTAGAGGCAATGGAATGTTTTCATGATTTATTTTTAGAAACAGATAGTACAAATTTAGTTAAGGGATTAACCATCTCTATTGATCTTGAAAATTATAGAGATTTAACTGATAATATTTATGAAAATATACCTTATTTTCTTTCTTCAGAGGATTATAATAGAATTGACTCATTACTAACCCCTTCTTACATAAAAGAACAAGTAAAACAAATTAAAACCTTGTTGCTTTTACCTACAGGTGGACTATTAACTGAAAACATTCAAAAAGATCCTTTAAATTTATTCACTCCCACAGTTGCGAAATTACAAAGTTATAATAACAACAATAATTATGAGCTTTATGATGGTTATATATTTACTCCCAACAAGAAAAAATCTATAGCCATGTTAAACTCCCCATATGGGTCTAGTGAAACAGCAAACAATGGAGAATTAATAAATTATTTAAACTCCATAATAAAAAGGATGGAATTTAAGTGCCCAGAAGTAACTGCACACCTTACAGGAGCTCCGGTTATAGCTGTTGGTAATGCAAATCAAATAAAAAAAGACAGCATATTTGCAGTAATTTTTGCATCAATTTCAATATTTTCATTATTGCTGTATTCGTTTCGTAATATTAAAAGTTTAGTATATATTGGTATTTCAATAATATTTGGTTGGTTATTTGCAATGGCTGGAATATCTATAATTAATTCTCAATTATCAATAATTGTGATAGGTATTTCATCTGTATTCATTGGCATAGCCGTCAACTATCCATTACATTTAATCGCACATGTAAATCATAGAAAGAATATAAAGGAATCATTAAAAGAAATAATCCCTCCTTTAATTGTTGGTAATATAACAACAGTTGGTGCATTTCTATGTTTAATTCCATTAAAATCAACAGCCCTAAGGGATTTGGGTCTATTTGGTGCTTTCATGCTAATTGGAACTATTCTATTTGTAGTCATATTTCTACCTCAAATCATAGGTGATAAAACTACGAATCTGAAAGAAAAGATTTTATTGCCTTATCTTGATTCTATAAAATTTGAGAACAAAAAATGGGTATTATGGTCATTAGTTATTATAACTGTACCGATGATGTATTTCAGCACTCACACAAAATTTGATGCAGAAATGCAAAATATCAATTTTATGACTGATGAACAAAAACAAGATTTTAATGAACTACAAGCAACAATCTCAAATGGATTGAATACCATATATTTAGTTTCAGAAGATTCTACTTTAAATGGTGCTTTAGAGAAATGTGAAAGAAATCAAAAATTATTAAAACATCAAGATTTAAATTCTAATTTGAGCATTAATAGTATTGCTAATTTTTATCCATCAATTAGTGAACAAAAAGATAGAATTAATGCATGGAATGAGTTTATTATAAAAAACTATTCTTTAATAAACATCAAGTTTAAAGACGAATTAAGAAATAATGGATTTAACGAAGAAGCATTTAGTAAATATTTCCAAATAACAGATAACAAATACCAGGTGGGTAATGTTGATTTTTCAAAATTACTGGGCGAAATATCAAAACAACATATATGTGAATTTAATGACAAATATTATGTTGTAGATAAGGTAAATGTCCCTTATAAAGATACAGAAAACATAAAATCGCTTATAAAGGAACATGTTAACGATATCAGTTGTTTTGATGTTAAAAGCATGAATAATGCGATATCTCAAACTCTATCTGATGAATTTGACTATATTGGTATTTCATGCGGTTTCATTGTATTCATTTTTCTATGGTTGTCATTAGGAAGAATTGAACTAAGTATTATGGCATTTTTACCTATGGCTATAAGTTGGATATGGATATTAGGTATTATGGGTATTACTGGAATTCAATTCAATATTGTTAATGTAATTTTGGCTACATTTATATTTGGACAAGGGGACGATTATACTATATTCATGACAGAAGGACTTATAGATGAACATGCATATAGAAAAAAGCTATTAAATTCTTACAAAAACAGTATTATAATGTCAGCATTAATAATGTTTTTGGGTATCGGATGTTTAATTTTTACTGAACATCCAGCATTGCGTTCATTAGCTGAAGTTACAATAGTAGGAATGTTTGTTGTCGTAATAACAGCTTATTTTATTCCACCTATTGTTTTCAAATTCTTAACTTTTTATAAAGGAAAACCGAGAAAATACCCACTGACATTAGATAGGTCAATCACATCGTTTTACTCTGTTATTGTCTATCTGATAGAAATCGTAATAGGATTATTTTTGGGATTTTCATTGTTCACATTTGGCAAAAAAACTAACTGGAAACGTAGTGTTTTCCATAAATATATATATTGGGTTGCAAAAATTAATAGTAAATGCATTTACAAAGTGCATATAGAATATAAAAACAAATATAAAGAAGATTTCAAGAAAGGAAGTGTTATTATTTGTAACCATCAATCAATTCTTGATTCTTTATTAATGATGGCTTTATATAGTAAAGTTCTAATTGTGACAAATACTAAAGTTAGGAATAATTTCATTATACATAAGATACTTGATTATGCAGGTTTCTATACAACAGGAGAAAGTTTGGATAATTACATAGATGATATTAAAGAAAATATAGAAAATGGTTTCCATGTTTGCATCTTTCCTGAAGGGGCTAGATCAGATGACTCAATATTAAGGTTCCATAAGGGAGCATTTTATTTAGCGGAACAAATTAAAGCAGATATCATCCCTGTAATTATGCATGGAGCAAACTATGTGATGCCAAAAGGTAATGCAATAATCAATAGTGGTTTCATTTTACTGGAAATAGGAAATAGAATTAAATATCAAGATTTATCATTTGGCAATAATTATCAAGAACGTTGTAAAAATATTCACCAAATGTATTGTAATTGGTATTCAAGTATTTCTACAAAACTTGAGAATTCAAATTATTTTAAAGATTTAGTAAAATCAAGATATTTCTATAAAGGATTGATTGTTGAAAAAGAAACATCTAAATTACTTAATAAATATAATTGTTTTAAAGATTGGATAGATTGTACAATCAATAATAACAACATTGTTATTATAAATAATGGCTATGGTGTTATTTCATTATTATTCTCTTTAGTTCATAAAAATCATAAGATTTTTGGCATAGAATACAATATGGATAAATATTTAATAAGCAAAAACATTTCATATAAACCTAAAAATTTAGAATTGCTTTCAGAAGACATTTTGGATGATGAAATATTAGCGAATTCTAATATTTATTTATTTAGACCGACGAATGAACAAATTATGAAATATAGTGCTTATAATATACACATAATTAAATAGAATCCATAATCAATATAAATTTAAAAGTATGAAAAAAATTATATGCATAAGTTTTGCTGTATATTATTGTTTTGTATGTTATGCCCAAAATGATAAAATTCTATCCTTCTTAAAGGATTTTAATAGTTTTGTATCAACAGTTGAGCTTGCAGATTCAATCTCTAATAAAGATTTGAATATGTATAAAGAAACAATGATAAAATATAGTAACCAATATGATTCTATTTATTCAAAACAAATGAATAATAAACAAATAGAAACATATAACTCTTACAAAAGTCGATATTATAAGAAAATATCAAAAATGAAGACAGAAAAAGTTGCTAATAAAATTGATAGTGTAGGCATAAATATTGACAAAAAAATTCAAAAAGGAACTTCAACATTTATTGGTACATTAAAAGGATTATTTCTTAAGAAATAATTTCTTCAATATAACATAATAGGATTTTTGGGTTAAAATTGTATTTTAAATAACGGACAGTAATATGTAAATGCTCTCCAGTGCTACGCCCCGTATTGCCCGTGATGCCAACCACATCACCAGCCAATACGGGCGTTTTCTCTTTAAGAGTAACTCTCGACAAATGACAATAGCTTATCGTATAATCTCCATGCTGTAATATGATATAGTTCCCGGAACGCTTATCATATCCAACCTTTTTCACAACTCCTGGAAACATCGCATAGACTTCATCATTCCGTGCGTGAAGGTCTATACCATTATGCATTTTCTTTTTTCCCGTAAAAGGGTCTTTACGCATCCCGAATGGTGATGTCACCTTAATCTTCTTCAATGGCAGTGACACACTAATGTACCTTTCAAGCCATTTCTCCCTATCTATATTCTCCTCTTTCTTCCCTACCATTGCAAGGGAATCCTTTACACAGACCGTTTCTGATTTGGGACGGTCTTTTACTTTTTCCACCCTATAATGTAAAGGACGTGACGCAATGGTATGAAACTGTGCCTTGATATGCAGACAAGAATTTATAAGTATGAATAATGCAACAAAATATTTCATACTGCAAAATTAGACCTTACTAATCAGCATAATGATATAGATGTAGTATAATCATATAAAAAATAACATTCTATAAGTTATCATACCCTTATTTCATACTCAAAACCAATATTCATAGAAGACTTATTTTGTATAAAATCGAGTATGAAATAAGAGTATGATTTATCGTCTATATATAATTATTCTCAAAATTCAGACCTTTTTAATCAGTATCTTATTCATGTATGCAATCATCACTCTACTTTTGCACAAGCTG
>JAEIGA010006624.1_pt1 | contig 17644 bp, 9 predicted proteins | sample 9270691 | NCBI WGS metagenome assembly JAEIGA01 (sample SAMN17057246, study PRJNA624740) | gut metagenome | biome: biome; isolation source: fecal sample | host: Bos grunniens | place: China: Xizang | collected 2019 | reverse complement strand
CTTTGCTTCCAGCAAAAGTAATATCGACATTTATCTCTTCTGCCTTGGCTAAAAGAGTTTTTCTTACATCAGATTTCATTTCTTCAGGAAGGATCATAAGATCAGGATCAAAACATACGGCAGGTGATCCCTGCTTAAAGATTCCGGCCTTCTCGCCGGTTATCTCTGAGATCGTATTGCCCAATACACCTGTATGGTCAAGTCCTAATGCCGTAATCACAGTAACCAGAGGATCTTTGATTACATTTGTCGAATCCAGTCTTCCTCCCAGGCCGACCTCGAGCACTGCCACATCGACTTTGCGATCAGCAAAATACAAAAAGCATATTGCAGTGATGAGTTCAAACTCGGTCGGCTCATCACACATGCCTTCAGATACCATCTTCTCTCTGGCCTGTTTAACTATATCAGAATACTTGTCGAGATCTTCAGAAGATATCTCGCCTGCAGAATCATCTCTGACATAATCCTCAAGGCCCTGTGCTCCATCGATAATCCTGATTCTCTCGGAAAAACGCTCGAGATAGGGCGAAGTAAAGACACCGACCTTCCTGTCATCAGCTGCCAGAATAGATGAGATAAATGTTGCTACAGAACCTTTACCGTTAGTTCCCGCAATATGGACCGATCTGAAACTGTTCTGGGGATTGCCCAGAAGATTCATGAGACAGGTGATGCGTTCAAGGCCGGGTTTGATTCCGAATTGCAATGCTCCGGTCAGAACGTCTGGCACCTTCTTATCAGACATCGGATGCTTCTTCCCCGGAAGGTTTCTTTTCTTCCGCGTTGTAATCAACCATGTCCTTCTTCTTGAAGACCATGAGCTTACTCATTACATAATTGGCAATAACAATGAATACGGAATTGATAAGTTTTACCAGGTACTCATATGTAAAATCGAAAGATCTGCCGAACACGTTAAATGTCGTCATGGGCGTATCATAAGGCTTACCCGTTATTGAAACGCATACCCAGATCATGAGCGAATAGAGTCCTAATTCGAGAACTAGAAATGAGATTACTCTCGCACCCGTAAAAGACATCAATTCTCTTAAGATGTTTCCTTTGGATCTGAATACGGTAATCCTGTTAAGAAAATATGCAGCTAAAACAGCAATTATCCAGCATATGATCTGATTGATGGCGAACTTGAGTGAGATTTCTTTTCCGAAGAATGAGACCATCATGTCCAACTTTACGAGTTTATCGAAAAGGACATAGCAACCCCAGTTTAATACGGTAGTAATACCGCCGCTGACAAGATACATGAAAAGCTTTCTTGTCTTCTCCTGTTTCTCAGTGAGATCCTTGCCACCGACAACAATCGTCTTTAAGTTCATTCCTCTTATACCCTCTTAGGTCTCGGATTAGTTCTGCTCGTTACCATACTCTTCAATACATATATGGTAACTGTGATAATGACCGCCTCAATAATAGCAATAACAAGGAAAACGTCAAACAGATATGAATACAAAAGTTCAGCCTTTTTGTCCGCAAATCTGTATAGACTGATAGAGCCGTCTGCCTGGTTATAGAAATAGAAATCGCTGTTTCCGTTCTCATCTGTCAGATAACAGATAAATTCACCTTCATCGTTAAGGTATCCGGACAAAACCATCGGTCCGGACGTATACACAGCCGGTTTAAACTCACTCGGCATATTGTAATCAGCGGGAACTTCAGTAACTTTCAGAACTTTCGATGTAGCGATAATAGTAGACTCCGGCTCATACCTCTGAACAGTTTTCGCTGTGCTGTTATAGAAATAGAATCCGGGAGTCTGCTCACCGTCGAACAGATACAAAAGAACACTGGATACACCGTCCTTTACATAAGCAGGAACGCTGTATCCGTTTATGTATTTGGTTGTAAGCGTAAATCCATCAGGCACGCCTGCTTCTTCCGGTGCATCGAGGAATGTATATGTATTTCCGGCATAGTCGATGAGCGATGCGTTATCAGGAACGTTACTCTCTTTACGCGTAACGTGAATCGTATAGCGCATATGTGTCGAACCGTCCTGGGCAGTGATATCCACAACTACAGTATTCTCACCCAGATTAAGGGACTGGCTGCCTTCTATAACTACCGCAGCCCAAAGATTAGTTGTGGTTACGTTAACCTGGACCTCCGTTACTGAACGTTCAACCGAGCAGCTGTATTCAGTAATATTCGGATTGAAATCCGGAGTAATGGATGTTCCTCTAACCTTCAGTGAAGCAATAGTCGCATCAGATGAGAGCCCGGCTCTTCTGATCGGAACTGTTATTCCGCTTCCTATATCCGCTGTGACATTTCCTGTGGGCGTAACAAAATCGCCTAAGCTGTTGATCCAGCAATTAATCTCACCTGTACTCTCAGGAAGAATTCTTATTGCAATCGTAAATAAAATGACCTGCTCATCAGACTTGAAAGACGCGTTAACGGTATCATCTCCGCCTTCTTCAGCACTGATGCTCATGATCTGGTCCATACCTGTAACAGTGAGGATACCTTCATTTCTGATCTCAGAGAATACGTAATTAGACAAATCCTTTCCCTGCTCAATGGAAACATATTCTGCCTTATCAGAATCAAATCCGACCTCTATCGGACCAAACTCGATAAGACCAGGGAAATTGTTGGCTACTATATCGATCATCATGAGATCGCCTGGACCAATATCTGTTCTTCTGGTTATTGCAGATACAACTACATCAGATTCGGCATTGACCGGAACGCTGTTCAGATATGTAAGGCAGAATATAAGAGAAAATGCACATGCAGCAAAGGCCGATAAGGTCTTTGCAACTGACTTGGCATTTTCTCTTATAAATCTTTTCATCATTCAGGCAGGCTCCCGTATGTCTCCGGCATGTTCTCATATACAGGAATAACAAATTCAAAACCGGCATCTGTCATTCCGATAGCCTCATAACTATTGTAATATCTCGCACCTTCAGAATATGCCATCATTATATTCTGTGCGTACTGATGATTGTACTTTTCCGTTCCGTCATCGAGGACATCAAACTTCTGGAAATAAAGAGTGTTCTGTCCTTTGTCGATATATCCTGATGCGATCCAGATCGCGCCACCCATAATTGCTTTCTCAACTGAGGTCCATGGCAGGAGATAGGATGCTTCAGTATCAGTGATTTCCTGGCCTTCCCAGTCTCTTCCCCACTGTGCATACTTTGCTCCGTTAATTACAGCGCCACCGGGTTCTGTCGTCGCATACGCTCCGATATTGTAGTAATTATAGTATCCTTCCCAGCCTGTGAGATCACCTCTGCTCAGAGCAGACTCTCCGTTAAATCCCATCTCCTGGATGATTCTGCTCGCGAGGAAATAAGGTGATACACCTGCATTTTCACCTGCATCATAAATGATCTGCGCATAATCATACTGATCATTGCCGTCCATGAATGAGCCCTTAATGATCTCTCTTACACCGTCTACGGTATGAACGTTCGGATCAAATCCCAACAACTCGAAAGCGAAAAGTTTCTCAGGTGTAAGGAAGTTTCTGGGATCCATGAAATAACTTACAACATCAGTTTTAGCAGCCATCCAGTCAGGCTTATCGTAAACCTGGCTGTTGGGTTTTACGTAATTCGGATGAGACGAATTCTGGATAAGGCTTCTGGCCTTGCTGTCTTCTGCTGCCAGTGCCACATCGAAAGAAAGATTCGTATAGTACGGAGTCAGAATATAATTCGGCTTAAGGCAGTGAATGAGCCAGAGTCCGCTGTAATAACTGAGCGGGAACTTTGACAGAGTATTCTCATAAAAATCGTCTGAGTCATCACCATTCAGGAAATAAAACTCATATTCATTTCTGTATCCGTCAAAACTCTCGACTATACATGTAATGACCGTCTCACCCTGCGGCAGATCATATATCTGACCCTGATCTAATGACGTCTCATTTCCGTTGTTCTTTGCAGTGATATGGATCTGTGCTGCATAACCTTCGAGGGACGCGCATCTTACAGCGATGCTCTTATTTTCCGGAGTATAGTAAGCATAATCATGCGTTACATATTCAAATCCGGGATAGATATCCAAAAAATCGCTTGTTGAAGCATCAGCAAAATACAGCGTAGTCAATGCGCCATTAATAGGAATAATGCCGGCCTTCTTACGATCTACGTCATATGTGTATTTATTGCTGTCCGTAAGCTTTACAGTGTCACCGTTGTAACCTGTTACCGCCATATAGGCACCGTCAAAATATGCGCACTCAAAAGACTGGATCATCGTAAATCTGACTTCCTTATCGATATCAGAAGATGAACCTGTACGGCTGACACACACGTAATAGCAGTTAGATACGCCTGCTATTCCTGTTTCATCTGATACTGCCTGTGTATCCTGTTTCAATCCTCTTAAGAGTGCATAAGGAATTCCGCAGTTATCGTTAGTTCCGATAAGGTCACCCTTGAGATCGTAAAGAGAAACCCTGATATCATCAGACAGACCTGCAAAATCGATATAACAGTTATCTTCAGCACAATCGATCATGTACCATGAATTAGCCTGGCCTGCAGGGATTGTGGATTCAACTACGCTGCCGGGAGTAATGGTTGTCTTTTCGGGAATTGTTATCTCGCCTCCCGAGATGACCGTTCCTCTTCCGTCAGAACTCCTCAAGAGAGCATATACTTCATGCCTTCCCGGAGCACAGTCAGCTGTATCCCAGGAGAGCACGAACTCGCGGTAATCACCGCTCTTGTTATCGAATTTCATATAGCCGTAATAAAGGGACCCGTCAACGAAAAAATCGGTTCTTACTTCATCACCTGAAGCAGTGTAAGAACCTGTTGCCTCCCTGATTCCGACCGTATATTGTTCCGGAGAATCAATGGCAGTCGTAAGACTGACATCTGAAATGACAGAACCCTTTGATGACGGTGACCCTGAAGCCTGGAGGTCATCATCTTCTGATGCTATTACCCTGTCTATTACATAAGCTCTGGAGTGTTCCTGTAAATCCCTGGTGATGCTGTCAAAATCACCGGCGTCATAATCACCATGAACAACATAACAAAGATCTTTTGCGAACTTCTCATCAGATACTGACTGCAATAAATACTCCGGTGATGTCATTACTGAAATGACATAGTCACCACATGAGATCAATCCATCTTCAACACGTGCCTTTGCAATCTTTATCTCTTCGTCACTGCCGGATGTAAGAGAAGCAGCACGGACAACAATCTCATCAGCAGATTTCTGTGTCTTTTTGCCGGGCGCATTAATGCCGGTATCAAGACTCAGTGCCGTTATGACTGATGCTGCTACTGCAACAACTCCGCCTATAACTGCTACTGCAAAATACTCGGGACGTCTTTTGAACATCAGTTACTCGCCCCTCCCGGTTATCTTATCTAACGTATATCCGTAAGAAGGAACGAAGTGCTCCATGAAATAATTTACTTCAGGCATGTTCATTTCGCTGATGATCTTACCTGTTGCTTCTTTTGCCGCAGAGAATTCGCCGTTACCGGTACTCTCTTCCCTCAAGCATTTGATGTAAGCGGAAATCTTATCAGCGGCCTTAACCAGCTTATGTATGAGCTTATCTTCTTCAGTCGATATCTCAGGTGACAAGAGATCCATGTACAGAGCTCTCATCTCCTCATCTTCAGGAAGGAGCTCAACAAGACTGGCAGCAGCCTCGGATTCGACCTCTTTGTACGCTCTGGTAATCTCTTTGTTTCTGTACTTGATAGGTGTAGGCAGATCGCCCGTCAATATCTCTGTGCAATCGTGATAGAGAGCGTATGCCTGAACCCTGTAAGGATCAGGAAGGATAGCGCCCTCCTTACCCTGTTCAAACTTGTTATGAAGGACAGCCAGACAATGTGCGATTACTGCAACATCGAAGCTGTGCTCTTTTATGTTCTCTGTTCTGCTGTTACGCATCAGCGCCCATCTGGCGATGTACTGCATGCGGTCCAGCATAGCAAAAAATCCGTACTCTTCCCTATTATCCATTTCCAATCTCCATTAACTCTTATACATCTCGTTAAAGCATCCGACCGCAAACGAATCAGTCATTCCTGCAATGTAATCAGATACATAAATCGGAAGCGGTGTATCTATTCCAGCTTTATATTCGGGATGGTTTTTAACAAATTCAGCAAACTTTCTTATTGAAGACGATTTTGAATCTTCAGCCTTCTCAATATTCTGGACGGCCTCATAGAACGCATCGAAAAGTCCCTCCAGCATAACATCACAATACTTCTCGTATGTCTTAACTCTTCCGGCAGTATAGATCTTTGCAACATTCTCCTTGAGAGTATGTTCCAAAGCATCACCCGCGTGATCAGACATCATGATGCAGCCCTTATCCATACTGTTCTCGATAATATCCTGAACGAGGAAATTAATGATCTCGGAATTCGAACTGCCGATCACATCAGAAACAACAGGAACATCAAACTCACTGGCAATAACGCCTGTTCTCAAGGCATCCTCTATGTCTCTTCCTACATAAGCAATCTTGTCAGCAAATCTTACAACGCAGCCTTCCATAGTAGCAGGACCTTTGCGGTCCTTCTTCGGAATGAGATAAGACAGGTCTTCCTCAGTCTTATCTTTGCATGGTTCCAAACGTCTCTCGGAATAATACTCGCCGCAGTGTGAGATGATTCCGTCCCTTACCTCAAATGTGAGATTAAGGCCATTGCGGTCATTGTGTTTTTCAAGAATATTCAAAACACGGAGGCCGTTTGACTCGTGCTCAAAATAAAGCTTAGGATCGATCTCTTTGAGCTTCTTGTTTAATACACGTTCACCGCTGTGACCGAAAGGAGTATGGCCTACATCGTGACCAAGGGCAATTGCTCTGATAAGGTCAACATTCAGATTCAGAGCGCTGCCGATCGTAGACGCGATATAGTCAACATAGATAACGTGCTCTAATCTCGAGCAGATGTGATCGTTGGCGGGATTAAAGAAGACCTGTGTCTTGTGCTTCAGACGTCTGAATGCCTGGGAATAAATAATCCTTCCCATATCGCGCTCATAGCAGTTTCTGATATCTCCGTCACTCTCGGGTGTAATCCTTCCTCTTGAATCAGAACACTTTGTAGCGTTGACACTCAGGAGCTTATCCTTCTGGTCCTGAATGATCTTAATCTTGGCTCTTGTGGCTTCGGATATCTTATCGGATTTACCAATACTGGCTAAGCTGTCTGCATAAAGATCCTGGAAGCTGAGATTATCTGACATCAATCGTAGTCTCCTTCTTACGTGCGATAAATAATTATACTACAAACGGCCTGCCCTATTCTCGGTAAAGCTCACGCTTTCTTAAGGCCTGCGGCGTTAGCAAGCATATTCTTACGCATTCCGTCGAAATCCACCGTGATCAGGGCATCTCCTCCGACAGGCTCAACCTTGAGAATGATTCCCTCTCCGAACCTCGGGTGAATAACCTTCATGCCCTTAACCAGATCGTCCGGGCCGAGCTGGCCTTCCCTGGCTCCTGCAGGCTTATCCTTCTCCTTCGTGAACTGAGACTTAAGAGCTGAAGAAATAGACTTCTTGGACTTCTCGCGGTTTGTCTCACCTTCAGGCATTTCCTTGGGAGTCTCACGCTTCGCTCCCATAAGGTAGAGCAGCTCAGGATTTATCTCCTTTAAGAATCTCGAAGGCCTGTTGCAGTTTGTCTGACCGAAGAGCATTCTCTGCTTGGTAAGGACCATAAAGAGATTACGTTTAGCTCTGGTAATGGCAACATACATGAGTCTTCGCTCTTCTTCGGTATCTTCCATGCTCTGGATGGATCTGTAACTCGGGAATACACCCTCTTCAAGACCAATAATGAAAACAGCTCCGAATTCGAGACCCTTTGCACTATGGATCGACATAAGCTTAACAAAATCGTCAGTATCGTCGAATTCATCACCTTCTGCAAAGAGCGATGCATTTTCCAGATAAAGTCCCAGTATTCCTTCGGTAGTATCTGCCGTAGCCGTATCGAAGAAGAAATCCTCATCAACTTCAACAGGGAATCCGTCACCTTCATCGATCTCGAGAGTATCCATGTCGACAGGTTCAGCACGGTGTGCCTTGTCATATTCTGCGGCTTCTGACAAAAGCTCTTTGAGGTTCTCGACACGGTCAATGATGTCGCCCTTTTTCTCGCGCTGCTCGGTGATCTCTTCAATGACACCTGAAGCGTTCTCGACATAATCGACGAACTGTGCGAAATCCATCTCGTTCTCTTTTAACTTATCGCGCATCTCATTTATGAGATCGGTAAATGCCAGTATCTTTGTAGCGGATCTCACGAGTTCAGGATAGTCCAATGCATGCATACTGCATTCGAACATGCTGATGTTATCGCCCAGAGCATACTGTCTGATCTTCTCGATAGTCGCATCACCGATTCCTCTTTTGGGGACATTGATGATACGCTCGAAAGCAATGTTATCCTTTGGATCGTTGATAAGTCTTAAGTAGGCCAGGATATCCTTGATCTCTTTTCTGTCATAGAATCGCATTCCGCCATAGACCCTGAAAGGAATTCCAAGATTATGGAGCGTAGTTTCCACATTACGGGACAGCGCATTCATTCTGTATAAAACGGCGCAGTCTGAATACTTAAACTTACCCTTGTCAGCCATCATCTTGATGGTCCTTCCGACAAAGTCCGCTTCACCGGCAGAGGTATCGGAATTCATGACAATGATCTTCTCGCCTTCATCACCTTCAGTGCGGAGTTTTTTACTCTTACGCTTCGTATTATTCGCAATGACGCAGTTGGCAGCTTCGAGGATCGTCTTGGTTGAACGGTAATTCTCCTCGAGCTTTATGACCTGAGCACCGGGGAAATCCTTCTCAAACTTAAGGATAAGTCTTACGTCTGCACCTCTGAACGAATAAATAGACTGGTCATCGTCACCTACAACGCAGATATTGCCGTCACCTGATGCGAGCTGCATTACTGCCCTGTACTGCGGCATATTGGTATCCTGATACTCATCAACCATGATGTATCTGAACTTCGCCCTGTACAGTTCGCAAATATCGGGATTCTGTTCCAGGAGCTTAACCATGTTTACGAGGATATCGTCGAAATCCATTGCATTATTCGCAAGGAGCTTCTCCTGGTATCTCTTGTAAATTCTCGCAACGACACCGGGGAAATAATCCTTTCCCGCCTGAATGGAATATTCCTCAACACTGATGAATTTATTCTTTGCATTCGAAATCTCATTCTGGATACTCTTGGGCTTAAACTGGCTGTCAGCAATATCCAGTTCCTTCATCGAATCCTTAACCAGCTTCAGCTGATCGTCGGTGTCAATTATCGAGAAGTTCTGTGAATAGCCGAGAAGCTCAGCATGACGCCTCAAAATCCTCGCGAAAATGCTGTGGAACGTTCCGCACCAGATATATTTAGACCTGTCACCGACAAGGCCTTCGATACGCTGACGCATCTCATTGGCAGCCTTATTGGTGAATGTAATGGCCAGAATGGATGACGGAGCAACATTATGCTTCTTCATCATGTAAGCGATACGGTAAGTAATAACCCTGGTCTTACCCGAACCTGCGCCCGCAAGAATAAGGAGCGGACCGTTAAGGTGTGTTACTGCGGCTCTCTGCTCGGCATTAAGGCCCTCAAGCATCTGATCCGCGTCCTGATCCTGAAAAGGCTCAGAGCTCTGACCGTAAATACTCTCTAAGTCTCTGAAAAAATCGTTTGAATTATCAAATGTATTGTCTGACAAAATATTTATCTCCCTAAAAATCGACTAAACAGATTATAACAGTTATGGCACCTGTAAATTGTTGATTAATGGGACAATTTCATTCTGAAACGGACTGATTAATTTGGAGGGTTAATTCGGCTCACCCGGGTAAAGACTCCAATTGTCCTTATCACGGAGGTCATCATGAACAACGAGCCAGAATCCATTGGGGTCTTCAAAGCGGTTTCCGTTAACTTCATTAACATTCGCCTCGTCAGAAGAGTAAATCAATACATCCCCTGATTTTCCGTCCTGATTAATCGGATTATTGGTAAAGGGACTGACCGGATCAGAAATCACTCCTTCAAATGCCAAAGATGGCGTATCAGCATTTGTCATGAACTCTTCAGAAACTGTAAAACCTGTGCTGTTAAAGTCTTTTACCAATAAAACGGGATTTACAGATTCAGCATCAAAATTCAACTCGTCCATGACCAATCCGTCAAACTGGCCCATCTCAAAGCCATGGTCTGCGACAATGATTATTCTTGTATTGTCATAAAGACCGTTCTCACGCAGATAGTCGAACCATTTTCCGAGTTCAATGCAAGCTTCCATGCTGCACTGATAAACTGCATAACTGTCGTAGTGATCCATATTCATCGTGACGCCGTCGACTGTAAAACGATCCTCGTGAGCCAGATCATAATCCGTGTTATCAACACTAACTGCCGGAGTGTAATCAGGTTCACTCAAAAGGAATACATCATGAGTTGAATTGTTTGAGATAACACAGAAACAATTCGTAGATTCTCCGCTTATGTCCGTAACATCAGTCAGCGATGCCAGAGCCGCATGATCACGTAAATGGATCTCATTGATTCCAACCTGAACATGGAGTCCGGTCTGATTACCAATATAAGTAGTCTCATCAGTATCCGAACGTAAGTATTCACCGTTGTCATAAAAAAACGGCTGCAAAGCATAAGGCATCACCTTCATAATTCCATAACAGAAGAAGTTGCGGTTAAGGCGCTTTTCCATATCAATGCCGGAATTCTCAAGAATCGGTTCTTTGTAATTGAATAATCCTGTCATGTGGTAAGCATTAATGCCTTCATAACCATTGTAAATGTTCAGATCGGGGATCCACTGATAATTGGCATATGTAGGATCTATAACACTTACATTCCATCCGTTGTTCGCAAAAATAACCGGCATAGTAAGGAGAGCCTCATTATGTTTATCAACCAAACGTTCATCCGCTCTGGCATTAATCTGTTCGGGAGTATAATCGTATCCTCCAAATAACGCAGGCGCACCATAATTAGTGGATTTACCGAATGAGACCGTATTCGGATAATATGTAAAACCATCGAATTTCTCTGCAACATCAGGACGTTCGTTAAACAAATAAGGGATACAGGATCCGTTCATCTTTTCCATCATGATTACAACTACATTTTGCCCTGTTGTTGACAGCGGAATACTTATCTCTTCCGCAGTATTAGCATATTGGCCTGTAAAATCAGAAGTGAGAACCGAGATTCGGATTATCCTGAAAAATGAAATAAAAGAAACCGCTACGAGCGCAACAGCCATAAGAGGACCGGTAACTTTTTTCAGCTTAACGGAAGCAAATGTGATTGCAGCTATAACCACAGCAATTACTAAAAGATTGACCAATGTATCTTTCAATGAATAACTCATTTCATATTCATAAGTCAGCTTATTTGAGAGGAAACCGAAGTTCTTGTTGAACGCTATGTAGTTAACGACACCCGAAGCTGCTACGCACGGCAAAACAACCGAGTATACTTTCTCTGCTTTTCTGGTGAGCAGACAAAATACCGGAATCCAAAGGACAAATAAGCCCAAAGCAGTAAGTGCGCTGGTCCAGAGATAGAGAATCGGATTGCGAGGAGCGGAACTGAACACGTTGACCATCTCCACAGGATTTTCTGCGAGGACGTCAGCAGGGATCAAAACACCAGTAAGAACAGCGAGCACCGCACAAGATAACATGACAGGAGAAAAACTCTTTTTCGCGAGGTTAATCTTCTTATCGGCAGACTCCGTTTTCTTATGGTTTTTAATGAGTCGGCCGACTATATTTTTTGCCATCGAGAATACGTTATTTAGCAACCAATAGAAAACCAGTCCTGACGGTGAACGATATAACAGAACGAGGAAAATTGCAGCCAGACCATAGACCTGAATCTTCGCCTTTAAAGGATGACCTTTGGTATAAATGATTCCGGATATAACATTTATCAATGTCATAAGGATCGGAAGAACATTTACAGGGAAACTGCCTATCATGAACATGGCATCTTCTTTGCCTAAATCCGATATGAATCCAAAGGTCATTTCATTCAGACTTTGCATGCCTGAGAGAAGATTATAAGCAGCTATGAAAAAAGGAATCTGCAAAAGCAAAGAAACTGAACTCTTAAGCGCATAAACAGGTTTGTAATTGTTGAGCCTGTAATACTCCTGGATCATGAAGAAACGTTCATCACCTTTGAACGTCTTCTTTATATGCTTGATCATCGGAGCCATTTTTGCCTGGATGTCACGATCTTCTGCCTGCAGTTCATCTGCTCTGTTATACAGAGGAAGCACAAGAAAATTAACGGCAAGACTCAGAAAGATTATTGACACGCCAACATTGCCGCAAACCCTGTTTGCAATTGAAAACAGAACTTCAAAAAGGAGTTCGATTGGAGAGATTATTAACGTGTAAAACACTGTAAAAACTGACAAACTGTTTATGCTCCTTCGTAACCGTTAATAATCATGGCCAATATAAGTCCAGTTATTCTCATCGCGGATATCATCATGAACTGCGAGCCAGAAACCGTTTGAATCTTCAAAGCGCGTACCGTTATTGGTATAGATGTTTACTTCGTCTGAAGAATAGATCAGCAGGTCTCCGGACTTAACATCCTGATTGATCGGATTGTTGGTAAAAGGATTAACCGGATTATCAACATTTCCTTCAAATGCCAGTGAAGGTGTATCCGCATTTGTCATGAACTCGTCTGACACTGTAAATCCTGTGCTGTTAAAATCTTTCACCATCAGAACAGGATTAAATGACTGCGCATCAAATCCCAAATCCGACATAAGAAGATCATCAAATTGTCCCATGCCATAACCGTGATCCGCTACGATGATAATTCTCGTATTGTCATACAAACCGTTTTCGCGAAGATAATCGAACCATTGTCCTAAAGTAATGCACGCTTCCATGCTGCACTGATATGCAGCGTAATTACAGTAATGAGTGTCCATGTGCATAGTCACACCATCAACAGTAAATCTGTCTTCATGGGCAGCATCATAATCTGTATTATCAACATAGAGTGCAGGAGTATAATCAGGCTCCTCAAGAAGACAAACCTCATGGGTAGAACCGTTTGACATAACAAAGAAGCAATTTGTCGGATCGGTTGTTATTTCAGTAACTTCACACAAAGCATTCAGAGCAGCATGTTCCTGCAAATGCCATTCATAGAATCCGTTCTGAATATGGAGCGAATTGCCTCTGTAAGATTTGTTGTTCAGATCCATGCACAGATAATTTCCGCCATCATAAACTGCTGCCTGCATGAAATAAGGCATAGACTTCATTAATCCGTAGCAGAACAGATTACGGTTCAATCTTGCTTCCTGATCTGCTCCAACGTCTGCAAGTTCCGGAACGCGGTCATTGAAAACGCCTGACATGTGATATGCATTGATGCCTTCGTATCCGTCATAAATACTCAGGTCCGGTTTCCACTGGTAATTGGCATAAGAAGGATCTACAACACTTACATTCCATCCGTTATTTAAAAAGATTACCGGCATAGTCAGCAGTGCTTCATTTTGCTTATCAACCAAAGGCACGTTGGAACGGGCATTAATCTTATCAGGTGTGTAATCATATCCTCCGAACAATGCAGGCGATCCTGTGTTTGTAAATTTACCAAATGAAACCGTATTCGGATAATAAGTAAATCCATCGAACTGTTCTGCCACATCGGGACGTTCATTAAACAAATACGGGATATATTGGCCGTTCATCTTATCGATCATTAATACAACGACATTTTTGCCGGTGGAAGAGAGAGGAATGCTGACTTCCTCAGCAGTATTGCTGTATGAATAATTGTATCCTGCAGTATCTATTCCAATAGCGATAAGTCTCATGAGAGATAAGAACGAAACTGCAATAAATGCAACTACCAGCAATAGCCTTGTTGTCTTTCTCCACTTCAGGGTAATGAACACAACGAGCGCTGTGACAGCTATAACAACTGCCAAATTGATCAGTATCTCCTTCAGTTCATAAATAATGGGGTAATCATATATCAGCTTGTTAGATAAAAATCCGAAGTTCTTATTAAACGCAATGTAGTTAACCACGCCTGCTGCTGCCATAGCTGGAAGTACAAGAGAATATACTTTTTCAGCTTTGGGAGTAAGAACACAAAATACGGGAATCCAGATCAAAAATAAACCGATTGCTGTAACGGCACTAACGACAATATACATCATCGGATTATGTGGATCTGCACTCAAAGTATTTGTCATCTCAGCAGCATTTTGAACTACTACATCTGAAGGAACCATAACGCCGGTCAGTACCGCGAGTACCACACCCGAAAGAAATACCAGAGAGAAACTCTTCTTATTAAGTTCGAGTTTTGTATTTACAGGCTTATCAGCAGATTTAGAAATATGCAATTTGCCGATTATGTTTTTAACAAGTGAGAATACGTTATTCAGGAGCCAGTAAAATACCAGTCCTGATGGTGAATGATACAGCAGGACGAGGAAGATTGCAGCCAGACCATAAACCTGTATCTTCGCTTTCAAAGGGTGACCTTTGGTATAAAGGATTCCCGAGATGACATTGATCAGCGTCATCAGTACCGGCAGTATGTTAACGGGGAAACTTCCGATATAAAATGTTGCATCTTCCCTGCCGAGATCAGATATAAAACTGAATGACATTCCCTGAAGATTACTCATTCCGGACAGAAGATCATATGCTGCTATAAAGAACGGGATCTGCAAGAGCAGAGAAACTGAACTTTTAAGTGAATATATCGGTTTATAGTTATTGATCCTGTAGTATTCCTGGGTCATAAAGAAACGCTCATCCCCTTTGAACGTCTTCTTTATGTGCTTGATCATCGGAGCCATCTTTTTCTGGATATCGCGGTCTTCCGCCTGCAGTTCATCAGCGCGTTTATATAGCGGCAAAACCAAAAGATTAACTGTAAGGCTCAGGATTATAATGGATAAACCTATATTTCCCGTTAATCTGTTTGCAGTTGTAAAAATGACTTCGAAAAGAAGCTTAATTGGCAAGATTATCAGCGAATACAGTAAAGATAAAACAGTCATTGCTTACACTTTCTTTTCCGTTGATACAGCCTTAAACAGTCCGCGTTTTTCCGGCTTCTTTGCTTTGTTTTCTTTACGCTTTTCACGGGAACACACTTCGTTATATTTCTTTAAGACATAATCAACTGATCTGACTGTTCCTTCACCGATATTAACCCATGTTTCAGATCTTGCTTCTTCACGGCCTGATGCAAATGAAGGATCATCGATACAGTTGTCAATTACCTCTTTTATGTTCCCGAATTTTTCCTCGTTAAGCTCTAATCCGAGTTTCGGAAGAATTCTTAATGTCCATGGCGTTTCTTCGAGCCAGTAAGCATCAAAAGGTCCCAGATCAATGTTGGTATCCGTGTAGATTACAGGTTTATCAAAAACCAAAGCATAGTCAAAAATAACACCGGAGAAATCAGAAATAAGAATGTCTGACTGCCTTAACACTTCGAAGTTATCAGTATCTCTGTTCCATGAGAACTTTGGATTCTCAACATACTTCGCCATAAGACGGTCCATCATTTCCTTTTCTGTTGTAAAGGACTGAGGATGCGGTCTTACGATTATCTTGTACCCCGTCTCTATGAGAGCATCAATAAAACGTTCACCGTATCTGGTTAACAACCCGTTCTCTCCCCAGGTGGGCGCAAGAAGGACAGTCTTCTCGTGTTCAGGAACCGGTCCTGCTGCCTCGAGTCTCTTCTTCAGAACATCCATGAAAGGAAGACCGCAGAGCTCGATGTCCTTAGCAGGTTCATTACGCAATTCTTCGAGCTGTCTTGCCTGATCTTTTTGATATTCTCCTGAGAGGATCAGCGCATCGTAATGATCCAGTGCAAACATGCGGTACATCGTTATATCGTTCGGATTGTGTGAAATGTAAATATAGTATCCGACGTTTTTAGATCTTTTCCATTGGAATACATCAAGGCTCGGTGTAGTTGATAACAATACCGTTGCATTAAGAGTATTAAGCCTTGAGAATACTTTGTTTCCTTCTCCGGCATATTCGCCGCTGATATATTTGTATCCCTTTTTAAATACCGGGTCATCTTCCGAACCGGTGAGATATGTGATCTTTTGTTTTCTCTTCTCGAACTCATCCAGAAGCGGCTCGAAAATATTCCAGTATCTCTTGCTCTCGGCGAAAATGACGATGGGGATCTTTCTGTTATTTATTGATGCGTCCTTGTTACCGCTTGTACGGAACTTCATTTTCATGATAAGAGTTCGGAAAGCAAATATAACGACTCCAAAAAGGCCGAAAATAACTGTAAATAACATTCCTCCCGTGCCGGGATCGATATATAAAGCTTTAATAAACTCCATAGAGTACCATACCTCAAATGATTTTCGCCGTATTTAATAGGATACCATTTTTAAACTATACTCTCTACATTACCCATAATATCGGGCATCTGAAGTCTTTTCGAAAACAGTAATTTGTTCTTTATGAAAATATATAATAAAGGGCTATAATATCTGCATGAGTGAAAAAGGACACAGACATTACAGACTGAGCGGCTCCCAGACCATACTTCTGGGCTTTGTTATATTGATATTGGCAGGAGCCGTTCTCCTTATGCTTCCTATCTCATCAAGGAGCGGAGAATGGACAGGCGTTATTGATGCGCTCTTTACTTCTGCTTCAGCCAGCTGTGTTACCGGCCTTGTCGTTTACGATACATGGTCTCATTGGAATTGGTTCGGCCAGCTCATCATTCTCTCACTTATCCAGATCGGCGGTATGGGTGTAGTTACCATGACTACTCTCCTGAGCAGAATAGTCGGAAGAAAACTCGGACTTCAGGCCAGAGCCACTATGCAGGAAGCTGTTTCTGCACCTAACTTAAGCGAAGTCCTGAAATACACAAAGTTCATTTGCATCGGCACAGTTATTTTCGAGTTGGCAGGAGCTGTGCTCATGTCCCCTGTTTTTATCGCTGAATACGGTCCTCTCAAGGGTATCTGGCTGTCGCTCTTCTCATCGATCTCTGCTTTCTGTAATGCAGGATTCGATCTTAACGGAGAATACGGTCCGTTCTCATCCATGGTTCCTTACATGGATAACCCCCTTATCGTCATAGTTCTCGTAATACTTATCCTCACAGGCGGTCTGGGATTCCTTACATGGATGGATATTAAAAAGCACGGCCTTAAGTTCTATAAATACAGCACACAGAGCAAACTAATCATCTTCATGGAAATAGTACTGGTCTTAGTACCAATGGTTTATCTGTGGTTTGGCGAGTACGAAGACCTGCCGTATGGCCAGAGATTTTTAGCTTCGCTGTTCCAGGCAGTAACACCGAGAACCGCAGGCTTCAACACCACAGACTATAATTCATTCTCTGATACCGGCGTCTTTATAACAATAATCCTGATGCTGATAGGCGGTGCGCCCGGTTCTACCGCAGGCGGTATGAAGATCACAACTATTGCAATCCTGTTCTTCACCATGATCACCGTATTCAAGCGTGAGAAATCACCTGCCATATTCAAACGCAGAATCACTACCGAAGCCGTATACGGAGCGATCGCAATATTCATGCTCGATG
>JAEIGA010006623.1_pt1 | contig 17645 bp, 19 predicted proteins | sample 9270691 | NCBI WGS metagenome assembly JAEIGA01 (sample SAMN17057246, study PRJNA624740) | gut metagenome | biome: biome; isolation source: fecal sample | host: Bos grunniens | place: China: Xizang | collected 2019 | reverse complement strand
ATTCCATCTTTCTTTTTAGTATGTTTTTGAGCAGAATCCTCATAATAATCAGATTCTTCCTCATCTGCTTTTTCTTGTAATCGCTTTTTTACTTCTTCTTCAAAAAGCTGTCTTATCAACTCCTCTTCATATTTGTCCGAATATGTAGGTTTTTTATTACGCTTTTCCAAAGGAGTTTCCATATCGAGTTTCTTTCTCTTTTTTGCTTTTTCCTCCGGTTGCTGTGTAATTGCGGTTAACCTACTAATAACCTTTTTTGCCATATTTATACTTCATCAAATCCTAATTCTACACCTCCACGTACATCAGAATCAGCAGACAATTCATTTTTATACTGTTCTTCTAATTCCTTTAATGATATTCTCATCTTGCCAATAGTGGAAATATCTAACATAACATCTTTTGGTTTATATAATGGTTTTCCCATTTCATCAATTTCGGTAAAATCAATACTATCTAAGAAAATCTGTGTTTTATATAATGTTCTATAAGCTGTTTTAATTAAAGATAGAATTGGATCAGAATCAAGTATTTCCTGATATTTGTTATAAGCATCTATGAATTCTGGATTTTTCAGATCATCTTCTGTTAATCCAGAATCCAGTAAAGCTGCTTCATGTTTCTCTTGTTCAAGATATTTATAATAAGGGCTCTTAAAGTCAAGCATCAAATAAATGTATGTAAATTCTTTAAATGCAAGTAACCTATCGTTTCCAGATTTATCTTCTTTACATTTATTTCTGTTTTTATCTCAAAGGGCTTTAAATTCTTTTATAAGAAGTATTGGATATTCGTTTATTCGAAGAGTGTTATTAACATCATCAAATACAAAGAATTCCATATTACTTCATGTAAGGGGCGTTATTAATAATTGCTGCTTTTAGATTTTCGATAAGCGATTTTTTATTTTCCGGAATATAAACAGGAATACTTGGGGTTTCAGATGTAACTATTTTTGCTGTTTCTGCTGTTTTTGGACCCTCAAGATTGGTATTGTATCTCTTACCATTCCATTCAAATTCCTTTAAACCGTACTTGCGAGCTCTCCTAAAAGCATCTTTGAATCGCCTATCTCCCATGTGTTCATTGTACCCTTGGATTGTTACTCCAAGTTCCTGTGGAGCAAGATCTCTAACTTCTGGAGAAAATTCAATGTTATAATCTTCTATTTGAATATCATCGTTAATTACTGGAAGTTCAAGCTCGGCCCTAGGATACACGTCATCAATGATTGCCCAACGAGCCTTTTGTCGATTACCATTTGCTTTACGTTTTTCGTTTTGATATCTTGATCTAAACTCCTTATTGGTATAACCAAGACCTTCTTTAGCAACATCTTTTGCTTCTTTGCGAGTTACACGCGGATCTTTATTAATATCTCCACCTTCTTTTAAGACAATTGAGTAACTATGTGCGGGCTGATTTAATCCTCTAAACATACTAACAACAGGAGCCGTCTGAACCGGCTTTGTCTGAGGCCGCGTTTTAACTGAAGTAGGGTTAAATTCATTCATCACATATGCCTCTCCAAGGGCATCCTGAGTTTTCTGAAGATTGTTAATATCTACAGGACCTCTATTTAATCTTTCGCGATTTTTATTAAAATCCTGTACTAAGCGGGAACCAGGATCCGTTTTAAGATACTTTCTTTCATAACCATAAAAAGGTTCATAGTTGTTATATTCGTCGTGAAACTTTACAGAATATAATGTATCATTTTGAGGAGTAACGAGTCTGCTAAAAACGGCTTGGTCTCCACCAAGATTATCGCTATACTCTTCTACATTATTTCCGTAAGGGTCTGTATATTTATTTTTGTAATTTCCTTTTTTAATAGCAACCCTTTGTTCATCAGTATATCCAACTTTTTCACCTCTTTGTGCCTTTTCGATTTTCTTACCGCAGCCACAGTCCTGAATAGATCCACCTTTCTTTAAACAAAGTAAATAACCTAGTTTACCACCTTCTTTAAAAATTCCCATTTCTTTATTTTTATATGTTTGTATTAATCGGCCAAGTATTTGTTGACCCTCTTCCGATGTAGCTAACTCGTTTATCCAAGAAACGGTCTCATCAAAAGACGCACCTTCTGGAGATTCTCCACTTTGTACGAGTCAGTCTACAAATTTTGCCAATTCTTTTTCTTTCATTATACGTGAATTAAATCTTTTGTTGAAAATATTGCTTCCTGCAATTTACCATCCTCGGAAAATCATCTGGTTTTAATTCCAACAAAAGTGGTTTCTTTATCTCCTTCCTTATTAACCATGGACCTTGATACTTTGTCAACTACAAGCATCTTTGGCCTATTATCAATTGCGTGCTTTACCATTACAATGTCGCCCGCATTAAAATAAACATATCCTGTTTCCATATTACTTTTTCTTTACTATTCTAACCATAATATTCTGTTCATTAATCACATAGTATTGCATCTTTCGGAACGGTAGTGGATTTGCAATATGTCTAATAACATACACATCGTCTCCAACTTCAACATTCTGACACTTAGATCCAACTGCAATTACTTTAGCACAAGAAACAACTTCATCATTAAACTCCATTTCTCCTGTTTCATTGGATTTATACATCTTTGTGGATTCCATTCCTACTATAAGGCCACTTTGTGTTTTCTCAACAGCTCTATATGGATTTTTATCATAAAACTTAATTAACACTCCCGTATTACACGGAATAATATCAACATCTTCTGTATTTATATCTAAATCATTAATTAATTTTTCATTCAAATTTTTCATAACACATTATCATTTTTTAAGTAAACAACCTTCATCTTTTATGCGAGTTTTATATCGTAGAACACATCCACATTTCGCACAAATATCCACATTCTTTGTAAGTTTTATTTTATATTCACATTCATTACAAATTGACATTCTCTTTTCCATCAATTCGTAATTAATTCCTTGTAAATTATATCAAAATCCAAGGATTATGCGTTTTATTTTTGTAAAAAATTTTACCATTTTCCGTGAGGGCATTTATTTGTTAATCCTTGTATCTTATTTGAAAGAAAACATCCACATCCAGATTTATATCCTTCTTTCTTAAAATAAGATCAATCTCCTTCTGAATTCATATATTTTTTAGAATCACAAATTGCACCAGATTTCTTTTCTGTATACAATGGACATTTTTTACAGATTTCAAGTCGTTTAGTTGCTAATTCATTTAACATATTAACATAATTTTATAGGTTTGTTTTTATTCAATTGTTGCTGAACTTTAATAGATTTCTTATAGTGATTGAGCATTCGGATTACTTCTTTCTTTAAGTATTGACACTCATAAAGTGTTTCATTTCCATCGTGATCGATGTGATATAACATTAATTTTTTAATGTTTATCTCAGGACGAAGTGTTTGAAGCATATATGCATATGTTGATAACTGTAATTGATAAATATTAAAATTACAATCGTCCAAATCATTTAATGGATACTTTAAAGTTTGTTTTGATTTTTTTACTTTATCAAAATACCCACTCTTTTTAATTTCTTTGTTTGTCTTAAAATCAAGAATCATCGCATCGTTTCCATCCAAAATTAAACAGTCAATTTGTCCACTTAAACGCAATAATCCGTCCTCTGATTTACAAGAAATTAAAAATTCCGGATAAACACCATGTGTTAAATCCAATTTATAATAATCTTTTTTGCAAGTAAAATCACAATCAGAAACTTCTTCAAATCCAAATCGTTTAAAATCAAATCTTGATTTTCCATAAAAAGATTCTTCGAAATTTGCATGTATGGCAGTTCCTCTTACACAACTTTCATCTCTTTTTCTATCATATTCAGCTAAAATTTCTTTTTGTTTGTTTTCAAAAACTTCTTTATCAATATTTAATTTGATTAATAATTCAGGATTAAATTTTTTTCTTGCCAATAATCCCGATTTAATTGATAATCAAACATCTTCATTTAATATTGCTTCTAAAGCTTTATATGCACTTCAAAATGCTGCATCAAATTCATTCGAGTATTGATGAATCAAAGAAGTTACCGAAATATATTTCTGACAATCAGTTTTATCTAAATATACGTGTTGTTCGTCAGAGTAAACAACATCGTCATTTTCTTTATCTACTTTGTAACCATTAAAGTATTTTTCTTCATAACCACTTAGCGCAGGCATATCAACATCAACATTTAAAAATTAAAATTATCTATTTGCTTTAAAATCTAATTTATTTGAAATTTGTGCTCCCAATCTGCGAATATCTCTACCAATTGTAGGTAGCTCTTCTGCGTCAGGAGTACGATCAAAAGAAATCTCTAATATTCCAAGTTCTGCAGATCCCTCTAACAAAAGGAGCGCAATTCATTTAGTTCCATTTTTTTCTATCATAGACGCTAACATCGGATCTGTTTTTCTCAATTCATCTGTCGTTCCATATCAATATCCGTTACGATAAAGAATTGTTGGAATATTCAATAAAGATAAATTGACATTAACATACTGATTTGCAACATTAAGGAATCCTTCGTTGCAAACCTCATATGTCATATCCACATAATAGAAACCCAATCCTCCCGGGTTAGATTTGCCGTTGTGAAATTCCATTACAGATACTCGACTTGCGCCTAAGTGATACATTGCATTTCGCATTTCAGATTGAATAATCGGATCATTTTTCTCTCTTCATTCTTTTTTGTCTTCTGCAATTTTAGTAGTGTATTCTTCAATTTTGTCTAAAATGATTCCTGGATTTAAAGTCACAGTAATCATAAAAATACACATACAAAGTACCATTGTCGAACTGAGCAATTTCCAGGCTCCGTGATTTGTTACTAAATTAGCAATATCACCAATTCATTTAATTATAGAGTCTACATTTTTTCTTTTTTCTTCCATTTTTAAAAATATTAATAAATTAATAATTTATCAACATTACCATTATTTCATATTTGGCGCAAATATAATAAAAATTTAGGTTTATTCCAAATAAATAAGTATCTTTGTAAAAATTAATTTATTATGAAATTTAGAGATTTTATATTACAAATGCTTATTGGAAAAAACACAATATCCAGTAAAAGAGTCATGGGGTTTTAGGATGATTTGTATGTCTATTTATAAGTGTTTGGTGTACAGTACTTGCGATTCCTGCTCCAGAAATAATAAACATGCTATTTATATGTAGTGCAAGTTTATTAGGGATAGATTCCATAATGTCACCGTTTAATAAAAGAGAATAATGAAATATTTTACAATAAAAGAATTATGTCAATCCGAATCCGCGGATAAATTTAAGATTGACAATACACCATCAGAGGAAATTATAGAACACCTCACATTATTAATAAATTGTTTACTTGATCCACTTCGGGAAGCATGAGGTGATGCAATTATAATCAACTCTGGATATAGATGTCCGGCCCTTAATAAAGTAGTTGGAGGGGCTAAAACCTCATCCCACATGTTAGGATGGGCTGTGGACATACGTCCGAAAAACGGAAAGATGGAAGAGTTTAAAAGATTTGTTGTAGATTTTATAAAGACAAGATTCTGAGATCAATGTATTTTGGAATCTAGTGGAAAGCCCGGAACTTCTAATTATGTAGAATGAGTTCATTTGAGTCTTTATAATAATTCAGGAAAACAAAGAAAAATGATTTTTAGCATAGAACAATAAACCCGACTCTATTGAGCCGGGTTTTTTGTTATACACCTATTGTGATATAAATATTTTTTACTTCATTTAATCATTGATTATAATTTCCAAAAGAATAATCAAAACCGTAACCACCCACGATGCAGAATTAGAATAACTAGAATCGTCACTGTATCTAAACGTTCGTTGTGAGTTAGTTCATCCAATCAGTATTCGCGCACTAGCTGAATTATTTAAGGATTCACAAACGTTTCCTGTATATCAATCGTGCGTAGCAATCTTCCCCATAACTATTATTTAAAGAATCCTCCCTGCAACAGACACAGAACGTGAAAAATCTCCAGATTTAGCCGTAATTGTTCCCGATTCAATAGATACTGAATCAAGTATTTTAAACGTGTCAGATTTTTTAATCAAACAACTCTCACCGTTTCCAAAAACAACACAGTCATTTACAGGCGATTGTAGTTCTCCAATATCAACATTTAAAAGTACATGGGCATTTATAAAATGATGATTTCCAAAAATTAAAACTGTTCCAGTGCCCGAATTACCAAAGGATATGTGGTTTTCATCACCAACAATCAATGTCGTTCTAGCATCGCATCCGCGCACATAATTATTTTTTCCTACAACCGTTGTAAACGTTGGATTATAATCATTGTTATTAATATCAACAATTCTTGTTGGAGAAAATGTAATTATTGATACGTCATTCTTGTTACATTCGTGTCGAGAACCAGATAGCCCGCCTGCGATAAACTTATATGTATCTATATTTGTTTTACAAACACTTGTTGGATTAATCGTCGCATCATTGTATTCACAAATAAATGATTTATTAAAATCATCTCATCAACAATCAGCAACTTTTTCATTATTGTGTACAAAGATTCCAAAATTATCTAATTTGGATGTAGATATTGCTTTTATTAAAACATGACCGTCATTATATGATTGTCCACTAAACATAGCTGAACAATTCAACTTATATGTTTTTCCAACAGAAAGTTGTGATGTTTGAACTTTTCAAATTAATTCCAAATAAGTGATTTCTTCAACAAAAATATCTTCAGATATTAAATTTGACTTTCAAGGATTTTTATAATATATTCATGCTGATAATTCAGGTCCTCTTGATTGAATCGTGTTATTCAAACTATCATATTCAATTATAATATTGTCAGCAATTGGAAAATAAGACGATCCACAGTCTTGGTCGGTAGTTAATGCCCATTCAATAAAATATGGATATTTTTCTAATTGATATGGGGTTGTTGTTAATGTGAGTTGAACAATCTTTTCTTCGGGTTTATTTTTAATATATCCTAATTCTCCTTCATTTGCAGTTCAATCACATACATGGATTTGGCCCATGTTCAGTCAATATTGTCCGTTATATTGTTGGCAATTCTCTAATACAGGATTATCCACTCCGTATCATATGTATGTATCGGCTCCAACTAACATTGCGATCTTGCCAATAAATTCATCAGTATACGACAATTGTGGTAATTCGTTTGATGAAGTAACATGTCCGATAAATTGTACTCCAGAGGGGCCTTGTTTTACAATTGGAACTATTGTTGTTTTTGTGTTTTCTCCACTATATATATCATTACTATATGTAGTTGTTTCTTTTTTCCAAATAACAGGACTGTTTATCGGCATTTCATCAATTCACGCATCACGTTCTGACGGTTTAGTAAAATCAGCGGTTCCAAGATATTTTATTTCAATTCCGGTAATTGTTGTCGGAACTTCATTAATGAGCAAATAAGCATCATGTGAAAAACCATCACTGTATGTGGTTGTAGTTTTCGATCATAGATACGGATTATCTTCATTTAATGTTGCGCTTTCGCGGTCGCCCCATCCATTTTGTGGATGTGTAGACGAATCTGCTGATATAGCGTATGTAACTGTTGTACTACTAACCGTAATGTTTTTTCTAACAGGAGCTGAAATTACTTTAACAACATCGTTTTTAGAGTTTATATCTACATCAATCTCTCATACAACAGATTCGTTTGTAGAAGAATATTGTAATGTTCATTCGCTGATGCCAGCATCAACATATACATCAATCCCAGCTTTCACATAATAAATTCTATTTTCCGACAAATTGTTTTGAAATCTAGAATCTGCAGTATTATTTTTTTTAAACTCTGGTACATCAGGTTTGTCAGGTGACGTATTGTATAATTTTACTAATCTATGTACTGCTGTAAGAATTACTGAATCTTGTCCTGGTTGTCCTTGTTGACCTTGTGGTCCAACATCTCCTGTCATTTGAATTGGAATTCCGTAGTTCGGAGATTGATTTTTAACTATTGTTACAAATCTTACATACAATTTTTCTTGTGAATCTCGTTGACTCGGATTACTTGGAACCCATTCTGTAGAATTAAATTCTCCATATTCAATTTCATTTTTGTCCTTATTTCATAGTATAGAAGGACATCTTTTTTCATCAGCTTCTAATCAATCCTTTGCGTATGTATACAGAATAATTAATTGTTGATCGGTACTTGTAATACTGGCATTTAATTTTTGTATTGCTTTTTCATATTCAGATAACGAAGAAGTTTCTGATAATTTGTCCGATTCATCAATATTTTCACCCTTTTCTATTCTTTGCTCAATTCCTTGATTTATGGCTAATCTGATATTTTGAATTGATTGTGATAAATTATTTATTGTTTCATTCATTGTTGTATGTTATCAACTGTTATACACTTGTTTAATTTTATTAGCGTATCTTGGATCTTCTGCATATCCGGCTTTATACAGCCTATCTGCAAAACTAGACACATCCCCAATAAACAAATCTTTATATCGAGATGTTCTAGTTAATAAATTTAATTGATCCTCTATATAATCATTTATAGAATCGTACGATCTAAATCTTTGCTTAATCTTTCTTCCTTTTGCATCATGATCTCCGCCTTCATATGATTTTCCAGTTCAATTTGGGCCAACAGTTATATTTCCATAATTAAGATGTGCTGCGCCGTGTCCAACTTCGCCCCAACCTGTTTCAAGTGCATCCTTTGAAGCAAGTCATTTGGCATAAGCCTTATCAATTCCTCTTTTTTCCAGTTCTTGTTCATACAACTTTTCTAGCTGTTTAAATCCAGATCTTCCTTTTAATCGAGTTGTAATTCTCATTTCAGGAACTACTGATTCAATCGCGGTTGTTACTGTGGCTTTAGGAGTAGCAACCGAAGTTGTGCTAGGAATTATAATAGATGCAGCAGGAACAGTAGCATTGTTTGTTTCAACTACTTGTTCTGAATCCATTTCTGGCATAGGGCGTTTAAACACACTCTCATACTTAGGTTGATATTCAGATTCCACCTTAGATCCTGTTCGAATCAAACTATGAAAAGATGGAACCAGATCATTAAAATCTATTGAATTTCCATATATATCAACCTGTTCTGTATTTCTAACTGGCTGATAAAAAATTCCTCCAACAACACCTTGTTGTTGTAGTCAATTGTAATAATTATTTTGATTCATGTTATTTTCGATTTATGGCGCGAATATACAAAATAATTTGCAGAAAAACAAAAGATTGTGTAACTTTGTGAAAAATAAAATATTATGCCAGAAAATAAATTTGATTTAAATAGAGTGCGAAATGCTGCAAAACTATACAATAAAATTGATTACGGAAATTTAAATTTAAATATTCCAGATGTGCAGCAAACAATTAAAAATTTCGAGAATTGAAGAAAATCTCAAGGTTATAAAACAGAAGAAGAAAAACAAGAAGAATTAAAAGCAGAAATGCAAGCTGCTCAACAGAGATTTAATGATCAAGGCTTGTGGAATTCTGAAGATCCATATGAAGTATACAATGCATATCAAACCGATCCTGAAAAACAATCCGAATTTCAACGTAACGGAGAAATGGTTGCTGGAATTGTGAGTACTATTGCAACACTTCCGTTTACGGCCGGAACAATAGGAGGATGAGTCCCTGCGATTACAACTACTGCTACTGGAGCTGCAGGAGGATATGCCGGAGCTTATGGAGGACAGAAATTAGGACAATATCTTGATAATAAATATGGATGAAATACAACTCCTTATTTAAGTACCGTTGGAGGATTAGCTGGAGGAATTCTTGGTGGAGGATTAGGATACAAAGGTTGAGAAGGAGTAACCAATCAGTATCTTATAAACAAAGCTTTCAAATCAGGGCAATTAAAATACGGATCACCAACCGCATATACGGCATATCATCAATCATCTACTCCGATTACTAAATTTAAATTTCCATTTAAAGAAAGGTGGGACGTAAGAACACATGGTGCGGATCCCAGTGGTGTTTTCTTTACAGTTGGAAAACCTGCTGGTTCAGGCTTTCTAGCAGAAAGACCCTACACTGGACAATTTCACGTAAAAGTACAAAAACCTCTTATTCAAACCGGAGAGTTAACAGGTTCAACTAAAAATGGACTTAGAAACGCAATCGTCAGACGTGCTAGAAAAGATGGAGCTGATGCTGTATTCTTTGATGGCATTGCAGATAATACACTGCAAAATCAACAAATATTGTTTGCAACGAATAATGCTGATATTGGATATAGAGGAATGGTCGGAACTCCGTTTAAACAGGGTAATTGGCAGTTACCAAGAGGTGTTAGAAACCCTTCGTTTAACGGAAAGGCACAAATTATGTGAATGGGTCCAACTGCCGGTAAAACTACATATGCAAAGATAAATCCAAATGTTGTAGACATCGATCCTTTAACAAAAGATATTAGAAAACAAGTTGCAAAGAAATTAGGATTAGATTTTAAGGATTCAAAAGTTTCTACTTCTACAGAATATCAAGAGGCGATTGTAGATATGGTAAATAACTGATTAAGAACTCCATCAAATCGTGGCAAAACATTGGTAGCTTCTACTAAACATTTGTTAGATCCTAAATATAAGATAAAGTTTGCAAATGAACCTTTCATTCCAGATTTTAAAACATTTGTTGCTAGAAATCAAGCAAGAGGTTTTAGAGAAGCTCCGGAACAATTAAGAAAGTGATACGATTCAATTCTTGAAATCAAACCGGACATTAAAATAGATAATAGATTTACATCTGAAATATTAAATGGACAATAATAGAAAACCCAGACCATTAGGTCTGGGTTTATTTGTTTTTATTTAATATTTAATGCTGATTTCACTGTACGATTTATATTACGAAGTATTCCTCCGAGTTTTAATTTCCTTCCTCCGACAAGCGGATAATTAAGAGTTACTCTGAATCGTCGTTGTACATCTGGTGGGGCTGCCCGTAGCGAATCATTAAATCTTTTTAGAGTTTTCATACCGTCCCAATTTTCTGGAATTACAAATTTAAATCGCCCTGGTTTACCTGGAGTAGAAGATGGAACATGAGTGTATGGTAATTCAATACGTTTTACAGCACCACTAGGATACATTAACTCAAACTGGTATGTAGGAAAACCTTTGAGTCTTTGTTTTCCAGATCGTGATTCTGTAATAAACGTTCCTGTTTTAGGATCAATTTCTGCGCCAAATGCTTTAAAAACATCCACGGGCATGTTATCTAGGTATGCTTCTGTAGAACTAGTTGTTTTTCTAACTGCGTCCATTAGATCCCACGGTTTATTAGGGTTGTTTGCCCTAGGATTTCATAATGCATGTTCTAGCCCATTTGTACTATCATAACGATAAGAACTTTGTCCCGGAACATCACTTAATCCAAAAAACATAGGAACTCATCGTTTGTCTCTCAATGCTGCATTTGCTACTACATTCGATTGTAAACTCTTACTAAATTCAAGATTTGTTCCACCATGTGGAGTAGATTCGTTTATTGCTTTTCTAAATTGAGCGAGTTCGTCAGGATTTACATCAAACAACATATAATGATTATATGCTCAGTCTAAATCGTCCTCTGTAAATCGAAGTGGAACTGTTTCTCTTGTATATTCATTTAGTGATATTGCTGTATTTGTTGGATTAGGAGTATTTAGCGCTTGTTCTAAAGTCCAATTATTAGCCGCTCAGTTTCCACCATAATGACGAGATTCAGCCATGCCTTTAGTTCCTCCATAAAATAATGGATTTCCGGATTCGTCTACGTCTTGTACAAAACTTTGACTTGATAAACCAGATTTGGGATCAATTTTTGTAACCGTTCTTCCTTTTGGTACATGTTGCGTTTTTGGCCTATAAAATGGTTTACCATTTATGTTAAATAATAACTCTACTTGTTTTTCTAGTGCTTCTGGCGATAATTCTGATTTGGCACCTTCTTCTAAAATAGCTCGTATTTTTGGAGCCATTTCTGCATGTTCTTCTGGAGAAAGTATTCTCAAAGCATCAATAATATGTCCTCGCATTTGAAGATATTTTCCTCCATTATAAACATCTGTATTTGGTCTTACTGTTAAATCTGGATAGAATCTTTCTAAATATCCATCTGGTATTTGAGATACAGACTGTCCTTCTCCTATTTCAGATAGGAGTCTTGGATAATAATGTTCGTCTAATCCGATTTCATATCCATTGCGCATAGCGTTTTCTAAAAACTCTCTGCGAGACATTTGTTCAGGGGCGATTCCTGCGTTTGCCAATCTTTCAGCCAACATATTGGCTCTTCGATTTCCTGTTACATTTCTAGTAACAGTTGCACTAAAATCATCATCAAATCATCGTAATTGCTCTGGTGTATAACCTCTATCCAAAAGTGCTTGTATGTCTCATCGTCCTAATCCAGAACGAATCAGTTCTGCGCGAGTTCCGGAATCCAAATTGTCTCATTGTGTTCCTCCTCAAGTAGGAGGTTGTGATGTATTTACTACTCGCGATGTGTTTGGTAAATCGGCAACTCTTAAAACAGGAATGTCTTTATTCATAATAGAACGAAATGCGTTTGCGGTATCTTCTGCGGATCATTTAAATGCCTGGCGCAGTTGCGGATTAAAAAAAGCATCCGTTGTTCCCACAATATCAAATACATCTCCAAGTGCAGATTTTGCAGTTCCATAAATATCACCTTCTCTTGCAAGACGAATTGTTTTGGAAATTCCATTATCTGATAATACGTTTCGAACTGAATCTATTGTTCCGGTCATATCAAATAGCGACCTTGCATAAGGATTTGCAAATGCTGATTTTATTCCATTTATTCCAGCTCCAATTGCTCCAGATGTTGCTATTGCTCCAGCTCCGGCTAATCCGGGAATTCAAGAAAAATATTTAGCTTTATCAGACATTTCGTTTCCAACATACCGTTCAAATGCTTTTGAATCGCCAGCTTTTGCTGCTTCTAATAATTGGCGTTGTTCAGAGGCTTTGATATTTTTCTTTAATTGATTATTGAATTTTCTTTTATACAAATTTTCTCTTCTTGAGAACTTATCTTTCTGCAATACTCTTTCATTTACATAGTCGCTTCAGGTTAGACCCTTTGACGAATCACTATTACTTGCTAAACGTTTCGCATCATTTACTAATTCCCTTCGTGTTAAATGCGAAGTGTCAAAAAATGATGCTGGGTTAATGACTGCGTCCATTGATCCGCTATATTCAGGCGAATCTATATATTCAATTCCATCAATAATGGGCATATTTTATCTTATTAAAGTGTTATATCAATTATCTATATATTCTAAATCAATGTAATTTGTCCCAATACCACGTTGGCTTGCTGGAAGTTTCGCCCATTCCACGATAGTATGTGGATTACCATATTTATCTTTTACTAATTGTATTCCTTTTTTATGCTGTTCTGTTAAATATTCGAGGCGAGATTGCATACCTGGGGTCATACCCAAATCTTTCATTTCGTTAGAAATTAGCGTTGCTTTTGAATTAGAATTTGGTTTTGCCACATTCATGTCTAAACTATGTCGTCCGCTAGCTTCAAATATCTGTTCTGGAGTTCAACCTCGCTCCATTAAACGTTTAAAATCATATTCCGTTAATCCAAGCTCTTTTAACATTATTTTTCCATCCGCGGTTTTAACTCATTTTAATGCAGATTCCGCAATCTGAGGTAATGCTAAACTTGCTGCGGCAAGAGTCACTCCATTTCAATCGCCATTAACAGCCGATTTTACCCCATCATATATGTCTACTGGAATATCAGCAAGTGTTGATGCAATTAAATATCCAGTATCTTTTCCAGTATCTTTAATCTTATTTACCATTTGTCCATTTGCCGATTCGGAAAATGAAGCGTGTGATCTTTGTTTTCCATATCCATCTGCATATGTTTCGGATTCTCCATATAAGAGGTTTCCTAATCATGTCCCTTCTAATATTTGTTCTGCGATGGATCTTCCTGAATAAGTTTTAGTTGTTTTTGGTTTTGTCAAAAATACAAAATTTTTTTTGATTTACAAAATTTTGTGTAGGTTGTGAGTGTGAAAGACTACATATATTCTGCTGCCCCGGGGGTCTGCGATGGAAAATCGATTTCAATTTCCCCTTGACCCGGTGGGAGGGGTCATTCAAAGAATTCTTTTTTATTTGCTCCGCACTAAAACAAACATAATCCATAATCTCGACGATTATGTATTACATAGATAAGTGGGGATTTGTTCACACAACAAATCCTAACACGGGTGAAGAATAGTAACCCGTGTTGAACCAGCCAGTCATCTTCGGATGGCTGGCTTATTTTTTAATCGTAAACTCTTAAAAAATTTCATATGAAAGATATTTCACATATCATTCATCTGGCTAAACAGCATCGAGATGCTATTCGCCAGTATTATCCTGACGCCAAACTTGTATCCAAGTTTATTGGCGAGGAATACGCCGAACGCACAGAAATTTCCGTAACCTTTAAGGTTGGAAATTACGATGCATTCATTCCAATATCTGCGATATCGGAAGAAGACGCATTCCCACACGATGTTAAATCTGCTATTGATGCTGTTCAATAGCAGATTTATTTTTATTCGTAAACTCATAAATAGTCTTCATATGGCACAAATTGTAAAACAATTTTCCACATTCAGACTTCTTCTTATAAGTGTGGATGACCATCTCACTCAAGAGAACTTTAACAAGTATCACATTGAGGTTGATGGTCCCGGTGGATACACCACCATTCATCGTCACGAAGTGACTTACGACCTAATGGTCCAACTCACTTCGGGTGACGAAGCACAAGTTCGAGATGCGCTCGATACTATTCTGATACACAGAAAATTTCTCGCTCGCGAACTTGAGTCTATCCTCGATAACAAACTCGAGTCTAGCCGAGAATAATCCTCTTCGGAGGATTATTTCTTTCTCTTTTAAACTAATACTTATATAATTCATAATAAATTATGAATTTATGACGCTCCATTTACATTACGCTCAGCCACTTTCTCCTAAGCAGAGAGAATGGCTTACAACCAATTTGTTTCAAGTTGATGATAACAATTGGTTGGATGTAACGAATTATATTCGTTACTTTGACAGATCGCGAATCTACGATTTCGTTGAAATGATCTGTGAGATCACCTGCGTTGATCTCGGTTTCGACAAATGGGAGTTCCGATTCTAAACTCCCATTTATCATTTCTTTCGTAACAAATCTAAATTACATTTATCTATGTTAACTCAAGAAATACACACAATACAAATCAACAGTCTGCGTGATTTGTATTATGGCAGAGTTGTCACAGACAACCCTGATGAGATTCTTAAGATAATTAAGACTTATCACAATAAGTCAATTATCGAAAAGACTCTCGTTAAGAAAGATGCTTCAGGAAATCCTATCGAGGAGTTCAATTTCCTTACGCACTTTCAGAATGTCTATAAGATGAATGGAGTCATCTTCATAGACTTTGAAGTTTGGTCTGATAGACCAATACCTGAAGATCACCTTCCCGTTGGGAAGTTGATCGAGCATTACAATCCTGCGTATTGTTATGCTTACTAAAGGGATTTTTATCCCTTTAGATGTCTTACTAAGACAAATATAATAGATAAGTTAAAACTTATCTTATGTACTACGTTGACACTCGTACAGGATTCGTTTATACAACGAACCCTTTCAAGGATGAAGAATAGTAATCCTTGATAAATCAAGTCTAACTCTCCTCATCCTTGAGGAGAGTTTTTATTTTCATTTTAAAACGCGTTTAAAAATGAATAAAAAACTCAATTCCACCCTCCTCGCTGCCTGCGTACGACTTCTTAATGAAATTCGCCAGTGTCCTTGCGAACCAGAATATGACGCGATGCTCGGCGTCATTTCTGACATTGCGAAGTCTATGCTCGCAATCCAATCAGGTAAACCAGATGGATTGCTCCCAGATGTTTTATTCGAAGCGCTTGCTTACGAATGTAAAACATCTGATCCCGACCCACAAATCATTCTATGTCTGACTGAATGTATTCAGCAGAATAGAATGAGACAGTCTTCTTACTTCCCACATTAGTGGGATTTAAGAAGACTTTTTAAACTAAAACAAATATAATATATAACTTTCATTACATTTCAGTTATATGGACGCGAACATCGCTATGCCTGCAGGCTACCAGGCAATTGACAATGATGCAAGGCATCAGTTGTCAAATCGTAGCCTTAACGGTGCTAACATCATCCTCAAAGAGAATGAAGTCATCACCGTGCAGTCGCTCGTCTCATCCATCGAGCCAACCTTTGTCGATGACAAAGGTAATAAGTTTTACAGCGTGCGCTTGCTTTGCGCTTCTTCTGTAAAACCTAATGGTCGACTGCTCACAGTCAACCATTTCAACCCTTATCCCAAGGATAGGGTTGCTTTTCTTCGTCGCACTGACTTCGGCGACGAAGTTGCACAGTTCCAAGGAACTGTGGAAGACTTTTGCGACTACCTTGTAGGCAAAAGTCTGCGCGTCTGCGCAATTGAGAAATTGCCGTGCAGACGCAAAGTCAACGACGAGGTCGTTGACACCGAAGCATACTTCCACCTCTTCGAGTTTGCCGATAAGGCGAACTCTTAGAGTTGTTGATGCTTCTCAAAAATAAGTGGGAGAAATCCCACTTATTTTTTTTATCGCTCGCAAAAATATTTTAGGAGATATTTTTGCTCGCTCTTGGAGTCCTACCGCACGGAGGCTATGTGTGCCAAACGCACAGGCTTTCGTGGATAGTGCTTCGCACTCCCACTAAAACAGATATATTTTATACTAAAACAGATGTAGTGATGAGAGAGATAGGTTAATAGAGTTTTTCCTTATGCATATGTAGTTAATAACATTTGCAACTCTCGTGTAGTCCCGGTAGAAATACCATATTATTAACTTATAAATCAAAACAATTATGCAGTTTGATGTAAAGAATTTCCCTGCCCTTCCTGGTGAGAGCCAGAACCCTTCACGTGCAATTTCAGCTGAGAAGCTTCTTCAGCCGCTTTCAGGTAGCGCATTTGCACCGCGTCTCAATGATGTATTCGTCTTCGACGTTTACAACGAAGAAGGTGAGGTTCATGCAGTAGAGCAGGACATCACAAACAGCACTTATGTCGCTGTGAACATTGCATGTACTCGTAACGGTAAGCCATCATGGCTTGCACAGGGTCAGCTTGTTCGCCTTGATGCTGACATGAAGCCTACTTGTGCTGTATGTGAGGAACTCCGTACCTCTGGTACAGTTGGTGATCTTCTCACTAAGATCAAGGGTAAGAAGCTCAAGGTCGTTGAGATGGTAGAGAAGGAGTTTACTACCTTCGGTACTACTACTCGTGTGAAGAGACAGACTCCTGTCTTCCAGTGGGTAGACTAATATGGTGTGAACCGTATTAGGTCAGCTGAATAACCATATATTGGAATCCAACTCTGGGGATTTGTTAATAGCAAATCCTCAAGGTTGGAAACCTATTTATGGGTACTATGTGATAGAATACTATGCAAAGATGCGTGGTTTAGATTGGTATTCTATTAAAAAAGTTTTAACTCCTTAGAGTGTGATAATTCTCTGGAGTTCTCAGATTGTGTCTGTAGTAATGAAAGTTTTTACCTGGTGTAGTTTGATCGCT
>JAEIGA010006622.1_pt1 | contig 17646 bp, 5 predicted proteins | sample 9270691 | NCBI WGS metagenome assembly JAEIGA01 (sample SAMN17057246, study PRJNA624740) | gut metagenome | biome: biome; isolation source: fecal sample | host: Bos grunniens | place: China: Xizang | collected 2019 | reverse complement strand
TCACTCCTAACTCCTCACTCTTAACCAACTCCTCACTCCTAACTACTAACTCCTCACTCTTATAAACCCTATCATATTGCACGAAAAAGTGTTGAAAAGTGTTGCCGTTAGGCGAGTTTTCTGCTTGCAGACAGAAAGTTGAGAAATTTTTCCAAAGGTTTTCGTTCTTTTTTATTTCAGCTGTGAAATCTTCAGAGAAAAACTCTTTTGCATTGCGAATTACGTATGGAATATTCACATAAAAAGACAAGTTTGCTATACTCAAAAGGGTCTTATTGGCATCTCTAAAGTTTGGCGCGCATTGCAGAGTTTGAGTGTTGGCGTTGCGCGAAGCAATATAGGTTAAAAAGTTGATAGTAGGGGCAATAATAAGTTTATTATCCACTATGGTCATATATTCGTTTTCTAGCAAGAATTGTTTGCCAAAAACAGATGCGGCAAAGCCATTTTGATTGAAGTGATAAATGTCTAAATCGTTCTTTTTGATGAGTTTAGCCTCGCTATCTTTGTCATTTACCATATAGTTTAACTTTTCAGCTGCCTCTTGTGGCGAGAAAAGTTTTACTATTATAAATTCGTTCATAGGATTGCGTCCGTATGCAATTTCACCGTCGAAAAACTGACGGAAAAATAGTAGAGGATTTTCGCCTGTGTTGGTCTCAAGTGAAACTAAATTGCCGTATGCATTGTAGCCAAGTTCGTGCTTGTTTGAAAAACTATCTACGGCTTGGGTGTATTCATCTACGTCGGAAAGCGCATAATGCTTAAAGAAATAGGTGTTGTATGGCATGCGGCTGGTAAGAGTATTTAGAGTGTATTCTTGATTGGAAAATACACTTAAAAAATCTTGGTCACCACCACTTTCAGCAAAACCATTTATTACTATTTTATCTTCAAGTGTTTCAATGTCAAATCCACACCAACGTGCATAGTGATTTATGTCGTGTAGGTTGAATTGTTTTTTAAATGACTCATTTAGAGTGTTTTGGAATGCTTTAATATTTACAAACCAGTTTACTAATGCGCCATCGCCAGCAGAATCTTTTATCTTGTTGAAACCTTCCTCTTTATCCATGAGCGACACTTCAGATGCAATTTGTATTATAGATTTTTCTATCAATGCTTTGTCGTCGGAAATAAGAAGAATATCTGCAGGATAAGCAAAATATAGTTTGTTTGACAGGTTGCTTGAAAGTAGAGATTTTATTGCAATCTGTTCATTGTCTGATACTTGTGTGCTCCAAAGGTGTTTTCCGTCGGCATAGGTACTCAAAATCAATTTTCTGTTTAGAAGCACGCTACTTATGTCGGGATTTATCTCTTTTAGTGAATCTACAAGTGTAAAAACAGTGTTTATTGTTTTAAGTTGCTCTAGATAGCTGAGGTCTTGCCAATAATTGTTGTTGTATAGCAATGCCTGAGTAAGTTCATCTGGATTGTTTATCTGGATAATACTTACTGGAACCTCTGGGAAACTGCTGTAAATGTCTGTTTCTTTGGAGATTGTATTAGATTTTAGTGATACAATACCTGCTATAGTAGCACTAAGTGCCACTACGGCTATGCTTATTATGATGATAATTTTTTTCATGAGTAATTGAGTGTGTAGGGACAATGCGTGCACGGTTGCTGAGCCTGTCGAAGCATTGTCCGTGTTAGGAGCTAAAACGCATATCCAACTCCAAGTTCAAAAAATTCAACTTTTTGTAAATGTGTTTTGAAACTAAGGTTAACCAAAAAATGTTCTGTGAAGTGGTATTTTACCCCAATACGGAAGTAATTCCAACCATCTTCTTTGTCTATATCGTATGGATAAAAAAGTCCTTTTTTCTTTGGAGTCTCACCCTTGTTAAGCGCTTGAAGTATTTCTCCGCCTGGCTCCATATTTTTTACAGGGTCATAAAGGTAAATACCAAAATGTGCAAAAATACCAAATTTACCAATAGTTAACTCATTGGCTATATTAAGACCAAGTCTCAATTTGTTTTCAAAATTGTTGTTAGGAGTAAAAGTTCGTCCAAAATATGTGTTTTCGTCGGTCCAATAATACTTGCCAGAGGCATCTTGTGCCACAGTTTGTGCGTATGCACCATCGTAAAACAGGTCTAAACCAACACCGATTCTATGTTGGCGACAAGTGTGATAATAACCCTCTAGATTTAAACTCGCTGTGCCAAAATATTTACTATCTTTATAATACAATTTCTTGAAACCACCGCTCAAAATCACCTCACCACTCCAACGTTTCAATGAGTTAGGAGTTAGGAGTGAGGAGTTAGGAGTTGAATTTTCCTCATTCCTAATTTCTAATTCCTCATTAAATAAATATTTAAGGCCTATGTACCCATTAAACATATTAAGTCCTGCGTTTGGTTGGCTTGTGCTGGCGCTAGAAAAGTGATTGTACATTACGTCAGCAGTAAGGCTAATGTTTTTGTGTACAGGAACTTCTATGTTCAAGCCTGCAGAAATGGCAAAGTTGAACACTCCACCAATAGCGAAGTTGTAGTCTGCTGCTTTTTGTTTTATGGCACGAGGGTCGGCTATAGCAGAATCTATGTCGCAAGGTTTAGTTGCAAAAGCAGCACCCATACCAAGTTTGGCATTGAAACATATTTTTTCACTATTTACCATAGGTATGTTGATGTATGGATATAGTGAAATCATTTGACCTGTAATATCTGGGTTGCTAAGGTCTAAAACCTGAAGCGCAAAGCCCAAATCTGGCATATTAAAGTCTTTTTGCCATTGTTTACTACCATCAGAGGCAAGTTCAAAGGCTATTTCTCCACCCAAAACTGGTCCTTTGCTAAGAGGTTTTATAATACTTGCATCGTGTGGATAAATCCAACCACCAATAAATTGCCCTTTGATTTTATAAGCCGCAAAACTAGTATTAACTTCTGTAGCACTAGCCACAGTGGCAATCATCAATAATATAAATAATATGTATTTTCTCATTTTAAACAATCAAATTCACAAATATAGTCATTTTTTTACTAAATTTGCACAGGTTCGTTGAATAAATCTAACATAATAACCTATAACCTATAATTAATAAACCAATAAATACTATGAAAAAGAGATTACTTTTATTTCTATCAATAATATTGAGTTTTAGTGCATTTGCACATGACGTTGAAATAGATGGAATTTTCTACAACTTAAATAAGATTGATAAAACAGCAACCGTAACTTTTGAGGGAGCTGATTATTATTCGGAAGTAGAGTATAGTGGTGATATTGTTATACCTAGTTCTATTACTCATGAGGGGGTAGATTATGCGGTTACTGCAATAAATGGCCTTACGTTTTATCATTGTACAATATATTCAGTAGATATCCCTAGTAGTGTTAAATTTATTGGGCATAATGCTTTTTTACAAACATACTTATTAAAACACAAAGACAATTGGGAAGATAATGTTTTGTATATTGGGGATTGTTTGATAGCAGCCGATACAACATACCTAAAAGGAGATTACATAGTTAAGGAAGGAACAAGGTTGATTGCTTCTGGTGCTTTTGCTTGTTGTACTAAACTCACTTCTGTAACAATGCCTAATAGTGTAACCTCTATATCAGATGGCATTTTTACAGGATGTAAATCTCTTACTTCAGTGAGTTTGCCAAATAATATAGATCGTATTGGTGATTGTATGTTTTGCAGATGTGGTTCGTTAACTTCTGTTGATATTCCTAATAGTGTAAAACGTATAGGAGATAGTGCATTCGATAGATGTTATAATATAAAATCATTAACAATACCTAATAACGTTACTTCCATTGGTAGCTTTGCATTTAGTGAATGTACTAGTTTAGAATCAATAGTAATACCTAATAGTGTTACTTATATTGATGTGTGTGCTTTTAAGGATTGCAGTGAATTACGAAATGTTGTTCTTTCTAGCAATCTTGGTGCTATTCCAGGAGATATGTTTGAAAGTTGTGCAAAGTTAGATTCTTTAGATATACCCAATTCTGTAAAATCAATAGGTGAATCTGCTTTTATGGGATGTGAAAGTTTAAAATCTATAGTAATCCCAGATTCTGTAAAATTTATAGAAAATCGCACCTTTTCTGAATGTACAAATTTGGTTTCTGTTATTATTCCCAATGGAGTGGATAGTATTGGATGGGCTGCATTTGAAAAATGCTCTAGTTTAACTAGTGTATATATACCAAGTAGTGTAAAACATATAGCAGAATCTGCTTTTGAATATTGTAGTTCTTTAAAAGATTTGACAATATCTGAAGGTATTACTACCATACTAGATGGTGTATTTAATGAGTGTACCTCTTTAGAATCTGTAATTATTCCTAATAGTGTTACATTTCTTGGAGCTTGTTCGTTTGAAGAATGTACAAGTCTAAAGTCAGTAAAATTGTCAGAAAATCTTACATCAATAGAGTATAGTACTTTTGGTTATTGTGATTCTTTGTATTCTGTTGTGATTCCCAATAAGGTAACTTATATAGATGAACGGGCTTTTTATGGTTGTAATAATTTAAAAGAAGTTTATATTCCAAATAGTGTTACATCAATTGGTCAAAGAGCGTTTGATGATTGTTGGGAGTTGGAATCTATTATAGTCCCTAGTTCTGTTACATATATAGGAAAGTATGCATTTACTTGTTCTGATGATAAATTTAAAGAAATAATTCTCTATTCATCACAGGTGCCAGAGAGTGAATCGATTCTTTATACCAAATTATATAGTGAAGTGATATTGAAGGTGCCTTGTGATATGATAGAAGACTATAAAGCACATCATGATTTTGGAAAATTTGAAAATATACTATGTATTCAGGCGGATGAAGTAGAATCGGGCAATGTGGATGTGGAAATAGAACCAAGTGATAGGTCGATGAAAATTACTTGGCCTAAAGTAGAAGACGCAGAAAAATACATCATTAATATAGCAAATAAAGATAGTATTCTATCTTCCTATACATTTGATAAAGAAGGCTATTTGTTGAGTAGAAATCTAATTATAAATGGAGATAGTGGTTTTACTTTCAATGTAAATGGTTTAGAACCAGGAAATAATTATTCATGCGAGGTAAAAGTTGTAGATATCGCGGGGAATGAATATGAAATTTTCAATGGTAACTTTACAACAAACGAGAATGAACCTATTGTGCCTGATGTTCCTACAAAGATAACAGAAACTTTAATCGACGTGCAAATAAGTGTGTCTGACAGATTGATTAAATCTTCTCATGCCGATATGGAAATATATAATTTACTTGGTGAAAATGTAACAGCCCAAAATGGTTCTTTACTACCAGGTATCTATATTGTGAAGGTCAATGAACGTTCTGTTAAAGTGGTAGTAAGATAAATAATTTGTAAAAATTATAACAAATAAATTAAAAAGGACGCAGATGTTTGCAGTTTTAGAAAAAGAATTAAGGTCGTTTTTTTCTTCACTTACAGGGCCTATCGTAATAGCAGTATATTTAATACTTACAGCTTCGTTTTTGTGGCTAATACCAGGTGAAAACAATGTATTATGGGGTGGCTATGCAAATCTAGATGGTTTGTTTTCACTTGCTCCATGGCTGTTTTTATTCCTTATTCCAGCCATTACCATGAGAACATTTTCCGATGAATATAGACTCGGAACAGTAGAAATCCTTCGCACACGTCCTATACATCCATATAGTATTGTAGTGTCTAAATATTTAGCTTCGCTAATAATAGCACTTATAAGCTTGATATTTACTTTATTCTACTTATTAGCAGTTTGTTATCTTGGCACTCCGTTTGCAAACATCGACCTTGGAGGTTTCTTTGGTTCGTTCATTGGACTTATATTTTTAGCTTGTCTTTACACCGCAATAGGCATATTTTTCTCGTCACTTTCCGACAATCCTATTATTTCATTTGTGGGGTCGGCTTTCTTAAGTTTCGTATTTTATTACGGCTTTGAAATGCTATCATTTCTTCCAACAAATGTAAACGTAAAAGATTTTATTTCCTCAATGGGTATTGCATATCACTACGACTCCATGAGCCGTGGTGTGATAGATTTTTCTGATATTTGGTATTTTATTACTGTAAGTCAGTTTTTCCTACTTATAACATTTAGAAAAAGATTTTCTGTGAGATTGTTAGCGGTTGCTTTTTTCTTGATTCTCACAAATCTGTTTGCTTCAAGTGTGGTTTTAAGACTAGATTTAACAGCAGAAAAACGTCATAGTATATCAAATAGCACTAAGAATCTGCTTGAAAATCAAGAAAAAGGTGTAAAAGTAGATGTTTTTCTTGAAGGAGATATGAATGTAGGCTTTTTAAGACTTAAAAAATCTGTTCAGTATATGCTAGATGAAATGGATAGATATGCAAATGTTGGTCTTAATGTGGAATTCAAAGATCCTTTGAAAGAAGCAACTACAGAAAAAGAAAGAAATATAATCATGGCTCAGATGCAGCGAAAAGGTCTTTCTCCAACTATGGTGCATGATTATGACAACAGTGGAAATACCATTCAAAAGGTAATATTCCCTTGGGCTGTGGTCTCTTGCGCAGGAGATACTATTGCTGTGCCACTTTTGCAAAATATAGCAGGACGTTCTGGCGAGGAAAACCTAAATTCTTCTATTGAAAACCTTGAATACGCATTTACAGATGCGCTACGCATTTTAACACAAAAAGAGGTAATCAAAGTTGCTTTTCTTGAAGGTCATGGCGAAGCAGAAGAACATTTTGTGTATAGTTTAACAGAAAGTTTATCTCGTTATTATCAAGTAGATAGAGGTATTTTAGGTAGCGACCCTAATATTTTAAACGACTATAAAGTTGTGATTATTGCCGAGCCTCAAACAGAGTTTTCAGAGTCTGATAAATACATTCTCGACCAATATATTATGCGTGGCGGACGTGTGATTTGGCTTATTGATGGCGTGGCAACAAATGGCGAAGTAGGAAAACCAAACGATTTAGGCTTGACCGACCAATTGTTTACATACGGAGTGCGTATTCAGCCAATGATGCTACTCGATGTACAATGCGGTACAGTGCCTATCAATACAGCATTGGAAGGTCAAACTCCAAATTTTGTGCCAATGCCATGGTATTATAGTCCACTTCTAATGCCTATGCCAAATCATGCTATCACTAGAAATATTGCCCCTGTAAAGGCTGAGTTTTCTTCTTATATAGAAAAGGTAGGTGAGAATGATTCTATAAATAAAGGTACTGTGTTGTTGTGTTCTTCATCTAAAACAGCACTAGAAAAAGCGCCAATGTCTTTAAGGGCAGATATAGTAAATCTTTCTCCAGAGTCTCCATATTTTGCATATTCATATATGCCTGTGGCAGTGCTACTTGAGGGTAAATTTAAGTCTGTTTATGCAAATAGACTAGCTCCAGAAAACATTGTAACTGGTGGTGTGAAACCAATAAAAGAAAGTGAAGAGACTAAAATGCTAGTGGTGGCAGATGGCTCTATTGCATTAAATTCTCTTCAAGGTTTTGCTTCTGGCTATGAACCGCTTCCACTAGGCTACGATAAGTATATGAAGATGCAATTTGGCAACAATGACTTTATGCTAAATGCAGTAAATTACCTTGCTGATGATAGCGATTGGATGCAATTAAGAAATAAAAAAATAAGTCTTCGCCTTTTAGATAAAGAAAAAATTGCTAGAAATGGCGAGTTTTGGAAGTGGTTTTGCATCACTGCACCAGTTTTGTTGTTAATAATTTTCTCTTTAATATTCCAATTTGTTCGTAAAAATCAAAATACGAAATAGGTTTTAAAACGAAAAAAAATTATCTTTGTGTTTCAATAAAATAATGTTTAATATGAGGAAAGAGTGGAGATATTATAACTCCTAACTCCTCACTCCTAACTCCTAACTATATATGAAATTTACAGTTTCTTCAGCCGAATTTTCAGAAAGACTTCAACAAGTCCTTCACGTGATGTCATCTAAACCTATTACACCAGTTTTCAACTTTGTAAAATTTGACCTTTATGGCGACAACCTTTCGCTAACAGGTTCAGATGGCGATATCACCTTAACCGCTTCAATGAAAGTAGATGAACCAGAAGGAGAGGGTAGTTTCCTTATTTTAGGAAGCCAAATTAGTTTCCTTTCAAAATTTGGAAATCAACCATTGGTATTTACTATAGATGAACGTAGCTATTCACTTGAAATCAAATCTTCTGCAGGTAAATACAACTATATCGGTCAGTCTGCATCAGAATATCCTGCTGCAAGAAGCCTATCAACCGAGGCCAATGAATTAAACCTACCTTCAGATGTAGTAATGGAAGGTATTAATAAAACTCTATTTGCAGCAAGCAACGACGAACTTCGTCCTATTATGATAAGTGTGTGCGTAGATGTTACTCCAGAAGGTTTATACTTTGTGGCAACTGATGCTCACAAACTTGCGATGGTGAAATACAACAACCTTGGTTCAGAAGATGCAAAACGCCTAGTATGGCCTTCAAGAAGTGTTGGTGCACTTAAAAACTTCTTGGCAAAAGATAAAGGCGAGCTAAATATCAAATTTGATTCGTCAAGCATTTATTTCAAATCTGCAAATTATTTATTAGTGAGCCGTCTTGTAGAAGGTAACTATCCAAACTACAAAGCTGTTATTCCTCGCGAAATGCCAGTTTCTGTATTTGTTAATGCAGATGTGTTACGCGTGGCTCTTACACGTGTGGCAGCTTGTTCTTCTGCAACAAACCTAGTGCGCATGTCTATTACACCTAATAATATACACCTACTAAGTCAAGACTTAGACTATTCAGTTTCTGGTGAAGAAAATGTAGAATGTACTCTAAATGGAGTTGATAGCATAGAACTAGGTATCCGTTCAGATTTAATGTTAGCTATTTTAGGTGCAATCAGCCCTGTTACCGAAATCGAACTAAAACTTATCGACCGCACAAGACCGATGTTGGTATTACCAGTAAACCAAGCAGAAAATAGTGAGGTTACAATGCTAGTGACCCCTATGGTTATTTAAAATTATTATTTTATGAACTTAAACCTAAAGAATCCGATTATATTTTTCGATCTTGAAACTACAGGGTTGGATGTATGCAAAGACAGAATTGTGCAAATTGCATATATTAAGGTGAACCCAAACGGTACAGAAGAGGAAAAGAACTTTTTGATAAATCCAGAAAGACCAATCCCTGCAGAAACTACTGCAATTCATGGTATTTCAGATGCAGATGTGGCTGATAAGCCTACATTTAAAGAACTTGCAAGTGTGCTTGTAAAAGACTTTAAGGGTTCAGATATTGCGGGTTTCAACTCAAATAGATTTGATATTCCACTTCTTGCAGAAGAATTTTTAAGAGCAGGAGCTGATATCGACCTTTCACGTTGCAAAAAAATAGATGTTCAAACTATTTTCCATAAGAAAGAACAACGCAATCTAGTGGCAGCATACAAATTTTATTGCGACAAGGATTTAACAGATGCTCATAATGCACTAGCCGATACTCGTGCCACATACGAGGTGTTGAAAGGTCAGTTAGATAAATACCCAGACCTAGAAAACGACATGGCATATCTTTCAGAATTTACTTCTCACAACAAAAACGTGGATTTTGCAGGTCATTTAGTTTACAATGAAAAAGGTGAGGAAGTGATTAACTTTGGCAAATACAAAGGAAAATTGGCAGCCAAAGTACTTAAAGAAGACCCTGGCTATTTTGGTTGGATTATGCAGGCAGATTTCCCACTCACCACCAAGCAAGCATTCACTAGAATTCAACTGAAAAACAGATAAATTGGTATTAAGAGATTAACTTTTCAAAGGTTAATCTCTTTTTTATTGCACAGTCTAACTCTATGTGTGCAAGATATTTAACTATTTATTTTTATTTAACACTTATTTTATTTATATTTGCCTTTTGATGATAAAAATACAATTACTTTTGCACCCTGAAAAACTGCAGATACAAGTAGTTATAAATTTTGATACAAATTTTTAATACTATTATATGAAGCAAAAATTTTACACGACGGGGAGTATGACCTACTATTGGTTTACTCGTTTCTTAGTTTTAACCTGTCTTTTATTTGGTTTTAGTGTCGCATCATTTGCGGATAGTGGCTTCTGGTCAAATAATGCTGCTAATGTAAAAATTTCAGGTAGCTGGAAAGGCGAAATGAATGCGACAGGTGCTAATGACATTAACCTTGGTACAGTTACTTCAAGTCCTATTATAGAACAAGCATGGGCTAAGGTTTGGGGTGATGGCGCTATTGATAGAGTTTATTTCTGTTATAAGATTAATGGCGGTTCAATAACTGAAATTGGATCAGATAATCAGAATTTAGGTAGTGGAGATAAACAATATAATTGGAATTCACTAAACATAAGTCTTCCAAGTGCAACTGGTGACTATGTAGTTGAATTTTGGTTTAAAACAAATAATGGTCATTATCTTTCTAATAATAGTGCAAACTATAAGATAAAATATAAGGTAGATGGTCCAAAAATGGAGTGTGACCCAAACAATACAAAAGAAATCTTTCATGAAAATTTCGATTTTGAATCGCTTCGTGGTGGAGATGGAAATTACGACCCTAAAGCAAGATGTTCGTATAAAAGAACAAAATATCCTGATGGCTATGATGCATGGATTCCTGCAAAAGGTTCAAGTGGTGCTCAAGGCTACACCTACATGGAAGCATGTAAAGCAATGAAAGACAATGGCTATTACGCAGTAGTTGTAAATGCTGAGTGGGGTGGTTGTGGTGACCAATACAATGGTGAAGGAACTGCTTGTGATTGTAAAGATGCTAAATGGTTCCGTAATGTAACCGCTCGTGGTGGAAATGGTGGTATGTTGATGTATAATGGTAATAATGGTACTGAATCGACTCCAGACATTCTATATGCTTGTAAAGTAGATGTTTGTGCAGATACCTACATAAATTTTACTGCTCACATTGCTCCAGCCAATGCCTTTAGACCAGGAACTGGTTGTGATGGTAATTACGACGATGCAGCTGTAAAATTTGTATTAAGAGATTCTGAAACTCAAGAAATTCTTGCAACACAAACAATAAATGACATCAAACTAGATGCAGGTTGGCAAGAACTTTCTGCAATGTTCAAATCTGGAGCGGTAAAAAATGGTGAAACAGAAAAATCTGTTACTATTGAGTTCGTGAATATTGCACCTGCAGGTAACTGTGGTAACGACTTATTAATCGACGATATCACTTTATCTGTTTGTACACCAAGTGCATCTCTTACTACATCAAATGGTTCTAATACCAATACCATTATATCAGGAATGTCTGAAACATTAACAGCACACTTGCTTTCTGGTATTATGGACAATCCATACTACTTATGGCAATTCAATGATACAAATAATCCGATGTCAACTTGGCAACCATTGTATGATGCAAACGGTCAACCTCTTTCTGGTGTTAATAAACAAACAGTAACTGTTACTCCAGAAAGTTTCGCAACCGAGTATCGTGTTATAGTTGCTCCTAATGAAGCCGCAGCTCTTGATGTGGCTGCAAATAGAACTGCAGATAATATTTGTGGTATGTATGCTATTACCAACACAGCTGCAGTCACAACAAAACCAATTGAGGTTTCTATTAATCAACCTGTTGCAATTTGTCAAGGTGAAAAAGCTAAATTTGTAATCACAGTTAAAAATCCATTAAACATAGCTGTTCCTAATGTAAAATTGAGAGTTATTCCTCCAACAGATATGGAGAATAACGAATCTGCAGATCCTGCTGCTACATATAATAATAAGGAGTGGACTATTGCATCTTTACAAGGAACACAAACTTTCTCATACGAGGCAATACCTACTGGAACTGGCAAAAAGACCTTCCTAGCACATATCTCTGCAATTGGAAATGAACTTACATATAGAACATATGAAGACCCTAAACTACCTTCTAAATCGAAGGCACAGTCTTCTATCGATGTAATGTATATCAACTTTGAGGTTAATCCAATTAGTGTATCTAGTGCTTGTGAAGATTCTGAGGTTACATTTACAACAAAAGCTCAAAGCTCTTGCGAAGCTGATGTAACTTATCAATGGGTACGTCGTGTAAAAGGCTCTGTAGGTGAATTTACACCAATTTCAGGTGCTACAGGTACAACATATACTATTTCAAAACTAACTAAAGCAGATGCAGATTATGAATATGCTGTTTGGGCAAATGCATCTGGTTGTCCTTGTAAAAATGTGCAAAGTAATGTTGCTACTATTACATTTGTGCCAAAAACAACTATTCCTACAGCAGTAAACGACTATTATGAATGTCAAACTACAGGTAAGCAAGCATTAAAAGAGTTGGTAAAAGTAGATTTACCAGACAATCTAGTATTCTATACAACTCAAACTGGAAACGAAACTGTAACAGAATTTGACAAAAATATTCCAATCTCTACAAAATATTTCTTCACATATCAAGAAACAGATAAATGTGCTAGTGATAGAGGTGAGATAAGTGTAATTGTGTTAGCAACTCCAGTTGCAACAATTACTTCAGATGCAACACAACGTGTATGTGCTGAAGAATCTCATACATTCACCGTAACAGCTACTGCACAAAATGGAGTAGGTAAATGGGAAGTTGCTAGTGTCATTGGCGGTACTGCTTCTGTAGCAAATGCTACTAGCACAACTGCTCAAGTAACTGTGTCTGCTGGTGCTACAGCAAATATTACTTGGACAGTGGTTGCTCCTGATGCAAAATGTGAAGCAACAGCAAGCACTACATTAATTGTAGATAAAAAACCAGAAGCAGAAATCGAAACTGGTAAAGGTTCTCAAGAAGCTTGTGCAAAAGATAATTTCACAGTGGCAGTAAAACCACATGCTGGCACAGGTAAATGGAGCTTTGTAGGAAACTCTTACCAAGCAAGAATTCTAACTCCAGAAGCTTTTGAAACTAAAGTAGAAAATATCCAATTAGGTGAAAAAGTTACCTTAAGATATACTGCTTCAAATGGTGTTTGTGACGATGTAGTAAGTGCAGATGTTACATTGGAAAACCTAATTTGTAACAACCTAGTATTAGAAAATGGAGTTAATGATGGCGAAGTTTGTAAAAACGATGAAGTTATCTTTACTATCAGCATCACAAACCACTCTACAGTAACTTCTACTGCTGTGAAAGCAGAAGCAAAACTTCCTACTGGTTTACAATATCTACAAACTATCTCTGCTACAGGCACATACGTGCCACAAACAGGTGTATGGACAGTAGGTGATTTAGCAGTAAATGGAGTTGCAACTCTTGAAATTAAAGTGAAAGCTCTTGCTACTTCTACTTTAACAGCTAAAGTCGTTGAAGCTTCTTCAGAAACAATGAATCTTGAAGAAGATGCAAAAGTTACTGTTAATGAACTTCCAACTGCAAAATTCAATGCAGCAGCATCTGAAATTTGCGGTAGCCTAAATGAAAAATCAGCTATAGATGTAACCCTAACAGGTAAAGCACCATATAGTTTAACATATACAATAGATGGTGAAGAAAAAACAGAAACTGGTATCTATTCACCATATAGCATTGCACAACTTCTAAGCGAACAAAAAGATTATCAATTTGCTCTAACCAAAGTAGTAGATGAAAATGGTTGTAAAGCAGATATTACTGGTCAAAACCACAAAGTAACTGTTGACAAAGATGCTGAGGTAGGCAATATCAATCCAGTTAGCGCTATTTGTGAAAATACAGCATTAACCTTGCCATCAGTTCCTACTATTACAAACAACGGTTCTACTGTAAGTGCAAGAAAATGGTTGTTGAATGGTGTAGAATTAACTTCTAATGTGTTGACTGCCAATGACAATGGTAAGAAACTTAAATACATGGTAGAAAGTACCTGTGGTACTAAAGCACCAAAACCAATCTATAGTAATGAAGTACTTGTAACTGTAGATAAAAACCCTTCACCAGCAGTAATTGCATCAGAAAAAATAGCACAATGTAACGATCCTCTATTCAACGTAACAGCAAATCCTATTACCGTTGGTAAAGGTGAATGGAGCATTGTAAGTGGTGATGTTAAAGGTATTTCACCAATTGACAACAATGTTACAAAAGTAACTTTAGCAGACGACTTTATTGATCAAACAGCGAAAGTAAAATGGACAGTGTCAAATGGTGCTTGTGAATCAAAATCTGATGAAGTTGAGTTAATTAACAACAACTGTACAGCAATAGAAATAACAGCTTACGATGAAGGTTCTAAAGTATGTTATGGTTCTCTTGCAACATTCGAATTCACTCTACAAAATTCATCTATAGTAGAAGTAAAAGATGTTACCTTAGAACTTACTCTAGGTGATGGTTTAGTATTACAAGAAGCAACAGCTTTCAATTATGCATTCGTAGCAGGTAAATGTGTTATCCCAAGTATGCCAGCAGGTACAAGAACCGTAGTTCGAGTAAAAGCAAATGCAACTGTAGACAACGCAGTAGTAACTGTTAAAGTAACCAAATCATCTAATAAAGAAGTAGTAGGTGTGGAAGCATCACATAAAGTTACTGTATATGCTCTACCTACAGCTCAATTTGAAGCAAGCAGTTCTGTAATTTGTGCTTCTGAAAGTGAAAATACAGCTATTCAAGTAAACTTTACAGGTAAACCAAACTACGTATTAACTTATACAGTAGATGATAATACCAAAATTACCGATCCTGTAGCAAATCCATACACTATCGAAGAATCATTAACTTCTGTAGGTTCTTACCCTATCAAACTAGTATCTGTAAAAGATGCTAATGGTTGTGTTGGTACAGTAAAAGACCAACTACACACTACAAAAGTAGAAAAATATGCTACTCTAGGTACAATTAATGACGTTGAACCTATTTGTGAAGAAACTGTAGTTGAACTACCAAGTGTTCCTACTACTCAAGTAAATGGTTCTACTATCAGCAACAAAAAATGGATGTTAGATAACCAAGAAATTACAGCTTCTTCTAAGATTCCTTATACAAAAGAAGAACAAAAATTATGGTATCAACTTCAAAGTACTTGTGGTAATGGTACTAAAATAGTAAAATCTAATGAAGTTATCTTAAAAGTTGACCAAAATCCAACTAAAGCAGTTGCAGGTCCAGACCAAACACAATGTAACAACGATGAATTTAAAATGGCGGCTAATGCCCCACTAGTTGGTTCTGGTATGTGGAGCGTAGTAGGTACTTCTGTACTTAACTACGAAAAAGGCAACCCTACAACTACTGTTAAAGGTGTGCCAGAAACTGAATCTGTAGATTTAGTTTGGACAATTAGCAGTAAATTGGGTGTTTGTGATGCTTCAACTTCAAAAGTTACACTTACAAACAACAACTGTACAAACTTCGAACTAGAACCAAATGGTGATCCTTCTGAAGTTTGTCCAAATGGTACAGCAAACTTCAACTTTACACTTAAAAACACAGCAACAGTAGCTGTAACCGATGTAAAACTAACTCTTGCTCTAGAAGAAGGTCTTACTCTAGTAAGTGCTAAAGTAGAAAATCTATCATTTAGCAACAACGCTATCACTATCCAAGAAATGGCAGCTGGTGCTTCTGTAAGTATCAAAGTGGTAGCTACAGCAGATGCCACAGCTGATGGTAAAAAAGTTACTATTAAAGTGATAGAATCTTCTGGTGTGTCAGTAGGTATGTCTGCTAGCCAAAAGGTAATTGTAAACCAAAATCCTGTTGTTGTAAATATTAAATCTTACACTGGCGAAGACCCTACTAAACCAAATGTAAAAGAAAGTACAGTATTAACTTGTACAAATCCAATTTTATACTTACACCCAACTATCGAAAGTGATAACGAAGTAAGTTATACTTGGACTCCAAATTCAACAAGCAAAATCAACGCTGTGAGAGTCCCAGGTACATATACTCTAACAGTAAAAGATAATGTAACAGGTTGTACAAGTGATGTAAAATCTATCCCTATTACAGAAAACAAAGTTTATCCAGTATTAGATGACATTATCCCAACTACAAAAGTAATTGTAGATGGCGAATCTTATGAAGAAGTAAATGTATTGGATTGTAACAATCAATCATTGATTCTAAACCCAATTATCAAAGATCAAGATGGTAACCCATATACAAGAGATCTTGAATATGTTTGGTCTGAGGTAGATGAAAATGGCAAAGTAATTGCTCAAGGTGGCACTGGTAAAACAGAAACTGTTACCAAACCTGGTTTCTATATTTTAGAAATCAAGGATAAAGAAACTGGTTGTCCAGGGGCTCTTAAAACAGTTGAAATCAAGAAAGATGTTACAACACCAGTTATCAAAAACATTATTTCATACACCAAAGAAGATCCAAATGATCCTGAAAGAAAAGAATCAAATGTATTAACTTGTGCAAACCCTGCTCTTTACCTAAGCCCAGAGATAGAAAGTACAAATGGTGTTACATACCTATGGAGTACAGGTGAAACTACTCAAATGATAAAAGTAGAAAATCCAGGTATTTACACTCTAGTTGTAACCGACACTAAAACAGGTTGTTCAACAGAAGCATTTGAATGTGAAATCACTGAAAACAAAAAATTCCCAGTTATCAGCGATGTTATATCTTCAAATACTGAAGATATGGAGGATGAAAACTACAAGGAAACTACAGTATTAGATTGTAACAATCCTGAACTTATCCTTACTCCAGTTATCAAAGATAGCGAAGGCAATGTATATCCAGTAGACTCTCTAGTTTATGTATGGACAGAAGTAGATGAAGAAGGCAAACCAATTCAAGTAATCGGTACAGGTAAAACAATCACCGTTACTAAAGAAGGTGGTTACGAATTACAAGTATTTGATGCAAATACAGGTTGTCCTGGTCAGAAAGTAGTAGTTGATATTACAAAAAATACAACTACACCAGTTATTACTAACATTATCTCTTACACCAAGGAAGATTTAGACGATCCAAAAGTAGAAGAATCAAATGTATTAACTTGTGCAAACCCAATTCTATACTTAAATCCAGTAATTGAAAGTGAAAATGGTGTTACATACCTATGGAACACAGGTGATACAACAAAAGTATTAGCAGTTGATAAACCAGGTACTTACACTCTAGTAGTAACCGACGTGGTAACAGGTTGTTCAACAGAAGCATTTGAATGTGAAATCACTGAAAACAAAAAAATCCCAGTTATCAAAGATGTAATATCTTCAAATACTGAAGATATGGAGGATGAAAACTACAAGGAAACCACAGTATTAGATTGTAACAATCCTGAACTTATCCTTACTCCAGTAATCAAAGATAGCGAAGGAAATGTTTATCCAGAAGGTGAAATCACTTATGAATGGACCACAACTGACGAAAATGGTGATATTATCATAATTGGTACAGGTAAAACAATCACCGTTACTAAAGAAGGTGGTTACGAATTACAAGTATTTGATGCAAATACAGGTTGTCCTGGTCAGAAAGTAGTAGTTACAATTACTAAAAATACAACTACACCAGTTATTACAAACATTATTTCTTACACTAAGGAAGATTTAGATGATCCAGAAGTTGAAGTTTCAAATGTATTAACTTGTGCAAACCCAATTCTATACTTAAATCCAGTAATTGAAAGTGAAAATGGTGTTACATACCTATGGAACACAGGTGATACAACAAAAGTATTAG
>JAEIGA010006621.1_pt1 | contig 17648 bp, 13 predicted proteins | sample 9270691 | NCBI WGS metagenome assembly JAEIGA01 (sample SAMN17057246, study PRJNA624740) | gut metagenome | biome: biome; isolation source: fecal sample | host: Bos grunniens | place: China: Xizang | collected 2019 | reverse complement strand
TCTTTTTGGGTTTTGCCGGTGCAGGTTTGTTTTTGCCACCTTTGGTATCCTGGCTATCACCATTAGTTGAAGGTGTCACCTCTCCGAACAGATTGGTCTCTACCACTTCCTCCTTGGTCTCTACCGGAGCAGGGATTGACAAAGTATCCATATCGATACCATCCAGAACATCAAATCCTTTCAAAACCAGACCTACTGCTGTCGAGCAACTTGGTTTGAACACCTCTTCTACAGATGTGGACATGATGCTGAAAGTGTCTGGCTGAGCCAGTCTTACCTCACCGCCAAGGATATGCCTTGCCAGAATCTGGATATGGTTGATCCTTGATGAACCACCTGTCAGAACTATACCGGCACGAAGTTTCCCTTTGAATCCCGATTGCTCTATCTCGTATGCAACAGTAGCAAGTATTTCACTTACCCTCGCCTCTATTACAGAAGCCAGAAGTTTGAATGAGATCTGTTTTGAGGTGGTTCCATCCCTGCCGGGAATGTTGATCACTTTTGACTCCTGAGCATATTCGCTCAAGCAAGATCCGTGTTGTTTTTTCAGTATTTCGGCATCCTTGAATGATACGCCGCACACCTGACGGATATCTTCAGTGATAGATTTTCCACCAAATGGAATTACAGCTGTATGTCTTACGATATTGTCTTCAATTATGAGCAAGTCAGAAGTTCCTCCACCAATATCCACTACAGCCACTCCAAGTTCCATATCCTCTTCAGAGATTACAGCTCTGGCAGATGCGATAGGCTCGAGCAGCATCCTTTGAATCTTGAGCCCTTTTCGGTGGATCACCTCAGCGCATGATTTGACAGCATTTGCCCTACCTACAAACAGGCGGAAAAATGCCTCCACATCTTTGCCGATCATACCGGCAGCCTCTGAGATATACATGTGCTCGTCTACGTTGTATGATTGGGGGATTACGTGCAGTACTCTCTCTCCGGGATTTACGCTGTAGTTATACATCTCCTTGGTCCATCCGCTTACCTCACTCTCTCTGATAATATCCTGAGGGAACATCCTTATCTTCTTGTTGGATGCAGATGTACATCTGATTGCCTGTCCGGCAATACCTACATACACCTCTGTCAATTCGAAATCTTCATCTTCTATCTGTTTGTTGACAGAGTCTATGGTGGGGGTAAGTGCATTCAATACCTTCTGGATATTGATCACTTCTCCACGTTTGATCCCATCAGAGGGGAATTCGCTGTAGGCGATAATTTTGATACCACCCGCAGATTTTTCACCTACGATGGTAGCCACTTTAGTGGTGCCTAAATCAATAGCTGCTACGTAGTTGCTCATATCTTTTTATCGTTTTTTTCTTTTTTCAATGTACAAACCACCTGGTCATCATATTTGAGATTTATCTCAGAATATTTGTTCCATCCGTGGATAGGGACCACATTCTTGTAGAATGCTTCAAGCTTTTTGAATTTCTCTTCACAGTCAGAAAGTTCACCAAAGATGATTGTCTGGTCGCCGACCCTCATGTATAGGGCGATATCTCCATTTGGAAGGATATCAATCTGCTGTACTTGAGAATTCCAAAATTCGTGATTTCTAAGGTATTCACCAAAATTTAACATGGTAGAAAGCCACTTTTCCCCGTCTGCATCCACTTTACCCCTCTGTCCGGCTTTCAAGGATAGTGGTATCTCCCCTGTAACAACAGGTACATACGATGTAAAGCTTTTTACAAGTGGGAAGAGATAACACGATTCATCCACATAGAATCCACCCTCATCCCCCTGTATTCTCAGAAGAGGTCTGCGCTGGGTAATCTCTACATGGAGCACCCCTTCGCGATCTATCGCCACATCGCTGAATTTGATGGCACTTCTCCTGTTGAGGAGCTGTTCCAGCTGGTATGGATTGATCTCTTTTATCTTTTTGTCGGTCACTCTAAGGTCAGAAGAGGCTATGATCCCTTTTACCTCCTCTTTGGAGACAAATCTGTTGATGGTACTGTCCAGTATTGTGACCTCTACGCCTATGCATACATCATCCTCTTTCCCCTTCACTTTCAGAAGTGAAGCGAAGACGAAGTAGGCACCGAAGAGTGCTACCAGAAGAAACCAACCGATATATGTCAAAACCTTTCTTAACACCGCTATAATCTCTTTTTAAGTATTTCTGTAAGTGGGTCAATAAATAAATTTATATCTCCGGCCCCTAAGGTAATAAGAATATCTATATCTCTGGATTCTATCTCCTTGAGAAGATCATCTTTAGATACAATTTTCTTGTTCTCAATGGTTACAAGGTCGAAAATCATCTCGCTGTTCACACCCTCAATCGGAAGCTCTCTGGCAGGATAGATGGGGAGAAGGACAAGCTCGTCAAGTGCGCTCAGACTCTGTGCAAACTCCTGGTAGAAATCTCTGGTTCTGGTAAAGAGATGCGGCTGGAAAATACCGCATAGTCTCCTTCCTGGGAATATGTTTCTGATCGAGCTGATAGCAGCAGAGATCTCTTTTGGGTGGTGTGCGTAGTCATCGATATATGAACATTTTGGGGTGTTGAGGTGGATATCAAATCTCCTCTCTACACCTTCAAACGAGGCAAGACCACTCTTCACATCCTCTGGTGAGGTGCCGTGAAGCAGAGCTACGGCTGCCGCCGCAATGCCGTTTTCCACATTAACCCATCCTGGAATCCCTACTGTACAGCCATCAATATTCCCCATCGGAGTGCAGAGTGTAAAATGGAAATATCCGCATTCGTCGATGGTGATGCCTGTGGCGTAGAAATCTGCCTCTTCGTCGTAGCTATATGTGTATATTTTGGCTTTGGTATCAAAGCTGATGTCAATCCCTTTTTTTACCACAAGGGCACCTTTTACTTGAGATGCAAACTCTTTGAATGCCCCTTTCACGTGGTCGTGGTCGGAGTATATGTCAAGGTGGTCAGCGTCACACGATGTTATGGCAGCTATGTCAGGATAGAGCTGCAGGAATGATCTGTCAAATTCATCCGCTTCCGCTACGAGCACAGGGTTCTTCGAAAGGAGAAGATTGGTATGGTAATTTTTGGAGATTCCACCCAAGAAGGCGTTGCAACCCTCTTCGCAATGGGTGAGGATATGTGCCAATAGGGTGCTTGTAGTGGTTTTACCATGGGTACCTGCTATAGCAAGACATTTTTGCTGAGAGGCAATTTCACCAAGCGCGCGGGACCTTTTGACCACTTTATACCCTTTCTCGAATACGAGCACCAGCTCCTTCATATCTTTAGGGATGGCCGGGGTATATATGACCAATGTCTCATCGATGTCTGTTGGGACAAGTTCTGGTCTCTCTTCGTAGTGGATCTCAATCCCCTCACTCTCGAGAGCAGCAGTAAGTTTGCTTGGGGTACGGTCATATCCCGACACATAGTATCCTGCATGTTTGAAATATCGGGCGATAGCGCTCATCCCGATTCCACCTATCCCTATGAAATATACATTCTTCATCTATTTGGCAAGTTTTAATACCTCGTCGGCAATGTCGCTTGATGCGTTTGGCTTCGCCAATGCGAGGATGTTTTTCTCCAGTTCTGTTATTTTTTCTCTATCGAAGACAATTTTCTCCACTTCTCCCATAAGTTTCTCTTCAGCTTCCCCATCTTTGATCAATATGGCAGCCCCTTTGTTTACGAGTGCCATTGCATTGTGGGTCTGGTGATCTTCCGCTACTACCGGTGATGGTACGAAGATAGGTGCTTTGCCTGCTGCGCAAAGCTCTGAAATGGTCCCTGCTCCGGCGCGTGATACGATAAGGTCGCAAGCTGCATATGCAAGGTCCATTCTGCTTATGAAGTCGCAGTTGAGGATATTGCCCCAGCGGCGTGTGTTTTCGCCGAACTCGGAGCCCTCAAGCCCTTCGAAGAAACTCTGGATTCCTGCAGCGTACCCTTTGCCGCTCTGCCATATCACCTGGAATTGGGATCCATTGCCTGCGGCAATCCAGCTCTTCATGGTCCTGTTGAGGGTCCCGCAGCCTAGGCTTCCCCCCACAACAAGTACTGTGGGTAATTCTGGGTTAAGTCCGAAGAATTTGTACGCCTCCTCCTTTTGGGAAGCGGTGGCTGGTGCTATCTCTTTGCGGATAGGATTGCCTGTCAATATGATTTTATCTTTAGGGAAGAATCTCTCCATCCCTTCGTATGCGGTACAGATGGTTTTTGCCCTCTTTGAGAGTATTTTGTTAGTGAGCCCTGCGTATGAGTTCTGCTCCTGGATAAGGGTCGGTACTCCCATTCTGGAAGCACTCCATAGAAGAGGTGCACTGGCGTAGCCGCCCACACCTACCACCACATCAGGCTTGAACTCCCTGATGATTTTACCCGCCATCCTGACACTCTTGATTACTTTGAAAGGAAGTGCCAGATTTGAGAGTGCAAGAGATCTCTTCAGCCCCGCTACAGGGAGCCCTTTGATAGGGTATCCTGCTGCTGGGACCCTCTCCATCTCCATTTTGCCGATAGCCCCTACAAAGAGAATTTCGATAGATGGATCTTTCTCTTTAAGTGCGTTTGCAATAGAGATTGCAGGGAAAATGTGTCCCCCTGTTCCGCCGCCGCTTATAATAATACGCTTACTCATTTTTACTTTTCTCAATTTCAATTTTAATCTCAATGGTCCTGTTGACCGATAGGATAATACCGAATGCACAACTCATAATCAGCAGGGATGTACCTCCAAGGCTGACCAATGGGAGTGTCTGTCCTGTGACAGGGAAGATTCCCACATTCACCAATATGTGGATAAACGCCTGTAGTGTGATGAGGAATCCAAGGCCCAGCACCACCACCGTAGAGTACATTTTGGTACAAAGTTTGGCTATGGTGATGCACCGTGAGAAGAACCAGAGGTATAACATAATCAGGAATAAGCCTCCGAACAGACCAAGCTCCTCCACTATCAGCGCGAAGATAAAGTCTGAATAAGGGTGGGGGAGTGTATCTTTTTTGAGGCTGTTGCCGGGACCTCTTCCTGTAAGTCCTCCAAGCTGTATGGCCTGTTTGGCCTGCTCGCTCTGGAAATTTTTCTCCTTGTATTCCTGTTTCTCTTCAGCACTCATCGATTCAATATCTTCAGGCGAGAAGAATCTCTCGATTCTGGCTGTGAATGTGTCAAGACGTGAGAATGTTCCGAAAGCTTTATGTACCAGAAATACAAGTGACAGGGCCACTATCACTATCCCTACTGTATATGCTATATATTTCCAGTTTATTCCTGCGCAAATCAATATTACAAAGGCTGTTACACCGATAATCAGAGTAGCGGAGACACTGCCGATGAGGCTGAGTATACAGACTGCTCCGAGAGGTACCAGGATCCAGATTATATACTCTTTGAATGTATCGAATTTATGTGTCTCAAGTATCCTGGCCAGATATAGTATGACCGCGATCTTCGCCAGCTCTGATGGCTGGAATGATAGAGGTCCCAACTGTATCCATCTGGCGGCATGGTTGAGCACAACACCTTTGAATACAATATAGAGTAAAAGTCCAGCTGAGAACAGCAGCAGTAAGATGGATCCTTTACGATACCAGCTTAAAGGGATTCTGTAGCATATCAGCAAGGCGATAAAACCTATGGACACATACCCCATTTGTTTGAAGAGATATGTAAAAGTGGATGTCTCGTTTTTGTATGCCAATGCGCTGGAAGAGGAGTAGACAGCGACAATAGAGATTAGGGCCAGTAATAGAATTACCAGCCAAATAATCTGATCTCCGTGCAGCTTTCTGAATCTCTTAGCCATATTACAGTTCTTTTACCGCTTGTTTGAATTGTCTGCCACGATCTTCGTAGTTTTTGAAAAGGTCGAAACTTGCACAGCAAGGTGATAGAAGTACCACATCGCCACCTTCAGCAAGTTCGTATGCTTTCTCTACAGCCTCTTTAGCCGATGAAGCGTCTACTACTGCAGCTACCTTGTCATCAAAGCACTCGTGTAGTTTTCTGTTGTCTATACCCATGCATACGAGAGCCTTTACTTTATCTTTTACAAGATCGTATAGCGGCTCGTAGTCATTGCCCTTGTCTTTTCCACCGGCGATCCATACCACAGGGCGTTCCATGCTCTCCAGTGCATACCATGTGGAGTTTACATTGGTGGCTTTGGAGTCGTTGATGAATAGGATATCTTTAATTGAAAGCACTTTCTCCAATCTGTGCTCCACCGCCTTAAAGGTGGTAAGGCTCTCTCTGATCACCTCATTGGTGATCTTCATAATCTTACCGGTGATGGCAGCAGCCAGTGAGTTGTAGATATTGTGTTTGCCCGATAGCGAAAGCTCCGCAAGTGGCATAGTGTATTGCTCATCGTCGCATTTCACCACCATCATGTCTCCATCTACATAACCACCCTGTTCCACTTTTCTGTTCTGGGTGAATGGGAACATCTTTGCCTTGGTCACCACCTTGCTGAGGTGTCCCACGGTGATGTCATCATCCTCACAGAAGATGAAGCAGTCGTCCTGAGACATATTCTGGGTAATTCTGAATTTGGCTTTGACATAGTTCTCCATCTTGTGGTCATACCTGTCAAGGTGATCAGGGGTGATGTTGAGCAGGATGGCGATATCTGCCCTGAAATCGTACATCCCGTCGAGCTGGAAGCTGCTTAGCTCCAATACATATATATCGTAGTCGCAGGTAGCCACCTGATAGGCGTAGCTGGCGCCGATATTGCCGCCAAGGCCTACATTAAGCCCTGCATTTTTGAGCAGATAGTAGATGATCGATGTGGTGGTAGTCTTACCGTTCGAACCTGTGATGCAGATTTTCTTTGCACGGTCATACCTGCCTCCGAATTCAATCTCAGAGATTACCGGTATCCCCTGGTTCAGGATAGACTGGATTACAGGGATAGTATCAGGAATGCCCGGGCTTTTGATCACCTCGTCTGCATTCAGGATCTTATCCATAGTGTGCCCACCCTCTTCGTAAGGGATATCATATTTGGCTAGGGTCTCTTTCTCTTTCTCACCAATCGTGCTATTGTCTGAAAGGAAGGTGTCATGACCTTTAACTTTTGCGAGGACGGCAGCTCCAATACCGCTTTCGCCTCCTCCAAGTACCACTATTCTACTCATTTTGTTTATATTATCTAATCTTCAATGTTACAATGGTAATAACAGCCAACAATATGGCTACAAGCCAGAATCTCATCACAATTTTGGCCTCAGGGATAGCTTTGACAGGGCGTTGGATCAAAGCAGGGATCCCCTCTTTCTGGTAATGGTGGTGGAGGGGACTCATTTTGAAAATTCTCCTACCTGCACCATATTTCTTTTTGGTATATTTGAAGTATCCCCTCTGCAAAATGACAGACAGGCTCTCTACGAAGAAAATTCCGCAGAGGATAGGGATTAGCAGTTCTTTTCTTATGACAATGGCTGCTACCGCAATAATGCCACCGAGGGCCAAACTTCCGGTATCACCCATGAACACTTGTGCTGGGAATGAGTTGTACCATAGGAATCCGAGGAGTGCACCTATGAGGGCAGCCATGAATATCACCACTTCACCGGTATTTGGAAGGTACATGATATTGAGGTAGTCTGAGTAAATGATGTTGCCGGACAAGTATGCCAATATACCGAGTGTGGCACCAACGATGGCCGATACACCTGTGGCAAGTCCGTCCATGCCGTCAGTGAGGTTTGTTCCGTTGGATACAGCGGTGATGACAAATATAATCACCACGATGTATATGATCCATCCCAATATGTCTTTTACTCTGCCGCTTCCAGGGGCAAGCCATTTGTAATCAAACTCATTCTCCTTTACAAATGGAATGGTGGTTTTGGTGCTTTTGTGATCGGGGCTGTAGGTGACTCCTGTGCTCTCCTCTATTTGTGCAATCTCCTCCTGACTTGGGGTCACTTTTTCGTGAACCACCACCTGGTCGCTGAAGCATAGTACCAATCCGACGATAAGACCCAATGATACCTGACCGAAGATTTTGTATTTCCCGGGCATACCCTCTTTGTTCTTCTTGAACACCTTTATATAGTCATCCAAGAAACCGATAATGCCAAGCCATACAGTAGCAATGATAAGGAGGATAACATATATATTGGTAAGGTCACAGAACAGAAGGGTAGGGAGTAGGATCGCTATAAGAATGATAATACCACCCATTGTAGGTGTACCTTTCTTGGCAAGCTGCCCCTCGAGTCCCAAATCTCTGATCTCTTCCCCTATCTGTTTTTTCTGCAGGGCGCGTATGATGTATTTACCTATAAAAATAGTGGTCAGTATGGCGATCATACTGGCTATAAGTGCCCTGAAGGAGATGTACTGCATTAGTTCGTCTCCAGGGAATTCAAAAACTTTCTTTAGATATTCAAACAGATGGTATAACATAATTATCTGTGCTTATTGTTCTTGTTCATTAAAAAATTCTCTGATTACCTCTTTGTCGTCAAAATGGCTCTTAACCCCTTTGATAATCTGGTAGTCTTCGTGACCTTTACCGGCTACCAGCACTATAGAACCCTCGTTTGCTGTCATCAGTGCTGTGCGGATACCCTCTTTCCTGTCTGTGATAAACAGAGACTTGGCCCTTCCAGCTGTGCTAAGACCACCCTTGATGTCACGGATGATCGCTTCCGGTTCTTCTGAGCGTGGGTTGTCCGATGTTATCACTATACGGTCAGAGTATTTCTCAGCTATCTCTCCCATTTCAGGTCGTTTGGTCGCATCCCTGTCGCCTCCGCAGCCGAATACACATACAAGCGGATTGCCTGCAGCGATATCCTTAAGTGTCTTCAATACATTTTCAAGAGCATCAGGGGTGTGTGCATAATCCACTACGGCAGTGATGTCGCGAGGTCCTTTGATGTATTCAAGTCTTCCCGAAACAGATTGGAGGGCGCTGATCTGGGTGAGTACCTCATCTTTTTTGGCTTTCAGCAGGATGGCTGCACCATATACAGCTATAAGGTTGTGGGCATTGTGTGTCCCTATAAATCTGGTCCACACATCCTGTCCGTCGATATTCAGCAGTGACCCCTCAATACTCTTCTCCATAATCTTCACTTTGAAATCTGCGGCATCTCTCAATGAGTATGTAAAGATCTGGGCAGAGGTGTTCTGTACCATCACCTTTCCATTCTTGTCATCTATGTTTACCAGTGCAAAAGCATCTTTTGGAAGTGTGTCAAAAAGTCTCTTCTTGCATCTGAGATACTCAGCAAATGTGTGGTGGTAGTCCAGGTGGTCGTGTGTGAGATTTGTAAAAATGGCACCACGGAACTTGAGCCCTGCTACCCTCTCCTGATCCAATGCGTGTGAACTCACCTCCATAAAGCAATATTCGCATCCCCTGTCGGCCATACGGGCAAGTAGGGAGTTGATGGAGATGGGGTCAGATGTGGTATTTATAGTGGGGAAAATATCCTTCTCTATATAATTGGCTATGGTTGAGAGCAAGCCGCACCCATATCCAAGCGATGTGAACAGCTGGTACAGAAGTGTGGCGATAGTGGTTTTGCCATTTGTGCCGGTTACACCTACGAGGTGAATTTTGGAACTTGGATGGTCATAGAAGTTGTCGGCGATGATGGCTGCAGCCAATCTGGAGTTCTCTACCCTTATGGCGGTTACCCCTTTTGTAGTGATAATCTCATCATATGAGCTGTCCTGATAAACAATAGCGGCTGCTCCATTTTCTATAGCCTTCCCTATATAGCTATGGCCGTCATTGTCTATACCTTTGATAGCAATGAACATGGCGCCATCATTCACTTTTCGTGAATCGATGCACACTGATGAGATGTCAGAGTTCTGTGTTATATGACTCTGGCATACCTTTACATTTTCTAGTAGCTTCTCTATATTCATCATCTATCTGCTCTCTTTAAGTATTAATGTGGCTTTGGAGCCGTAATTTACTGTATCGCCAGGGGCAGGGATCTGTTTGATTACCCTCCCTTTACCTTCAAAAGAGACGGTGTAGCCTTCGTTTTCCAATATATACAAGGCGTCTTTAAGTCCGAACCCCATCACATCCGGCATAACCTCTGTCTCTATCTTCATTTTCTGGTAAGTCAAAGAGTTGCCATTCTCTTTCATATAGATGAGCCCCTCTTTAGGGATAGTGACCTCCCCTTTGACCGGGAGATGCTCAAGTGTACGTCTCACCTCTGAAGCCATACCCCCCGCTACTGACGGGTGGTCTGCAGGGGTAAGCCCTTTTGCTTTTACAGGGGACTCCCATTCGGGATGAGTGGTATATATGTGGTCGGCAATCTGTTTGAATACAGGGGTTGCCCATGTTCCTCCGTAGAAGTTTTGTCTGGTTTTGGCAGAGTAGAGCACCACGATGCATGAGTATTTTGGCTTGTCAGAGGGGAAGAAGCCGGCAAAGGATGCCTGGTGTCTTCTGTATCCCAAGTCGTCGACATATCTTCCGTTGGTGGCGATCTGCGCAGTACCTGTCTTTCCTGAGAATTCGTATCTTGGATCGTTGTATTTAGCAGCTGTGCCCTTTTCCACTACGTGTCTAAGGGCTTTTTTAACCTCTTTGATGGTCCCTTTAGAGCATATTGCTCCACTGATGACTTGTGGTTTGAATACCTCCTTGATCTCGCCATCCTGCTCGAAGTCCTCTACAAAGTACGGTTTCATCATCTTGCCGTTGTTGGCGATGGCGTTGTAGAATGTGAGTGTGTGGAGTGGGGTGATAAGGAGGCCGTATCCGATGGCCATCATAGGGAGGGATACTTTGGACCACATTTTGGTGTCGTCAGGGGTGTAAATGGTTGAGTAACCCTCTCCGTCTATGTCAAGAGAGAATTTCTCACCTATCTTCATATTGGTGATTCTGGATACGAATGTCCTCTCGTCATCAGCACTCTGTCCATAGTGGTCAATGGCCAATTTGGCGAAGCATACATTTGATGACTTACCGAAAGCCTCCTGTACAGTCATTTTTCCGTAACCGCCGACGCGTGTATCTGAGAATTTGACCTTATTGTAGTACCACTCTCCGTTGCCTCCGTCAGTAGGGGTGTCAAGGGTGATATATCCATCTTCAATTAGAGATACGAGTGTGGCAAGTTTGAGGGTTGAGCCTGGCTCTGTAGCCTCTCCGATGGCATAGTTGTAACTCTCGTCAAACTTGCCATTCCCCATTTTCTTCATATTTACAATCGCACGAATGGCTCCGGTGGAAACCTCCATTACCACTGCGGTGCCACCTTCCAGAAGGTCACTTTTTGCCAATTGTTCTCTGAGAGCCTTCTCTGCGGTCTCCTGGATATCTATGTCGATGGTGGTGCGGATATCAAGACCATCTTTTGCTGGGATGACATCTTCCCCTGCCACTCTAATATATTTGCCGCCAAGCTGACGCATAATATATTGTTTCCCGGGCTCGCCTTCAAGCTTGTAGTTGAAACTCTTCTCTATGCCGACACCTTCACCCACTTCATTTGTGTAGCCTATGGTACGGAGAGCCAAACTGCCGTATGGGTTCTCCCTTTTGTTTTTGGGGATAAGCATAAGGCCGCCTTTGAATTTGCCGTGTCTGAAAATGGGGAAGTTCTCCACCTGTTTCATCTCCAGGTAGCTGATGTTCCTGTTGCCGATGGTGTAATATCTCTTCTTGTCTGCTCTCGCTTTCTCAAGCTCCTTTTTGTAGGTGCTGGCGTTCTTGTTTTTGAAAAGAGAAGAAAGGGATGATGCCAGGGCATTGATCTCATTGTTCCATGTGGTGTCGTGTGGTGCCACGCAGTCCATTCTGATCTGGTATGAAGGGACGGAGATGGCCAATGGTCTTCCGTCTGTGGCCAGGATGCTTCCTCTGTTGGCGCTGATCTCCTGCTCATCGTAGATGTCGTCAGCAGTTACCCTCTCTTTATCCATGTATTGGAGTGAGACAATACGAAAGATTACCACAAACGCAGTGAGGAGTGCGATGTAGTAAGCCACCTTGAACTTGTTGACGATTCTCTCTATATTGTTCTTTTCCGACATATCAGTCTTCAGATATTATTGTGGGTGGATAGGGTGGAGGTATCAGCTTTGAGTTGTGTTCTGATAGCCTTTTCTCTATCTCTCCCCTCTTGCTCAACTGGAGCATACGTGTCATTTTGTTTGAGTACTCTGCTCTGAGGTCTTTGAGCATCTCTTCGTTTTTGACCTCTTCCATCATAGTGTCCCTCACTTCAAAGCGGAAAGAGACATAGATGATTATCAATACAAAAACATACAGGACAAATTTCCAGTGTTTGATAAGACCTCCGTCCCTTACCAGAATTTGTCCTCCCAATATGTTCCCTATTAGCGTTCCTTTAGCCATCTATTTTCTCTCCTATTCTCAATTTTGCACTTCTGGCCCGTGTGTTTTGCGCTATCTCGATATCGGGTGGAAGTATTGGTTTTTTGTTTACACTCTTTATGGTGGCAAGTCTTCTTCCGAAGAGGTCTTTCTCCTCATTTCCATCTACCGAACCTGTCTTGATGAAGTTTTTTACCATTCTGTCCTCCAAGGAGTGGTAAGTGATTACCGAAAGTCTTCCTCCTGGTTTAAGGGAGCGTTCTGCCCCTTTGAGGAAATATTGGAGGCTCTCCATCTCGCCGTTCACCTCTATGCGGAGTGCCTGGTATATTTTTGCCAAAAATTTATGTTCTGCCACAGGGGGCAATACCTTTTTGAGCGCCTCTGTGAGTTCTCCGGTGGTGGTGATTGGGCTTTTTGCCCTCGCGCTGCAGATAAGGTTTGCCACTTTTCTGCTGTTGTCCACCTCCCCGTACAGTTTCAGGAGCTTCGCAATCTCCTCCTCGTCGTATTCGTTCAATATTGCCTTGGCGTCCCTTTTCGATTTGGTGTTCATCCTCATATCAAGCGGGGCGTCAAATCTGAAGGAGAAGCCCCTTTCGGAGGTATCAAACTGATGGGATGATACCCCAAGATCTGCGAGGATTCCGTCTACCCCTTCGAATCCGTAATATTGGACGAAGTGGTGTACATATCTGAAGTTGTTGTGAACTACAATTACCCTTTCGTCTTTGGGTGCGTTTGCCAGAGCGTCGCTGTCCCTGTCGAATACCATCAGACGCCCTTTGGGACCAAGGTGGGAGAGAATTTCTCTGGTGTGTCCACCTCCCCCTAGGGTGGCGTCAACATATACGCCGGACTCTTTGATGTCAAGTCCGGAAACGCTCTCGTGGAGTAGAACCGGTATGTGGTAAGTAGACATTATCCTAAAATCTTTTCTGCCAATGAAACAAATTCGTCATCCGCCATCTTGCTCGATTCGAACAATTCTTTTGCCCAAAGCTCTATCTTGTGGTCATTTCCGCTGAAAATGACCTCTTTGTCCACTTTTATCTTGTCCAATAGATATTTGGGGATGGTGATTCTTCCAAGTTTTCCATCTGGCTCGATGAGAGCTCTGTTGTCCATATAAGCTCTCCAAAATCTGCTGTGCTCTTTGTTGAAGAAGTTTAGCTTAGATTTGATCTCTTCGGATTGGCGTTCCCACTCAGAATAGGTGTAGATAGAAAGGCAGTCGGAAAACAGGTCCTGCTTCACCACGAAACGAGGGGTCTCCTCGCCCATAAGTGCCTTGAACGCAGAGGGAAATACCAATCTCCCCTTGTCGTCAAGCTTAGCCTTATATTCTCCTACGAATTTTACCATTTTTATCCTTGCCTTTTAGCCTATTTAGTGAATGCAAAGATAGCTATTAATTTTCCATTTCATTCCAAATTGTTACAAAGTTTTCCACAATTTATTGTCAATTTTCAAAAAAATAGATTACTTTCGTGACATAATAAATTACCCTTACTGTTATGCAGATTTTTACAGATGAGTTCAAAGAGTCTCTACGCTCTATATTCTTGAATAAAAACTTCTTGAAGTGGTTTCTTGTGGTGCTGGGAGTGGCCCTGGCGGTAATCATTTTCTTCCTTATATCCCCTTTGGAGGTGAATAGGGAGAGGGTATCCCAGGAGGTGGTGTCAGAAAGTGCTGATACGACCATCTATGAGTACGGGATTCCTATTGCACTTTACGATGTGGAAGAGCATAAAGTGGGTAAAGGGGAGTTCTTCTCCACTATCCTTGACAAGAATGGTGTCCCAGCCAAAGTGGTGTATGATTTGACACAGAAATGTAAAGGGGTCTTTGATGTAAGGCAGATCAGGGTAGGGAACGAGTATCATACATACACTTCGAAAGATTCCTCAGCACGTCTTGATTATCTTGTATATGAGAAAGATGCACACTCGTTTGTGGTATTCGGTCTGAAGGATTCACTCACTGTAGCCATACACGAAAAAGAGATCGAAACCACACTTCACTATGCTGAGGTGACTATCAATACCTCCCTATGGGCAGATCTTCAGAAAGCGGGTGTTACCCCACTTTTGGCACTAAGCCTTTCGGATATCTATGCCTGGAGTATCGACTTCTTCGGTCTTCAGAGGGGTGACTCATTCAAGGCCCTTTACGAGGTGATGAGTTACAAGGGTAATGTATTGGATATTGGAAATGTAAAATATGCAGAGTTTACCCATTCTGGCAACAGCTATCTGTCATATCATTATGTGTTGGATGACCAGGGTAATGAGTACTGGAATGAAAAGGGTGAAAGTATGCGTAAGGCATTTTTGAAGGCTCCGCTTAACTACAAGAGGATCAGTTCTGGTTTTACATACAACAGAAGGCACCCTATCACACGTAAGGTTCAGCCACATACGGGTATTGACTATGCTGCCCCTACAGGTACCCCTGTGGTGAGTATCGGAGATGGCGTGGTGGTGGAGAAAGGGTACAAAGGTGCCGGCGGCCATACTGTGAAGATCAAACACAATTCTGTATATACATCCGCATATCTACACTTGTCCAAATATGGCAAAGGTATCGCTGTGGGAACACGTGTTAAACAGGGTCAGGTTATCGGTTATGTGGGCAGTACAGGGCGTTCTACCGGACCTCACCTCGATTTCCGTGTGTGGAAAAACGGTACACCGATCAATCCTCTGACTATGAAAATGCCACCTGCTGTTCCAGTTCCAAAGGATAAGATGGATGACTTCAACAAGGCAAAAGAGGAGACCCACAAGGCGATAAATCACTTTGCAGCCATGGAGTACTTCAACAAATCTGTGAAGGTGCTGGTAGAGGAGTAGGGTTAACCTGCAGTTTTTATTCCTCTTCGTCATCTTTTTTCTCGCGGAGAACCGCTTTGCGGAGCTCGAAGTTCTGTCCGAGGTATTTGCGTCGGACCTCTGGGTTATTGGCCAGCATCTCAGCTGTACCGCTCTCCAGAATGGTACCTTCGTAAAGGAGGTATGCTCTGTCTGTAATCGCAAGTGTCTCATGGACATTGTGGTCGGTAATGATGACACCGATATTCTTATATTTGAGCTTGGCGATAATGTGCTGGATATCCTCTACGGCGATCGGGTCCACGCCTGCAAAAGGCTCATCAAGAAGGATGAATTTTGGGTCAATGGCAAGTGCCCTTGCGATCTCACATCTGCGTCGCTCTCCACCGGAAAGCTGTACACCCAGACTCTTTCTCACTTTGTGAAGTCTGAACTCGTCGATAAGCGATTCGAGACGCTCTTTTCTCTGTTGCTTGGTGAGGTCTGACATCTCCATAACAGACATAATGTTGTCCTCCACACTCATCTTTCTGAATACCGAAGCCTCCTGTGCCAGATAGCCAAGACCTTTCTTCGCCCTCATGTACATGGGGAGTTTGGTGATCTCTTCAGTTGTGCCATCTTCATCTTCCAGAAATATTCTCCCCTCATTGGGTTTGATAAGTCCGGTTATCATATAGAAACTTGTGGTCTTACCTGCACCGTTGGGACCAAGCAACCCCACGATTTCACCTTGGTGTACCTCTATTGACACACCTTTCACCACTGTCCTGGCGCCATATTTCTTAATCAGATTTTCGCTATATAGTCTCATGTCTCTATTTGATGTCAAGTTCCAGTTTTTGGGCCAAATCCCTTACAGCCTCGTGCTCCTTCAAAAGGAATTCCCCTTTATCTCTATTGGTGTACAGTTTTGGTGAATTGTCCCCTACAGGTGACTCTTTCACCTCCACTTTAAGATTCATCTTTTTGTTCTGAAGTTTGCCCCTCATCTGAGAAATCATCTTCAGAAGTCTCTTCTCCTCTATCCACCCTTTCTGGGCATCATTGCTCACATAGAATTCGACAGTCAATCCGTCTTCAAGCAGGATAGGGGTATATTGTTCCAAAGTTATGGCAAGTGATGTCCTTTTGGCCTCCTTTTCCCCCTCTATCAGCTCTTTCCAGGCTACCATGAACTCCTCCATAGTGAATGGTTTCTCTCCCGATTCGGTCTCTGTGGCCACCTCTATCCCCTGTGCCCTCTTCTCAGCTTTCATCAGCATATCCTTCAATGAAAGACCACCGGTTTTAGGTGCCGTTTTGGGTGCCGGTGCCTCTGCTGGAGCTGGTGCAGGTGTTGGCACTGGTGCTGGTGCTGCCGGTTCCACTTGAACAGCAGGTGCAGGAGCGGCTGGTGTGGCCACCGGTGCAGGCGCAGGTGCAGGTTTGACAGCGGGTGCCGGCTGCGATGGCACAGCTGTTGCAGGTGTAGAGGTAGGGGTGGCAGGCTGTATTGCCCCGACCCCCTGAATAAGGAATGAGAGCTTCATCAATGTGAATTCGATGAGCAGTCTCTGGTTTCCGCTTTGCCTGTAAGCCGACTCGCAGTTGGTAGTGATGTTCAGCGCCTCATACAAGAAAGGTACTGAGCAGTTGGCCGATTGTTCTTTGTATCTTTTGACGAGTGAAGCAGGGAGCTGCAATAACGACTCCGATGCCTCTTTTCTGCAGACGATAAGATCCCTCAAGTGGGAGCTCAATCCCGAAATGAAATGGAGGGCATTGAACCCTTTTGATAATATCTCATCAAAAATCAATAGGGCAGATGTGTAATCTGCGCAGATGAAATGGTCTATCAGTCTGAAGTAGTATTCGTAGTCGAGGATATTAAGGTTTGCTATAACCTGATCATATTTGATATCCTTGCCACAGAATGCCACAGTCTGGTCGAAGAGGGTAAGGGCATCGCGCATCGCCCCATCAGCCTTCTGTGCCAGAATGTGCAGAGCATCCTCCTCTATTTTAACCCCCTCTTTCTCTGCTATGTCAGAGAGGTTTTTAACCATGTCGGGGATAGAGATCCTGTTGAAATCGTAGGTCTGGCACCTCGAAAGGATAGTTGGGAGGATCTTATGCTTTTCTGTAGTGGCCAGAATGAAGATAGCGTATGCAGGCGGTTCCTCAAGTGTCTTCAGGAAGGCGTTGAAAGCGGCAGCAGACAGCATGTGCACCTCGTCGATGATATATACGCTGTACTTGCCGATCTGGGGTGGGATACGCACCATCTCTGTGAGATTGCGGATATCATCCACAGAGTTGTTTGATGCAGCATCCAATTCATGTATACAGTAGGATCTGCCCTCTGAGAATGAGAGGCACGACTCGCATTGGCCGCATGGCTCCATGTCCTCCGACGGGTTGAGACAGTTTATCGATTTGGCAAAAATCCTTGCAGAGGTGGTCTTGCCGACACCTCTTGGACCGCAAAACAGATAGGCGTGAGCCAATTGTCCACGAAGAATGGAGTTC
>JAEIGA010006620.1_pt1 | contig 17650 bp, 19 predicted proteins | sample 9270691 | NCBI WGS metagenome assembly JAEIGA01 (sample SAMN17057246, study PRJNA624740) | gut metagenome | biome: biome; isolation source: fecal sample | host: Bos grunniens | place: China: Xizang | collected 2019 | reverse complement strand
GCTGCTTTTTTCTTAGATGCGGCTTTTATAATGAAAAGTGTTACGAGCATAAGAGCTACAGACACAGGAATCATTATAACTGCACTCCTTACAAAGCCTGCTATAGCGTAACATACAAATGATACTGCAGCTACTGTAAGAGCATAAGGAAGCTGGGTTGTAACATGGTTTAAGTGATTTGACTGAGCGCCTGCAGATGACATAATGGTTGTATCAGAAATTGGTGAGCAGTGGTCACCGCAAACTGCACCTGCCATACAAGCAGAGATTGCAATAATTGTCATGTTGCCATTTTCAAATCCAAACACATTTATAACGATTGGAATAAGAATTCCGAATGTTCCCCAGGATGTACCTGTGGAGAATGAAAGACCAACAGCTACAAGGAAGATAATTGCAGGGAGGAAATTGATAAATCCGCTTGCAGAACCTTCAACGAGTGCTGCGATGCATTCTTTTGCACCAAGGCTGTCTGTCATACCCTTAAGTGTCCATGCGCAAGTAAGAATCATAATAGCAGGAATCATAGCCTTGAAGCCCTCAGGGATAGCTGCCATACAATCTTTGAAAGAAATAACTCTTCTTGCAACAAAGTATACTACAGAAAGTATAAGTGTAACAAAGGAGCCGTAAACAAGACCTACAGATGCATCACTGTTTGAAAATGCAGTAATGATATTTTTGAAGCCTTCTTCACCCTCTGTGAAGAATCCGCCTGAGTAAATCATACCGATTACACAAGCAAATATAAGGAACACTACAGGAAGTACAAGGTCTATAACCTTTCCCTTTGGAGAACCTTTTTCATCTGCTTCATTCTGGAATTCTTCGCTACCTGTTGTGAAGAGATCACCATTTGCCGCATTTAACTCGTGGAGCTTCATCGGGCCGTAATCAAATTTCATAAAGGTTATTGTAACCATCATTACTATTGAAAGAATTGCATAGAAGTTAAACGGAATAGCACTTAAGAAAAGCTGGAATCCGTTCATTCCTGAACCTTTTGCAAAACCGCTTACTGCAGCTGCCCAGGATGAAATAGGAGCAATAATACATACAGGAGCAGCAGTTGCATCTATAATATATGCAAGTTTTGCTCTTGAAATTTTATGTTTGTCTGTTACAGGACGCATAACGCTGCCGACTGTGAGACAGTTGAAATAGTCATCGATAAATATAAGCACACCGAGAAGAACTGTCATAAGCTGAGCGCCTATTTTTGATTTTATATGCTTTGATGCCCACTGACCGAAAGCTGCGCTTCCGCCTGCTCTGTTCATCATAGCAACAAGTGCACCGAGAACAACGAGGAACAAGAGTATGCCTACATTGTAGCTGTCTGCAAGACTTGCTACAAATCCGTTCTGGAACACATGAACAATGGTTCCCTCGAATGTGAAGTTAGAGTAGAGCAATCCGCCTACGAGTATACCCAAAAAGAGTGATGAATAAACTTCTTTTGTAATAAGCGCCAATGCAATAGCAATAAGCGGCGGAAGGAGTGACCACAATGTGCCGTATGCCTTGCTGGCAGGAGCTTCTTCCTCCTCGGCAGGTTCTTCTTCAGCGACTTCTTCAACAGGAGCGCCTTCTTCTGCTGCAATTTCCTCTGCTACTTCTGAGATAGCCTCAACCTGTGCATCAGCAGTTACATCTGCAGGCTGTGCAAGTGCTGCCATTGGTACAACATACAAAATTGCTACCATTAAAACTGCAACAAGTGCTGCCAAACCTCTTTTTCTGTTAGTTTTCATAAAATTCCCCTTTCCTGATAATTATATTTTATATAAATTATCATAAGTCAATATTACCACATATTTACAACCAATGTCAACAAATAAAAAGAAGAGCCTGATAAAATCAGGCTCTGAGATTTTTTAGTTTTCGCTATATATAACGGTAAGGTCCGGGTGAAGCTGAAGAATAGATGCTGGAACAAAGGGTGTAATAGGACCGAAAAATGCTTTTTCAAGAATTTCCTTTTTGTTTTTTCCGTTTGCTATAAGAAGAACTTTCTTTGCATTCATTATAGCGCCCATACCCATTGTAATTGCCTCACGGGGAACATCATCTATAGATTCAAAAAATCTTGCATTTGCCTCTATGGTTGATTCGTCAAGCTTTACAGCATGAGTTTCCTTTGTAAATTTATCCTCAGGCTCATTAAAACCAATGTGTCCGTCAAGACCGATTCCAAGAAGCTGAAGATCAATTCCGCCAAGGCTTTCTATAAGAGCATCATATCTTTCGCCTTCTGCCTTGGGATCTTTTGCACAACCATTTGGAACATGGGTTTTTTCTATATCAATATTAATTTTTTTAAAGAGATTTTCATTCATAAAATACCTGTAGCTCTGGTCATTGCTGCCGTCAAGGCCTACATACTCGTCAAGATTTACAGATGTAACCTCTGTAAAGTCTATGTCTCCTGCACTGCAGTATTCTGCAAGCTTTTTATATGTGCCAACCGGCGAAGAACCTGTTGCAAGTCCCAAAACGCAATTTGGTTTTGCAATTACCTGTGCAGCTATAATATTGGCTGCTTTTTTACTTAAGCTTTCATAAGAATCTACTGTGATAAATTTCATTCCTGTTCTCTCCTTATTATTTTCTTTTTACTATGTTGTCCATGCTCTTTACTATGCACCCTGCAGGAATTACCCCACGAAGAGCTGTAAGCGGATACACCGATGTGTTTTTCCCTATTACAGTGCCGGGATTTACAACACATCCGCAGCCGATGTCAGCATGGTCAGCAAGGATACCGCCGATTTTCCTGAGCCCTGTTTCGTAATCTGTGTCACCATGTATAACCACAGGTTTTCCGTCAGATTTTAAATTTGAGCAGATTGACCCTGCCCCCATGTGAGCATAATTTCCAAGAACAGAGTCCCCTACATAATTATAATGAGGAACTTGAACATTGTCAAGTAACACACAGTTTTTTAATTCTGAAGAATTTCCAATAACACAGTTTTCTCCTGTTATAACAGAACCTCTTAAAAATGCTCCCGGGCGAATCTCGGTACCCGAGCCGATAATAGCAGGAGCCTCTATGGTAGCTGTGGGATATATTTTTACATTTTCTCCCACATATACACCATCTGAAATTTTAGTGTATCCGGGAAGCCCCTCTTCTATAAGGCTATTTATATAATCCTTGATTTTGGGAAGCATCTCCCATGGATACTCCGACGAGTCAAACAACCTGCAAAGATATGGTGTATTACATTCAAACAATTCTTTGGTTTTAACAAGCTTATTCAACCCCATGACCCCTTTCAAGAATCTTTTCAGCTATAATATCTGCAAATTTTGTGCAATTATCCATGCTTTCGCTTTCAATCATAATACGGATAACAGGCTCTGTTCCGCTCTGGCGAAGAAGTGCTCTTCCCTTGCCGTCGATAAGCTTTTCCACTTGTTCAAGAGATTTTTTAACCTCTTCGTCAGAAAGAGTTGCGGCTTTATCCTTAACTCTGATATTTCTTGTATACTGAGGATATAGCTTTACAGGCTCAGCGAGCTTTCCGAGAGTTGATTTTGAATCGCAGATTTCCTCGGTAAGCATAATGGCTGTGAGAAGTCCGTCACCTGTTGTGGCATATTTTTTAAGAATTATGTGTCCTGACTGTTCGCCGCCTATGCTGTAGTCATTTTCCTGCATACATTCGTACACAAACCTGTCGCCTACTGTGGTCTGTACACATTTTATGCCCTCTTTTTCAAGACTTTTAACAAATCCTGAGTTTGACATAACCGTTGCTACGACGGTATTGTCATTTAGCATACCACGGGATTTAAGACGCTTGCCGAGAATATACATAATGGCATCGCCGTCTATTATATTTCCGTTTTCGTCTACAGCAATACATCTGTCGCAGTCTCCGTCAAAGGCAAAGCCTACATCAAGATGATTTTCCCTTACAAGCTTGCAAAGTCTTTCTATATGAGTAGAGCCGCAATCGGTGTTTACATTGAGTCCGTCAGGCTCTGCGCCGATAACTGTGGTCTGTGCTCCCAGTGCTCCAAAGAGAGCATTTGCAATCATCCACGATGCTCCGTTGGCACAATCAAGACCGATTTTCAGTTTTTTATATGAATTTGATGCAAGAGAAATAAGATATCCCACATATCTGTTTCTTCCCGATACATAGTCAACAATGCAGCCTATTTTATCTTTGTGAGCAAGAGGAAGGTCATTGCCTGACACACCAAGTGCCTTAAGGTCACCGTCGATGTATGCTTCTATGAGAGCAGTGGTATTGTCGTCAAGCTTTTCTCCATATCTGTTTATAACCTTTATTCCGTTGTCATAATAGGGATTGTGTGATGCGGTAATCATAATACCGCAGTCAAATTCATCCTGCCGTGTAACATAAGAAACACTGGGTGTTGTGGTTACATGGAGCATATATGCATCTGCTCCCGAGGCGGTGATACCCGCAACAATAGAGTACTCAAGCATATAACTTGAACGGCGTGTGTCTTTTCCGATTACAATTTTTGGGCGGTAGCCCGCTTTGGTGCATCCGGAAAGGGCTGAGCCATAGTACCAGCCAAGAAATCTTCCCACTTTATATGCCTGCATAGAAGTAAGGTCTACATTTGCCTCGCCACGAAATCCGTCTGTGCCGAAATATTTGTTTTTGCGGGATTTATCTTCATCTCCGCATTTTATCTGAATTTTATCCTGCAAAAGTTCATCTGCAGATATGTTAAACAGCTCACATATAAGCAAAATTTTGTCTATCTGCGGAAGTGCCTGATCCATTTCCCACTTGGAAATCGACTGTCTTGATACGGAAATTTTTTCTGCAAGTTGTTCCTGAGAAATGTTTGAAGCCAATCGCAGTTTTGCTATTTTTTCGCCAATGGTCATTTTGATGAGCCACCCTTCTTTAAAATCTTTTATACATTTAATATACTCCAATATAACAATAATATCAAGCAATTACAAATAAAACAATCAACTTTAGTATGTATTTTTTGCAACTTGCAGTTGCTTTTTTCTAAATTTTACCATAAATTCAACAAATTTTTCATGGAATATGTGGTTTTTTGTAAATTTAAAGTTGCATTGACTTATGTAGCTTTTTGTGCTACAATACTTTCATAGTTTTTTGGAGGTAGTTATGTTAGGAGTAGCGGTTAATGTAATCACAGTTATTATAGGTTCTCTCCTGGGTATGTTGTTTAAAAAAGGTATTCCCGAGAGAATAAACAATGCCGTAATGACAGGTCTTGGAACCTGTGTGGCATACATAGGCATAACAGGCAGTCTTGAGGGTGAAAATGTACTTATTCTTATTGCATCAATAGTTTTAGGTGCAATTACAGGTGCTCTCCTTGGCATAGACAAAGGGGTAAATACACTTGGCGAAAAGGTTGAACTGATATTTAACAAAAAAGGCAGGTCTGTGTCGATAGCTCAGGGGTTTGTAACGGCAACTCTCCTTTTCTGCATTGGCTCAATGACAGTTACAGGGTCCATTCAGGCAGGAATTACAGGCGACAATTCAATTCTATATACCAAGGCTACTCTCGATCTGGTTTCATCAATGATGCTTGCATCCTCTCTTGGATTTGGTGTACTTCTTGCCTCGGCATCAGTGCTTATAATTCAGGGAGGTCTTGTTCTTCTGTCAGGTCTTATAGCACCATTTCTGAGTACAGGTGCAATCAACGAAATGACCTGTGCAGGCTCACTTCTTATTGTTATGCTCGGTATAAATATGATGGGAATTACAAAAATAAAGGTTGCAGATTATCTGCCGGCTATTATATATGCTCCGATTATTTATAATATTATACCCTACATAAAAATGATTTTTTAAATATTATAAATTATAAAGAGGATTAAAAACATTGTGTTTTTAATCCTCTTTTTTTACATTGAAAAATCCTCATAGGGCAAAGACAAGGCTTCATATTTGGATTGAGCCAGATTATTGTACTTTAATTTCTCATGTCTTACGCCCACCACTTTTTACAGATTTCTGTGTCAGCACTCTTTGTCCAAAGCTCTTCGCTTTCAATTTCAATATATCCGTAAAGAATATTTGTGTCTTTATCAAGGAAGATAGAATAGTTCTTTCCGCCAAATTCGTGAATCATATCTTTCATTTCAGGCCACAATTCGTTGTGGCGTTTTTCATATTATTTTTCCTGTCCTTTGTAAAGCTTCATTTTAAAAGATTTTTTCATTATTTTATACTCCGTTATTTATTTTTTTAAATTTTTATGCTGTAAACAACACCTATAACAGTATATGGTATAAGAAGCACAAGGCACACGATGGTGCTTTCGGGCGGAAGAAATATGGTTGCAATAAACAACAAGCCCATAACAACTGTTTCATAACCTAAAAATCTGTTGATTTTTCTGGCTTTGTGCGCTTCGATTTTATAGTTTTTTACATAATCCGCCTTTGGCATATAGTTGCCGATTACAAGAAGAATTACTCCTACAATAAATGCTACTGCCTTTCTTATGTCTATATTCCACCCAAGACTATATCCCAGAGTTATAATCTGCAAAACAACTGTTAGAAGAGGTACAATCCACTTTGTCACAGTCTCAAGCTTTATTTTTTTGCCGTGTTTATATGAGTTTATGTCATTTACAAAGCAACTGAACCACTGCACCAGCACCATAATAACCGGCAGACCAAAAACAACAAAGATCTTTGATGCAAAATTGTCGGCTTCTCCGTACACATTAAAGTGAATTGCCATGACATCAGGTAATTTGTCCCACAACGACAAACCAAGAAGTACTGGCAATAAACAAACAAGTCCTGTAACGGCAAATTCTTTCCATTTAAAAAACCTCATTATTTGCTGCCTCCCAACTTGTATATCCAGTTTAACACATCTTCAAAAACAGAGGTGTTAAGCTCGTAATATATAAAATTTTTGTATTTTTCTTCTGCAACAAGGTCGGCATTTTTAAGCTTTGTCAGGTGATATGAAACAGTTGCACCCGTCAAGTTAAAATGCTCTCCTATTTCACCTGCAGATTTTCTTCCATCCTTTAAAAGAGAAAGTATATCCCTTCTTACAGGATCAGATATGGCTTTTAATGTTTCGTTTATACCCATTAAAATCACTCCTATAATCTATTTAGAAGAATTTCTAAATAGATTATAGGGTAAATTTATTGCTTTGTCAACATTAATTAAGATGATTTTTTAAAACAGGTTTATATGAATTTCTTGACATATATGTATTTATATATCATAATATAACCTGATATACATATTATACCCATTAAAATCGGGAGGACAGTTATTATGGCAATTACATCAGACTGGCATATACACACCAAATGCAGTTGTGACAGTGCGTGTATGGAATTTGAAGATTTGATAAATGAAGCAAAAAGACTTGGAATAACTGATTTTGGAGTGAGCGACCACTATCACACCAGAATTCAGGAAGCAGATATTGCCGCATCAAGAAAAGAATATGAAAAAGCTCTTGAAAGCCACCCCGAACTTTTGGGTCACTTTCACTTTGGAATTGAAGCTACTGTTATATCTCAATGGGAAGTAGATAAAATTGCCCGCGGAGATTATGACGAAACTCCCGTTTACGGATTTCGTTCGGGCGGTCCAAAAAATGCTCCCATTATGTTTGACTTTGACGAAGAATTTTTGAAAAAATACAAAATAGACTATGTAATTGCAGGTATGCACTGGCCAATGTACTGCGACACAGATTTAAACTCTGTGCTGAAAGAATACCACCGCCAGTATATGTTTGCGGCAACGCATCCTCTTACAGATATTTTAGCACATTATCTGTGGTGCGACATCGGATTGTTCAGATATCATTTTAACCTGCCTGACTACGAAAACCCGTTTTATGATTTTTCTGTAATTCCAGATTCTATGAAAAACGAATTAAAAGCCGCACTTTTGGAAAACAATGTGGCATATGAGCTGAATTTTGGTATGTTTTTTAACAACCAGTTTTCACCACGCTCTGTTGATGCCTATCTGTCGTATGCGGCAGAGCTTCAGGAAAGCGGCATAAAGCTTTCAATGGGAAGTGACAGCCACGCCCCAAGATTAAGCGACAAATGTGATTACAAAGCCCTGGACGAAAAATGCAAAGAATTTGGCATAAAAACATCTGAATTTTACTGCCTGTAAATTAAAAACGCCCTTGCAATATATATTGCAAGGGCATTTTGTTTATTTAAACATAAATTTTTGGTTAAAACAATTTTGATTTTTCAAATATCTTAACAAGAATTACACCAACTATGATGCCCGCCACACCTTGTACAGCGTTTGCAGGAATGTTTACAACAGATGGTGCAAAACCATACATAAATCCTTCAAATACAAAATAGCCAAGAACCATTACTATCTCTGCAAGTACACCGCTTATAATTCTTGAAGGAGTGCTGCCAGTTTTTTTATGTATCATTTTGAAACCAAAACATGCAACAACTGCCATAAGTCCTTTAATTACAAATGTTGCAGGTGCATATATAACATAGCTTGACAACACATCGGCAAGTGCAGAGCCTATGCCCGCCGCCAAAAATCCATAATAGGGTGACAGGAGCCATCCCGCAAGAAGAACAACACAGTCACCAAGGTTTAAATAGCCCTTTAACGGAGACGGAATTTTTATTATCATTGTAGCCACGCAACAAAGTGCTGCAAGCATTGAAGTTATTACAATTTTTTGTGTTTTAGTTTTCATCATAAACCTCCTACAGTGTTTTATTCATTATACAACAAACAATGGTATATTGCAATTGCAAATTAATTTTTTTAAAACCCTTATAGCTCAGTTGTCTTCACCTGTTATAAAGTTATGTCTTATAGGACCCGAGCCGCTTCCCAGATCAAGACCTGCCGCAATAGCATTAAAAACATAATCTTTTGCTTTTTTTACCGACTCATACAGGCTGAAGCCCTTTGCAAGATTAGCAGCTATAGCGCTTGACAGGGTACATCCTGTTCCGTGTGTGTTGGGGTTATCTATTCTTTTGCCATCAAACCATATAAGCTTGCCGTTTTCGCACAGAAGGTCATTTGCATTATCTGCACTGTGACCGCCTTTTAAAAGGACACTGCACCCGTAGTTATTCTCTATAAATTTGGCGCTTTTTATCATATCATCCCCGCATTTGATTTTCATACCCGACAAAACCTCTGCTTCGGGAATATTTGGTGTTACAAGGGTTGCCACAGGCAGCAGTTTTTCAACCAATGCTTTTATTGCATCTGTCTTTATAAGCGACGAGCCGCTTGTTGCTACCATTACGGGATCAACAACAATATTTCTGGCGTTATAAAACTTCAACCTGTCAGCAATTACATCTATCAGTTCGGCTGACGACACCATTCCGATTTTTATACTGTCCGGGAATATGTCTTCAAACACAGCATCGAGCTGAGATTTTAAAAATTCAGGTGTTGAATCTGAAATTGCTTTTACCCCAACAGTGTTCTGGGCGGTAAGTGCCGTAATTACACTCATTGCATAAACACCATTCATCGTCATGGCTTTAATGTCTGCCTGAATACCTGCACCACCGCTTGAATCACTGCCTGCAACAGTGAGTGCAGTTTTCATTTTTGTTTTAAGACAAAAGGTTTTAAAATCGGATACATAATAATCTGAAATTTCTTTTATCTCTTTCTGGCACATCTCATGACTGTCATATACCGCTGCAACTTTAAATCCGTCTTCTTTAGCAGTTTTAATTGCATGAAGCACATCTTCAAAAACTAAAGTTTCGGCTTTTTCTGTTCCAAGATGTTTCAGGGCTTGTCTGTAAATTTGCGGATTTTCTTTGTTATAACCAACCTGTGCACAGGTAAATATTTCAGAAAAATAATCATACACACCAAGACGAGTCAGAACTTCCTTTACAATGGGTCTGTCTGTAACGGTTGCAACACACATTTTCACGCCTGAAATATGCAGTCTTTTTAAAAAATCGCTAACCCCTGGTTTAAGAAGTACTTTTGTACGATATATTTTGGCAACCATATCATTTATGCCATCTACAATTTCCTCAACCGAAAGTGTTATGCCATAATGATTGCGATAATATTCAGCGGCTTGTTCAAGGGTAAAGGTCTTGAAAATTTCGGCAAGATTTTCTTTTGGCTCAATGCCGAGTGATTTCAAATAATCCTCAGCAAAAGTATCCCAAATGAACATAGAATCCACCAAAGTTCCGTCAAAATCAAAAATTGCACCTTTAATCACTGTTTACCACCTTTTCTGTAAGTTCTTTTAAATTTTCTGATGCTGATTCAATATTTTCAGCAGAGAGAATAGCACTTATTACGGCTACACCTGAAATGCCACTGTCTTTAAGAGATAAAACATTTTCAGCATTTATTCCGCCTATAGCTACAACAGGTATACTTACCGCCTCGCATATTGCCTTTAGTGTTTCAAAACTTACATCATCAGCATCTGCCTTGGAGCCTGTTGGAAAAACCGCACCTACTCCCAGGTAATCGGCTCCCTGCTTTTCGGCAAGTACCGCCTGCTCTACTGTCTGAGCTGATACACCAAGAATTTTGCCGTCGCCAAGAATGTTTCTTACATTTTCTGCACCCATATCGCTTTGACCAACATGCACGCCGTCGGCATTTATTTTTCTGGCTATTTCAACATTATCATTAACAACAAAAGGAATATGATATTTTTTGCACAGTTCCTGTATCTTAAGTGCCTCTGAAAGAAAGCTCTCGACATCAAGATTTTTTTCCCGAAGCTGAACAAAGGTTACACCGCCTTTGATTGCCTCTTCTGTTTGTTGATACAGGGTTTTTTCGCCCAGCCACGAACGGTCTGTAACCAGATATAACAATAATGATTTTTTATCGCACTTCATATTTTGCACCTCTTGCCAGTTTTTGTCCATCCATGTTGTATATGGCATCTATAATGTGATTGCGAAGGCTAGAATTGCCCTCATCAGCTTTCATATTTGATACCCCGATTTCACCTGAGAGTCCCATAAGACAGACTGATGCTGCAACAGCCTCTGTTATATTATCAGGATTTGCAACCGCATAGGCAGCAGCAAGTGCAGAAAGCATACATCCTGTTCCTGTAATGCGGCTCATTAAGCTATTGCCGTTTCGGATTACATAGCACCGATTGCTGTCAGCTACCAAATCTATAGCACCGGTTATTGCAATAACTGCTCCTGTCTTTTTGGAAAATGACTTTGCAAAATCAACCATTAAATCAAGGTTATCTTCTGTCACAGTATCAGCAACATCTGCATCTACGCCCTTGGTTGTTCCGCTGCCTGATGCAAGAGTTTTAATTTCCGATATGTTTCCTCTTATAACATCGGGCTTAATTTCATTCATAATTTTAAGTGCGGTTTCCGTTCTTAATTTACTTGCACCCGCACCTACAGGGTCAAGCAGAACAATGTGTCCAAGCTCTTTTGATTTTCTGCCCGATATAAACATAGCCTCTATGCTATTTTTATTCAGCGTTCCTATATTTATGTTAAGACCTGAGCATATAGATGTAATATCGGAAACATCGTCCGGCTCATCTGACATAATAGGACTTCCCCCTGATGCAAGCAGGGCATTTGCAACATCGTTAACTGTAACATAGTTTGTGATGTTGTGAATAAGCGGTGTTTTTGCCTTTACATTTTCTAGACATTTTTCTAACATATTTAACCTCTTTCTGCCGTAATTTGTCGGCTGTTTATTAACTTAATAACAAACCTTGCCAAACAAAAAGGGAGTTACCAAATCTGGCAACCCCCTAAAAGTTCTCTGTTCCTCCTGACACTTTGTATCAGGCATCCCTACGTTGGCATTATCCAAATCAGGTTCTCGGTCGAAGGTTGTACCTTCCTCTCAGCCTGTAATACAAGCTCCCGTTTATTAAGTTTAATGGTATTATATCACTATTTAAAATACATTTCAATAGTTTAATATAAATTATTTTTTTGCCAAATGAATGGCCTGATAGCGAAGATGTTATTTACCACATCCTGAATTCAATTCATTTCAAGACCGTTTTTGTCAGGCAGTTCAGGATAAATATCATTAAGGTTATCGGAATACCAATAAGCAACCGATGAAATATCATCTTGTAACGGCAGATACCGTCCCTCGCTTCTCCAGCCAAGAGCTTGTATAGTTACACGAATGTCTTTCTTAAAATATATCGGATCTGTAATATGCCAACGATACATATCAAAATATTTTTGCGTTCTGTATAGGTCGTCCGTTTTACCAACCTTGGAAAGACCTGTATATGGCGATGAAAATTCAGTGTATTTGCCGTCCACATCAAAATTATAAGCTCCGCAAAAATAATCTTCAGTTCCAGTACCGCAAATGCTGGGGAAGTCTGTATCACCATCAATGAAAAACTTGATTTCTCCTTCTCCCCACCAACGATTTGATTTTACACCCCAATGTAAATATGTTCCAACATAAAGACCGTTACCTTTTATATTATCCAGTATTGTGTATACCTCTTTATACGGCAGGGGATTAACGCGTCTGAATTGTGCATGAAAATACAAACTGTCCGGAGAAAGTTTCTTTTCTTCACAATCTATCTGATAATAGATATAAGCAGGAGTTGCTCCGGTGTTTTCGATTTCCACTCTGAACCCCTTAAAATACGGCATTTCAAAGTAGCAATTCATACCTTTTCTGGGATTATAGCATATTGCAAGACTGTTAATCTGCCTATATTCATTATAATCTGCATTTGCAAAAAAATCAGACAACGGCACGTTGACAGAAGGATTTTTTTGCCCGTCAAAATAAATTCGCAAAATAAGCTGTCTGCCGTATTGTGCACTATCGGTTATCCACAAATGCTTAATTGCTCCCTCGCCGACAACATCGGCAAGCACTGCAGTTTTATCGGACTCCAGTATAATATATGGATTCACCTTCCACCCAACACCAAGTTCTCTTGCTGCATTTGCTGCACTACCTGTTTCCAGCGTGGCTTTGCCCCCCTCGCCTTTCTTTCCTGTTGGATTTTCAGGCGAAACAGAAAATGTACGAATATCTTTTTTCAGCGTAATATTATTTAACATTTTTTGCACTCCTATATCAATTTTATTGTTTCTGTTGTAATTATATCTTGATTTTAGTATAATATAAATATCCAATCTTGTTTTATATTTAACATTTCTTGTCAGGAGTTTTCTTATGCAATTATCTTTGATTAATCCTTATATTCGTCTTGCAACCCAATCGGTCATTCCGTCAGGGCACAATATTATGCGCCGTATCATATATGACTATGAGCTTATTTATCTTGAACACGGAGATTTTGTTTTTATATACAACGACATAGCCTATCACTGTACCAAAGGCGACATTATTTTTATTTGTCCCGGTATTCCTCACAGTTTTGTGGTTGAAAACAGTGAAATATCTCAGCCTCATATACATTTTGACATCACATATCGTCTCCACAGCGACCATATTCCAATATCTTTCAAAGACATTGAAAATATGTCAGAAAGAGAAAAAAGCTATATACATAAAAATTACTTTGATTCTTACCAGAATTCACCCATTTTGACAGTACAAAACAAAGAAAAATTTTTGAATGTATTTTATAATATCATTTCAGGCAATACAAATCCTCTGGAGAAAAAGGCTGATTTAATACACCTTATATCCATGCTGATAAATGACAATTTTCCTGATGCCATAGAAACACAATCAAATTCAGATGTGGCACAACAAATTAAAGATTATATTGATTGTGCAAACGGGTGCAGAATGAACCTTGATGATTTTGAAAAGGTCTTTTATCAAAGCAAGTTTTATCTGGAAAAAATTTTCAAACGGGCATTTGGAATGGGCATAATAGAATATCGCAACAAAAAGCGAATGGCTCTCGCTCCTTACCTGTTAAAAAACAATTCTGTAACAGAGGTTGCGGAATTACTTGGTTATCAGTCTATCTTTTCTTTTAGTCGCGCCTACAAACAACACTATGGGCACTCGCCCCGAAATCACATTTCCGACTGATTTTTTCTATGATACATTCTTACATCTCTTGTAAGACTCAGGAAATGACAAAATTACATACTACGGATACCGCGTTTTAAAAAACATACCGTTTTTGCTCCAAATATGTTTTTAAAAAGTGAAAATATTCTTACTTGTTTGAATTACTGCAGACAAGGTAAACAAAAACAAGGATACCATTTTGTATCCTTGTTTTTTTGAAGACTTAAATTATGTTGGAGTTAATATCCCTGGCATCTTAACTTTTGTTTATTATGTAATCAGGTCAATTTTTATTGCAATCAAAAGTTGTCATTAGTTGACTTTTTTCTTTCGTTAGAATGATTGTATGTGGGGAATATCTCTGCCCAGACATCATGGTGCGCTTCACAGTCAAGAAAATGTCCAAAATGGTCACATTGCTCCTGTGTTGCATCTTTGGCATAGGCCTTTGCCACAACTTCTATGTAATTTTCTCTTACTGTTTCACAAAAATCGCTCCATCCATTTCGCCATGTGCCGTCTTTTAAGCTTTGGTTACGGAATTCAAAGCTTTTCATCATTTCTTCTCTTTCGTCATCTTTTGCAAGCCTGATGCCCGACTCTTCATTAACAAAAGGTACAAACTCAATTTCATGAGATTTTGTGTCATATTTCACAGCAAGACCGCCGTTCCAACATTCGGGAGTGACAAACTTCGGTTTTACAAAATGCCAGTTCCCCTGACCATAAAGAATATGACAGCCATCATATTCTTCGTAGCATCCTATACAGTGGCTATGCTGACAAAGAACAACATCAGCACCGGCACGCGCCATGGCATGACAGGCGCTATGTAATCTTGGAGAAGGATAACGGCAGTATTCCTTTCCACCGTGGTATATAACTATTACGCGGTGGTTGGTTTCCTTTGCTGTGCGGATATCCTCTATTGTATGGTACACGTCATAAGGTCGTGATCCCATCCTGTCATCTAAAGCATAGGAGTATTCGTGTTCGCATACTGCAATTATGGCGATTTTTTCACCGTCTTTTTCTATGATGAGATTTTTTCTTGAATCCTCGTAGTTGTCCCCCCAACCTGTCCATTTGATACCGGTTTTGTTCAGTGTATCTATTGTATCGTAAATTCCTTTGATGCCAAAATCAAAAACATGGTTGTTTGAAAGACCACAGTAATTAATGCCAATATCCTTTAACACTTTTGCAACCTCATCACACGCCTTTAAAGCAGGGCCGAATTTTTTAATGGGAATATCGCAGTCAGTTAGTGCACACTCAAGGTTTACAAAGTTTACATCATTACCTTTAAAAAGGTCAATGGTGTCGTAAAAAAGTTTTTCTTTGTTTTGCTCTTTAAAAAGATGGTTTGAGTTTATTGTAGGCGATAAATCACCTAACAACAAAGTTTTCATTTTCAACACTCCTTTTAGTATAAAATTAATATTGACACAAAAGTAATATAACCATATAATTATTATATAATTCCAGCAAATAACTATCAATGAAGGATATTAACCAAAGGAGATATTTTTTTAAAAATATTAAGATTTTGTGAGGGAAAACTATGTGGAATTTAGTAAACAACATAAGCCACTATTGCAATATAAGTGTTGAAAAATGTGCAGAAATCCAAAGAAGAACAGTAAATTATTATGATCTTACATTGGTTTTAGAGGGGGAGATGACCTTCATAGAGGACGGTAAAATTTACAGAGTAGAAAAAAACGACGCAATACTGCTTTTTCCCGGAAGAGAGCATTGGAGATTAAAAGGTACGACTCCTGTTAAGTATGCAAGTTTTAATTTTACTGTAAATCCCAACGCAGAGGTTTCTTTTCCCACGCACATGAAAGGTATGGTTTCATCAGAAATCAAAAAACTGTTGGGAGCATTTCCTCACAGCCATATATCTTCACACTATCGCAGCAGGGAAAAAGCCGCAAGTATTTTAAATTATATTTTGCACGATTTGTCACAGGGTGTTACGCCCAACAGTAACAACAAGCATGTTGAAAGAATAATAAGGTATATAGATGAAAACATATTGGAAAAAATGTCACTTGCCACAATCAGCAAAAAGATAAATCTTTCAAGAGAGTATACTTCGTCAATTTTTAAAAAAGAAACAGGCAAAAGTCTGACAGATTACATAAACGAAAGAAAAATTCATTTTGCAAAGGAGCTTATCGAAGGTGGAGAAATTTCACTTTCTCAGGCTTGTGCCTATGTAGGATACAACGATTACACTTATTTTTGCAGGCTTTTTAAAAAGTATTTTGATATAACACCTATAGAAATCAAGAGAAATAAAACATTTGAATCATAGCCACCATAATTATTCATTAAGCTGTGCTAAGCATAATATCACTCTGCATCAGCGAATATAACCGCATAGCAATCTAAACTACCATAGAGCAAACAAAAAAGCAAGGATACCGTTTGTTACCCCTGCACATATCCTGTCAGCTTCTGCCAAAATGCAGTCTACTCCTGCTTTTTTAAGCATATATGCACAAAGAATTCCGCATAGTCCTCCGCCAATGACCAAAACATCGGTTTTTGTGTCACCTTGAAGTGATGCAAATTGCGGTCTTTCGATACCATTCCAAATAGATTCCATATCCTCACCTCTTGTAATAGCATTTCACAATTAAGAGGAAGAATACTTGGATATGGAACAGATTTTGTTACATTTATTAAATTAAAATGATATATTACATATTGGTCATTTAATAAACTTAAAAATCATATTTTTATTTTCTTCTGTTACATAAGTAAACACCTGCTTAATTTTATAAGCATAATCATCAAACTTCTCAATTAGGTTATCAAATCCCATTACTGTTATTTCCGTTAAATCAAAACTATACCCACGCAAACTATCCCATAAAGCATCTGGATTTTCTCCATAATTTTGTGGTAAGCCAAATTTTATTTTAATTTCTTCATATATTTGTGATATATATTTGCAATTACTGAAATCAAGTGTTATTTTTTCCATAAAACTATCTCCTATCTTACCTCTACAAAGGTTTCATAGTGGTCATAGGTAACAAATATTAATCCATCGTTCGAATATACAATCCTTTCTGTATTTCTGCGTCCGTCTGTATAATTGATATCCGCCTCATACCATTCTCGACCATCTTTATAAGGTAAATGTTCATTCAAATTTAGATATTTACCCCCAAACAACATTTTATCTACACACACCATTGACAAATTCCCTGCTTTAGGATTCCACCCCATAAGCTCCGCCTCTTCTCTAGTGATATAATAATCAGGCAACTTTCCTTTGTATTTCAAATACCAATCTGCTCCGTTTTCTTTTTTATCTGTAGCCTGTCCGGCAAATATGGACTTCATACGTTGTACTATGCATCTACAATATAGATGCAACGGCGGTGAAGGTTTTACAACCTCTGCAATTTCATATATTTTACCATGATATAATTTGCATTCTTTACAGGTTTTTTTGTCATATTGTGTAATCCAGTTTTTCCATTTTGTGCTGTATTCCATATTATCATTCCCTTCAAAGTATCTGATAATATAATTGTAGCAGTTTCATTTTAATATTTCGCCTACTATTTATTTGAAAATAAAAGTTGATGAAAATAAGGTGAATGCTGGATTACG
>JAEIGA010006619.1_pt1 | contig 17651 bp, 11 predicted proteins | sample 9270691 | NCBI WGS metagenome assembly JAEIGA01 (sample SAMN17057246, study PRJNA624740) | gut metagenome | biome: biome; isolation source: fecal sample | host: Bos grunniens | place: China: Xizang | collected 2019 | reverse complement strand
TTTTGTGTCAGGAGCATAGCCAATAGTAGAACGGAACCAATTGTCCCATTCTGTAGCCGACACTGCGCCGTTTTCTACCTTGAAAGAAGTAGCGTTAGAGTAGTCTTCGTTGGCTGAGATTTGCATAGTGTATTCCACTGCAGCACCTGCAGGAAGATTTTCGACAGCTTCTGTAGTGATTACATTCACTGCGCCACCGTTATCGACCAATGTAGCAAGGTCGATTGATTCGCCTGCAAGGTCAGAGCCGTAAGCGACTGTCAAGCCGTTAGCCGACATTGTAGCTTCTTGAGCATTTGACTGTGGGATTGCCTTTGTGTCGTCTTCGCAAGCTACGAAGCCCAATGACAATACAGCCATTAACATTAAGCCTATCTTTTTCATGTTGTTTTCTCTTTTTGATTTAATCAACCCCTCGGGGCAGGCGTCGTGTCTGCCCCGTAGAGTTGGAAATTAATCTTATTTTTTTGTGAATGTCACTTTGTTGTTCTTAGTATCGACAGAGATAGCCACCTTGCCACCTTCCCAACCAGGGAGGTTCCAGCTGCCCTTACCGTCTGTAGCATCACCTGCGAAGACACCGTCTGTCATTGTGATGTCGATTGGAGCATCTTCAGCTTGTGAGCCGTAAGAAGCACCACCGTCCCAGTCTGTAAGTTCTTTGTAGAAACGGAATTGGAAGCTTTCTGCAGGAATGTCAAATGTCGCTGTATAGACACCGTTGTCTTCAAGATCATAGAGCTTCCATGCTTCATAGTGAGCAGCGTTAGCTTCTGATGGTTGAGTCCAACCTGAAGGAGCACCTACGAGGTAGATGAATGCCTTGCCGTTGGTGTCAACACCACCTGCTTCGAGAGTCACTGTGAGGTCGTTCATATTGACAACGATCTTCATCGCGCCACCTTCCCATTCAGGGATGCGGATTGAGCCCTTACCGGGAGCAACGAGTTGTTCCTTAGCAGCACCGTCAACGAGAGTTACATCGATTGGGTTATCTTCTGCTTGGAGACCAACTGATGCGCCACCGTCCCAACCTGTCAATTCAGTGTAGAAACGGAAGATCAATTCGCCTGCAGGCATGTCGAATACGCCAGAGTAGATCTTGCTGCCGATAGCATTGTCGCTTTCGAACAAGCGCCAGTCAGCCAATGCTCCTGCGTTAGCAGCATCAGGACCTGTCCAACCACCTACGTTACCGATGAGGTAGATGTAGCCAGGAGATTGGATAGCGCAATATTCTTTCACTTGATTAAGAACAATTACGTTAGAAAGAATTTCGCTGCCTTCGATACCATCGATGAAAGCGCGAACGCGAACATAGAGTTTGCGTGCCGGTTCGTCAACGTAAGCTTCTTCGCTATCAATACCACGAAGGATGCAGATAGCTTCAGCGATTTCTTTTGATTTAACGTGAGCGTCGCAAACAACGTATGTTGAAGCCAACTCTTTGAAGTCTGCGAAATCTTCAGCGAGCGATACTTGCACAGCGTATGTAGCTGCTGCAGCATAGCTATAGTTTGGCTGTGACCATGAAAGGTTCACAGTGCCTTCTTCTGTGAGCTCATAGTACTCATTTGCAAGAGCAGGAGTATTAAGCTCGAAAACTGTTGGAGGGTTAAAGCGAGGATATGTGTCATCCTTGCAGCTGTTTAATGAGATCACAGCCACCAACATTGCAAAAAGAATTGATATTTTTTTCATTTTACTTTACTCTTGTTAAAATTAAACATTGAGTTTAGAATTAGTAACCAGGGTTTTGCTTGTAGCCTTGGAAGCTGATCACTGTTGAAGGAATTGGGAAGAGGTTCATGTGTTCAGGAGTAGCTGTACCGCCAACGCCTACGTTGCCCTTCCAGTTCCAATTATAGTTGCCACCTGCGTATTTGTTGTGACGCACGAGGTCTGTACGACGGCAGTTTTCACCGTAAAGCTCACGGCAACGTTCGTCAAGGATGTTGTCTGCTGTCAAGTTAGCAGCTGTCCAAGCAGCAACGCCTGCACGTTCGCGAATATAGTTGACATATTCGAGAGCCTTTGTTTGGTCGCCGGCTTTGCCAACGATGTTTGCTTCAGCAGCTGTAAGGTAGATTTCAGCAAGACGGATTACACACCAGTCAGCATCAGCAAATGCGTTAGAGCCGTCAGGTGAGTTATCTGTGTCAACATCGCCATTGTCGGTGTATGCCCAGTTAGTGTATTTCACAGGAGCGTAACCATCAGCGAAGTTTGTGATGTCGCCGTTAGTGATTTTGAAACCTTGGTTAGAAGTACACCAGAGTTCAGCACGCTTGTCTGTAGAAACGCCGTCAACCCATTCGAATTTGTTAGCGAATTGTTCGCGAGCATTCATACATGTCCATGAAGCAGACAAGTTGTAGTCGGCAGAGTTCATAGTACAACCCGGAGTTGAGTTTGATGTAGAAGCTGCCATGTAGAATGTTGTACCACCGTAGTTTTGGAGTTTGATACCATCTTGTGGAATACCCCAGATGATTTCATTCACGCGGCTGCCTTGTGCCATATATTCATTGTTGTTAGCACCGAAAACTGCCTTGTAAGAGTTTGCAAGACCTGAGCCATTGAAGCCTGCACCCTTGTGGTGAGCGATGATCTTTTCGCAGATGTTCCAACACTTGTCGTAAGCAGGAGTGCCTGTGAATACTTCAGCGTTGAGGTAGAACTTAGCAAGAAGAGCGTCGCAAGCTTCCTTACCTACATAGCCGTAAGCAGGCACTGCGTATGTTTCGCCCCATTCTGCAGAGACAGCTTCAAGACCTGCTACTACCTTGTTGTAAAGGTTAGCACGGTCATATTGTTCAGGAGCTGTACCGGCAGGCATAGTTTCATCTTGATAACCTGCGTTACCAAACATGTCGATAGCATAGAAATAGCAAAGACCACGGAGCACCTTAGCCTGACGCTTGTATTCAGTAGCTTTCGCTTCGAGTTCAGGAGTATCAAGTGTGAACTTGCCATTATCTACTGAACGGATAAACTCGTTGCAGAGAGCTATGACAGTGTAAAGGCGAGAGTAAGTTGTGTACATCACGCCATTGTCGGCAGCAAATTGCATTGTAGCAAGTTCGTATTGACCTGCGTCGCCAAATTGCTTCCATGCAAACTCATCGGTAGTCAATTCGTTGCAAACGAAGACTGCACGAGTGAAAGAGTTTGCACCGGCGTCACCACCGGAGATGATAGATGAACCGGCACCGTTGTAGCCTGAAGTCGCGAGACCTTGGTAGCACTCTGCGAGGACACGGTCCATATCGGCAGATACGTCTGTCTTAACATTAGGGTCTTTAGGATCTACATTCAAATCGTCCACACAAGAAACGAATGACAATGATGCAGTCAATCCTAATGCGATAAATAATTTATTTAATGATTTCATATCTTTCTTAATTAATTTATGTGATTAGAATGTTGCAACCAAACCGATAGTGAATGTCACAGGACGTGGATATACGTTGTTATCTACACCTGAGAATACTTCAGGGTCAAGACCTTTGTAGCGAGTGAGAACGAATGGGTTCTGAACTGCACCATAAAGACGGAGACGAAGGTTGTCTTGGAATAAGTTGTTCCAAGTATAACCGAGTGTGATGTTGTCACAACGTACGAAACCTGCATTTTCCAAGAAGTAGTCGCTACGAACGAGGTTAGAGTTTGCAGAGTTGTCGTTGAAATAAACGTCTGATTCAATCACGTTGTTAAGACCGTAACGATCGACTGTAGTGAGGTTAGTGCGAGCTGCACGAACGCTGTTGAATACATAGTTGCCGATAGAAGCACGCAATGTGAAGCCGAGGTCGAAGCCTTTATAGTTGAATGTATTGCTCCATGACATTGTCACCTTAGGATCGCGTGAGTGTTTGATCACAAGGTCATTGTCGTTGATTATACCGTCGCCGTTTTGGTCAACATATTGGTTTGGAATTGGCTTGCCATCTTCGTTGTAAACTTGTTCGAGCAAGTAGAATGAGTAAGCCGGATAGCCTGCTTTGTGGATTTGAAGCGCACCCGCATTTTCTGATGCAGGGTTGCCTGCTGCTTGAAGATAGTAGTTTTGGTCTTCTGCAGAAGAACCTGTAAGCTTAGTAAGCTCGTTCTTGTTCCATGCCACATTGTAGCTTGTTGTCCAAACGAAGTCGTCTGTATCGATAACGCGAGCGCCGATTGTTGCTTCCACACCGATGTTGCGAAGCTCACCAATGTTGCGGTCCATGTAGTTGGTTGTTGTCATACCTGCAGGCACAGGAACGTAAGCAAGAAGGTCCTTAGTGTCGCGGAGATACCAATCCAAAGCCACTGTCAAACGATTGTTCCACCAGCCCATGTCAAGACCGACGTTCCAAGTAGTAGTTTCTTCCCACTTGATTTCTTCGTTGTAAGCGTTAGGATAAAGAGGATTTACCCATGGTTGGTCATAACCGTTAGGGTTAGGATATTGTACTGATGGGTTAGATTGAGTGTAAACAGGGATGTATGGGAAGTAACCACCGACAGCTTGTTGACCTGTGATACCCCAGCCAAGACGAAGTTTAAACTCGTTCATGTTTTCTTTCGCTTTTTCCATGAATGGCATGTTGATAATCTTCCAACCGAGAGCCAATGATGGGAAGAGACCCCAACGTGTGCTTGGAGAGAAACGAGATGTACCGTCGTCACGAAGAGTGAATGTGAGCAAGTAAGTATCGTCGAATGCATAGTTCAAACGACCGAAGAATGAAACGAGGTTCAATTGTTGAGCCCACTTATACACATAGTTAGGATCGTCACCGTATGCCTTGTTCAAGTGGTCAGCTGATTCCGGATTTTCGTTTAATGTGTAAACGCCATCAGCATAATCATAGTTGAAACCGAGAGTGTTGATGCGAGTCTTGTCGTTTCCGTGGAAGTCGAAACGTTGCCAAGAGTAACCCACCATTACATCAAGATTTGACTTGATTTCTTCGAATTCTTTCTTGTAGTTAGCATAGAAGTCGAGGAGTGTGTTGCGTTGAAGCTCGTATTTGTTGTAGATTGTGCCGGCACCATCCTTGTAGTTGCTTCTCCATGCTTGTGGAGAGTTTTGAGCCATTGTGCTGACTGTTTCGTTCTTAGAAACGTCATAACCGAGGTTGAGGTTGAAGTGAAGCTCAGGAAGGAAGTGAAGAGCATAATCAATTTGAAGATTACCTGTTGAACGGTAGATGCTTGATGTGTTGTTGATTTCATGAAGCAATGCCAATGGGTTAGTTGCAGAGTTGTCGAGTGGACGACCTGTAACGTCTGTCAATGTTGTGTAGCCATTGTACATCTTCAATCCTGTGCTGCCTACTGTGTTATAATCAGTGTAAGCAGGAAGAGTTGGGTTGTAAGTAAGAGCTGCACCTACTGCGCCTGTATCAGCTTCGCGGTTTTTGATGTAGCTACCCTTTGCGTTTGCTTGAATCTTAAGCTTACCGTCGAAGAAACTTGGAGTAAGGTTGAAACCTACAGTTGTACGTTCCATCTTAGATGTTTCGAGGATACCGCTGTTAGAAGTGTAAGAAGCAGAGACACGATAAGGAAGCCAAGCCACTGTACCACCCACGCTTAAGCTATAGTCGTGAGAGATAGATGTGCGAAGCACTTCGTCTTGCCAGTTTGTGTCGGCATCGCCAAGTTGAGAGATAGCAGATTCTGTGCCGATTTGCTCAGTCACCATTTTGCGGAAATCGCTTGCTGAAAGCACGTCCCAAGTTTTGCGTGGAGTGTTAACGTGCATGTTAGCAGTGAAGTTGACTTGAGGACGACCTGACTGACCTTTCTTTGTAGTGATGATGATTACACCATTAGATGCGCGAGAACCGTAGATAGCAGTCGCAGAAGCATCCTTAAGGATAGTCATCGATTCGATGTTGTCAGGAGAAATCATAGTCAATGGGTTAACGCCACCGTAAGTCTGATCGCTCAAAGGCACACCGTCGAGCACGATCAATGGGTCGTTAGATGCTGACAAAGAAGCACCACCGCGGATACGGATAGCTGCACCACCTGTTGGGTTACCACCGTCAGGAGTTACAACCACACCCGGAGAAGCACCCACAAGAAGGTCTTGTGCAGAAGTAGCAATACCTGCTTCTACTTCGTCAGGTTTAATCAAAGCCACAGAACCGGTAGCATCCTGCTTTCTAACAGAACCGTAACCGATAACCACAGTTTCCTGAAGCATTGTGGCATTTTCTTTCAATACTACGTTGATTGTAGTCTGTCCGTTGACAGCTACTTCCATCGGATTATATCCGACGTAGGATACCACAATAGTGGCATTCGGATTAACAGCCAATTCGAAGTTACCATCGAAATCTGTTGCTGTACCATTAGTTGTGCCTTTTTCTAAAACAGTGGCACCAATCAATGCTTCGCCAAATTCATCCGACACGTTACCATGTACGGCGATCTTTTGAGCCAAAGCCGGGAAAGTAAGTACCAATAGCATTGCCATGGCCAACCATACTCTCCGATTCATGTGAAAACAAATGTTCTTCATGCAAGAATTAATTTAGTTTTACATCGGGTTATTAATAATTAAAATTTATTCACTCTATCTGTTGTATGTTGATTTACATAACGAGCGATACTGCATAATCATGCAAAAACAAAGCCAATATCCATTGCCCGTTTAAAAGCCGGATATAAGCTAAATCTTGCATTTTAACAATATCACTCCCTATAAATCACCTAAAATCAGCACAAAAATAAGGCTTTTTCACATATATAGACTATTTTATTTTAGTGTTTAACAATTGTTATTAATATTTTTAACATATCAATATTCGTATTTTTTGCTGATAATTGAAGTATGGATGTTCGGTTTTTGCATTTTTAGCAAAAAATAATGGCGATCATGATTGATCGCCATTATCGATATTTATCAAATCGGATGTTTAGAAACAGAGCATTACAAGGACGTAGATCCAGTGAGCTACGAATGCTGCGCAAAGACCACCGACTGTGTGCGAAAGGATTGCTTTTGAGATCAATTGGCGATAGCCGAGTGAGTCGAGCATCGCTGTGTGAGTTGAAAGGAAGCCGCTCCAGCACATACCGATAGCTGTAAATACTGCGATTGCGTTGCCGTCGATCCATCCTTGTGAGATGAAGTTTGGCACAAGACTCAATGCTGCACCTACTGCGCCAAGGGCTGTGATAGGGAAGGCAATCAAGTTAGGGTTGGTGAAACCAAACAACCACTCGAATACGAAGTCAATTTTTTCGCCAATCCAAGGGAGGAGTTTTACGCCTTCGTAAGCAGCGCCGGTGTATTCTCCTTCAGCACCTGTAGGGCCGAATGTGAGCATCATAACGAGTGTAGAGATAATCAATACGCCCGGAATGATAGCCAAGCCGATCTCAACACCAGACTTGCCACCTTCGAGCAATGCATCAAGGGCGCGAATGAATGTCGATTTACCTTCGTTACTGTTTTCTTCCATGTCTGTGACCTCTACCTTTTCTGTCACTACATCTTCTGTCGCATACGAAGGATATGCCTTTATGACAGCGCGTTGCATCAAGCGTGTAGAGATGAGACAGCCGAACATTGCGCCCACCAAGCCGACGATTGGTTCGATGAAGTAGCCTTGGCCGATCATGAATACGATGACGAGCAAACCCATACCGAATGCTGTACCGAAGTTGGTCAACGAGATGAATTGGTATTTCTTGAAGTAGGTGCTGAATTTCTTGTCGTGAGCCAACGAGATAATCGCAGGGTTGTCAGAAAGGAATGTCAACACTGCTCCCAATGAAGCTACGCCCGGAAGGTTGAAGAGTGGCTTCATCAACGGACGAAGCAATTTTTCGATAAGACTTACGACGCCAAACTCTACAAACACTTTACCCAATGCACCTGTGATAACACAGATACCCATGAGGTAGAAGCATGTGTTGAGCAATAGGTCGTGAGCTGTCTTCATAATGGTGTTGAGCATATTGGCTGCACCCATTTCGCGACCAAGATAGCCAAACAATAATGAGAGGAGCAATAAGCATGGGATACCGTTAGGAATCCATCCAAATAGTTTTTTTGTTACTGAACTCATATTCTTCTATGCTGTTTTTAAATTATTTCTTTGCGATTTTCAATACGTCGAATTTCCAAGTCACACCAAGGTCAAACATTGAGTGGTTGTCGCGAAGGACGCTTTCGGTATTGCCGTTTTTACCGAATGTGTGGCAATAGTTTGCATGCAAGCGAATGTCGTGACGACCATTGCGCAATGGGAAATATTCTACACCACATCCGAGACGAGTCATGTCTGTGCCCGGCATCACATAGTAGTCGTTGTTGTCGGTGTTGTTGACATCGTAGCTTACCTTGCCGAAGACGTTGAGGCAGTCGATAGGCTTCCATGACAATTCACCGATGATAGACATGTCTTTAAAGAAGAATGTCTGATGACTTGTCGCACGATTCATGAAGTCGAGTTCGAGCGATACACGATTAAATGTAAACTTGTTGCCTAATGAAATATAGTTGATAAATCTGCCCGGAGCATATTCCATCATGTTGACAGAATATATAGAAGAGAAGATGCCGTGATTACCATACCACATAAGGTTGTAGGCATACATGTCAGGATTGATTGCACGGAAAGGACTTTGGCAGAATTGGAACATGAGTTTGTCCTTGCCTTCGTTGAATGAGTAAGCACCGCTGACACCAAATTGGTAGCAAGCCACGTTATTCCAAAATTCAGAGCAGAAATAGAGGTCGATCGGAGCACGGTCGTACTCATAACCACCAATACCGACTACTTGCTTTCCGGCAGAGATTTCAAAATCCTTTATATTATAAGCCAACCATACCCAGTCGGTTGCATCAAAGAAACTGCTACCGTTAGGTCCGATCATCTTATTAAAACGATGACGCCATGAGTATGAAAAGTTTTCTGTGATGTTGCCGCTGATAGCCATATTAAGGTATTTGCCACGAAAACCACAATTTTCTTCAATAGACTCACCGTCCATATACTCTCTCTGATAGTCGGCACGCACTTCGATTTTGAGATCGACAATATCTTTTTGCGCCCAAAGCATCATTGTCGATGCTAACATTGCCAATAGGCATAATCCTTTTTTCATGATTTCGAAATCGGTCTTTTTTTCTTTATTATTTAATTTGGGTGCAAAGTTAATGCTTTTTTCCTACATCTCATTAACTCTGCTTTTACTTTTTGTTCATAACCGGATATTATTGTTGCAAACTTTGGATGATTTGGGATGTTGAAGTGTTAAAATCTATGTAAAAATTAACAAATCCAGTGTTAAATCGATAAATTTTACTTCAAAACATAATTTTTTTTGCAAAAAATATTTGCGTATGAAAAAAAAGCATTACCTTTGCACCGTTTTTGATAGCAAAAAATATTGTTTTATTATTTAAATTTTAAAAAAATGAAGAAATTAGCTTTATCTCTTGCTGTATTGTTCAGCGTAGCTATGGTATCTTGCGGTAACGCAGAAAAGGCAGCAGACTCTTGCTGCGATACAACTGTAGTAGAAGAAACTGTAGAAGTAGTTGATACTAACGCAGTTGACACTAACGCAGTTGACACTGCTGCTGCTGACACTAACAAGTAATTAATTACTTCAGCAAGCAAGATTTAACCGGGCCTTCAAGGAAGGAGCCGGTTTTATTTTTTTATAGTCAGCCGTAGAAGTCGATTTTTTTAAAATTAAAGTATTAATATATGAATATGGAAAAGCAAAAGATATTTGACTGGGCAGAGGGAATGAACTGCGCAGTGACAGTGTGCGACAAAGAGGGTATCATCCTTTATATGAATAAGAAAGCGCGTGAGACTTTTGCTGCGCATGGCGACTTGATTGGCAAAAATATGCTTAATTGCCATTCCGACCGCTCAAAGCAGATTATCGCCCACCTCCTTGAGTCAGGCGAAAGCAACGCCTACACCATCGATAAGAATGGCGTTAAGAAGATGATCTATCAGACTCCATGGCGCGAAAACGGCGAAGTCGCAGGACTTGTCGAAATCTCTATGGTAATCCCTCAAGAGATGCCTCACTACGTCCGCTAATCGGCATACAATCTGATTTTTCGTTAGACGATACACGAAGGAGAGATTGGTAAAATCTCTCCTTTAACCTATTTTAAGGACTTCTATTTTGGGAATTGCTTATGATTGTGTAACTTTACGCCCAAATAGCAAAAATATGGATAAACGTCAGAAAACAATTCTATTTGCAGGCATTGGCGTCATCGTAGCGCTGATAGTACTTGCCGTAGCGTTGATTTTTACAAATTCACGCCAAAATTCAGAATTCAATGAGGTGCAAGCCCAATTGGATAGTCTTCAATTTGCCAACGATCAGATGAAACTTACCAATGAGTTTAACCAGCTCAATGCCGATTTCAAAGCATACGAAGACCAACAAATATATCTAAAGAACGATTCTCTGGTGCAGAAGTATGACCAAGCGCGTCTCAAAGTGGAAGCCTTGCTTAAGGAGTTGAATGCCGAAAAACGTTCTAACTCTCAAAACAAGCAAAAGATCAAGAATCTTGAGGCTGAAATTGCCACTCTCAAGGGTATCGTGAAACATTATCTCGCTGAGATTAAGCGTCTTGGCGAAGAAAATGAAGGGCTTCGTAAAGAGATTGAAGAAATCAATCAGAAGAATGAGCAGCTATCGTCGGCTGTAACTACTGCGACGACTAAGAATGAGGAATTGACTCAGAAGGTGCAACTTGCCGAAAAGCTTACTCTCACAGGTGTGTCGCTTCAAGCATTCAATAAGAAGGGCAAAGTCGAAAAGAAGGTGAAGAAGGCAAAACAACTTGGCGTAAACCTTACGATCACTCCAAATAATACAGCTAAGCCCGGCATGAAAGATGTCTTTGTGAGAATTACAACTCCGGAAGGCGTTCTGCTAAAAGGAAATGGTTCGTTTACATACGACGGCGCTCGACTTGAGTACACAGCCAAACGTCAAGTGGAATATGCTAATGAAGAACTTTCTACGTCGGTCTATTGGGATGTCAATTCATCGTTGACACCGGGTGAATACACAGTTGAGATTTTTATCGATGGCAATCGTCTTGTGTCTCGACGCTTCAATATGAATTAATCCACATAATTTAGTGATACAATATTAGCAATACATTCTCTTTCCGAGAAATAACCAATAAACCATATCAACATTATTTACCAAATGAGACTGTCGAAATCAATCGGCAGTCTTATTTTTTTGATATCGTGTATCGATGACATGAAATTCTGCTTTGTCGAAGCTCTGACTGATTTGAGTATTTGAGCGAAGTGTTGTTAGAGCCGATTAAGCAAAATTTGCTCAGGGAGTTGCTGATGTAAGTTGATATGATTGAGATTTTTGAGAGATATGCCGAATTTGTTATTCTCTGAAATAGACACGTTTAACTCGTGGAGAGACAGATGTCAGCACTTCGTAAGGAATAGTGTCGAGTATGTCGGCTAATTCTTGCACAGCGACATTCTCGCCGAATATTTCCACAATGTCGCCCTCTTTGCAAGGAATATCCGTCACATCGATCATGCAGGCGTCCATACATATATTGCCAATCGTCGGAGCATAATGTCCGTTGATGAATACTCTGCTTCTTCCGTTTCCGAAACGGCGATTCATGCCATCGGCATAACCGATTGGGATCGTTGCAATTCGTGATTTTCGTGATACGATGCCTCGTCGAGCATACCCTACGGATTCTCCTGCCTCCCATTCTCTGATAGCTATTATCACAGTTCGCAGTGTTGAGACGACAGCCAATGGTCGCTCAATTGTCGGGGGCAATGTGTTTGCTCCGTACAGTCCTATGCCCAGGCGTGCCATGTCATAATGATATTCGGAGAAGCGCAATATTCCGGCTGAATTCAGCACATGGCGTTTTATTTTACGGGGATAGAGAGATTGCATGTAGTCGGTCAGCCTGTCGAAGCTTTTCAACTGCATCAGAGTGTAGTCGTCCATGTCGGGACAATCTGCCGTCGCAAGATGTGAGAATACCGATGAGGCGACAATAAAGTTTTGAGAATTCAGCGTCTTCATGAGCTCCGGCAATTCATTTTCGATAAAGCCCATGCGATGCATGCCTGTGTCTAATTTAATGTGTACGGGATATTCTGTGACGCCGTATTTTTCAGCTTCTCGGATAACATCTTTCAGCATTTCGATGTTATAAATTTCCGGTTCGAGGTGGAAAGCAAACATTGATTTATAGTTTACCACCTTCGGATTCATCACCATAATAGGCATGGTGATGCCGGCTTTTCTCAAATCGATTCCCTCGTCGAGGACTGCCACAGCGAGGTATGCTGCCCCTTGAGCTTGGAGTGTCTTGGCAATTTCGTAGCTTCCTGCACCATAGCCGGATGCTTTGACCATGGCGACTATGCCTGTGCCGTTAGGCAGATGCTGACGGAAATAGTTGAAGTTTTTAACGACAGAGTCGAGGTTGACTTCCAGCACTGTCTCGTGTTTGCGAGCTTCAAGGTTTTCGCGAATACGCATAAAGTCGTATTTCGGAGCGCCTTTAATCAGTATCAATTCGTTGCTGAAATCGGAAGTTGACATCGACTGCATAAATTCTTCGGTAGTCAAAAAGCATCGATAATTTTGGCTAAAAAGATGAGCGTTGTCCGACATTTCTTTTCCGATGCCGATCAGTCGGTCGATGCCGGCTCTTTTGCATAATTCGGCGATATGCTCATACATTAAGCCGTCGCGAGTGTTGTCGTATGATAAATCGCTTAGAATGAGCGTTTTTTGTCTGTCGTTTGTGGCACGACGACCCATGAAATCGAGTGCTTGCCACAGCGAGCTGAGGTCGCTTGTGTATGAATCATATATAAGGGTGCAATTATTTACACCGTCGCTGACATCAAGACGAGTTCCGACAGCGACGAGGTTGCTCATTTGTTTGTGCAGAATTTCGTCGTCGATGTTCAATGTTTTTATGAATGTCAGAAGCGTGATTGCATTTTCTATGTCGTGGTCATTGATGAATGGTATTTCGATATGATTTTCCACACCGTTCATGCGATATGCAATTAGGGTTTTGCCGGCTTTCAAGTCTCGCTTTACAGAAGAAATGAACATGGGTGCATCTTCTTTTTTCTGCGACCATGCGATTTTCTGAATTTGAGAGTCTTGCTTTTCCAGAGCATCGGCAATCATTTCTTCATCGGCATTATAGACAACGACTTGTGCGCCTTTAGTCAGCAATGCTATTTCGTCGGCTTTCTGCATGAGAGAGTCAAATCTGTCGCCACGTTCTTCGCTAAGACCGGTCAAAACCACTGTTTTAGGACTGACCATGCGATGCAGCTTTTCCATTTCTCCACACTCTGAAATGCCTGTTTCGATCAGAGCCAATTGTGATTTTTCGCTGAGTTCCCACAGCGATAGGGGCACACCTATCTGTGAGTTGTAGCTGCGTGGACTGCGTTCGACATTTATAACACCCTGAAGGACCTGAAATCCCCATTCTTTAATCGTGGTTTTGCCTCTGCTTCCGGCTATAGCCACCACATCAGCCGGGCTGTTGTATCGGCTATACATACCCAATATTTGTAGCGCTGTCAGAGTGTCGCTCACGATTATAAAATTGGCATCCCTGATGTCAGTCATTTCTTTTGGAATTGCTGTCACCACAAAGTTCCTGACGCCTTGTCGATAAAGAGTTTCGATATATCGGTGGCCGTCGTTGCCTTTGGTGAGCAATGCAAAAAAGATAGTGGCGCTCGGGTATAATAAAGAGCGTGAATCGGTCAATAAAATCGAGACATCCAAGTCATTGACAATTTCTGCCGATTTGAAGCCACAATCTGATTTTCTGCCTTCGGGAAACTCAAAAATCTCGCCTGAAAGCACCTTTGCTATTTGGGAAACACTGCATTTCATTCCTCTAAGTGTCTTTTTACATTGCAAAGTTAAGCAAAATATCAGAGAAATCATTATCTTTGCAAATTAAATCAACACAAAACAAAAACCGACAAAACAATACATCAAGTCAAAGTGTTGACTTATATTATCAATATCAATAACGACATCAAATAAAATGAACAACAATAAACCAGAAAACAACAATAATATCCAGAAGTCAAGTCAAGACGACATCTTGAAGGATGTCACAGAAAACGACTATAAGTATGGGTTTGTGACCGATATTGAGACTGACATAGTCCCGGCAGGTCTTAATGAAGATGTAATTCGTCATATCTCGGCAGTCAAGGGCGAGCCGGAGTGGTTGCTTGAATTCCGTCTGAAAGCGTACCGCTATTGGTTGACGCTTGATGTTCCGAAGTGGGGACATCTTGACATTCCGGAAATCGATTTTCAAGCCATCAGCTATTATGCTGCTCCAAAGAAAAAGGAACTAAAGAAGAGCATGGATGAAGTGGATCCGGAGTTGGTCAAAACGTTCAACAAGCTTGGTATCAATCTTGAAGAGCAAAAAGTGCTTGCAGGTGTGGCTGTCGATGCTGTAATGGATAGTGTCAGTGTCAAGACCACGCATCGCGAGAAACTTGCCGAGCTGGGCGTAATCTTCTGCTCGTTTAGTGAAGCAGTCAAGGATTATCCCGACCTCGTAAAAAAGTATCTTGGCACAGTGGTAAATTATCGAGATAACTACTATGCTGCATTGAACTCTGCCGTATTCTCCGACGGGTCGTTTGTCTATATCCCTAAAGGGGTCAGATGCCCTATGGAGTTGAGTACATACTTCCGTATCAACGCTGCCGGCACAGGTCAGTTTGAGCGAACATTGATCGTTGCCGATGATGATGCATACGTCAGCTACCTTGAAGGTTGTACGGCTCCGATGCGTGATAAAAATCAGCTTCACGCGGCGATAGTGGAAATCATTGTCGAGGAACGCGCGGAGGTGAAATATTCTACGGTGCAGAATTGGTATGCAGGCGACAAAGACGGCAAGGGTGGTATCTACAACTTTGTGACAAAGAGAGGCTTGTGTCGCGGACATCGTTCTAAAATCTCATGGACTCAAGTCGAGACAGGTTCTGCCATTACATGGAAATATCCGTCGTGCATACTTAAAGGAGACGAATCGGTCGGTGAGTTCTATTCGGTTGCCGTCACCAACAATTTCCAGCAGGCTGACACCGGCACAAAGATGATTCATATAGGCAAGAACAGCAAGAGTACGATTGTCTCAAAGGGTATCTCAGCCGGTAAGTCGCAAAACAGTTATCGTGGACTTGTGAGAGTGGCAAAAGATGCTTCAGGCTGTCGTAATTTCACGCAGTGTGATTCGCTCCTTATGGGAGACCAATGCGGTGCACATACATTCCCATACATCGATGTGCAGAACTCAACATCAGTGGTCGAACACGAAGCGACAACGTCAAAAATCAATGACGAACAAATATTTTATTGCAACCAACGAGGCATACCGACAGAAGAAGCTGTGGCGCTTATTGTCAACGGATATGCTAAAGAAGTAATGAACAAGTTGCCAATGGAATTTGCCGTCGAAGCCCAAAAGTTGCTGCAAATCACGCTTGAAGGCTCAGTCGGATAATCATTTTCGAAGCAACACCTGACAGAACAAATGATTGAACGCATAGTCATAATCGACGCTATTGATCCGCAGACGTTCTACGGCGTCAACAATTGCAACATCTCGCTGATACGCAACCTTTTCCCGAAGTTGCGTATGGCTGCACGTGGTAATGTCATCAAAGTAATCGGCGAGGATAGCGAAACAGCGGAATTTGAAAAGAAAATAAAGGAAATTGAGGCTTACGCTTCTAAATACAACAAGTTAAGCGAGGATGTAATCATCGATATAATAAAGGGCGAACCTCCAAAAGAGATGAACTCGGAGGGTGTAATCATCTTCGGACAAAATGGCAAGCCGATTGCTGCCCGTAATCCGAACCAAGCTAAAATGGTGCGTTCGTTTCAAGAAAACGATCTCACGTTCGCATTAGGTCCGGCGGGAACCGGTAAAACCTATATCGCAATAGCGTTGGCTGTGGCGGCTCTTAAAAATCGTCAAGCAAAGAAAATCATACTCTCGCGTCCGGCTGTCGAGGCAGGTGAAAAATTGGGATTTCTTCCCGGTGATATGAAAGACAAAATCGACCCGTATTTGCAACCGCTATACGATGCCTTGGAGGATATGCTCCCTGCCATCAAGTTGAAAGAGTTTATGGAGAATAATGTAATTCAGATTGCTCCGTTGGCGTTTATGCGTGGTCGAACACTCAACGACGCAATTATCATCCTCGATGAGGCTCAGAACACAACTCGTCATCAGATGAAAATGTTTCTGACGCGTTTGGGTATGAATGCCAAGATGATAATCACAGGCGACGTTACGCAAATCGACCTTCCTCGCAATACGCAAAGCGGTCTTCTTCAAGCACTTCGCATCCTTCGAGGTGTCAAGGGCATAGGGCTGATTGAGTATGAAAAGAAAGACATCGTGCGTCATCCATTGGTGCAACGCATCGTCGATGCTTACGAATCGCGTGAGAAGCAGGTCAACGACGAGTTTGACCTTAATAATAGTCAAGATAAAAACATTCAAGAATAGATATGGCAAAAGTAGGAGATACTGTTCGCTACCTTAATTCGGTCGGCGGTGGCAAGATAGTGAAGATTGAAGGCAAGATGGCATTTGTCGATGAGGATGGCTTTGAGACACCGATGCTTCTCAAAGAGCTTGTCGTCGTTATGCCGGCAGGACACGAAGCGCAAAAATCCAATGGCAATAGCGCAAATCTGATGTTTGATCAAAAAGCATTTGATGCAGGTCGTCAACCGGAGCCTTCAACAGAAATCGTTGCTGCCGAGCAATCTCAAGAGAAAGAATTGCCTATCGAAGAAACATCATACGGCGAAAAAATCAACGTCGTTTTAGCATTTGAGCCTAAAAATATTAAACAGCTTTCTTCTACTTCATTTGCCGCTGTGTTGGTCAACGACTCAAATTATTTTCTCTACTTTACGTTTCTTGTTCGTAGTGATGATGATCACGGGTGGAAGGTGAAATATTCGGGTACTATCGAGCCTAATATGCTTGCCGACCTTGCCAACTTCTCTCATGAGGAATTGCCGGCTCTCGAACGCATCGCTTTTCAGTGTATAGCGTTCAAGAAGGATAAGACATTTTCGCTCAAAGCGCCTGTGAGCATAAGTCAGAAGATTGACCTTACGAAGTTTTATAAGATGCACTGTTTCCGACCGGGTGTTTATTTCGAAACGCCGGTGTTGGAATTTCCGCTTATCAAGGATGATGTGCCGACAAAGGCCCTTCAAGTCAACACAGAAGCTTTGGCAGAAGCAATGATGTCTAAACCGAAGGATAAGGATATCGCCAAGCAACTTTCTGCCAAGTTCAATGTCGATAAAGGTCGTAGAAAAGACTCTAAAACAAACAATGCATCCAACCCAAATAAACTTTTGCCTATAGTCGAAGTCGATCTCCACATCGGAGAACTTGTCGATACGACTGCGGGCATGAACAATGCCGATATGCTTAACCTCCAACTCGACACTGTGCGTAAAACCATGACTCAACATCTTCGTCGTAAGGGACAAAAAATAGTCTTCATACATGGCAAGGGTGAGGGCGTGTTGCGCAAAGCTGTGAT